>Ga0172380_10006863_pt1 | contig 13041 bp, 5 predicted proteins | sample Leawe162metaG_FD_119747 | JGI IMG/M metagenome (GOLD analysis project Ga0172380, IMG submission 119747) | Leachate microbial communities from a municipal landfill in Southern Ontario, Canada - Leachate well 162 metaG | ecosystem: Engineered > Solid waste > Landfill > Unclassified | place...
AAGTTTATCCATGTACCACTCATTGAGATTTTTGATGACTGGAACTTTTGCCTCAGGATCTCGTCCTGGTTTCCAGAAAACCTTTCCATTCTTCAAGAATGCAACTGCAGGATATTTAGAAGAACCATTTTCAAACTTGAGTTGTTTGCCACTCGCAACAACTTCCTGCGCGCGAAGACTCGACTTCATGTAATCATCATAATTTGATTTTCGGTTTGAACCGAGAGCATCATATCGCTTTCTGAACGCTGCATCTTTGAGTGTTAACTTAGCAAGATCTGGCTCGAAGACAGTTGGAGTATTATCTCGAACAGTTTCTTGCGCAGCCTTTACTTTTTCTTGCGCAGCTGTAACCATCTTATCAGCAGCATCTTTCATGCCAGTAGCATCAGCATTTTTCCCATCTTTGTCTGCCCAACCTTTCGCAGCCTTCTGCCAGTCTTTAGCTTTTGCGAGATATAATTCAGCAGCCTTCAATGCATCTTCAGGTTTAGCATCTTTAGGAAGTGCATCAAACTTTGCCTTTTCTGCGTCAGCCAATTTCTTGGCTGCCTCAGCTGCATCTTTTTCTTTGTTTTCTACAACAGCATCAGGTGCCTTTTCCGCAGGAGCTACTTTCCTCAAATCTTCAACGGCCTTCTTCGCAAGAGTATCCATGTCTGTAGCATCTTTTTGTGACTTGAGTGCATCTGTTTTTTGATTCTTAGCTTTTTCAACCCACTTGTCAGCGGTCGCTTTCCAGTCAGCAGCCTTTTTTGCCCATGCATCAGCATCACCTGCTTTTTTGTCTTTTATGGCATCAAATTTTTTCTTCTCACCTGTTGTGTCAGCCTCGAGTTGAATAGCATCTTCCTTCAACTGATCAGCATCTTTTTCTGTCCCCTCTTTGCCCTTTTCTCCCTTGCCACCTTCTCCACCACCCTTTCCTCCTCGTCGGCCACCACCCTTTCCACCACCAGTGCTATCACCAGCAGGAGCAGGGATTCCGCCTTCAGCAGCAGGAACAGGTTTGCCATCAGGACCGACAGCAGGTTTTGGTGTCTCACCAGGTTTTCCCGGTTCTACAGGTTTGCCATCAGGACCGACAGGAGCAGGAGTACCCCCTTCAGGAACGGCTTGTGCTGGACCATAAAGACCATCTTCAATATTGCCATTCATGCGATCTACACGCTTCATGATATCGCGAATATCTTCAGGCTTCTTCCCATCAAAATTATTTTTTATATCTTCGAGAGAAGCAACAAGCTCAGCAGCCTTTGCAGAAGCAGTAGGATATTTAGGTCCTTCTGTCTGTAAATATCGTTTCCATCCATCGATGAATGTTGCTGGTTCAGACTTCATGCGCTCCCCCCATTTAACAATATTCTCAGGAGTCATATCCTTGCGAACGAAAGATCCATCGGCATTACGTTCCAAGCCATGATCGATATCAGTCTGCCAGTGATCAATATATTTTTTAGTAACACCCGCATCAGAAAACGCCCAGAGCGCTTCTGCGCGAGGTACAAATGTCTTTACCTTATCAATATATTCAGTTCGCATCTTGACCTCCATCTCAGAAACTTCTGGATTGTCCTGATACTTATCCTTATGATCAACCCACTCCTTCGGAGCTGGGATAGTATTCATAACAAGGTTTCGCTCATATTCGGCACACTGATTATAAGCATCACGAATGGCATCAGGAGTGAGAGCTCCACGTGTCATACGTCGACCTGCTTCATAGCCACCAACAGCAGCAGCTCCACCAAGAGCAACGGTACCAACCGGTCCGGCAGCAAGCGTACCAACGCCAGCACCAACAGTACCAGTAACAGCACCCGTCACAACACCAACACCTTTCGATATTGTTGAGTGATCAACAGACGCAAGCATCAATGTTGCCTTCTGTTTATTCGCCTGTAAGAGTGGAGTGATTTGCGTAAGTCGTGCCTGAACGAAGTCGCGATATTGTTTTGTATCTTTGTTATCACTTCCCCAAAGAGAAGCAGATTCCTTCATCAATGTCGCAACGTAAATACGTTCGTTGTCCGTAAGAAATGTTCCACTTGAAGAGACATCGACAGTCTTCATGAAGGCTTCGATATCCATCTGCTTTCGGAGATTTTCCTCTGTAATAGTGTGGTCACGGAGTAATTCAGGACCGAAACCCTCATCCGCATTGTACGCAGCCTGAAGGTCTTTTTCGCCCTTTCCCTGCTGTCCCATCGCGATCTGAGCACGAAGATAACCTTCGGCCATAGAACGTGATTTGTTTTGGTAGTTGATATATTTATTTCCAGGGTCGGAATTGTCTTTGTAATCATCACCATCGAAGTCATGATTATCCATATTCGCCATAACGGCATCAGTAGCGTCTTTATTGGCATGTGGAGTTGTTGCCTGAGCCTCAAGTTTAGCGACGAACTTTCCCTTCTGTTCCATCTTGCTGATCTGAACATCCTTGCCCAAAAGCGCAGACTTCATTCTCTCGTCAGCAGCCTTTCGTTCTTTTTCTCGCTTAGCATCATTTTGCGCATCAAGTTTAGAAAAAAGATCAACACGAGCCTGGTCGGCATCAGTATTCATCTTGTCCATCTGGCCAACAAAGGCTTCATATGCTTTTTTATCAGCATCAGCTTTTGGAGATTTCTCGAAGTTTGCCTTCGCAGCTTCTTTCGCCTTCTGAACATCGGCTTTTACCTTCATGTGGGCGCCCTCAATCTGGCCCATCTTCAGGTCTTCGCTCTTTTTGAGCTCATCGAGTGGCTTTTTATCAGCAGACTCTGGAGCCTTGAATCCTTCAGCCTTTACCTCAGGTGCTTTTTTATCAGGACCCTTGGCAGCAGCAAAACCCACAAAACGTGGATAAGAGAAGAAACTAAACTCTGAATGTTTTCGTGTAATACATTTCATGATTAATGGTTGTTAAGTTGACCAAGAAGGTTTGCCTGTGAAGAGGCATCTTGATTTTGCGAAATAGTCTCCTCGTACTGGCGACCAGCACGAACTTGTGATGCTGTAATCTCTTTGAGTCGTGAAAAATACTGATCAAATGTAGAGAGTTTTTCCGTGAGAGCTTCGCGCTCTATTTCATCAAGTTCTTCTTTCAAAGCAATCATAAGCGCGTGAGCCTCTTCAAGTTTTTCATCGCTTACAAAAGCGAAATCTCGAAGCATCGCACACTGTGCACTTGTGAATGCAGGACTGCGGGTAATCTCAGCAACGAGATCGTAGACGGTCGAACGAAGAGCGTTTTCCATAGAGGTTTGTTTTTATATTTATCTGATCATTATAGCATTTTGAAGCCGAGTTGTAAAGTGCTAAAAGCCACCTCTAGTCACATTTGTGCGTACGCACAAAAATAAAGGGAATAATCACCAAAAAAGCCAAAATTCAGCTTTGTTCGAGATAAACCACTCAACTCATTTTCGTGTTCATAAAAATGTTAGAAATTATTTAAATTTTCTTAATATCAATCCGATAAAATAAAGCATAAAACCTAATTATCCGTTACTTTATGCCTTTATCAGAAGACCCAAGAAGGAGAACCTTTGACTGCTGGAACGAGGAAAAGAAAAAACTCGATTCACTTCAGGTCAAAAAGCCGAGATTTCACGAAAGGGAAATTTGGTGGTGTTCCCTTGGAAAAAATATTGGCGACGAACAGGATGGGAAAAATATCACCAAGCCAATTTTATATTATAAGGCAGAAAATTATGCGACTGATTTAAAAACGGAGCCCCTTGCGGAGCTCCTCATTGGGCCTAGTGGCCATTTGAGCCTATGGTAACAAAAAGTGACGAAAAATTCAAGATCAACTAGCCCTTCACCGCCCTGATATACACCTCCCTGAAATCCACCAAGGCCTGAGCCGTGATCTCTTCAAAGTTAGGAATCGTATTTCTCAAATACATCATCACCTGATCAGTATCACCGATACCCTTAACTTCTTCCTGTTGTTCTGCAGAAAGTTGCTGTGTACATGTAAGTACTAATCTATCTTCTAGTCGTGGTGCTAAATCCTGCACCATCACTTCTTCTAACTCCGGACCTAAATCAGTCTGTCCAGCATCGTGCAGAAGTTCTACCAAGAATGAGTGAATGTTTGGGTCCATGGGAAAAATAAAAAAATCAAAACAAATTATAAAGTATTTGCTTCCAATAAACCATAGACACTCTACTTGAAATAGTCAGTGTCACACAAAAATTATAATCAAATCCCCTATCGAGTTCTCAAAATCCAGTCTGGATGTGGGCTACTATGGAAACGTTCTATCTCCTCGACGATATTCGATAAATTCTTTATAACGATCCTTCCAGCACCAGGAGGATTTCTAATCAACTTACCGAGAACGGTTTTCTCGGGATCATCACTGATATTTCCTTCATAAACTACGTCACGAGAATCGTTGGCGATGATCTCAAAATCATCAATCTGGAAGCCCATGGATAAGAGCGCTATAGTAGAAAGTTTTTTTGCGCGAGCGAAACAGCCTGCGAAATTTTCCTTCAATAAAACATTATTGCGAAACATTGTACTAAAGTAGTAATTAAAACGCTCCGTAACAAAATGACCGACATTTTCTTCAGTTAATTGCATGTGATTCGGGAGGTTTTTCGTAGTTATGACATCAACATTTAATGCACGAACACCTTTTTCCTCTTCTTCCGCACCAAAACCTGCATACTCATTAAGGGTCGATCTCTTTTCAGTCATTCTATACAATCTGCGACGAGGATCTTCGGCTGCATTTACACTTGTTGATTTCCATACGTTATTAGGTTTTTTAGTTGAAGGCGTAACTCGTATTCTCCTGGATAGATCAAGTTCCTCGGCGGTCGCTCTTGTAGGATTAAAGCCTCCTGCTGCAGAATACACGGCCGCCCTATAGGTACCCAGTCCGTAAACCTCAGTACCATCGGCACAAAGTCTATTCATGCTTTCAAGGTATCTTTGCGTAATATGCAATACGGGAATTTTCTCAAGGACACGAGGAGAAACATCAGCTCCAGCCTTATATTGATCAAGAGTAGGAAATGAAGAGAATGTTCCCATCACATCACGAAGTAATGTTGGACTGCGTCCATATGCATCAGCAGCACCAGTGCGCATAAGATGGTCAGCAATGACTTCAGGAGGAACACCAGGTCGACGACTATTTCGTATAACCGCTAAATCGCCACACACCTTGTAAACAAGTCCCATGATGACACCCTTTCGTAACTCAACATCTTGTCCATTTATGGTTACTAGTTGCGTTTTTGGCTCGCCTTCGGCACCCTTGGGAAGGAAGTTAAATGTTTTATGAACATAGGATATACGGTACTCAGGATGTTCTCGCTTGAAGGCATCAATTTCACGAGCAGTATTATCAAAAGAAGCCTTAGCGTTTGGCTTATTGATAAGCACAATAATTTCAAAAGATTTTGGATCTAGGGGTTTACCATCAGGTCCAACTTGAGAAATCCAGTCAGTCAAAGTTTTACGAATTCTTTCTTCTTCGTGATAAGACGGTAATACGATAGTCATTTTACATTCCGGATTCATTGGAGGAAGTTGAGTATTCAACTCAGAAACTTCATCTAAATAATCCCTTGTTGCTCCATTCATACGATAAAGATTTGCCTGCATATTACGGTCGCTATTTGTAGCGCGGAACTCCGAACGAAGATTTTGTAGGTAGTCAGCTTGCTGGCGGAGACGATCCTTTGTCAGTGCCTGTCGTTGTTCAGGGGTGATAGGTTGTACTTTTTTGAAAAAATCATTTTTTTGAAAAACATGATCTATGGCAACTTCGAGAGGACCGATAGAATCGAGAGTATGTGGCGATGTACGGAAAAGTGCAGAATATTCAGGCGCATTTTGATTTACATATGCACGCGTTCTTACTGTTGCAGAAGTAGTGGCAATAGAAGAGGTATCCTCTTGTATGAGAGGAGATGTATTAATGGTTTTGATAAGTGCCTCCTTCGTCTTCGGTCCAAAAACACCAGCTGCACGATGATGCCGATCATGAATAATGCCCTTAGCAAACTGGAATTTGATAAGTGCCTCCTTCGTCTTCGGCCCAAAGTTGAGCGTAATGACGCCTGTGAAATATCCAAGTGAACGAAGAGCCTTTTGCAATGTTCGAACATGTTCACCCTGTTCACCTTCTTCAATGCCAGTTGAAATCTGAGAAATTTGATCCACGAGTGGTGAGTCTTTTTTCAAAGAACGAACCTTATCTTCATAAAGAAAAAACGGAGGATGTCCTGATCGTGTTAAGGCGCGATCGTTGTGCCGGAATCCCATTCCAGAAACTTGTCCAACAAGTTTCCACGTAGCGCTGTGTGCAGGCTTAACAAGAATTTCACGATTAAATAAAAGCACAACAGGGTTGTCTTTGAAATCTTCTGCCATCTTTGTAAGCGCAGGAAGTATCTCTTTTTCCCAGTTACCATAGAGATCAATTGAATTCGCGGCACGTACAATGATAGTACTATTTTTTGTTGGAGTAGGACGTGGTCGTTCTGGATATGGGTTTGTTCTAGGTGAGACGAGCTGATCCTTAAGAGAGGTTAAGCCATTGCCACGAATGAGATGCATATTGCGTTTTGCAAGGAGCTCATTTCGATCTTCAGAGGCGATAGTATAGCCGGCAACAGCCTCAGGAGTTTTTCCTGTAAAAATATCCATCTCACTTGGCATATCAAGGGCAAAACACTGAACACCTTTGAATTTTCCAGCAAACTCTTGAAGTGAAACGGCAGGCTTGCCCCTACCACCACGGACATCAAGATCTTTGTTCGCAATACCGGGACCGATATCGATGAAAAACATTCCATCGGTTTGTGGATTCAGTAAGATATCTTTGAGTATTTTTGCACTTTCACCACCATTCGCACCGCTAAAAATACTATCCAATAGCATTTCGTGATCCTGAAGGCGTCCACGGAATGTTCGATTCTGAACATTATGAGAATGGCCAATATTTTGATATATCGAATGACGAGCCAGTCGCCTTTCTTCTTCACGCGTTAAGCCAGCGAGATTGCCAGGTTTAGCGTTTTCGCCAGTTTCGATCTCGCGTAATTTTCGAGCAAGTGCTTTGCCGAGTGCTTCCTTTGTTTTTGGTCCAAGTACGCCAGCACCTTCATCTTCCGGATTATGAATGACACCATTTTCAAGTTGGAGATACATAAGAGCCTCTCGAGTTATCTCTCCATAACCACCATCGATCGGATCAAAAAAATATCCCAAAAGCCACAAGGCATTTTGGAGAGTTTTTACTGCAGCAGGATTGTGTTCCCTCCTGTTAATAACAGAAAGGCCGCTAATGTGGGGAAGGATTGCTCGTATAGCCTCAGCTCTTTGAGATTTTATTCCTACAGTATGTATTGAGTTGATACCTGAAGGTCCGGCCTGCATATAAAATATTTTTATTTATTTTTTACTCCCCCTTAACCGCCCTGATATACACCTCTCGGAAATCTACCAAAGCCTGAGCCGTGATCTCTTCGAAGTTAGGAATCGTATTTCGCAAATACATCATAACCTGATCAGTATCAGTGATTTCTTTAACTTCTTCCTGCTGTTCTGCAGAAAGTTGCTGTGTACATGTAAGGACTAATCTATCTTCTAATCGTGGTGCTAAATCCTGCACCATCACTTCTTCCAACTCTGGACTTAAGTCGGTCTGTCCAGCATCATGTAGAAGTTCTAGCAAGAATGAGTGAATGTTTGGGTCCATGGAATGTGTGTATTAAAGTGTGTAGTTGTTAGTATGCAGTTCCAGTAGCATCATATCCGGCATCGCTTTCTCCATATCCTTTATCACTTGCTGGGGCAACTGGAGGTTTTGGAGCCACAGGTGGAACTGCTGGAGTTGCTGGAGCTGTCGTTGTAGGTTTAGGAGCAACAGGAGCAGTCGTTGTAGGCTTAACTGGTACAGTAGTAGGTTTTGGTCCTACAGGTGGAGCTGTTACAGTTGAAGTTGTTGCAGTTGGAGCTCGTGGAGGAAGATCACCGTTATCGACATATGGATCATAGCCATCATCTTCCGGTGGAGTAACCGGAGGTGTAGGAGGTCGTGGTGTCTCTCCGGTACCGCCAGAGTATGGATCATCATAATCATATGGCTCTGGTTCTGGTGGAGGCACAACCTGTGGCACAACAGGCGGAACAACCGGTGGCTGTGGTGGTGGAGGAGGTGGAGTCACCTTCTTCTTTCCATATTCCAAATGGCTCATCGGAGCACCAACGATTGGAGGTGAGGCGACAGCTTCTGTCGTAGTAACAACCTTCTCAACCTGCTGTGATGCTTCGTAAAGTGCTGATCCTGGTTTTGTGATAGTGCTCTGAATAGTTTCTTCACCAGAGAAGTTAACGACATCGCTCACGATAGGTGTTGGCGTAGGAGGGTTAGGAATATATGTTCCTCCACCTCGTACAGAAGCGAGAACTTGATATGTTCCATGATTATCCATAAATCCAACAGCCATACCGTGCGTTCGAAGACCTGGTAATACAGATCCACCTCGAGCTACATAGCCGACACTATTAGTGAAATATTCTTTTGGAATAGACACCTGTCCACGACTATCCGGAGTGAAGAACTTCCAGTAAGAATGGCCATTTGTATGAACCTCAAGTCCAATCTTGAACTGTGAAGGATCACTAGGAAGATTAACGCCAGATGGCATTCGTGTGTGAGTAAGACCTCCATCAACCATGCCCTTCATACTGAAGTGGCAGTTACCATCAGCACCAACTTCAGGCGCTCCAGCCCACTTGAGACGAAGTTCATCAAGAATATGTTTTGGAGTGTGTCCATTGAAATGAATATGTCCAAGTCGTGAGAAACCTTGTGTATTAAGTGCCTGTATAGGTGTTACCGGTCCAGGCGTAACAGGACCAGGTGTAACGACACTCGTAACATGTTCATTGAATCGAATATTGTGAGCCTGTAATTTTGCAATTCCCGATGAAAGTAAGTGACCACGTGCATCGAAATCACTCGTACCTAAACCAGCTCCACGAATATTAGCCTGTTGAATGAACTCAGTCTGAGTCATGTGAGTGCCAAAGTTAATTGGCTGAACAAGACTCTGTGTTCCAGTTGTTCCAGGTGTAACAATCGATTTAAGATCAATATGTTTCGTATGCAAGAAATCGATAGTAGCCTGAGTTGGATTGCCATGTGAATCAAATGCAAGTCGGCTGATTTCTGAATTACTCAAACCAGAACCCTTGAGAGTTGTGATGAGGGCTGCCTTATCAACAGATCCAGATGGTGTGAGATTTTTGAGTGATGTTGTCGTGCTATTAACGTTCTGTTCAGACCATCCAGCGAGGTGCCCGAGACCAGTAAGAGCGGCAGCAGTACCAGCGCCAAAGAGCGCACCAATACCAGCAGACTTCAAATTCTCCATTCGTTTAAATGATTTGAATTTAGATTCTGCATCGGCAACTTCAGCACGGATCTGTGATTCCGTTGTACTTCGTGCACGATCGAGGTCGTTGATATGATCTGCGCCAGGACGTTCACCAGTAGGACGAGTAAGTCCGCGTAGTCGTGCTCTACCTCGTGAGATAGCGCGTACGAGAGTGAGTCGTTCAGACTCAACATGAGACTCATCGGTATACTTGATCAAATCCATTCGCTCATTTTCAGAGATCGTATTGTAAGCGATAGCTCTTCCGAGAGCAGTGCAAAGTGCATCATAATTTGCTGCACCATCAATACCACTCGTGAGAGCATTTGCTCCAACTTTCTGGTAGAGAGTAGATTCAATTCTTCGCTCAAATCGGCCACCTTCGGCCTGTCCTGGTCGAAGTCCCTTGTCATCAATATCTGGACGATACTCGAGCGCATCACGTCGTTCTTTCTGTGCTTTATGATAAAGAGTTTCTTTGTTTTTTCGAATAGCGGCGAAGACACCACCAGTAATACAACCAGCGGCAATTCCCCACATCGCAGGACCAGTAAATGGTGCGAGTGCAAGAGCGCTCCATCGAAGTGTTCTCGATGTAGCAATCTGAGCCGTAATATTTGCAAGTCCAAATCCAACGATACCAATCGTTGCCGGCGTAACAAATCGTCCGAGGAATTTATTCTTCTGAAGTCCCTCAACCATCTTTCGTGACATGCTATCACTCCAGTTGAGATCCTTGACCTGAGTCTTCACATCAACGTTCTTTGCAGTACCAAGATTGATACGCATATTGTCGAGATCGAGAGCGACGAGACCCGCCTTGTGAGCACGGAGTTTGTCGAGAAGACCTTCCTTGTGTTCACTCACAGAGCCCTTGTCAGTTGTCTCTTCAAGGAATCCAATAATCTCATCATTCGTTCCCTTAAGTGTCTGAATCTGTTGAATAATTCCCTTCATACGCTGACGGAATCCAGAGTCATCAACCGCACCATTTGTATAGTCGACACAAAGTTTTTTGATATCTGCCTGAATCTGTTCATTCTCAAGTTTTTCAACCGTCTCGTTTCCAGTGAGATATGACTCACTATCACCAGATGCGAATGAAACACCAAATCGTTCTGCAATAGCATCGAGTTCGCCATTGAGATCTTCACGTTGACCTTCAGCAGGTGTCGCGCCAGACCACTTACCATCTGGTTTCACCTGGTCACGCTCTAAGCGCATAAGTTCTGTTCGATATTTTGGATCTTCCTTCAGTCGCTTCTTGATATCCTCAATATATTTATCTCGGTAGGCAACAGCGGCATTTCGCTTCCACCACTTACATGCGATCTTGTCGACTCTCCAGAGTTGTCCCCAACCTTGTGGGCCAGCCTCCTTGAGTTCCTGATCAAGTCGCTCATCAGCAAGACGTTCTGCAATTCTTGATAATTTTTCTTCAATATTGACGAACATAATGTCGAGCTTCTTTCGATCTGGACCCTGAATTTTATCCATAACAGGAACATCACGTTCCTCTGAATTGTAGAGTGCATGCTTGTAAGCCTGACCAACCTTGTCCATACAAAGTGGAATGTCCATGAGCTTTTCGAATATTGCGAGCTCGCTAGGAGTGACAATACCCTCAAGCTCCCCTTTCTTATGCTTCTTAATAGCATTTCGCATATGCTCAAAATGAGGAGCAACTTTGATGATAAACTTATCGAATTCTCCACGTCGCATTTCAAGTTTATCCTTGAGTTCGTTGTAAATCATACCATCGAGACAGAAGTCTTCGAGAACACCAACACCTTCTTTTCGTGTTCCAATAACCTCCCATCCATTATTGGTATTTCGGAGGTCGTAGACAAAAGGTGGCTTTTCCTTAAATGCAATAAGGAGCTGAAGCGCCTCTTTTTCTCCAAGATGCTCTGCCTTCATAATCAAGAAAGCGGTATACATTTTCTTTGCTTCATCTTGCGACATGGTCTTTTCACCAACTTTGAGTGGGGCACCACCGCGAGTTTTGATGGCATCAATGAGGAAATCTCGGCACGTAGCGAGGTTGAATCCACGATCCGCACCAATACCTCGATAGATCTTGAAGAGAACTTCATGAGTCTGTTCAACCATATCTTCTCCGTAGCCCATTCGTTCTGGAGCTGCGAGAAATTCTGAAAGTTTAATCTTCATTGGCTTACCATCTTTATCGAGGGCCTGTTTGAAAATCTCCTTACCCTCACGGATAGAAGGTACTATTTCCAACTGAATAACATTCTGTAATTTATCAAAAGCAAGTGGCAACTCTTGTACACGTAGTGTGTGAAGAAGAAGTGCTTCTGAGCCTTTTGCAGTAACACCGAGCTTGTCGAATCCTGCAAGTCCATGACTCTTTTCAAGAAGTGAGTCGAGAAGTACTGTCGTCTCCTCACGAAGACGCTCACTCATGACTTCTTCATTACGATTGGTCTTTAACTCTTCCTGAAGTTTGTGTGCAATAGCTGAAGCATCGTTCTGAATAAGCGCGAGGATTTTTTTATTAGAAGTAATGAAAACCATAAAGTTTTCATACTTCTTCACCTCCTCAGCAGAAAGAGGTTTCTTGTCTTTCTTAGCCATATCTTCTTTCCAGAAAAGTTCTTTATCAACTCCTGGCTTAGGCGGCTGTCCATATTTTGTGACCAACTTTCGGCAAACAGCCTCATTTTTATTGATATCTTCAATACTCTCAATTTTTTCTACATCAAGAATTTCTCGCTCCTTTGATTCAGAGGCAGTCTCGCGATGCTCAATAGCTTCTTCATGAACAGGTTCAGCTGCTGGGTGATTATCTGGATTGAGAAGTTCAATGACGTGATCCTCTTCGAGGATATTAAGAAGGCTTTGGTAGGCTGCTACCATATTTTTGAGAACCTCTTGTTTGGTGGCATCCATAGGGGTTTTCAATCTCACGTTGAGATCTTTAATCATTCCCTTAATTTTAGCCTCATTATCTTCAATAGCTCCTGCTACAACTCGACGAATTTCTAGCTCAAATTTCTTTCGCTCTTCTGGCTTCATTGAACCCTTGCTACGGCCAAGAACACGCGCAATTCCCTTGTATGCATCAATAAATGAGCCATTAGGATCCTTGAGTACTTCGACAATCTTTGGGATGTCATCAGTATCAAGTTCCTCAATCTTGTCTCCAAGAACTTTTTGCTCAATGGATTTTTCCTGCTCCGGAGTCAGAAGTTTTTTGTTCTTATCTTCTGGTGCAGGTGATGCGTGTGGATCTGGTGTGTGTGGTGTAGCTGACATAGTGTTTTGTTTTTATTTGTTTTTGTTTTGTGCAGTAAGGTCTACTCCTGATTAAGTTCAGGATACTGAGCAACCAAATCTTCCCAAGAGAGGTCGCTTCGAAGTGCATCCTTCGCAAGTTGCGCAGCACGCATCGGATCATTTGCGAGAATTTTGATAACCACTTCTTTCACTTTGTCTTTGACTTCGAGCTTCTGTCCTTCGCTTCTGTTTGAAGCAAAATCACCTAACGTCGGAAATGTATCTTTGAAGATTTCAACAAATCCATCGATCTCTTCGACCGTAGATGTCTGTCCGAAGATCAAGAGAATTGCCATGATCTCATGGACAGTAATTCGCTTTCGTTCGAGTTCATTTGCGAGA
>Ga0172380_10006864_pt1 | contig 13039 bp, 8 predicted proteins | sample Leawe162metaG_FD_119747 | JGI IMG/M metagenome (GOLD analysis project Ga0172380, IMG submission 119747) | Leachate microbial communities from a municipal landfill in Southern Ontario, Canada - Leachate well 162 metaG | ecosystem: Engineered > Solid waste > Landfill > Unclassified | place...
CTGCTACATATGCAGGTACCATCAGCTGTTTTGGGACTTAAGGTAGCCGGTAAGAATCCGTGCCAGTCAAAATCATCCGGGTACGACGACGGTGATTATCTTGATACCCTGGTCATTGACTTTACGGATACTGATAGCGCCAACTTCAATGCCAGGGATATGCTCTTTCCATTGAATACTGCGGATGAAACTCAGAGCGGTGTCGCTCTTTACCGGGATAATAACCACAACGGTGTTCTGGATGCAGGCGACGAGCCGGTACCACTTTATAACAACAGCAGTGTGGCCCAATGGACAACCGCCAATCAGTTAACCCTTGATTACGGCGCATTATTGAGCGACCTTTCCAAGATTCCGCAAACCTATGATGTTGAAAGCGCGGCAGACGGTGGTACAGCTTATGAGGTTACGTATCTTCATGACCGTACCGGGACAGATTTTCTGGTGGTAATTCGGGCAAGACCTCAGACCACCTTGGACTCTAAGATTAAATACGGAGCCGATTTTACCGCCGAGGTTACCACCCTTACTTTTATCAGCGGGACCAGTCTTAGCAGCGCTACCAGGGACCAGTGGTATCCCACCAAGGAAATAAAGGCGGTTCTTGAACTTTCCGATTATACCGGCAGCCGGGTAGACCCCAATTCCACGTTTCCGCTGATAGGGATTAACGTGGTCGACGGGCCGGGACTCTATGAAAAAATTCGTAAAATTACCCTTCAACTTAAGGATGAAGTTGGGTTTAATCCCGGCACGGACATCTCCGACGTTCTTATCTACCAGGGTGCCGTCATACAATCCGGCATAACCAAGACCGATTGGAGGTTAGTTGTGGAGCCCAACGGCAGTTGGTGGGAAACTACTATTTCCGCTGAATCCGGTCTGGATGTGCCGGACACGGATACCGGTCTTTATCAGGGCGATGATTATTATTTGGTATTGAAGACATCAGAGAGTTTCGGCTACCTGGATAAGATTACCGGCCGGATACTGGACGGCGGAATTGAATTTTCCGGTACGACAAAAAACGCCGAAGGAACCGGTTTGGTAACCAATGCTTTGCTTCCGCCGTTAAGCAATACCCGGGTGCACTGGAATCCGTTTGCTTCTCCGGCAACTCCGCTTCCCGGCAATGTCGCGGTCAAGTTTTACGACCTTATTCTCACCCCGTTTCTGGAAGCGGACCCTGACCACCCGGCCGCGATTTTGGGCCTGGAATTATCCAGCAACACCTCCGCGGATACGCAGCCGGTTCTTAAATCACTGGTGGTGCAGTTGGTAAATACGACCACCGGCAAGAGTTATGTTGATATGAGCGACCTGTCTGTGATGACTACCGACAGCAACACCAGCGGTTTGGGCGTCTGGAAAGATAATGGGGACGGGGTATTTGACGCCGGCGTTGATGAAGCGCTGACGATGGCGGCGCCGCCGACCCAATACATCAGTACCGCGGGCGAAAATTACCAGCGGTTTATCATCGTGTTGGATGAGGCGCAACCGGTCGGCACAAGTTTTTCTATTTCCGGACACTCCGATTATTTTGTTACCATAAAAGCCAAGGATAGTTTCGCGAGCGACCAGCTCCTGATGCGTCTCTGGGGCAGCGAAATGAAACCGCCGGCTTCTTACAGTCTGGGCTTCCGGTCAACAACCACCCTTTTAGACGATAACATTACGGACATCGAAACGGTTACCTATGTTGTTACCGCTAAGACTACTACTCCTACTTCCACTTTGACATTGAGCCCGGCCCTGGGCGGAAGTCAGTCTGATTACAGCCAGAACTGGTACGCAGTGGTAACCGGAGACGCAGATACCGCGAAGGGCGCGGTGGTAAAGATTCTAGGCGCCAACGCGGGGCTGAATATCATTACCTGCGAGGACTTGTCCGGGTTGGGCAGTATAAGCCAGATACGCGTCTTTAAACTGGACAGCACCAGTTATCAAAATCATTCCGTGGGTATTGCTTTCAAAATATCTTCTTCGGTGACTCTTTCCGCCAGTTCTACCACAAGCACGGTTATTCTTACCTGGGAGGATGATACGGATGGAAGCGGCGCGCGAACGTTTGACATTGAACGCCGGGTAAAGGACCCTGTTTCCGCCTGGACAAAGATTGAAAGTAATCTTCCCAAGACTTCTTCGAAATTAACAGTGACCGGTAATATCTATAGATATACTGATGTGCCTCCGGAAATAATTACCTATGAATACCGGGTAACGGTTAAACAGGTCGGAGCGGCTGATGTTTTTTCCAATATTGTTTCGGCAAAACTCTCTTCTTACTTCCCTTACCGGCCCACGAACTTGGGTTACTCGGTGGGTTTTGGCGTAGTGGAATTATCCTGGGATTGGCGCGACGGGAATATTGTTAACGAAAGCGGGTTTGTTGTTGAGCGGAAGGGGAAAAATGAATCCGTTGCCAGTTTTGTTGCCATCGGCAGCACGAGCGAGTATCCGTCAGATAATTTCGGTCGGTATACGGACCGGTCTATTACCGACTTGATGTTGGAAACCGAGGGTGTCTACGATTACCGGGTTCGGGCGTTTAAGGGCACCGGCATCTGGACTGTGTATTCCGATTATTCCGACCCGATAGAAGTTGAAGTTTTACCGAGTTCTGTCATCCCGAGTACGAGCAGTGCCGATGGCGGCGGCGGAGGCGCGGTTGGTCCCCTGGCTGTCGGGCTATCCGCCCTATTGGGTTGGTGGAAACGCCGGAAGCGGGAATAAAACAGTCGCGCGCGTTTTTTTTATGAAAATACAGACGGAAGATAAAAAATGAATAAATGGTCTAAGAAGATACGGCTGGTTAGTTTGTTCGTGTTCGTTTTTTTCTGCTTAGCTCCGGTTATGTCCTTTGCGTTCCGGGCTCCCGACAAACCAAACGTCGGTAATACGCCGCAAAAGTTTTACGGCGGTGATAACGAAGACCCGAGTAACGCGGGGAAGGAACTGAAATCTATCCCGCAGATCATTTCGGCCGGGGTTACCCAGGAACAGAAGAGGGCGCTGGGGGCCTATCCGGAGGTAAAGGCCTCCTGGAATTACGGAACCGGCGCACCCTCTTCCTTGCGCGGGTTTAAAAAGCAAATATCCGGCAGTCCGGCGCAGGCAGCCGTTTCTTTTCTGGAAGAGGTCAAGGCGATTTATCGGATGAAGGACGCTTTTCAGGAGACCCGGCTGCGGACAATCCAGGAAGATAAGTTGGGTTTCCGGCACGTCCGGCTGGACCAGTATTACCAGGGGATTCCGGTAGTCGGTTCCCAGCTTATCGTACATATCAACCGGGATAACGCGATTTATCAGGTTAACGGGAAATACACGCCGGATATCGCTATTTCAATCACCCCTTCCCTGGATGCGAACCAGGCGCGGCAGGTGGGTCTGGCCCTTTTTGCCGGAAAGGCGAACTTGCGGGTCAGCCGCGAGCCGGAGTTGGTTGTATATCCGGTCGAAAATAGCTGCCTCCTTGCTTATTACCTGGTTGTTTCCTACCAGGACGGGCAAGACGGAGCCGGGCGTTGGGTATGCTATTTGGATGCCAATACCGGCGAAGTTATTTACCGTTACAACGATATTGAATATGTGGCGGCGCCGTCATCCGCGGGGACGCACGTTGATATTGAAGGTTTCCGGTTGGCCGGTGAAGACGGTACCGACACTTTTGTTCAGGGTTGGCACGAGACCGCTTCTAATATCTATTACCTATACAACAAAAATCTCTGGTGGTACATTTTTAACGCGGCGACCACCGGCGGTTATTCAGACCTTGATACCTATGCCTATCGGTTCGGCACCGGAGATTGGGGAACTTCCGACCGCACCGAAATATCGGCGGCCAAAAACCTGTCTCTTGTTCAGGATTATTTTAAGACGGTTTATTCGCGCGACAGTTTTAACGATGCTTCGGCTTACGCGATTGCCAACGTTCATTACGGGATTAATTATGTAAACGCTTTTTGGGACCCGGATTTTAACCAGTTTTATATCGGAGATGGAGACGGTGGGGAGGCGAATTCTCTGGCGGTTCTTGACGTGATGGCCCACGAATACGGTCATGCCTGGACCCAGTATACTTCAGAGCTGATTTACGATTACACGGAGTCCGGCGCTCTAAATGAGTCATTTTCCGACATCAACGGCGCCAACGTGGAGTTTTACAGTCAGCCGGACGGACGTTCTAATTATCCCCTTGCTGTTGCCGGAACCGCCGACTGGCTGATGGGCGAGGACTGCTGGCTTTCCAGCACCGCCCTGCGCGATATGCGCAATCCCTCAAATACAACTACCGTGGGTGCCGGCAATGAACAGCCCTCCAGATATCACGGGGCGTATTGGGATGACGTTTATGAAGAGATGCACACCAATGATGGTGTTCAGAACTTTTTTTACTATCTCCTTTCCGAGGGCGGTTCCGGGACCAACGATGGTATTCCTTACGATTTTACCGGCTTGGGCATTGATAATGCTCAAATGGTCGCTTATCAGGCCAACACCAATTATCTGGGGCCTTCCGACAGTTATTATACGGCCAGGGATGGATGGATTTCCGCGGCTTCGGACCTTGGCGATGAATCCTGGGTTGATACCGTTAAGGCGGCCTGGGCGGCTTGCGGGCTCGTTGATGTTCCGGGTTCACCCGGCGCGGATTTTGAGGGTACAACTTTGCCCGCGGGATGGACTACCGGCGGAGACGCCGACTGGTATCTTACAACTTCAGACAAGGTTCAAGGAAGCAAATCCATTCGGTCGGGTGTTATCGGCAACAACCAGTTAACCTGGCTCCAATGGGAGGGGACTCTTTCCAGCGCGTGTGTATTTTCCTTCTTCACCAGTGTTTCTTCAGAACGGTGGTACGATTTCCTCAATTTTTAAATTGACGGCGTCTTACAAACCGGATGGTTCGGGAGCGTTCCCTGGACTTCTTACTGTGCCCATCTGGACGCAGGTTTGCACACCCTGAAATGGGAATACGCAAAGGATATAACTTTGTCCTCCGGTTCGGACGCGGTTTGGGTTGACGCGGTTTCGTTCTCTTTCGGTACCACCTACACGATTAATGCTTCCGCCGGTCCGCACGGAGCAATCAGCCCGTCCGGCGTTGTGATAGTTGCTCCTGACGCTACGCCGACTTTTACGATTATCCCGGGTGTCGGGTATCACCTTGCTACCTGCGTGGTAGGTGGCACCAGCGTGGATACGGGGTTAGGTTTGCGTTCCAGCTATATATTTGACCCGGTTAACGCGGATAGCACAATAGCGGTTAGTTTTGCGGCAAGCAGCAACAGTATTTCCGGTAAGGTCACAAAAGACGCCGTTGGCTTGGAAGGCGTTACGGTTACTCTCTCTTCTTTGGATTTACCGTTAACGGACCCTAAAATAACCACCACCGGTGCCGATGGCATGTATTATTTCAACAGCACTACTACCGGTGATATTATGACCGGCAATTACACAATAACGCCGACGCTGACCGGTTATGTTTTTATACCGGTCCAAATTGAATTGAAGCCTTTCGCGGCCGATGCCCCTTTATCTGTCATTGACATCGTCGCGTACCCTCCTTTCGAAATTGAAACTCTTTCCGGTACCCCGAATCCGGTAATTGAGAATGGTTCGGTAGCGTGCAGCGTTACCGCGTCGGGCGCGGATAGTTATCTTTGGACGGTATCCCGCGGCCATTTTTTGGATACCGAAGGACAAACCAGCACCCTGCAGAATCCGACCTGGGTTGCGGACATTTTAATGGCGGACAATGTTTTATTTGAAGCGGTGGAATTAAGAGTGACTGCTTATGCCGATCCTACCGATGGCCGGTCTGTTTCCGCCTCTTATTCGCAACAGGTGAATAAATTACCGGTACCGGTGATAAATTCAAGCAGCGGCGGAGGCGGAGGCGCGGTCGGCCCCCTGGCCGTCGGCATATCCGCCTTGCTGGGTTGGTGGAAACGCCGGAGAAAAGTAGTGCGACCCTTTCAGGGTCGCTAATGTAGGGGAGGGATTACATTCCCTCCCGCGGGCGGGGATGTAAACCCGACCCTACAAAACGCCTGTCGTATAACCCCAAATGATTAACAATATGAAAAAGACTATTTTTTTACTGGTGTTGTTCGGTCTGGTTTTAGCGCCTTCCCTCTCTTTTGCTTATTGGGAGTGGACTCCGAAAACCAATAAGTGGATAAATCCCAAACTGGCGGTTAGGGAAACGCCTGAGGCGCAGTATGCCTGGGCCGAAGAGTACGTTGTCAAAAAAGATTACCCTGTCGCCATCCGCAAGTTGGAGCAGTTGATTGAGGTTTTTCCCGACTCGCCGTACGCGGCGAAAGCCAGGTATCATATCGGTGAAATTTACCAAATGGCCGGAGAGAAAAAGAAAGCGTTCCAGTCTTATCAAAAAGTGATTGATAATTACCCCGGTTCGGACCTGGTTACCACGGCCGTCAGCGAGCAGTTTGTAATCGGCGGACAGTTTGCGAATAAAAAGCAGGGCGGCTGGTTTTCTTTCCTGCGCAGCGACCCGGCTGATTTATTGACCAGGACGGTGACCGCCGCGCCTTACGCGGCGGAAGCGGAGAAAGCGCTCTACGATTTGGGTAATTATCATTTTCGGGAAGGACATTTTCAGGAATCGATTGATACCTTCGACCGGTTGGTCCAGGATTATCCGGAAAGTCAGTATGGCCCGGCCGCGGAATTGAAGGCGGCGGAAGCCGGTTTCAAACTCTGCCGGAAGCAAAAGAATAATGAAGACCTGCTTCTGAATAGTTCTACGCGCCTGGCCGCGTTTCTGGCGAGATATCCGGATAACAAAGATAAAGGCAAAGCGCAAAGATTGTACGGTCAGACCAGGGAACTTTTGGCCGGGAAGGTGCTGGATGTGGCGCAGTTTTACGAAAAAAACAAGAACGCCAAAGCGGCAAAAGTATATTTTGAAAAAGTTGTCAACGATTATCCGGAGACGGAAATCGCGAAAGAAGCAAAGAAAAAGATAAAATGATAGATCCTTCGCAAACCCGGCTCAGGATGACAGGCGGGTTTGTCATTCTGAGCGAAGCGAAGAATCCCGTATTATGAAAAACAAGCCGGGTCGTGTTCTATTGGTTTTTATCTTCTTAATCCTCCTCTCCGGGTGCGGTTACCAGAATCTGACGCGGCAGCCGGTTGATTTCTCCGTCTATTTTCCGGTTCTCGTCAATCGGACGATGGAGCCGGGCGTTGAGGTTGTTCTGACGAATGCGATTACCGAGGAGTTACTTCGCTCCGGCATACCAATTACCGGAGAGAAGAATGCCGATTATCTTCTTTCCGGAACCGTAATCTCTTACGTCAGGGTTCCGCTTTCTTTTCGGAGCGATGACCCGAAAGAGGTTAATCAGTACCGGTTGGAGGTAACGGTGCGGATGGATATTACTCCTACCCCCTCACCTTTAATCCTCTCCCTTGAGGGGGTAGGAGGGAAGAGAAGTATCAGTTTGACCTCCTCCAGCAACTATTTTCTTACCGGCCCCTTTAGCCGGAGTGAAGCCGCCGCCTTAAAAGTGCTAGCATCCGATTTAGCCAAAAAAGCCACCGAATGGATAACCCGACAATAAAGACCGTAAACCCCCTCCCTTTTTACCTGATTGCCTTCCAGAACGTTAAAGCGGCGGATAAGAAGATAGACGAGTTAAAAGCCGCTGCTTTTCCTGAGGGTTTAAGCCCTTTTAACGAATCGGTTTTTTACGGGGACGAGGCAAGCGCGGAACGTATCATCTCTTCCTGCCAGACGCCGCCGTTTTCCGGGGGTCGTCACTTCATCCTGGTACGAAGGGCGGAAAAGTTAAAGAAGGAGGACAAAGAGAGTCTTTTTTCCTACCTGAAAAAACCGAGTCCGTTTGCGTTTTTAATCTTCCTTTTCCAGGTTGACCGGAACGGTTGGAGGTCGTATGCCGGCAAGTTTCCCCGCCACCAGGTTCAGCTCTTTTTCGTCGGGGAAGAGATGGAGTTTGAGGATAATTTCGGAATCACCAACGCTCTGCGCGGCCGCAACATTGCTAAAGCTCTGAAGATTCTTGACCATCAGTATGGCGACCAGCGGGATTTTTACCGGTTTTTCGGTATCTTCACCTGGTACTTGCGCAATCGGGTGGAGCGCTTACAGGGACGGTTGACCCCGAAAGACGCCGCGCTTTTTGAACGGCTCTACGAAATAGACAAGAAGTTTCGTCGGGGCAGTTTGGACGGCCGCATCGGTCTGGAACTGATTATCTTCGCCCTCAGTGCCTAAATAAGCGAGGCTGAAAGCCTCGTCGCACTCGTAAATGTAGCGCGACCCTTTCAGGGTCGCTTTTTATTCGATATGACCTACAAACAGGCGGTTGATTTTCTGGAGGGTCGCGAGCGCTTCGGCATCCGGCTGGGCCTGGACAACATGGCGCGGCTCTGCGGCCGGCTGGGGAACCCGGAGAGACGTTTAGCTTCGTTTCATATTGCCGGTACCAACGGCAAAGGCTCTACCGCCCGTATCATCGCCACCATTCTTTTAAAAGCCGGTTATCGTACCGGGCTTTATACCTCTCCGCACCTGCTGGACACCCGGGAACGAATTCAGATCAATAACCGATTGATAAGCCGGGCTGATTTTGCCTCCCTGATTACCGAAATCGAGCCGGTCATTACAGCCCTTTCGCGGTGTCTTTCGCACAGCCCGACCTATTTTGGAACTATAACCGCCGCGGCATTTCTTCACTTCAGCCGCAAAAATATTGATTACGCTGTGGTTGAGGTCGGCATGGGCGGACGGTTGGACGCGACTAATCTCCTGAATCCCCTGGTTTCAATAATTACGCCCATCGGCTTGGAACATCGCCATTTTCTGGGTAAGACCCTGGCGGCCATAGCCGGAGAAAAAGCCGGTATCATCAAACAAGGCCGGCCGATTGTTTCGGCGAAACAGAGTTTGGCGGCTTTACGGGTAATTAAGGCCCGGGCCGCGGAGAAGAAGGCGTCGGTTTATTTGGCGGGTTCCCCCTCACCTTTGCCCTCTCCCCTTAGGGGAGAGGGAAGGGTGAGGGGGTTAACCATCTCCCTGCCCGGACAATTCCAGGTTGAGAACGCGGCTGTTGCCTGCCTTGCCTTGCGGGCGGCCGGAGTAGAAGTAAAAGAGGGGGTTTTACGCTCGGCGCTGAAGGATATTTCCTGGCCGGGCCGGCTGCAGGTTGTTTCCCGAAAGCCGCTGATAATCTTTGACGTCAGCCATAATCCGCCGGCGGTTAAAACCCTGGTTGCCAATCTCGCCGGTCTTTATCCGGGACGGAAAACGACTTTTCTTTTCGGGGTTTTAGAGGACAAGGATTATTTGTCGATGCTGAAATATCTCGGTGATTACGGGGAGCGGTTCTTTTTTACCCGACCCTATTCTAACCGGGCGCGGGAGCCCCGAAAATTGGCGGATACTTTTCGCCGGGTTTATCAGAAGAAAGAATGTCGGGTGATTCCGGAGCCGAAGGATGCGTTTCGGGAGGCGGTTAAAAGTTTAGGGAAGGACGATTTACTCTGTATCTGCGGTTCTTTTTACCTTGCGCCGCTGTTACAAAACTTTAAAAGCAGTAATGTAGGGGAGGGGCTATGCCCCCTCCCGTGGGCGGGGATCCGTCTGCGCTAAAGCTATGGCGGACACGGTGTAACCCCGCCCCTACAAATTTTTCAATTCTGCTTCCAGGAATCCATCCAGTTCTCCGTCCAGCACCGCGTCTACGTTACCGGCTTCGTATCCCGTGCGGTGGTCTTTAATTAACTGGTATGGCTGGAGAACGTAGGAGCGTATTTGGCTTCCGAAAGAGGCCTCTCCGGCTTCCTGACGCTGCAGTTTCGCTTTTTTGCGTTTCTCGTCCTCCTGCAATTGGTATAATTTACTTTTTAAAATCCGGAGGGCGTTTTCCTTGTTCTTATACTGGGTACGTTCAATCTGACAGGCAACCACGATGCCGCTGGGCTTGTGAATAATCCGGACGGCAGTTTCCAATTTGTTGACGTTCTGGCCGCCGGCGCCTCCGGAACGGAAGGTCTGCACCTCAATGTCGTCATCCTTAATTTCAATCTTTGCTTCCGGCGGCAGCTCCGGTATGATGGAAAGAGAGGCGAATGAGGTGTGACGTCTGCGGTTGGCGTCAAAAGGAGAGATGCGCACCAGCCGGTGCACTCCGGCTTCGTGTTTCAGGTAGCCGTACGCGAATCCTCCGGTTACAATCAAGGTGACTCTTTTCAGGCCGGCTTCTTCGCCGGCAAGCATGTCAACCGTTTCCAGTTTCCAGCCCTTTCTGGCCACGAAACGGCTGTACATCCGGACCAGTATCGCAACCCAGTCGCAGGATTCGGTTCCTCCGGCGCCGGCATGGAAAATCAGGATTGCCGGTTGCTTGTCGGTTGGTTCGGAAAAGTGGATTCTTATTTCCAGTTCCCGTATTTTTCCGGAGAGTTCTTTTAACAGCGATTCCGCCTCTGCCTGCAGCTTTTCGTCCGATTCCTCCGCCAGCAGTTCCAGGATGGCCGAAGAGTCTTGTTCTTGTTTCTTCAGTTCCTGAAAGGCGTTAACGTCTTCCCGGAGCGTCTTCATTTCCTCGATGACGCGGTTGCATTCCGGGTCACCCCAGAAGCCCTCCTGCTGCGTCTGGGTTTCCAGGCCGGACAATTTTTTGCGTTTTGATTCCAGGTCGATTTTAATTGCCAATTGGTCGAGGGAAACGGCCAAGGCGGCAAAACTGTCTTTTATTTCCTTGAGTTCCATGGTGGTTTTAATATAGCTCGCTCGGTATTGTAGTTGCCAAGCTTGCTTGGCGCGGTTAAAAGAGCCCGGCAAGCCGGGCGACTACAATAACGACAAGCAAGCTTGGCAGGTTACGGTTTATATTGTTTGGTGAATTTACACTTCGGGTAGGTGGCGCAGCCCAAAAACTTGCCGAACCGGCTCTGCCTTAAGGTAAGGTTTCCGCCGCACTTGGGGCACTTTTCTTCAATCTTAATTTCTTCCAGCGCGCTTTTTCCGGCAGTTCCTCCCGTTTTGTTTCCGGGCGGCTGGCCGAAGTTTTCTTTTTCTATCATGTTTTTGCTGTACTGGCATTTCGGGTAATTTTCACAGCTCCAGAAGGCGCCGTATTTTCCTTTTTTCAGGAGGAGTTTTCCGCCGCATTTGGCGCAGACTTCTTTGGAAACCACCAGGCTTTTTTCGGCCTGGTCCATCGCCTTGGCGAATGGTTTGTAAAAATCAGACAGGACCTTGCGCCATTCTTCTTTGCCTTCAGCCACTTTATCCAGTTTTTTTTCCATTTGGGCGGTAAATTCCAGGTTGACCACTTCCGGGAACTGCTGGACCAGAAAATCAATAATGAAAATACCCAGGGGGTCGGGCGCCAGAATTTTTTTCTCCCGGTTTACGTATTTTCGGGACAGGAGCGTATTTATGGTCGGGGCGTAAGTGGAAGGCCGGCCGATGCCGAATTTTTCCATCGCTTTAATCAGTCCGGCCTCGCTGTAACGGTCCGGCGGCTGGGTCTCTTTTCCTTCGATTTCAAATTTACGGCCGTCAATTTTTTCTCCCTGGACCAGGGGAGGCAGCGCGTTCTCTTTTTTTGATGAACCGATTACCTTCCGGTACCCGTCAAATTTCAGAACCTGTCCCTCCAGGTCAAAGAAATAGGAACCGCATTCTATCCTGACTTTAGTGAGGTCTACCCGCGCCGCCGCCATCTGACTGGCCACAAACCGCTCCCAGACCAGGGTGTAAACCTTCAGTTGGAACGGGGTGAGGAAAGTCGTTAAGCTTTCCGGCGTCCGGAGAGCGCTGGTCGGCCGGATGGCTTCGTGCGCTTCCTGCGCCAGGTTGCTCTTGGTCCGGTAAACCGGCGGCCGGTCCGGAAGGTACTGGCTGCCCATCGTTTCTTTGATGAATCGGGCGGCTTCTTCGCGGGCGCTGGCGGCAATCGTCAGAGAATCGGTGCGGTGGTAGGTGATTAAACCTTCGGCGCCCTGCGGTCCCAGGTCCACGCCTTCGTATAATTCCTGGGCGATGGACATCGTCCAGGTTGCCGGCAGGTTGAGCCGCCGGCCGGCCTCCTGCTGCAGGGTGCTGGTGGTAAAAGGCGGCTGGGGGTATTCCTTTTTTTCTTCCTGGCGGACGGATGCTACCAGCAAAGGATTTGCCTTCAGGAAGGCGGTAATTTTTTCCGCTTCGTCCCGTTCTTTAATTCCGGGCTTGGGGAATTTTTTATTATCTTTTCCGGAGAGGGTGGCGTTAAACGGAAGGTCCGGATTTTCCTTCCGGACGAGTTCTGCGGATATGACAAAGTATTTTTCCGGTACGAACGCCTTAATTTCTTTTTCCCGGTCAACCAGGATGCGCAGCGCGGCCGACTGCACCCGTCCCGCGGAGAGGCCTTTTTTGATGCGCTGTCCCAGGAGCGGGCTTAAGGTATAACCGACCACCCGGTCCAGAATTCGGCGCGCCTGTTGGGAGTTGACCAGACGGATATCTATGCCGCGCGGTTTTTTAAAGGCGTTTTTGACCGCTTCCGACGTGATTTCGTGAAAAGCGACCCGTTTCATCTCCGCCGGGTCTTTCTTCAGGATGTAAGCCGTATGCCAGGCGATCGCCTCACCCTCCCGGTCTTCGTCGGTTGCCAGGAAGATGCTGCCGCATCCCTCGGCGGCTTTGCGCAAGGCGCTGACCGTCTTACTCTTGCCCTCCATGATGGTGTAGGTGGGTTCAAAACCCTTTTCAATGTCAACCGCGAATTTATCCGCCGGCAAGTCCCGCATGTGGCCCATCGTGGCCACAATCCGGTAGTCTTTGCCTAAAAATCGGCTGATGGTGCGGCTCTTAGCCGGAGACTCCACGATTACCAGTTTACATTTTTCCATAAAATTGTGTTGTCCTACACACTTTGGTGTCATTCTGAGCGTAAGCGAAGAATCCCGTCCTTCAATGTTGACCCTATGAATATAACAAAATTGAGCGGAATTGTCAAATGGAAGGGGCAGGTGTTATAATAATTCCCTC
>Ga0172380_10006865_pt1 | contig 13038 bp, 11 predicted proteins | sample Leawe162metaG_FD_119747 | JGI IMG/M metagenome (GOLD analysis project Ga0172380, IMG submission 119747) | Leachate microbial communities from a municipal landfill in Southern Ontario, Canada - Leachate well 162 metaG | ecosystem: Engineered > Solid waste > Landfill > Unclassified | place...
TGGATCTCCGGCCCCAACGCCAGCAAGATCGAAGTGGTCATCGCCAACAATGACGGCATGGCGATGGGTGCCGTTGAATCCCTGAAAGCGCAAGGCAAGACCGCCATCCCGGTGTTCGGCGTCGATGCCCTGCCGGAAGCCCTGGCCATGGTCAAGAGCGGTGCCATGGCGGGTACAGTGCTGAACGATGCGGCCAACCAGGCGAAGGCCACCTTTGAGCTGACCAAGAACCTGGCTGAAGGCAAGCCGGCCGGTGAAGGCACCAAGTGGAACATAGTCGACAAGGTCGTCCGTGTTGCCTACGTCGGTGTGGATAAAGACAACCTGTCCCAATTCGAGTAATTCCCCCCTCCAGGGCAAGGGAGATCCCCTTGCCCTTTTTTCAACCAGATGTGATGGCTGATATGACAACACAGCAACAATCAGAATGGCTGTTGGAGATGATTGACGTCAGTAAGAGTTTTCCTGGCGTCAAGGCACTCGATAAAGTCAATTTACGGGTCCGTCCTCATTCTGTGCATGCGTTGATGGGCGAGAACGGGGCAGGAAAATCCACGCTGCTCAAATGCCTGTTCGGCATCTATGAGAAGGATGAGGGCAAGATCTTCTTCAAGGGACAGGAGATCAATTTCACCTCCTCCAAAGAGGCGCTGGAGAATGGCGTCTCCATGGTGCACCAGGAGCTGAACCTGGTGTTGCAACGCACTGTAATGGACAACATGTGGCTCGGTCGCTATCCCACCAAGGGCTGGTTCATCGACCACGGCAAGATGTATGACGACACCAAGCACATCTTCGACGAGCTGGATATCGACATAGATCCCAGGGTCAAGGTAGGCACGCTTTCGGTGTCCCAGATGCAGATGATCGAGATCGCCAAGGCGTTCTCCTACGATGCCAAGATCGTCATCATGGATGAGCCGACCTCCTCCCTGACCGAGAAAGAGGTCAATCATCTCTTCAAGATCATCAACAAGTTGAAAGAGAAGGGCTGCGGCATCGTCTATATCTCCCACAAGATGGAAGAGATCTTCCAGCTGTGTGACGAGATCACCATATTGCGGGATGGCCAGTGGGTGGCGACCCAGCCGCTCGAGGGCATGACCATGGATCAGATCATCGGCATGATGGTTGGCCGTGAACTGACCCAGCGCTTCCCGGAAAAAACCAACCAGCCGAAAGAGGTGATCCTCGAGGTGGAGCATCTGACGGCCAAGAACCAGCCCTCCATTCAGGACATCACCTTCGATCTGCACAAGGGGGAGATCCTCGGCATCGCCGGGCTGGTGGGGGCCAAGCGTACCGATATCGTCGAGACCCTGTTCGGCATTCGCGATCGCAACGAGGGCGTCATCAAGCTGCACGGCAAGGTAGTGGCGAATCACACGGCGCACGAGGCCATCCAGAACGGATTCGCGCTGGTGACGGAAGAGCGCCGCTCCACCGGTATCTACTCCCGCCTCGATATCGCCTTCAACTCCCTGATCGCCAACATGGACAGCTACAAGAGTTCCATGGGGCTGCTCAGCAACAACAAGATGAAGAGTGATACCCAGTGGGTCATCGACTCCATGCGCGTCAAGACCCCGACCCAGCAGACCCAGATCGGCTCCCTGTCCGGTGGCAACCAGCAGAAGGTCATTATCGGCCGCTGGCTGCTGACCCAGCCGGAGATCCTGATGCTGGATGAACCGACTCGCGGGATTGACGTGGGTGCCAAGTTCGAGATCTACCAGCTCATCCTGGAGCTGGCCAAGAAGGACAAGGGCATCATCATCATCTCGTCCGAAATGCCCGAGCTGCTGGGGATCACGGATCGCATCATGGTGATGAGCAATGGCCGGGTCGCCGGGATCGTCAATACCAAAGAAACTGACCAGAGCGAGATACTGCGCCTGGCATCTCTGTACCTTTAGAGACAGGAAGACATTTATGGAGTCGGCTAAAAATTTCAATCTGATGCAGGCGCTCAAAGAGAACGGCATCTATGTGGTGTTGCTGGTGCTGCTCATGATCATAGTGATCAAGGAGCCATCCTTCCTGAGCCTCACCAACTTCAGCAACATACTGACCCAGTCCTCGGTGCGGGTCATCATAGCGCTGGGGGTGGCGGGCATTATCATCACCCAGGGTACGGATCTGTCGGCCGGTCGCCAGGTTGGTCTGGCGGCGCTGATTGCGGCCACCATGTTGCAGGCGCTGACCAACGTCAACAAGGTGTTCCCCAGCCTGGGGGAGGTGCCCATTCCTGTGGTGATCCTGCTGGTGTGTGCCGTGGGTGCCCTGATAGGCCTGGTCAACGGTCTGATCGTGGCCTATCTCAATGTGACCCCGTTCATTACCACCCTGGGTACCATGATCATCGTCTACGGCATCAACTCCCTCTATTTTGATTCCGTGGGCGCCTCACCGGTGGCCGGCTTCGATCCTCGCTTCTCGAGCTTCGCGCAGGGCTTCATCAAGCTGGGAGGGTTCAAGCTATCCTATCTCACCTTCTATGCCGCCATCGCCAGCGTCTTTGTCTGGGTGCTGTGGAACAAGACCCGCTTTGGCAAAAACATCTTCGCCATCGGCGGCAACCCCGAGGCGGCCAAGGTCTCCGGCGTCAACGTCGCCGTCAACCTGGTGATGATCTATGCCCTGGCGGGTGTCTTCTACGCCTTCGGCGGCATGCTGGAAGCGGGCCGCATCGGCAGTGCCACCAACAACCTGGGCTTCATGTATGAGCTGGATGCCATCGCGGCCTGCGTGGTGGGCGGTGTCTCGTTCGCCGGTGGCGTGGGGACGGTTGCCGGGGTGATCACGGGCGTGCTCATTTTTACCCTGATCAACTATGGTCTGACCTATATTGGAGTCAGCCCTTACTGGCAGTTCATCATCAAGGGCGGCATCATCATACTGGCGGTGGCCCTGGACTCCATGAAGTACGCCAAGAAGAAATAACGATTGGCAGAGAGGGCTGGCCATGCCGGCCCTCTCTTCTGGAGGGATCCCATGCCATTCAAGGTCAAGATTTACGTCTTGCTGCTGCTGGCCATTCTGGTCACCATCGGTACCGCCTGGTTCAGCGTCAATCACTTCATCAGTGGCTACATTCGCACTCAAGCCACCCAGAACATCAACGAACAGATAGCCCTGGTCAAAGAGAAGCTGGCGGGGGACATCAATCAAAAAATCCTGCTGGCCGCCAACCTCAACTTCGGGGTGACCAACGTCAAGAAGACCTTGGAAGAGACCGGCTTTCATAACATAGTCAAGGTGATCGGCGACATGGCGTTCGACGTGAGCGGCGTCATCAACGACACGGCCAGGGTCGACGCCCTGCGCAAGCTGATCCCGGAAGCCAACAACCGGATCACCGTCAGTCCGCTGCAGCAGCTGGATGGCAAACCCGTCATCTCCATCCTGGTACCGCGCGGTGCCGACTCTGCCTACCTTTATTACCTCGACATGAGTGAGTTCAAGAACCTGCTGGAGAAGGTGAGCGGGGAGGGGCGTTACTTCTCCCTTGCCGACGGTCAGGGCAATGTGCTCTACAGCAGCAAGCCGCAGGGTGAGAGCGAGTCACGCCCCAACCAGCTGGATATTCGCGGCAGCAGCTGGACGCTGACTGGCTACATAGACCTCGACTACATCCGTACCATGACCCAGGCGCTCAATGGCCAGATCGTCATGGCCCTGCTGGCGGTCGCCGTGCTGGTATTGCTGCTGGCCATGCTGGCGCTCAATGTCGCCTATCGTCCCATCCTCTCGCTGCGGGATCTGGTGCTGGAGCTGTCTCGTGGCAGCGGCGATCTGACCCGCCGCCTGACGGTGACCAGCACGGATGATCTGGGCCAGATCTCGGCCGGCATCAACCGTTTCATCGAGCGTCTGCAGGAGATGATGGGAGAGGTGCGGCAGGCGAGCGGTCAGCTCAACAACGGTATCGAGGGGTTGGCCAGCCAGACCGGGGCTGCGCAATCCCTGCTGGCGGATCATGTGCGCGAGACCGAGCAGGTAGTGACCGCCATCAACGAGATGAGCCGCACCGCGGTTTCCGTCTCGGAGAGTGCCGCCAGCACGGCCCAGCTGACCGGCCAGAGCCAGCAGCTGGCAAACCAGTCCCGCCAGGTGGTGGATCAGGCCATGGCCAGCGTGATGGCGCTGGTGGACGAGGTGGAGGAAACAGCCCGCTCCATCGAAGCCATGCAGCAGGATGTGCAGCAGATTGGCTCAGTGCTTGGGGTGATCGGCAGCATTGCCGAACAGACCAACCTGCTGGCGCTCAATGCCGCCATAGAGGCGGCTCGCGCCGGTGAGCAGGGACGCGGCTTCGCTGTGGTGGCGGACGAGGTCCGCTCGCTGGCGGCTCGCACCCAGAAGAGCACCGCCGAGATCCAGACCATGCTGGCCAGTCTGCAGCGGGGTACCCGCACAGTGGTGGAGGCCATGAGCAACACCAAGCAGAGCTGTCAGGGTGCCGCCGAGAATACCACCAAGGTCAACGAGTCGCTGGACCTGATGGCCGGCGAGGTGGTGGAGATCAACGATCTCATCAGCCACATTGCCACGGCTGCCGAGCAGCAGAGTGCGGTAGCGGAAGAGATCAATCGCAACATGAGTGCCATCGCCGAGGTGATCCGTCAGCTGACGCACAATGGAGAAGAGACAGTGACCAGCTCGGCTTCGATGCAGCAGACCTATCACAGACTGAGGGAAATAGTGGGGCACTTCCGGCTGGAATAACGGCATCTGGGGGGGGCCAGGTAAAAAAGGCCAAAAAGATGGGGGCGACTTGCGTCGCCCCCGATAGTCTTATCGCTCATATCCTTGAACGAAGTTGCTCCCTGCAATCCCTGACTATACCTCTTCCTTTAGGTTTCCCCTTCCCAATCCTTTGGGGTGTCCTTTAGCCATCATGGCCTGACGAGTCATCCGTTCCCGTCGCACTTTCTCCGTCCTGGGAGGTGTCCTTTACCACATCCTGTGGTGAGTCCATTTGCCCAACCCTGGCAGCCAGTCTTCCTGACCGACTTCATTGCGTCCGTGCATGAGTAACTATAAGGATTTCGCAGGGGACGACAACGGCAGCATGAAAAACGTTTTTACGCATCTCGTTACGCAAGAAACTTGTTGTGATTTTTATCATTTAAAATCATATGGTTGAGTGTTAAATATTCAGGTTTTTAGATCCTATCTTCCGATTATCGCGGGATCTTTTTCGGCGTCTGGCTCACAGAGGGAATAGCGAATGTCTCACACGTCGTTTAACTCGGGTTCAGAAAGGGGGAAGCGGCAGATGTGTGGTCGCCGAAAAGGTGAGAATGACTACCAATATGGTGGGTCAGCTGTGCTCCTGCAGCCGTTCATAGATGGTTTGACGCTCTTCCGGGCTCAGTGAAGAGAAATAGTGGGTGAACAGGCGCAGCAACAGGGATTTGTTCATGCCGTCCTGCTGGGTCAGGCTGCCAAGCTCGTCGATGGCGGCCGTGCTCAGGGAGAAGGTGGCTTTTTTATAGCTGGGTTTCAGGTAGTCGCCGCTTTCGATAAAGGCGAGTGCCGTCAGGGCTTCCTCCCGATGCAGGTTCAGCTCAAGGCTGACCACCTTGGGTTTGCCCTTGGCATAGAAGTCCGCATCCTCGATGAACTCGTCTATGGTGAACTTCTTCTGATGATGCAGATTGTGTTTCTTCTTCAGGTCGGCAAGGCCCATCTCACACCTCCAGTTCCAAAAACTCCTTGGCGATGGCCCGGATCTCCTCGGCCGACTTGCCATCGGGTTCTATCTCCATGACGGAAAGGCCCTTCTCCTCGCTGTCGTCATAGACATTGCGACCATAGGTGATGGCGTTCAGCACATCGACCCCGAACGAGGCGCATACCTCCTTGGCCTCCAGGATCCGTTTTACCTGGTTGGGCAGGGCCGGGCACTGGGTCAGCACCACGGCGGCCTTGAGGGTGGGATTGACCATCTTGCAGGTGGTGATGAGATCTTCCATGTGTGGCAGGGTCTTGAGATCGCGGCGTTTGGGCCGCAGCGGGATCAGGCCATGGGTGGCCACCGCCATGGTGGATCGCAGCGCCCGGTTGTCCTGGCCGCCACAGTCGACGATGACATAGTCATAGCGGTTTTTCAGGCTGAGCAGGTCGTTGCGAATATTGCCGTAGAGCTGAACGCAGTTTATCTGGGGCAGATCCGGGTTGTCGTTGCGCTCCTGGATCCAGTCCGAGGTGGTGCGTTGCGGGTCACAATCGACCAGCAGCACTTCGCCATGAAACCGGGTTCTGAGGTAGACCGCCAGATTCTGGGCCAGACAACTCTTGCCGCTCCCTCCCTTCTCTCCACCGACCAACAGGATCATGACTATCTCCTATCCCTATGAAAAATAGCTGCCTTGAGTATAGGAGGGGGTTGAAGCATGACAAGCCAAGAGGAGGTGACCTCCTCTTGGGCTCTCACTTTCAGTAGTGCTGGCTGCCGCCGTACCACTGGCACACGTACTCGGGGACCAGCATCTGGGGAGCTTGGTCGACATGGCAGACCACCATGGGGATGGCGGGCGCTCCCTCAGCGCTGACCAGCGATGGGGTCATGGGCAGGATCAGGGCGGCGAACAGGAACAGTGACTTGATCTTCATGGCTATCTCCTTGGTGACAGAACACGGCGTGATCTGGATCACTTTCTGAGTTAAGCCGAGCCGGCCCGTGACGCAAGGTTATGAAATAAATTCAACGAATGAAAAAAGTTTGAAAAGAGGGTGTAGCAGGGTCGCTGAGAAATACATGACCAAGATGCGAGCTTTGTGCATATCCATATAACAGGCATGTTGCTGACAACTTGTGCCGCGAGCCTGTGGCGGCGGCTTTGGCACAATGCCATGATCTGGGACAAGAAGCAGATTATTCAGTGCCCCACCCGCTTATGACTATTTATCTCGGCACCCATCCCTTAAAAACCAGTGAAAAATTCAGTTTAATGCATATTAAATTCAGGTGATGTGCTTGTGTTTTATATCGCCTTGAAAATAATGGATTTTTGTTTTTTGTAATATCCCTTAGTAGATATCTGCCGTGAATGAAACAGGATGAAATATGAAATAAAAGCGTGGATTAATGCGTGTTGATGCATGATGTCTGAATGAGAGATTGTCAGTTCTGTTACCCTCATCAAAGAATAAACCGTGATTTTATTCAGTTCAGAGTGAATGTGATCAATGTCTAAGTTTGTCGTGATTGGCAGGTCTAACCTCGGTCTCGAAAGGCAAGGGCAGGATAGAACACAAGCTGAGTACCCTACATAAAGAATATCCCGCCTTAGCCACGAGCATGAATAGAAGGAATCTATTCAATCACTCGCAGGGACCACTGCTAGACGGAATATAATCATGAGCAAATTTTATGTAGGTTCTGAAGTTGGCCAATTGCGCCGTGTCATGTTGCACCGCCCCAACCTCAGTCTGAAGCGTCTGACCCCTTCCAACTGCCAGGACCTGTTGTTTGATGATGTCCTGTCGGTTGAACGCGCCGGTCAGGAGCACGACAAATTCGCTCAGGTACTGCGCGATCAGAATGTCGAAGTTTTCCTGCTGACCAACTTGCTGGCCGAGACTCTGGATGTGCCGGAAGCCAAAACCTGGCTGCTGCAACATCAGGTGTCCGATTATCGCCTCGGTTCTTCCCTTGCCAACGACGTGCGCTGCTTCCTGGCTGACATGCCGCACCGCGAACTGGCCCGCATTCTCTCCGGTGGCCTGACCTACTCAGAGATGCCCTACAGCGGCGTCAACATGGTAGTGGGCATGCACGCCCCGACCGATTTCATCATAGAGCCGCTGCCCAATCATCTCTTTACCCGTGACACCTCCTGCTGGGTCTATGGTGGCGTCTCCATCAACCCCATGGCCAAGGCCGCCCGTCGCCGCGAGACCAACCATGTGAAGGCCATCTACCGCGGGCACCCGCAGTTTGCCGGTCAGAACTTCATCAAGTACTTCGGTGACGAGGATCGTGACTACGACAACTCCACCATCGAAGGGGGTGACGTGCTGGTCATCGGCCGTGGCGCCGTGCTCATCGGCATGTCCGAGCGCACCACGCCGCAAGGGGTCGAGCACCTGGCGCGCAGCCTGTTCAAACACGGTCAGGCCAAGCAGGTCATCGCCATGCAACTGCCGAAACACCGCAGCTGCATGCACCTGGATACCGTCATGACCCACATGGACATAGACACCTTCTCCGTCTATCCGGAAGTCATCCGCAAGGATGTGAACTGCTGGAGTCTGACTCCGGGCGGTGCCACCGGCATGAACATCAAGGAAGAGGGTTACTTCGTGACCGCCATCGAGAAGGCTCTGGGTGTGGATCAGCTCAAGCTCATCACCACAGGTGGTGACACCTTCGAAGCCGAACGCGAACAGTGGAACGATGCCAACAACGTGCTGACGGTGCGTCCTGGCGTGGTCGTGGGTTATGAGCGCAACACCTACACCAACGAGAAATATGACAAGGCCGGCATCACAGTTCTCTCCATCCCGGGTGAAGAACTGGGTCGTGGCCGCGGCGGCGCCCGCTGCATGAGCTGCCCGATGGAACGTGACGGCATCTAACAAGACGGCGTGGCGCCGGCAGAGGCTGGCGCCACAGATACCAAAACTCGAGATCAACACTCATGAAAAAACCAACTGTCGTCGTCGCCCTGGGTGGCAATGCCCTGCTCCGTCGTGGTGAGCCCCTTGAAGCGGATATCCAGCGCAAGAACATCGCCACCGCCGCCAAGACCATCGCCCTGATCGCTCAGGAGTACAACGTGGTGCTGGTGCATGGCAACGGCCCGCAAGTCGGCCTGCTGGCCCTGCAAAACAGCGCCTATACCAAGGTCGCGCCCTATCCCCTCGATGTGCTGGGTGCCGAGTCTCAGGGCATGATCGGCTACATGCTGATCCAGGAGCTCAAAAACCTGATGCCGAGCCGCAACGTCACCGCGCTGCTGACCCAGGTGCAGGTCGATCCAAAGGATCCGGCGTTTGCCAATCCGACCAAATTTATCGGACCCGTCTATGACGAAGCCGAAGCCCGCATCCTGGCCGAAGAGAAGCACTGGGTGGTCAAGGCCGACGGCAAGTTCTTCCGCCGCGTGGTGCCGTCTCCACTGCCCCAGCGCATCGTCGAAGGCGACGCCATCGAAACCCTGATAGCCCAGGGACACCTCATCATCTGTACCGGTGGTGGTGGCATTCCCGTGACTTGGGATGGCCAGTGCCTGACCGGCATCGAAGCCGTCATCGACAAGGACATGTCTGCCGCCTACCTGGCCAAGCAGATCAAGGCTGATGCCCTGCTGATCCTGACCGACGCCGATGCCGTCTACCTGGATTGGGGCAAACCGACCCAGCACCCGCTGCGCGTCACCAGCCCGGCCGAGCTGGCTGGCGTCAAGTTCGACGCAGGCTCCATGGGACCCAAGGTCGAAGCGTCCTGCGAATTCGTCAAAGCGACCGGCGGCATGGTCGGGATCGGTTCTCTGGAAGATGGCCTGGCCATCCTCAAGGGCGAAGCCGGCACCAATATCGTTGCCACCCGCACCGTGAATGCCTAGTCAACAACACTGCCCGAATGGGGCCTGAACAAGTTTGTACTGTGTATGCGTAGTCAATAACACTGCCCAAATTGGTCTGAACAAATATAGAGAGAACTCATCATGGCTTTTAATCTGCGTAACCGTAACTTCCTGAAACTGCTGGACTTCACCCCGCGCGAAATCCAATACATGATCGACCTGGCCATCGACCTGAAGAAAGCCAAGTACGGTGGCTATGAGCGCAAGCACCTGACCGGCAAAAACATCGCTCTGATCTTCGAGAAGACCTCCACCCGTACCCGTTGTGCGTTTGAAGTGGCGGCCTTCGACCAGGGCGCTCAAGTATCCTACCTCGGCCCAAGCGGTTCCCAGATCGGTCACAAGGAGTCCATGAAGGACACCGCACGTGTACTGGGCCGCATGTATGACGGCATCGAATACCGTGGCTACGGCCAGGAAATCGTGGAAGAGCTGGGTGCCTATGCCGGCGTCCCTGTCTGGAACGGCCTGACCAACGAATTCCACCCGACCCAGATCCTGGCCGACTTCATGACCATGCTGGAGCACGGCAAGGGCAAACGCCTGGATCAAATCAAGTTCGCCTACCTGGGTGATGCCCGCAACAACATGGGCAACTCCCTGATGGTCGGCGCCGCCAAGATGGGCATGGATATCCGCCTGGTCGCACCGAAAGCCTTCTGGCCGGAAGAAGCGCTGGTTGCCAAGTGCCGCCTGATCGCCGAAGAGACAGGCGCTCGCATCACCCTGACCGAGGATGTGAAAGAGGGCGTGCTGGGTACCGACTTCCTCTACACAGACGTCTGGGTTTCCATGGGCGAAGCGAAAGAAGCCTGGGATCAACGGGTGAAGCTGATGACCCCGTACCAGATCAACATGGATGTCATCAACGCCACCAAGAACCCGGATGTGAAGTTCATGCACTGCCTGCCGGCGTTCCACAACGATGAGACCACCATGGGCAAGGAAGTGGCTGACAAATATGGGATGAAAGGTCTGGAAGTGACCGAGGACGTGTTCGAATCCGAGCACAGCATCGTGTTTGACGAGGCCGAAAACCGGATGCACACCATCAAGGCAGTGATGGTTGCTACGCTGGGCGACTAAGGTCGCAGTAGTGGTGCCGGGGGGTAACCCCCGGCTTTTCGACCATGTGACGGCGGCATAATACCTCTAACCCTACGACCCGCAGCTTGCATGGATACCACACCACAGAAGGAAGCTGGACCATGACCAAATTCAAGTTCCCATCAGCCTACACCATATTGTTTGTGCTGATCGCCTTGGTGGCCGCCCTGAGCTGGGTAGTGCCAGCCGGCAAATACGACATGATCATGAACGACGCCCTCGGCAAGGAAGTGCCGGTGGCCGGAACCTACAAGCTGGTAGAGGGGAATCCCCAGGGGATAGTCGACGTGCTGCTGGCACCCATCGATGGTCTCTACAACCATGACACCTATCAGGCAGGCGCCATCGACGTCTCCCTGTTCATCCTGATCATCGGTGGTTTTCTTGGCATTGTGACCAAGACAGGTGCCATCGATGCCGGGATCGAGCGCGTTACCGACCGCCTGCGCGGCCGTGAAGAGTGGATGATCCCTATCCTGATGGCGCTGTTCGCCGCAGGCGGCACCATCTACGGCATGGCTGAAGAGTCGCTGCCTTTCTATACCCTGCTGGTCCCCGTGATGATGGCCGCCCGCTTCGACCCCGTGGTCGCCGCCGCGACCGTGTTGCTGGGCGCAGGTATCGGTACTCTGGGCTCCACCATCAACCCGTTTGCGACCGTGATTGCCGCCAACGCCGCCGGCATCTCCTTCACCGACGGTATCTGGCTGCGCGTCGCCATGCTGATTGCTGGCTGGCTGCTGTGCGTGGCCTACGTCATGCGCTATGCCAAGATGGTGCGCAACGACCCCAGCAAGTCCCTGGTGGCTGACAAGTGGGAAGAGAACCGTGCCCACTTCCTCGGCAACAAGAGCGACCAGATGCTGGAGTTCACCCTGACTCGTAAAATCGTGCTGGGTATCTTCGTCGCCGCCTTCGCCGTGATGATCTACGGTGTGGCCGTGCTCGGCTGGTGGATGGCGCAGATCTCCGGCGTCTTCCTGGCCGCCGCCATCATAGTCGGCGTCATCTCCCGCATGAGCGAGGAGGAGCTGACCTCCAACTTCATCGACGGTGCCCGTGACCTGCTCGGTGTGGCCCTCATCATAGGTATCGCCCGCGGTATCGTAGTGGTGATGGACAACGGCATGATCACTCACACCATATTGCACAGCGCAGAAGGGATAGTGACCGGCCTCTCCACCGTAGTGTTCATCAACGTGATGTTCGTGCTGGAGCTGGTGCTCTCCTTCCTGGTGCCGTCCTCCTCCGGTCTGGCCGTGCTGACCATGCCGATCATGGCGCCCCTTGCCGACTTCGCCAACGTGGGTCGCGAGCTGGTGGTGACTGCTTATCAGTCCGCCTCCGGCCTGGTGAACCTGGTGACCCCGACCTCCGCCGTGGTCATGGGTGGCCTGGCCATCGCCAAGGTGCCCTATGTACGCTGGCTGAAGTGGGTGGCACCGCTGCTCGGCATCCTGACAGTGCTGATCGTAGCCTGCCTGAGCCTGGGTGCCGTGCTGGCATAACAGGTGAAAGACGACATGAAACGGGAGCCACTGGCTCCCGTTTTTTATGGCCGAGAAATGAAACAGGACGGGGAATCCGGCGCATGAGCCCGCAATCAGGTGGGCAAGACAACAAAAAGGCGACCCCGGGGTCGCCTTGTGCATTCAGGGGAGGAACGTCAGCGTGCCTGCTCCAGGGTACGCACCACGGCCGCATGGGCCAGGCGGGTGCGGCTGATATGGCGCGGCGCGACCAGAACCACATCGTTGCCCGCGACGGCGCCCATGATCTCGGGATTGGCGTTGCGATCCAGCAGGCGGGCCACCACAGTCGCGGCGCCCGGGGTGGTGTGGATCAACACCATCTGCTGGTTGTGCACCACCTCGCGCACCATGTCGTGGATGGAGCGGGTGCAACCGGCGGGCTCCAGCTGCTCGTCCACCAGGGTGTAGACCTTCTTGCCGTTGGCATTCTGGGCCTTGGCCACGCCGAGGCGGCGCAACAGACGGGAGATGGTGGACTGGCTGATGTCGGCAAAGCCGCGCTCCGCCAGCTCGCGGCGGATCTCCTCCTGGGTGCTGTAGCAGTGCTGGCCGATGATCTGGCGACAGGCATCCAGCTGGGCCAGATCGGGCTCTTGTTCAACGGGACGACTGAGGGTTTTGACCACGGCGATTTCCTTTGACTGTGACCGAAGGCTATCGCTCGAAATCTGCCATCAATGCCTTTTAATAGCTAAAAGTTCTGATGGAAAGGAGTGAGGCAGGGAATGAGCGATGTTTAGCCTTTATAGGATGGCAAATTATAGCTAAACGGAAAATCTGTGATGTGACAGGGGTCAAAA
>Ga0172380_10006866_pt1 | contig 13036 bp, 13 predicted proteins | sample Leawe162metaG_FD_119747 | JGI IMG/M metagenome (GOLD analysis project Ga0172380, IMG submission 119747) | Leachate microbial communities from a municipal landfill in Southern Ontario, Canada - Leachate well 162 metaG | ecosystem: Engineered > Solid waste > Landfill > Unclassified | place...
TAAAAATAGTAGAAGAAGTTAAGACGAAATAAAAAGAACCGCTCTCCCTCAGGGGAGCGGTTTTTGGTTACTCACACTTCGATAGGCGGAGCTACAGGATAGTCGCCATCAAAACACGCCGTACAGAGCATATTCTTTGGCAGTCCGGTAGCCACAATCATACCTTCAAAACTCAGGTATTTCAAAGAGTCTGCGCCGGCGTGCTGCCTAATCTGCTCCAGAGCAAAGTTGGCCGCAGCAAGCTCGCCCTTTGTGGCCATATCGATACCGTAGAAGCATTGCGAAGTGACCGGAGCAGACCCAATCCTCACGTGTACTTCTTTGGCTCCTGCCTCAAAGACCATCAAAATCGTTTCTGGCAAGACCTTAAGGCGCACAAGCGAATCTTCGACAAGACAGACTCTCTTGCCCCAAATCACTTCGGATAGCGGGTGCAGCTTAATACGCTGAAGAGCACGGCGGTCAGTTCCGCGCGGAGTAAGAAATGTCCTTACGCCGCGACGGTTACGGAACAACCCCTGGCTGATCGGGATACCCAGAGCAGAGGCGTAAGCCTCGGCAAAAAGGTTTCCGCCGTCGGGTACGGGAATTATCAGATCGGCGTTGACTGGCGCTTCCTTTGCCAGCAGAGTTCCAGCTCTGTTTCTGTAATGCCAGCCGGATTTACCCGAGCAAAGCCTGCTGTCAGGCCTGCCAAAGTAAATCAGCTCAAATATACAAAAACGGTGGCCGGGATTATCAGTCCATTGAATATACCGCTCGATCTGGTCCCCAATAACAGTTATTTCGCCGGGGCGAATATCCCTGATAAAACGCGCGCCGATTGGGTAGAAAGCGCAGCTTTCAGAAGACACTACGGTCGCCTCATCGCTATGCCCTACGCAAAGTGGCCTAATGCCGAAAGAGTCGCGAGCGGCGATGATTTTGCCGTCGTGCATCATAACGAGAGAAAACCCGCCCTTCAACTGAGGCAAAACCTCCTTTAAGGCCTCAACAAAATCAGTTTTTGGCGAAGTCGAGATAGCGGCGACGATTGCCTCGGTGTCTGAAATCTTTGACTCAAACTTCCATCCGCGATCCTCGGCCTTGACCCTCAATTCTGACAGGTCATAAACATTACCATTAAAAGACAGCCCAAACTCGCCTCCATGAAACGAAGCCACCGCCGGCTGATAGCGCCTGACCTGCTTTTTGTTACCATCGAAGGTGGTTGTGGCGTAGAGCGAATGGGTAAGCCCAAGATGCCCCACATAAGTGTTAGTCATCTCATCAATGGTTTCCTCGTTGATTCCTTCGCCAAAGTTCCCTGGCTGACGATGGCAGATAATCTTGCCGTCGTCATTCATCACGCCGAACCCATGGCCTTGTCCGCCACGATGATCGGTGTGCTCGCCGGTCCGCAACAGTAAAGGGAACGCCTGTGCCCTATACCTACGACAATTCTTACAAGAGACACCGGTAATTCCACACATATCTTAGCCCTTTCCGTGAATGGATCAATGTCAACGAACAACCTTCCGCCTTCTTATTATCACACCTTCTCTTTTGAGTAAAGCCACTTTATTTTTTAGCCCTCTATTATATCCGCCGGGCTTGCCATCTGATTTTACTACCCTATGACAGGGTATTTTTTTATTGTAATTTTTATTTAAAATATTCCCAACAGCCCTGTAGGCTTTTGGACTGCCGGACTTCTTCGCAACTTCCTTATAACTCAAAACAGACCCTTTTGGAATCTGTTTTACAATTTTATATATTTTTTCTTTAAAATTATTTTTCATTTTTTAAAATAAACTCATTTGCTTCTTCTATTAATTTTTTATTTTCTTTGCGCCGTTTCAATATTTCTATCGCCCCGTTAAAACTCAGCCATTCGTAATCTTCGTGCTCAAAAGAAACCTTAACATCTTTCGTTTCTGATTGAGCCACAAAATAAGTAACAAATTTTAAGACAGTTTCTCCCATTTTTAAACCCCTTTCTAATTGGTAACCATACTTAACCTTGAAAAAAAACTTAATGGTTTTTTTAAAACCAGGAATAATATTTATTCCCTGTAACCCCGTCTCCTCCCGGCACTCTCTTAGAGCTGCTTTTTCTGGAGTTTCTCCTTTTTCGATGAGGCCTTTTGGAAAATCCCAAGAGGCCGGCTTGTGTTTTAAAAATAAATATTTAATCTCTTCGTTTTTTTCAACATGAAAAACAACTACTCCCGCTGACTTTTCTACTGGCATTCTATTTAAAATATTTTAATAATTGTTCTACGGGCAGGGTGTTTATTATATCTTTTTTTTCTGCCCACCCACGACGAGCCATACCAATGCCATACTCCATTAAAGACAATTGTTCTTTTTGGTGGCTGTCTGTATTTATTATCATTTTAATGCCTTGGCTTTTTGCTCTTCTTATATATATGTCGCGCAAATCCAACCTTTCGGGCGCAGAATTTATTTCTAAAATTGTTCCCGTATCTTTAGCCACTTTTAAAACCTTATCAAAATCTAACTGATATTCATCTCTCTTGCCAATAAGCCTGCCTGTAGGATGGGAGATAATATCTATGTTAGGATTTTTTACGGCTTTTATCAACCTTTCTGTCATTTCTTTCTTTGGCATCTTCAAAGAAGAATGCGCTCCTGCTATCACATAATCTAATTTTGCCAAAACCTCGTCTTTAATATCAACTGAACCGTCATTTAAAATATTACACTCACATCCATGCAAAACCCTAAATTTTATATTCTTCTTTTCAAATTTCTCATTCAGCTTTTTAATCGCCTCGTTTTGTTTTAAAAGCTGTTTTTCGTTTAACCCATGCTCAATTCTTAAAAATTTAGTATGATCTGAAATACCAATATATTCATATCCCATTTCCATGGCAGCCTTTGCCATGTTTTCTATTGAATCTGCTCCCCCGTCCCAATCAGAATGACAATGCAGGTCTCCCTTAATATCTTTTTGCTCAATTATTTGTGGCAACTTTCCATTTAGAGCAGATTCTATTTCGCCTTCATTTTCCCTTATCTCCGGAGGCATCCAGGGAAGTCCGATTGCATTATAAACGTCTTCTTCTGTACGGCCGGCAATTTGCTTTGAGCCCTTAAACACACCATACTCAGAAAGTTTTAATCCTTTACTCATAGCAATACGGCGGGTGGACACATTATGATCTTTGTTTCCCGTAAAATATTGCAAAGCAGAGCCATAACTTTCTTTTGGCAAAACCCTTAAATCCATATCAAAACCTTCGCGCATTCTTACAGAGGCTTTTGTCCCGCCCTTGCCCCAAACTTTTTCAACTCCATCCAGCTTCACAAAAAAAGCCATTACCTTGGCTGGGTGTTTTGAAACTACCAAAATATCAACATCTCCAATGGTTTCTTTTCTTCTACGCACAGATCCCGCCAGGCTTATTTCATCTACCTCTTTTAAGGTTTTCAATTTTTCTACAACATTTCTAGCAGTAGGCAGAATTTTTCCTAATGGAAATCTTCCTTTATCTCTTTTTAAAAACTCTAAACCCTGTAAAATGTTTTTTTCTGTTTTTGCCCCAAACCCAAACAGGGGAGCTATTTTGTGAGCCTTAACTGCTTTTTCCAAATCTTTAATATTTTTTATCCCTAATTTTTGGTACAAAACCTTTGCCTTTTTAGCACCCATGCCCTCCACTCTTACCAGCTCATCTAAATTAATAGGCAGTTTTTTCTTTTGCTCTTCATGTGCTTTTATCTTCCCTTTTTTTAGATATTCTTCTATATGGTCTGCAATTGCTTTGCCCACTCCGGGTATTTCCATTAGGGCTTTTACCCCTCCTTTTATATATACATCTCCCACGTCCTCACTCAAACCTTCTAAAGATAAAGCAGCTCTTTCATATGCATAGGGCTTAAAGGCCACTCCTTCCATCCTCAAAAACCTTGCCATATCATTAAAAATTTTTGCCAACTCCTGATTTCTCATATTTTTATGGTTCTATAAACGGCCTTACTGGCGGAATAATTTTTACTTCCTTGTTTTTAGGGGAAATTTCGTCTTTAATAAACAAAAGTAAAAATGCGGCCAAAAAGGTAAAGCCGCTAACAAAAACAAAAACTACGTTAAACCCAAACATAGAAGCAACTATGCCTCCGGCTCCGCCGGCTATTCCCGCCCCAGCTCCTAAAAAAGTGCTCTCCATACCCCACTCTAAAGCTTCTTTTCCTTTATCGATGTGTCTTGTAAAAATTGCCAGCCAGGCCGGAAATGCCATAGACATGCCCACAGCATAAACCATTTGCAATAAATATATATGCCACGGCTCAGATGCAAATAAATATCCTATTGGAATAAACCCTGCTATAAAAGTTCCCACTACCATAAACCAATAGTCGTCTTTTTCACCGTGATTTTTATCTAAATACTTTCCTATGGGTATTTGCAAAACAGATTTTACCGCCCAATAAGAAAGCGAAGCAAACCCAGCTACCTTGGCGGCTTCAGAGGGGCTTCCTATAGTGATGTTCTGTACAATAAAAATAGCAAAAACCGGACCCAGCAAACCCCAGCCAAGGTTTAGCGCAAAGTCGCTGGAAATCATAAACTTTATTATTTTATTAACAATTTTTGCCATAATAAATAAATTAGTTATTTAAAAATATTATTTTTTGATTATACATCAAAGCAACTAAAAAATCCCGCTCTCGCGGGACTTTTTATCAGCCAACCTCGTATTTAATATTTTTTATCTTATATGTTGTTTCAACCGGAGAAGAGATAACTACAAGGTCTCCTACTTTATGCCCCAAAAGGGCTCTCCCTACGGGCGACTCGTTGCTTATTTTTCCAAGGGCAGGATTCGCTTCGAGTGTCCCCACAATCATAAATTCATCTTTCTGCCCGCCCACATCTATCCTTACCTTAGCCCCCACGTCAACTATATTCTGCTTTTCTTTGGGCGGATTTTTAATAAGTTCGTGATGTTCAATTACATTTTTTAATTCTTCAATTCTTGCTCTTAAAAATTCTACGTCCTCTTGAAAGCTAATAAACTCTGGGTTTAAATCCTCTGATTCAAAAATTTTGGGGGCTTCCTCTCCTACGGTTTTACGACGCTCTATGTCTACTAAATCTTCGTACTCTTTTTTAATTTCGTTTAATTTGTCTTTTGTTATGTAAAAAGTTTTTTTGTCCATACCATAAAGCAAAATAATTATTTTCTAATTTTAGTCTTTGTTTTATCTTATGTCAACCACCCCGGTTTTCCCCATATTTTTATGGAGTAGATGTCCAGTATAATCATCGCCTATAAAATAGTACGTAATTTATGTTACGAAGAGATAAATGTATTTGCATTGTCAAAGCAGCCGTTATAAAATAACATAATTTGCTCTTCTGGCCGTAATACACGGCAGGCAAAAACAAGGAGGACCATAGAATGGCCGTCATCTCAGCTGAAGAACAAGGGGAATTAGTTTATCAGGTTATTTTAGGTAGGCCGGGCAGATGTAAAGAGGATCCGGATGTTTCGGAAGTTTCCGAAACGATTCTACAACACCTTGATGCTGCCGATCAATCTGGCTACGCCTTAAGGGTAACCGTAGAACGGATCCCCATTTAGCGCTCCTTCCATGTGCTAAGGCGCTTGCTCAAATCCAAGCGCCATTTTTTATATAAGAATTTTCTGTTTATTAAAACGCCTTTCCTTGTCTGAAAATATTTTTATTTTACCATAAACGCCATCATACCCAGGCTCAACAAAAATTTTTCCCTCTCTGGTTCTCATAACAGCTTCTGCTATTTCCGGCAAAGATGCTGCTTCTATTTCTTTTCTGGGCAACTCCAATAAAATTTTAAATTCGTTTCCTAAATTTTTTATTAAATCGTTATATTGCGCTATTACTTTTTTTGAAGCAACAGACACGCCAACGGCTTCGGCAATAATTTCATTTAAAGGAATCAGGCTCTTGTAGGGAATTGCATTTTTGGGCTTAAAATCTTCCGGCCTATCGGCCAACTCTTCTACTCTATTTAATACGCCTATCACCAGCGGCCTTTTGCACTTTGGGCAGATATTTTTATATTTTTTAGATTCTGCAGGAGACAAGCTTATCTTGCAGTCTTTGTGGCCGTCGTAGTGATATTTCCCTTCTTGAGGGAAAAATTCTACAGTGTACAAGAATTTTGCTTTATTTTTTGTCTTTAAAATCTCTGCTATTTCGTAATAGCTCAGCTCAGCGTCAAAAACGTTTGCTTCTCTGCCTATCTTTGGCAAAGAATGGCTGTCTGAGTTGGAAATCAATGTAATATTATCCAGCCCAGACACTCTCCAATTCATCGCCGGATCAGATGACAATCCTGTTTCCCCTGCATAAATGTATTTTGTATAGTCATCAAAACACTCTTCCATGCTATCAAAACCTGATTTTGATCCAAAAACAGAAAACCATGGCGTCCACATGTGGGCCGGCACAACAAGACAGTCTTTATTGGCGTCTAAAACTATTTTTGCCAGCTCTTTTGCATCCAGCCCCAGAATGGGTCTTCCGTCGGAATGTAAATTTCCTATTGCCTCCAGCTTAGCATTTATTTTTTTTACTGTTTCAATAGACGGGGCAAAAATAATTATATGGATTTTTCTGACCTTGCCGCCTTTTGAATAAATACAGCTTATTTCTGAAGTTAAAATAAATCTGGTGGGGGAGTTTGCCCCTCTTAGCCGAAAAAGACCGGGTTCAGCCGGCTCTAGCTTTAATTCTATTTCTTTAAACCACTCTGGGTGGGTGAAATCCCCCGTACCCATAATTTTTATACCTTTGACACTAGCCCAACTATTCAAATTCTCCAAATTCATCAGAGGAGAAACAGCCCTGGAGTATTTTGAGTGTATATGAAAATCCGCAATAAGCTTCATTTTTATTCTGGCAAAATTATACTTAAAAAAATCTTTGCTAAATCTTTTTTGTTTACCAAAAAATCCGAGTACTTATCTTTCCTTTCGGGAGATAAAAAAGACTCAAAATGATAAATATTCTTTTTGGTTAGGGGCGCCAATTTTTCAAATTGCTCTAAAGATATAAAGCATACGTAGTCGTCTATGTCCTGCTTTAAAACATTAAAGAAAATAAACAAAAAACAAATTTCAGTTCTGTCTGCGAATTCGGTAATATCAATGTCTTTTTTGAAAAGAGTGTCCCTGCTGGCTTTGTTTTGGCCTAAAACGTGCAACCACACTGTTTTGGCGCTTTTATTTCTGCGCGCGCCGAAAACTTGAGACTTTACTATTGGATTTTTCTCCAGCGGAACCGCTCTTTTTGATTCATACTCTCCTTTCTTTTTGACTACTAGATTTACGCCCTTCAGTTTTTTCTCGGACTTAAAAATTATTAACCGCCCTCGGGCGTTTATATTTATATAATCAATAAGCCTGTCTTCTATTTTTTCTTGTATATTCTCTGGCATCTACACTTTGTAAATCTTATAACCGTCACGGGCTCTTTCCTTTACCTTTATGCCGATTGAACTCCCTTTTTTAGCTGATTTGACCTCTATGTGGTCAATCTGCATAGAGTCAACCTTTTGCTCAAAATCCGTTTCCTGGCCGCCTGCTATCCGTATTTTATCTCCTATTTTCAGCGGAGAAGACAACTTTATAACTGCTACGCTTATATTAGAAAAAAAATGGGTAATCTCGCCTGCTGGTTTCTCTCTGCCGGCCGGCAAGCGCTTTTTTTTAGCTGCTTTTTTTACTTTGCCCATAAGTTTAAAATTTTTAATATTAACATTAATTTACTCTATCAAAAAAAATGTGCCAATTCAAACAAAAACCGCCCCGCCTTAGCGGGACGAATTTTGTTTGAGGGGGCATATAGCTTTAATGATTTCAGCTTATTCCTCGAGTCTAAATTCGGACAATGAATTTAGTGTATACGTGAGGTGCAAAAACACCCCTTAACTTCTTTCATTAAAACCATTCTGTCCTTGAGAATATATCTCGCACCCCCTCATATTTGTTATTTTATTTTAAAACCCCCTAAAGTCAAGAGCCTTCTCCACTCCTTTTTATATCTGATAACCACTGCTTATGCACAACTTATTTACACTAAATATTTTTTTACTAAACCCTGGAAACTCTTGTAAACCCAGAGCAGGGAACTATCTCTATACCTTGCCTTTCCAGCTCATCCATTAATAAATTTACCCCCAAAGAATCAGATGAGATATGTCCTGCTATTACGATATTGACATGGGCTGACTCGGCTTCCTTTTTATGTTCCTCAGAAATGTGCATCCCTACTACAGTGCCTACTCCTGCCTGCGCCATTTTTTCGTATAACTTAGGCGAACCCTCTGTGCCTCCAGTTATTTCAGACAATGCTATTTTTCCGCACCTATTCTCTGGAGACCCCACAAAAATTTTAGGGCCCACTCCGATTTTCATAGCTTCTTTGTATTCTGGAATTTCTTTTAAAACACTTATTAATTCTCCCACTTTTCCCGGATTTTTGCTTTCAACAAAATCCTTTAAAAATTTTGCGGCCAAGTTATCACAAGGAGTATGGGAATTCATCAAATTAATTTTCATCAGCTTCGCCGCATCAACGGTTCTCTGATGATTTGAGGAATTTACACCTCGTGCCACTTCAGAAATTCTTTCTTTCATAAGCCCTTCTGCGACATTAATTGGCACTCCATAATAATTGCAGACATCGGCTTGCAATTCCATTACGTCTGCCAATTGAGCTAATCCTTTGCCTACCGGGTGATGGGCAATAACCAAATCAATGTCTCTGAGCTCTTTTGCTATTAAGATTTCTTCTGGACCTATGTCTATGCCCACTAAAACCTTTTTAATCTCTTTGTCCTCTGAAATATTATATATTCCGGAGTCCATATACGGGTTTTCTAAAGCCTCTTGGTCAAATTCCTCTCTTTGCTCAACCGGCATTTTTTCAAACTTTTTTCTTTTATCGTCCAACAGCTCTTGAACACCGTTTCTTCCTCTAAAGTCGGCTTCAATACCCATTTTTATCATTAAATTGTAAATATCTTTTATCGTCATGATTTTTTACTCTTTTTTACTTTTGTTTTTTTCTTATTTTCTGCGGGCTTTGCCTGGAGGACAACGGTCTTTTCGGGGTTGTTTAATTTTTCATAAACACCTTTTATTGCTTCCTCCTGTTTATTTGTATCTAAAACCTCACGCCTTATTCTTGCTTTTTCTTTGCGGATAAATTTCTTGGTTGAACTTGCCATTTTTTTCTTCATAGTATTAAATTATATTTAACAATTCATTAAAACAAAAAAGACCCTTGTCTAAGTCTTCTATACTGTAACATAAACAGCCCCAAAAGGCAATTTATCAACCCCTTAGTGCATCTTTGGCTATTTTGCGGTCATCCCATGGTATTTTTTGGCCATTTGCCACGCACATCCAGGGCTCTGACCCCTTCCCAGTAACAATGACCGCGTCTCCGACCTCCGCCAAGCTAATTGCCCTTTTTATTGCTTCCTTTCTGTCTAATATCTTTTCAGCCTTTTCTCCGGCTGTTTGGGCTACCTGGTTTATGATCTCCGTTGGACTTTCATCATACGGGTCTTCATTGGTAATTATAACTTCTTTACAATGCTTTTTAGCAATTTCCCCTAAAACAGGCCTCTTCCATTTATCCCTGCCCCCTCCGCAAGAACCCAAGACACAAACCAACGGCCTTCCCTCAAAAGATTTATAAGCTGATTCCAGTTGTTCGGGAGTGTGGGCATAATCTACCACAACCATAAACGGCTCTTTTTGGATAATTTCCATTCTGCCCGGAATACCTTCGGTTTTTTCCAGCGCCCTAAGGCAGACATCCAAAGGAATGCCATAATTTTTGGCCACGGCTATTGCAGCTAAAGCATTCATTATATTAAATTGACCTAGTATATTTAATTTAATTTTCTGGGCATCCTCGTCTCTTATGCTAAAAGTAATTTTTTTATTAGCTGGTACATCAAAAAAATACTTGGCGTTTTTATCGTCCATATTTATCATGTGCGTATTTTTATTCTTTTGGAACAGCTGCAGTTTTGCGTTTCTGTAATTTTCAAACCCTCCATGTGATTCCAAATGCTCTTGCCCCAGATTTGTAAAAACAACTGCGTCAAAATTTATAAACTTATGGCGAAATTGTTTTATGCCTTCTGATGTGACTTCCAAAACAGCATAATTACATCCTTCTTTTATTGCCCGCCTTAAAAACTTTTGTATAACAAAGCGCCCAGGCATGGTCATTTTATATTTGTTTTCCCACTCTTTTTCTCCTATTTTAAAACGGGCCGTGGAAGTAGAGGCCACTTTGGCCCCAGATTCTTCTAAAATTCTGCTTATCATATCCACTGTTGTAGATTTCCCGCTGGTGCCTGTAATTCCTATAATTTTAAGATTTTTGACTTTCCCCGGGAACCCAAACAAGAAAGCCCCCAGCAAAGCCAGCTTAAAATGATAAGCTCCCAATATCCACTTGGGTATAAGTTTTTTAATTTTTTCCTTAAAAGTCATTGCTTTATTATTAGCACAAAATTTGCATAAAAAAAAGCCGACCATATGGTCGGCCACACACATCAATGTGCCTTTAAAATAGCATATTCAAGTCCATCAGATAGGGCTTGAGTGCTAGCTTCTATCAAGTCAGTTGAACAGCCAACTGTTGTCCATTCCTCTTGACCATCAAAAAAGTCAATCAGCACCCTTACCACCTTTGCAGTTCCTTTTTTGCCCGGCAAAACTCTTACCTTATAATCAACCAACTGAGTTTTTTCCAGGTTAGGAAAATGCGGCACGAGTGCTTTGCGTAACGCCTTATCTAGAGCATTAATTGGACCGTTGCCGTCTGCTACATGATGGACAATATCATTTTTGCCATTATTGATCCGAAGCTTTACTATCGCCGAATCAGAAGAGCTTTTTTTGCCAAACTTTTCTGAACCGACGCTTCTGTAAAAAACCTCAAAAGGAGAGTTGTAACCCCTTTTTGTCCGGAGCATGATCAACTTTAAAGAAGCATCTGCCCCTTCAAGCTGAAATCCATGATTTTCCAAAGCCTCAACTTGAGCTAAAACTTTTTTCGCCTGACGTTGCGTTAAGGTAACGCCGAATTCTTTAGCTTTCATCATCACATTACTTTTGCCCGAAAGTTCAGACACTACCACAGAAGATGCATTACCGACCTTCTCCGGATCAATGTGATTATAGCTATTTCTATCCTTCAAAACAGCGTTTGCATGCAAACCGCCTTTATGCATAAAAGCATTCTTGCCAACATAGGGCTGTAATGGATTATGGGGTAAATTCGCTACCTCGGCAGTAAAACGTGCGACCTCTGTAAGCTGAGCCATACCTTCATCAGGGAAACAATCCAGACCCATTTTGACTCTCAAGGCAGGCACAACAGAGCACAGGTTTGCATTGCCACAACGCTCCCCATACCCATTGATCGTTCCCTGAACTTGATAAGCTCCATTTTCAACTGCGGCCAAAGAATTAGCCACAGCCATTTCTCCATCATTATGGGCATGAATGCCTATCAAAACATCTCTTCTATTTTCAACCACTCTTGCAACCACAGATCCAATAGCCCAAGACAGACTTCCTCCGTTTGTATCGCATAAGATAACCCTAGACGCTCCTCCAGTAACAGCAGCCTCTAAGCACTTTAGGGCATAATCTCTGTCTTGGCTATATCCATCAAAGAAATGTTCAGCATCAAAAAACACTTGGCAACCCTGGATAATCAAAAATCTGCAACTTTGTTCAATCATTCTCAGATTTTCTGACGCGGTAACACCCAAAATGTTTTCGACTTGATATCTCGATGCCTTTCCCACAATTGTCACTAATTCGGTTTTAGCATCTAAAAGGGACTTTAGACTTTTGTCTTCTTCTGGTTTTTTGCCTTTTGCACAAGTCATGCCAAAAGCAACTATTTTGGCATTTTGAAGAGAAATATTATTAGCCTCTTTAAAAACCAAATCATCTTTTTCGTTTGAACCAGGCCAACCCAGTTCAATATAATCTACTCCAATTCTATCTAACCTCTCCATAATCGCCAATTTATCGTGGAGAGAAAAAGAAATTCCCGGCTGTTGTGCTCCATCGCGCAACGTCGTGTCATAAATCTCTATTCTTGTCCTTTCCATGATTTTCCTTTCCGTATTCAAATGTCAAAGAACTGCCAAAAAGAGATTTTAGGAACTCCGTTGCCCCTAAAAAAACAAAAACCTCTTTTTGAGAAGAGGCGCTTTCTATTTTATATTCGTAAAAACGCTCCTTCTCTAAGAGGGGTTAATAATGCTAATAATAATGATGTTTCTGCTCAAATTCATATCTACACTTAAAGCATACAAAATCCCAAGAGCTGTGTCAAATTATTTTATTATTTTTATGGATTTTCTTTTATCAAAACTTGCAAGTTCAATTATAATTTTATTTGATAAGATAATTTTAGTTCTAGTTTGCTCTTTACATTAACGGAGACCAGCCATGAGCAAGCCGCCACCTCCGATGCGGTCTTTGTTGAGCAGAGATATAATGCTCCACCACTTGAAGGAGGGGAATATTTTTATCCACCCCTTTGATCCAAAAAATCTCCATACCGTCAGTTATGATGTAAGATTGGGAGAAAACTTTTTTTCTGAACAGCCCTTCCGAGCGATTAACCGACGACTCTTTAACCCTTTTGACCCAGAACATATTAAAAAATATTGGGGTCATCCCGAAAAAGCCATCTCAGCAGGGCAATGGATGGAGGAAAACGGTCCTCTGGCTAATATTAGACCCGAGGACAAAATCATTGTTATTGGGCCTGGAGAAACTGTGTTAACGCATACCGAGGAATTCATCGGTGGAAAAAACTGTGTTACCACAGAAATGAGGGCTCGCAGTTCCATGGGCAGAATTGGTATCACTGTTTGCAAATGCGCAGGGTGGGGTGATGTTGGATTCTGCAACCGATGGACAATGGAAATGAGCAACCACCTAAAAGACACTCCTGTTGTCTTGGTTGTGGGTATGAGAGTGGCGCA
>Ga0172380_10006867_pt1 | contig 13036 bp, 17 predicted proteins | sample Leawe162metaG_FD_119747 | JGI IMG/M metagenome (GOLD analysis project Ga0172380, IMG submission 119747) | Leachate microbial communities from a municipal landfill in Southern Ontario, Canada - Leachate well 162 metaG | ecosystem: Engineered > Solid waste > Landfill > Unclassified | place...
AGGCCCCCGCTGATACGTACTGAGCCGGAGCGCCGGACGAATCCGTTGACGATGTGACGCTGGACGATGAAAGATCACCGAGATCGGCTGCATTGGCATTGGTCAACATGTAAAGCCCATCAGTGGCGTTGCACCACAGTTGAGCAAGTATGTAGAACATCAACATGCCGATAAAGATTTTTATATTAGTCATGTTTTAATGCCTGTTCCCATAAACTAAGAATCCTACTGCTATTATAGCAAAGCCTACGGCTACAAGTCCCATCGTTATCTCTAATGTAGTACCGATTCCAAACCAGATCGCCTCTGCCCCTGCGCTCATGGGGATATTGTTCGAGGATTTGTTGTAAATCCAGATTCCGAGCCCTACGCCGACCACTATCCAGATTATGTACCAGATCATAGCGGCGGGCATTTTGTAAGCATCTGCGTTCTTTTGTACGATTGTCCCCATGAACGGGATGCTACCGGATTTGGCCGTTGAGGGTGTTTGCATCCACCAGGCCCCCGCTGCTGGCACTTCGGGATCGTTTGAAACAGTCGGATCGTAGGCCAGCGTAGTACACATAGTTGTCGCTCCGGTTGCTGAATAGGTTGCGCCGGTCAAGCCCCATGCTGTGATATAGATATTTGTGCCCTCGTCTAATCCTGTGATCTGATCCGAGTTGCCCGTTCCAAGATACGCTAAAAGCCCGTCAGTTGTTAAGACTGGATATGTAGCTGTCGAATAGCGTACGAGTGTGTATTGTGAGCCTACGCCCTTTGTCCATGCTACGGAAACACTGGTTGAGCTTGGTATAGCGGTTAAGTTTGTCGGAACATAGACACCTGATTCAGTCGTAAAGGTCAAAACTGTACCGTAAGCATTGGTCGAAGTGGAGTTCACGGCCTTGACCGCAAAGGAATACGTTGTAGCTACAGCCAGTGATGATACATCCAGATACGGTAGTTCGCCTGTGTTGAATGTACCCGCGACCGCTGTCTCAGTGCCACCAGCACCCAGGATCGCCGCATAATTCGCATAACCCGTCCCCGATTTATACACAAATGTAACCGTACAATCCTCACCCGTAAGTACGTTGCCATCAAAAGTCAGATTAGAGTTTAGCCGTGCCGCTGTCGAAGCAATCGAGGAAGCCGCCACTGTTGAGATTGTCGGATCGCCTACGGTAGTAAATGATACTGCACTCCCATAATCCCATCCTGTACTATTGTGCGCTGCTGCACGACAGTAATATGTTGTGCCCTTCGTAAGTGTTGCGCCTGTGGAATGAGCAAAGGTGTTTTCCCCGTAGTCTCCGACTGCCGACTTCCAACCGTGCGACCATGTACCTGGCGGCGTTGCGGGATCGACATTCCCCCCATCGCCTTTATCTGAGGTGTCCCATACAAAGCCGTAGTAATCTATGGTATCATCGCCATCGTCAGTAACCGCTCCGTTCATGATTGCAGAGGTCGCGGCGATTGAAGATGCAGCCGAAGTGGTCACTGTTGGTGCAATAGGTGCCGTGTAATCCACCACAACGGAAAGAAAACTCACTCTTGTATATGCGGCAGCAGAATCCCTAACCTGACAGTGAAACCCAAATTCCTCATTGTTTATATCCGCAGGAACCCATGCTACACCCGTGGCAGGGTTAGTTGTCCAGGTATGCGAAACCGTTGTCCATGTATCAGCAGTAGTAACTACGTTCGTACCATAATAAGAACCGTCTGCTGTTCGGTAATATACGCTATTGTTTGTATCCGGCCCCAAAGAATGGGCGTAAACTCGTGCTGTTGCGGTTACGCTATTAATAGTAGAATACGCTGAAGTGAAAGAGGTCGTGTCAAAACTCTCATCAAAACTACCAAATCCCGATCCAAAGAAAACGTAATTATAGTTCTTATATGAGGTCGCATCATCATTGGAGTTCAATACGGTATAATCCGCCCCGCCTACATACGTGACTGTCCAGCCACCACCTGACGGCCTTGTGTCTATGCCTACGCCGTTAAGTGTCTCTGTCTCTGTTGCCGCCCATACAGGATATCCGAACGGCAAAAACAAACTCAGCGATAAGAGCATGGTCAACGCGAAATTAAATATTTTCATCATTTATCAATCCACTGGTTTTTCACAAACAGGAAACTTGCCACGATACCAATAACCGCTATGTAAATCCAGTCGAAGCCGAGAAAGATTGCCCCAAAAAATATTGGAATTGACAGGATATTTGCCGCTGTTGTATGACCTGGTGAAAACCCTATAGCCGCCAGTGCAATCACAGCGATGATAGTAAACCATGTCGCTATGATATTACCATCTACTCCAAATAAGTTGCCGATCCGTGTCAGCATTACCACGCCGTCCGGCCCCCAATTTACTTGCCAGTTGGATATGGCTATGCGGAATGTTTGCGTACTGGTTTGAGGATCGTACTGTATCGGACGTGTGTATATCTGGAATATCTCAGGCCGGATATTACCCAATCCGTTAATACCCGTTGAAAATATAGCGCCGCCCTGTGCGTTCAAGACTTCGCCACGCTCTGCTATATACGTAGTCAGCGCCTCGCCATAGTATGCCCCTATGACAGAGGCCGATGTGATTACCCATGAATCAAGATTTGTCAGATCGTCCCCTAACCAATCCGTACTCTGTAAAGCGTACTCGATATATGGGTTGCCTGTAAATTTGCCGTACAAGCGAACCCGGTAATCTCCGCCGTAGGTGAGCGCCGACACCGTTGTTGCCGACATATAGATAGTTCCAACCCTGTTGCCCCACGCCGTCATTGCCGACTGGCCCTTCAAATTTCCCGAAGAATCCACCAGTTGAATATCAAAATATTTGCGCACATCGTAGGTATCGTAGTACGGCGGATACAGGTTGATATAGCGGACTGCTACCAGCCAGTCCCCGGTATCTTTATAGGACTGAAACACCTTCGCATCCTGTATCTGCAAACATAGATTACCGCAAATGCGGAATACCTGATCTGGCCCGACAGCGCCCCAATCCGTCCCGTTATTTGCCGAAGTAGCTGAGGCTCCGCCTGTGTATCCGCCCGCTGCTACATTGCGCCATACTACGTAGTCGGTTGATGTGCTGGTTGGAGAGGATACGACAAGAGCATACGTAGTATTCGGTTCGAGTGAATATTCCTCTGTCATGTCACAGCCTATCCATGAATCAGAGGTCGACAGCAAGGATGCAAGGAATGAGCCGGATGCTAACGGCTGGCCTTGTGGAAATCCGCCTGTTGCACGGTAGATCGACAGATTGACCGCACCAGGCGGCGCAAGTACCTTGTGCGCCTTAATAGAGGCCGATTTGACGGTATATGGTATGCCCGCCGGAGTGGTAAAAGTCTGAGATAACCAGTTTATCCCATAGACTGAGGCATTGCCCGTATCCGCTGTTTCGTAGACTGTATGACATGTGGTCGCTCCTGTAGTGGTAAAAGTAGCATCCGCACCTACGCCTGTGCCGCCTAAGTTGGTAGCAAAGGCACGGTAATGATAGGTCGTGGCCGGCGCAAGTCCTGTAATAAGCCCACTGAAAGTTCCCGCTGTAAAACTGCCTGCTGTACTGGACGTTGTACCGTAGCCCGCTGTCAAGCCGTAATTAAATCCCCTTGCGGTAACAACAGGCGGCCAGCCTGCATCCGTTACATTGCCATTTACAATCGCCCAATTTGTCCCTGTGCCTGTGCATAGGCCGGTCGTTACAGTCGGAGCTACCAGCGAAATTGTAAAAGTCGGCGCAGCTACGATCGCAATGCCCGCATCCGTGGCTGTTGCTGGTACAGTGACCGTAATCGTCTCGTTTGCTGTGATATAGTAAGCTGGACACGCAGAGAGTGTGATCGTGACCACTGTATCACCGGTACGCACGACATCTGTAACTGGAATTGTACCTACTACTTCGATATCCCATCCATGCGCCTCTGCGCCTGCTGATACCATGCCGTTTATAATATTCTGCCTTTGTGCGTCAAACACACCGCCAGCGGCTACCCAATTTGCATTTGTCAAAGTAAGAATGATTGTGCGCCCGCCTGCAATGATATGACCCGGATTGGCAGTTGTGATTGTGCCAGCTAAAGCACATGAGGGGCCTGCTGCCTCTACTCCCCAACTGCCGTAAGAAGGTTCTATTGCATCCCATTTGCGCACAATTATATTATCTATCCATGCTTCGGATGTCCCTGCGACATTTTCAAACATTAGCTGATTGTTAAAAGAGACTAATGCTCCCATTGTTGCATTTGCTATGAGTGTTGATGTATTTGTTCCGCTTGTCCCGTTAAAATACCAATTATATGTTCCGGCTGCATGATTGATACTGCTTATTTCAAGTAAACTCCATGTACTTACAGTAATATTAATGCCCGTATCTGTTTGAACTCCAACATTGTTATAGTAAGACAAATCTTCGTCTGCTTCGGCCAAGTTGTATATCAGGTTTGTCCCGTTGCCGTGCCCAAATTGCGCACTTGATGTTTCATCTTTCCTTAGTCTATACCTGATTGCACAGGCCGTTCCTGCAACTTGTGAAAAATATCCTCGTGCATTATTCACCCCATCCCTATAGAATCGGCCTGATCTTGAACCACTGTAAAATTGAGCAGAATCAATCTCCGCTCGACTGGTACCAGCCGCTGCTACTGTCCATGTAATTGAACCGCCACTTGTATTAAGATTGTCTCCGTCTGCTCCCCACTCAAAATCTTCAAATTTTATGAACGTGGCAACGCCCATATTGTGTGAGGTATTAGGTACGCTTGCTCCTGCATTCCCATAATAAATGTAATTTGTAGCCGATGGCGTTGCATCATTCTGTAACCATACCCATGCAACATCTGAATCCGTCTTTGCTTCAATCCAATAATCAAGTAATGTGACTTCATCTGCTCCCGCAAACCGCAGATCATCAAAATCAGTTTGTGAGTGCGAACCAAGATATACACCTGCTGGTATATTGGTAAAGTAATAGGTATCCCCGCTGGCCTGTGCCGCTATTGAAGTGCATGTTACTGTTTTGGTCGCTCCCACATAATCCGTAACCACGCCCCAAAGCGCTCGTGTAGAATTATAGACACGTGCCCCATTGTAATAGTCATTCGCTGCCGAAGTTAACGCCGCATCAACTATAGTAGTGGCGTTTGTTCCTGCATCCGCTGTATACGTGCCTGCTCCGTCTGGGTCACGATCATCAAAGGAAATATCCGTGCCTGCTCCATAGTAAACACGGATTAATGTTTGATAATCGGCTGAAGGGTTAGTAACCGTAACCGATTTCCTGTATCCCCAACTTGCAGAATACCAGGGATCAAGTAGCCATAATTTCCCCTGATCTTTGGCCTGTTCAAGTGATAAATTCGATGGCTTGACTCCGATATTGTATTTGCCCGATATCTCGTCTTTGCCGCTGAACGGAATCTCAATCCAAACTCGTACTGTCTGGCTTGCATATTTCGCAACTGTTTTATGCTGTACTACGTCCCACGACTTAGCATCGGCGTAGCTAAATGTCTCTTTTTCAGCCCTCTTTTTATTCCGCCACACAGCATCGCCTTTCCCCTTCCCCTCACTTTCAAATGCTTCCTGCTCTACGGCCTGTACACCGTCAATCCCGTTAAATCCATACACTACGTCAACCGGCCCCTCATATCCCTTTGTCCAAAATGTAACCTCTACCCATCCGCTTGAATACAGTGTGGCCGGAGTAGCCTCTATGTAGATATTGTCATCAGACTGAATAACGGAATTGCCGGATAGAACATAAGGAAGTTCAACCTTTTGAACAGCCTCTACTGAATTGAATGGAAGCGAAAGCCCCACAACTATAGATAAAATAAAAAAAGCCCGTATTACGGGCATCCCTATCAAGACAATTTTACGATTCATACAGCTTAGTCGGCGGTTTGATCTCGCCGGAGGGGCCCACCTATTTAGCTTCAGTGAACCTCTCCGGCTGGCATCAGGATGGTTAGAGACCGCCCTTTTTGTTGGTGATCAGTCGGACTGCGCCGTAGAGCATCGCGATACCCAGGAAAGTGGGGATGACGGTCAATATGAGTATCGTGGTGTCATCCAGGGCATCGGTGTTGGCGGTAGTGTAGAACTGCACCCACAGGAGGATGCCGATCAAGCCTACCATCAATGAGATAACGCCATCAATCATTCCGGTCGACTCCGTAATCCCTCAGATCGAGGGCATTCAACCTTGCGGTTACTTAACAGCATAAAGGCTAAATTTTGATTTGTCAAGGGTTATTCAACGGTCACTGTGGCAACCCCACTCCAAAACACTGTGGGGATTACTACATAGATTGTCCCACCACCGCCCGAACTTGAGCCTGTTGACGGCGAATCCGGCTGTTTGGGAAAGTATTTTTCCCAATCAATGTACTCAGGGATCAGATAGGGATTTACGCTGTCAACACGCGGGGCCGGCGGAGATTTAACTTCATCCGGTCGGCCCGCCTTGTAATCATACTGTATCACTCCGGTTGTGGATTGCAGCGTTTCAGCTACAGGCGGAATATAAGCCTGGGATACCTTACGAGCGCATCCCAGGCTTGCCAGAACAATGAGCAGAGCAATGATTAGCCGCATGATTACTTGCTAAAGGCAAGGTTAAAGGCATACGTGCCCAGCGGGGCATCGGCGGCTGAGGTCACGGTTAAGGTATATTCCCATGCCGTCCCTGCCGCAATGTACTTCCCGGCGGCGTTAGACCATGTGGCTGTAACTTTGCCATCTGAGGACGCGGCGGGTTGCACAATCGGATATACGGTATACCCCGCCGTGCTTGTGTTGGTTGCCGTCAATTTCAATGTTTTAGTGCCGCCGCCTATGATGCTTACGGCCCATGTGTGGTCGGTATCATTGTAGCTGCCATCTCCGCCTGTGCAGGTAATGGCGACCGGATCGGTGATAGTAACGGTAGCTGCGCCCTGCCAGAATTCGGTGGCGGCCAGTACGCCGGCAGTCGGAATCATCATAACCGCTACGGCCAGAATAGTCAGAATAAGTGCCTTTGTTTTCATTTTATACCTCCGTTTTGTTTCCATTGAGAACTTTATTTCTACTTGCCTTTTCTATTTTGTATGCAAAAATAAGGCACACTGAAAACCCGACTGCTACTGCTACCGCACCCAGCCAAGCCCCAACATCGAATACATCCAATGCTATCCTTGATCCGAATTCCCACGCTCCTACTGAGCCTATAGCCATGCCAGCCATCAGCCCAGCCAAATGTCTCCCACTGACTTCATAAATAGTGTGACCTGTTTTCATTTTGTTTCTCCGTTTTTTAAATCGGTACTAAATACAAACATAACATAAATGACGAAAATTATACAGGCTACGAAATAGCAGACCTGCCTTACTTCGTCACCTATTAATTCTATGAATATGAACGGGCTGCAATCTATAATTTTCATTTAATCGACTTCTTTAATCGTGAAGTCCCAATCCCATGTATGGTTTGCGGCGGCATCCACGTAGTCTACTGTGTATTTAAGATAGACTGATTCAGTTTTCCCTTTGCCGATATACCAGGTCGTATCAGTTGCCGTAGATGAACGCCGGGACGTAAAGTTGATTGTCTGCACAGTCGCGGGCATGGTAGTGTTGAGCTTCATTACCGCCCCCGCCGAGTACGAATAGTCGGCGGAAAGTGAAGCGTTTGTCATGGCTACCGCGTCATCGTTGCAATCGAAGTTTGCTGTCAATCGGAATGTATGCGAGGTAGTATCTGAATTGGTGACTGATAATTTAATGGTTTGGCTTTCCCCATCACCGAGATACAGTTCATCCTCTATTGACCTGTCAAGGGAAAGTATCAGGCTGCCGGATTTCGATAATTCGCCCTCTACATCTTCACTATCGCTATCCCCGCCGCCACTGGATGCTTCCTCAATCCATGACTGATCGGATTTAAGTTTACTGATGGCGGCATCCACCGCTGATTTAATCTGCGCATCAACCTGGGCCTTAGTATAGGTGTCGGATTGCGGTGCTCCTATCAATTTGGTTAAAGCATCTACTGTGGACTGGTCGGCTTTCTTATTTACGTCAGTCCGCAATGAAGCTATTTGCGCCGTGTGATCTTTGACTGTTTGGGCCATCGATGGCCCCTCATCTTCGTCATTGCTGAAGCAGCCCAATGACGGGAAGGTCAGTGTCAATACCAGTAATGCAATCAAAGCGATTTTACTTTTCATGCTTTTTCTCCAAATTCAATTTTATCCTTATCGCCTCCGCCAGCCATTGATGAATCTTCAACCCCTGCGCCATTGCGGAGGCCCGCATCTGCCGCCACAAAACCGGATCAATTTTACTCTTTGCAGCATCTATATTACTGTCGTTTCCCATGCCCTCAGTTTACGACATACATGTTAGCACAACAATGGTTATGCACAATATTTTATACACCTTGACTTATGTTTATTAATGTATATATACTTTTATATATGTTCCATGACAAAATTCTCGGTTGCTTCTATAACGATAGTAATTGCGAGTTCGTTCGGAAGATATACGGCCCAGAATCCCGTTGCACGGCCTGCCCATTTAGCGGATGTGTCGAAAGCCTCCGGGCAACGGAAAGGGATCTAATTCTAAAAGCCCCCACGATACGGCAAGCCTACGCAGCCTACGATAAAGGTACTCCGGCCACCAAGATAGCCTCAACCCTCAATATCCCGTACAATAGACTTAACCAGTGGTTACGGCGGCGGAAGCACATCGAACGAAAATTGAGTATTTACGCGGCGGCATGACTAGGAAAAAATCGGAAACCAAATCTTGCGCTTGCTTTGCTTGCGGTGCTCAGTTTACGGATCAAACCAAACTAAATACCCATCTAAACGAATGCCCGCCCATGCTGGCATGGCGGGAACAGATCAGGCGGGAAACCCATCAGCAGATCGGCCAGCTACAGGACGAGATTCTTATGATCGCATCAAGCCACGACAGCCTGCGTAAAGACGTGAACGGCCTCAAGCCAAAATACAAGCCCTGGTATACAAGCATCGGGACATGGATCGCCATTCTCTTATTTGCCGGAATGTGTTATCTTATTTACGCTTTTGTTATGTCGGAGCTGGGCTACAATATCAAAATGCCAACGTGGTTTATCTCCACACTCAAAGCTCTAATTCCACACTAAAGGAGCACTCATGGAAGTAAGCTGGACTACAGTCATATCTATGGCCATAACTACCGCCATATCCTCTACTATTTCATCCGCTACTATGTTCCTGACTATGCGCTACCTCGGTAAAATAGCGGAGCGCATAGAACATAAGGCAGACAAACCCGATAAATAGTCGGGCTACGTTCAAATAATTACTCCGGTAAAGTTATTTGCCTTTGCTATTGACAAATTCCGTAGACTATGCGCATAATATACACATAGACTTAATAACAGGAGTGGCATAGCAATGTTAGTAATGGCAAGGGGCAAATATCTACTCAGGCAACCTCTCACATGGCATAATGCTGGTTTTAGACTTCGCACAAACACATACCGGTTTGGCGATACAAAGCCGTTACCAGTCATTGTGGAAAAGAGCAACGCATATATACAGTCCTCCGGAGACAGTGGCGAACGTCCTAATGAATGCCGCGTAGTATCGACGGAAGTTGAAGCGGTATATAACGAATTAACCACGCAAATAAATGCGCTTATCAAACAACGGAGCGAGTTACTACAGGACAATTTTCTAACCTTCGAACTTCTCAAACCTACCGACTGCGAAAAGATTGTAGACTGTACATATCAGACCAAACCTGAGGCCAATGCAGGATTGCGCCAATATAAGGCGAAATATCGAGTTAAATAGGAGCGTGCAGGATGAATATTGAGTTAGCAGTAGGGCGAGGCATCACAGTCTACCGAATCGAAATAAGCTGCGAATATATTGAAAACATGCAAAACGCGACTTATATAATGGGCGGCCCTACATCCACTGATTCGGAGTTTATTCTCCGCCTCAATACCCTTGAATCAGTCACATGGGACATAGACGGCGGCGCATGGCTAGACAAATGCGGCCTCAATGAAGATGAAATAGCCCTCAAACTTCTTCACCGCAACGGTGAATTAATCAACGTAAAAGACCTGCAAGACGGCTATCCTACGGCGTGCCTGATATGTGGCAGCGAAACCCATTTCTGTGATGAAAGCAACCCAATAGGAGCCTACTGCTCCAAATGCGATAAATTATTCGATGAAGCAAGCAAGGAAATACCGCAAATAAAAGCGAGGTAATTAATGGACAAAGAAAACAAGGAACGGGTAAACCTGACACTCAAACCGAGAGACAAGGAATACCTGGAAAGTGTAGCACGCGAGTACAACCTGGCTTCAATCTCTGCCGCCATAGCCTATGTCATACAGGCTTTTAGATCGGCAGCGGAGGGACGGGCAAGGTACGAGAAAATCAGGAGTAGGTAAACCATGAAGCAAAATAAGAAGCAATCCGAAGTCAAGCTCTTTTTAACCATCTTAATCGCCGCCCTCGCTTTATATGCAGCCATGAACTTTACCCTCTATTTTGTGATTGGATTTACGGTGCTTCTGGCTGTGGGAGCGCTGGCCTATGTCCGCAATCCACAGTTTAAGGCATGGATACATGCCAAGCTGCATATCAAGGCCAAATCCGATCAGCTATGCCAGTATTGCAAGGGCAATATTGTACGGATCGTCAATTCGCCGGAGCAGGGCATTTGTGTGAAGTGCCATAAGATACAGAAAATAAAGTAAGGAGAATGAAATGGCAAGAATTACTATCGTTAAAAAGGCTCAGAAAGATCAGGGCAAGTGTGCTGTCTGTGGTAAGGCGATAACTATAGGTATGCCCTATAAGTGGGCGCATCCTCGTTTTAGAGGCCGTATTGTGGCCTGTGAAGGTTGCACCATCCCTTTAAACATGCTCAGCAGTAGCAAGATGGTAGCTATCTATGAGGCACAGGCTGAATTTGGTAAATTAGAAGATGCTACCGAAAAGGCACAGGGATTACGTGACTTGGCTGAAACCGCAAGAGAGGTCGCCAGTGAATATCAAGAATCTGCTGACAACCAACGTGAATATTTCCCTGAAAGTAGCGTAGCGGATGAAAATGAAGAAAAAGCACAATCGCTTGAATCATGGGCAGACGACCTTGAAAGTGCTGCTGATGAAGTTGAAAGTGCTGCCAGTGATCTGGATGATTTGCTTTCTGAACTATCTGAGCTTGAAAATGAGGGAAGCACTTTAGGGGAAATTGAAACGGACAAACTTACCCCTGAACAAACTGCACGTCTTGATGAAATCAATTCACGCCTTGTAGATATCGAAACTGAAATCGAGGAAAAGAACGAAGATATTGAAGATAAGGTCAGTGAAGCTGATAATTGCCCCGTATAATAAATCTATAAAACATATAGGAGAGTGAACCAATGCAATTAGATGTTATCTTCCCCCAACGCAACATCCGCAACGCTTCACTGGTAACGGCAGTAGTGCCGAAGCGGGATATCTGCAACAAAATCATTGGCTATACAGGAGAAATAGCAGTCAAGACTATTAATCCCTCTGAGCTATCTACATTGGTGGTAATGGAATTGGAAAACCTGGCTGACCTGTTGGAGATTATTCGGAAGTTGGAAAGCTGCCGTGACCTGTGGCAGAGATTAAATGAGAAAGTACGTGAGGCCCGCGATGCCTGAACTGCATCTTCGACAGCCAATCTGGTACGGCGACCGCTCCAACCCCTGCATAGGGATAGCCCGCTGGCGTGTTACAAAGCTGAAGTTCAACCGGATTTCCGAGCAATACGTACGTGTCCCGCAGAAGGGCAACTTTAAGCTCTATATTGACTACCAGAAAAAAGACGCTGAGGGTAATCTCCGGCTGGCCTATCCCAATCCGTTTGTGATGCCCTGTGTGGACGTTATTAAATACCCTATCATGGTTTTACAGGATTTCAGACACACGCCAGTACATCTTGTGCCTCTGAGCGCCATGAGAGAGGTCAAAGAGCGCCGGAAGCGGATGATGCCACAAGATCAGTTCGCTCAGATTAGAGAACAGGCAATACAGATCGCTGCTGAAGAGAGGTTGAAATGAGTATATTCCACTGTGATAATACGGCAGAGGCAGCATTTATCCTGATAACCAAACCGCAACATGTGGAGTTCGTGGGATTCGATCCCTTGCCGGATTCAAACCACGTTGACATTATCCTGAAAGAATCCGAGCCCGGACATATCGGAGAGTGCCTCGAAAACTGGCCTCTATCGCCGTTTTTCAAGTATTTCGGGATGCTTCATTGGCTTAACCTGGGGATTCGTAATTTAAAGAAGGAGAAGGTTGTATGTCAACTATAATCGAAGATGCGGCGGCAAGGGACTTCAAGGCACAAGTTATCAATATGGTACGCGAGTTCCAATGGCTTACACGGCGCTTTGCTTTCAAAATCTACGGCATAGCTTACTCTGAATTACCTCCGCAAAGCCGGAAAGCTATGCGTGACCTGGCCCGCGAAGTGATAGACAACCAGATTGATGATATAGCAAGAACGGAAAATTAAAGGAGGTTTCATATGTGTCAATTTGTTTCATGGATTGAACTTGACAGGAGGGTATACTTCTTATCTGACAAGCAACTGGCAACCACAAGAGGCAAAGCTTTAAAGAAGTGGACGGAATGCGATGACGACCTTAAAGGGCATGGAGCTATCCGCCACTACTATCATATCAATAACAGCAACGGGATAGATCGCGAATGCAGCGATTTTAGCACACCTGATAACTTCCCTCCTGAAATAGTAGCGGCTATCAAATCTTGTAAAATGATAGTATTCAATGTACAGCCAGAGGGTTTACTCACGGCTACGGCAGAGAAGGCATATCAGGAGGCCACGGCTACGGCAGAGAAGGCATATCAGGAGGCCAAGGCTACGGCAGAGAAGGCATATCAGGAGGCCACGGCTCCTGCATGGAAGGCATATCAGGAGGCCACGGCTCCTGCAGAGAAGGCATATCAGGAGGCCA
>Ga0172380_10006868_pt1 | contig 13034 bp, 34 predicted proteins | sample Leawe162metaG_FD_119747 | JGI IMG/M metagenome (GOLD analysis project Ga0172380, IMG submission 119747) | Leachate microbial communities from a municipal landfill in Southern Ontario, Canada - Leachate well 162 metaG | ecosystem: Engineered > Solid waste > Landfill > Unclassified | place...
GAGATCACCCCCCTGGTCTCGTTCTCTGCGGGACTTCTCGCTTTGGAATCCGTTGTGGCCTCGGTCAACCGGTTCCATCGCTCAGTTCCCACGGCGCACCTCGGTACGTCACAGACGAAGGGCCAGCGATGACCACCACTGGCGAGTATCAGGTGCACGGATCGTGAGGTGGCTCCGCGTGGGCCGCTGGGTTGAGCGCCAGAACCAGCGCGTTGACGGTGGCTGCGTTGTGCTCTGCGTCCAGCAGGTGTTCCACGATGCCCGCTACCGCGTCGCGATCGAGATGCCAGCCTCGGGCCACCGATCGTTCAACATCGCCAACGAGTACGACCTGCGGCGCTCCCTCCGTCACGCTGAGGCGTGGCTGGATGAGCACAGCGGTGCCGATGGCATCTTCCAGGTCGAACCGTTCCTGGACTCCGAGGCGTACGCCCGCTGGTGTGACCACGGCCTGCCTGCGCTTCGTAGGCAGCCGATTGCGCCCGCGTCACCTACTGGCAGGGCTGAGTCGTGAGGCTCCTCTCCAAGTACGGCCCGTGTGTCTTCGTCGGCATCCCTCTGGTGCTGATCGCTGACCGGCCCCGTACCGCTCTCGCCATCTGCTTCCTCTACGTCGCCGCGTTCCTGTGGACCCGAGCTGACGCCTACTGCGAGGGCTGGGACGACGCCGTCGCACACGCACACCCCACCTACACGCCTGACGCACCAAGGAGTGCCCCATGACCGACCCCGCAACGATCCTCGAAGAAGCCGCCGACCTGCTTCTGGTCCACGGTCGCTGCAAGTGGCGAGCGATGGACGACGACGGGACCTTCTGCGTCGTCGGCGCGGTCATGGCGGCGCAGGGCGTCCGCATGAGGCCGGGACTCGTGATGGCCCAGCCGGGGGCGACGGAGATCGGGGCGGGCTACTTCGACCCCGCCCTGGTGCCGCTGGCGAAGGCCGTCGGCACGGTCGGTCCCCACGTCCCGCCGGGCGCCGTCGTGGCGAACTGGAACGACAACACGGCCGACGACTTCGAGGTCATCGACACCCTCCGTCACGTCGCCAAGGACCTCCGCAACGGGGAGCTCGGCTGATGGAGATCCGTGTCGAAACGAACGACCCCGCGGTGTGCCACTCCACCTCCGGCTCGGTTCACGTCTCGCTCAACAGCGACGCGGACCTCTGGTTGGTCTTCCGTACCGAAGCCCATCTGGACTCTTGGTTGGAAGGCATCGACCGCGAGCGGATGAGCAGACGATGGGGGATCGCGTCGTGAGCGACGATCGAGAGGTCTCCCGGTATGTGAGGTTCGGCCTGTCGGTCGCCTTCGCTGCGGCCATCGTCGTGACGGGCCACGGCCGCGACCTCTGGTGGGTCTGGCTGCTCTGGTGGGTGCTGGCCGAGGTCAACGATCTCGTCGGCTCCCGGCTCATCTACTGGCAGCGCCGGGTCATCGCCCGCTACGAGGCGAACGGTGGAGACGCGGGAGCACACGGTGCTACCAGCGGGGAGGTCGGGCATGCCTGATCTCTGTCTCATCTGTAACAGCCCTAACCCCGAAGAACGTTTGGGTGGCTGCTGCTTCCAGTGCTCCGTAGAGATCGCTGATCGGGTAGCTCGGACCACGGATCGTCTGCTCTCTCACGACGGCTGCTACCCGTGTAAGGGCACCGGGTTCTTGGTGGGTTGGGGTGCTGCCCCGGGCGCTGTTCGGTGCCCTGCCGAGGTCGAGACATGAGCGCCACTGGCGAGCATGAGGTGGGGTCGGCAGGTTCCGATGTGGGACCGATGGACCCAGCGGTCCGCCACCTCCGGCGTGCTCAGCAGTTCCTCATCGACAGCGCCTCGTGGGACGAGGAGAGCCGCGTCCTTGTGCTCGCGGAGTTGTTCGCCATCGTCGAGCACGACGACCCAGAGAGCCCGCTGTTCGAGCTCCTCGACCGGGCGGTGGTCGATGTCTGAGCCCACCGCGCCTGGCGAGGATGGGGCGGATGTCGCGCTCTCCGATGTGGGACGCCGACCGCGCCTGCTGGACCTGTTCTGCTGCGAGGGCGGCGCCTCGCGCGGCTACGCCGACGCGGGCTTCGAGGTCGTCGGCGTCGACATCGAGCCCCAGCGGCGCTACCCGTTCGAGTTCCACCAGGCCGACGCCATCGCCTACGTCCGTGAGCACGGCCGCGAGTACGACGCCATCGCCGCATCGCCGCCGTGCCAGGCGTACAGCATCACGAAGCACTCGCACTCGGCAGAGCACCCGGAGCTGATCGAGCCCACCCGTGACGCCCTGGTGGCATCGGGCAAGCCCTTCGTCATGGAGAACGTGCCGGGCGCCCCGCTCCTGAACTACGTCGAGCTCTGCGGCGCAGCGTTCGGGTGTGAGGCCGCAGACACCGACGGCACGCCACTGGTGCTCCGCCGCCACAGGCTGTTCGAGAGCAACGTGTTCCTGATCGCCCCTCCGGTGTGCGCCTGCCGCACCTACCGGCTGCGCGGCTACAGCGTGGGAGGGGTGTACGGGGGCGGCTCGTCCGACCGCAACCACGCCAAGGAGGTTCGCCGAGGGGGCTACACCCCCGGCAAGGCGGTGCGCTCCGAACTGATCGGGGCCGACTGGATGACGCTTCACGGGCTGTCACAGGCCATCCCGCCTGCCTACACCCGGTGGCTCGGCGGCCAGCTCCTGGACCACCTCGCGGCGGTGTCGGCATGATCCGCAAGTACGCCTTCCTCGCGTGTGATCGCTGCGCGGAGGAGTTCGACGCCTTCGCCTCCTACGCCGTCGAGGTGCGCGAGGTCGCCGCCGAGCGTGGATGGGTGACGAACCGTCACGGGTCCGGCTTCGATGTGTGCGACGAGTGTCGTCAGGTGCTCGCCGGCCGCCACGACTTCACGTCGTTCGGCGGGGCCGCATCGCTCGACGTGACGCCCCATAGTGACGCCGCCCAGCCCGTCGAGGCGCCCCTTACTGGCAGGTCGGAATCATGACCCTGGACTACTCCGGCGAATGGACGCCCGAAGCCCGCGAAGCGATGCGCCGTCAACACGAAGACGACATGGCCGAGCGGTACCGGGAGATGTGTCACCGCGAAGACTCCGAAGGCGAAGCCGCGATCGAAGCGACCTGGCGTGGCTCATGGAAGCAGCAGGCCGGTCACTGGTCCTCGAGCCAGCACTGGGATGGTTCGGACGGCTCGAGGGTCGACCGTAAGCAGTTCGGTGTCGAAGCCGCAGTGGCTGATGGGGAACTCGCGGAGAAGTACCCGTGGATGCCTGACCTGGGAGAAGCGGTCTGATGGCGTTCGCCGACGACTACATCGACGTCCCCGCTCGCATCGCCGAGTTCCGGGCCAAGTACCCCGACGGCACCCTGGGGGAGTTCCGGCCGTGGCAGATCGTGACCGTCGAGGACAAGACGTTCCTGGCGTTCACCGCTGCGGCGTGGCGGCACGAGGGCGACACCCATCCCGGCATCGGGTCGGCGTGGGAGCCGGTGCCGGGGCTGACGAACTTCACGAAGAACTCGGAGCTCCAGAACGCTGAGACCTCGGCATGGGGTCGGGCGATCATCGCTGTCGGTGCAGCGGACGCCAAGAAGGGCGTCGCCTCCGCTGAGGACATCCGCAACCGGCGGGCGGAGCAGACGAACCAGCCCGCGGTCGATGCGGTGCGGGCGGAGCTGGCGTCGCTCGATCCCGCCGTGGCGAAGCGACTCAGCGAGGACGTCGTGGCCCGTGCGGGTGCCGCCGATCTGAACGCGGCGCTGAGTGACGACGGCTGGCGCAACTGGCTGTCCCAAGCGATCGAGCATCACAAGAAGGAGACCGCCTGATGGTCCACCCTCGGAGCCTCTCGATTCAGGAGCCCCACCCGGACTGCACGGAGTGGCGCTGCGAGCTCCACGGCGTTCTCCCTCGCGGCGAGGTCGAGTGCCCTGAGTGTCGGGACGATCAGTCGTGAAGCGCTCCGGCTTCTGCAACGAATGCGGCTTCGCGCCAACAGAGAGGTCCATCTGTGAGCGGTGCGCTCGCAACAGTCTCTTGGCTCGCCTCGTCGGCTCGGTCGCCCCCGACGCACGAGGTTGTTGGATCTGGACGAAGCACATTCAGAACAAGGGTTACGGAGTGGTCGGTGTGGCCTTCCCGGAGAAGCGGGTGGCCTACGCACATCGCATGACCTGCGAACTCTGGCACGGCCCGATCCCCGAGGGTTTTCATGTCGACCACCTGTGCCGCAACCCTCCGTGCTGCAACCCATGGCACCTCGAGGCAGTGAGCCCGGCAGAGAACGCGCGGCGCGGCATCTCGCGTGCGGCCGTCATGAGAAAGCTGGGCGTCTGCCATCGGGGCCATCCGCTGTCCGGTCCCGATGCAGACGTGCGAACGAACGTCCGGGGCGCCCTCGTGTGCCGCCCATGCGCCGCCATCCGTCGTCGGAGGGTGGGCCCGACGGTCGAGGGCCCGCACGCGTGTGAATGCGGGCGCGGCTTCGCAACTGCGCAGGGCCTCGGCATCCATCGCGGGCGGATGCACAACCAAGAGGAGCGTGCCGCATGAACAGCCACGAGCCGGTGTCGATCGACAGGCCGCACCGATGAAGCCGACGTCCCGCACCCGCAAGCCCCGGGCCGTGAAGGAAGAAGCGACACGCCTCCACTCGCAGATCGTCCGTGCGACAAAGGGCCCGCGCTGCCAGGTCCCCGGCTGTGCCCGCCTCGCCACGGACGCAGCTCACATCATCGGCCGGACGTTCTCACACACCCGCACTGACGTGGACAACGCCTTCGCTCTCTGTGCGCAGTGTCACCGTCACTTCACGAACTGGGCGGATGACTGGATGCGGTTCGTCGATCAGATGATCGGCCGGGCGGAGTATGACCGGCTCAAGGCCAAGGCACAGGCGGGGGTCAATCAGAAGTTCGACTGGTTCGAGGAGTGCGATCGGCTGCGCTCTCTCGCCGAGCAGATCGGAGTGGCCGCATGACCGGAACCACTGGCGAGCATGAGGTGGGGGTGAGCGCCTCCGATGTCCTCCCCGACGCGGACTACTTGCGGGCCATCGTGGATCGGCTCGACGCGCTCCGCACCCGCAAGATCGACTACCACCCGGCCACGGGCGACGAGGCGATCTGGTCCTGCCAGATCGGCGGCTCGTTCCCTCACGGAGCACTCCCGCCGGAGGCTGACCTGCCGATGCGGGCGGCCGTGGTCGCCGCCTACGAGGCGCTGACCGGCCAGAGGGACGGCTACATCTTCTCCGGCTGGGGTGGCCAACTCGATGAGTCCCACCGGGCGGTGGTGGAGCACCGGGAACCGTTGTACGAGAGCACCGACTGGGCCACGCTCAAGTCGGCGGCCGACGCCATCGAGGCGCTGTCCGTCGCCCTACATCGCACAGCCGATACCGACACCCCGGCGCCCACCAACCCGGCTGATGCTGGCAGGGACCAGTCATGACCTGGACCCCGCGCTGGTGGAGAGAACCCGCCCTCTGGCTGTGGCTCCGAGAGAAGGACGCAACCGCCGCGAAGGAACGACGCTGGCAAGACGCCTACGACGGCCTCGAGAAGCACCTGGAGGACTACGCCGCTGACGTGGAACGGCTCGAAGGGGAGCTGGGGTTCGCTCTCGACGCGAACTACGACCTGCGGGCCGAGTGCGTGATCTTGCGGCAACGGATCGCCCTGCTTGAGGACCGCTGCCCGTCTGATCTGTCGGAGCTCGACCAGTGACCCAAACGTCGCTGTTCGATCCTCCCGAGACCAAGCCCCTCAGCCCAACCCAGCAAGAGGTCGTAGAGGCCCTGCGGTGGCTGATCGTCGCAAGCGACACGTCAGACATCCAGCGTGCGCTCGCTGAGCACAACATCAACCGCCAGCGGAACGAGATCGCCAAGAGGCTCTGCGAGTTGGAGCTGTTGGGCCGGGTGGTTCGGGTGGGACGGAACTTCGACCGCCGCGGGTGGCCGACTACATGGAGGCGCGTGTGATGAAGCCTTGTATCTGGATCTGTCCGCGCCACGGTGCGTTGCCGGAGGGCGAGCACGCCTGCACGGAGTGCGCTGACGCCGCCGACGTGTTCCTGGCGAACCTCCCGGGCCAGCTCAACCTGTTGGCCGAGGCCGACCGATGAGGGCGGTCGGTCCTGCATGCAGCCGGGATGGCTGTGACTTCGTAGCGAAGGTCAACGGCATGTGCCCGGCGTGCAACACGCGTGCATGGCGGCTCGCCCGGTACGGGCCCGGTAAGCCCCGACCGCCGTACGCGTCGACGCGTGGTCTGGTCAAGAAGCGGAGCGCCGGATGACTCTCTCCGCTACCCCGCTCGGCTACGACGACATGCCGTGGGTCGATGACGCCGCCTGCCGCGCTTCCTCGCCCGACCTGTTCTTCCCGTCCGCGGGCCGCAACGGCGACCGTGAAGCGAAGGCCGTCTGCGCTCGTTGCCCCGTGAGGTCCGAGTGCCTGGCCTACGCCCTCCGCACTCAACAGCTCGACGGCGTGTGGGGCGGGATGAACTCGCGGGAACGAGGACGGCTGTGAGATACCCCTTCGCCGACCTCGCCAACGCGATGGGCCTCTCGGAGAACGCAGCGTGCCGCGCTCTCAACGTCTCCGGTTCCACCCAGCAGGACTACCGAAGCAGGGGCCTGAGCGAGCGCGTCGCCGATCGTCTGGCGGTCAAGGCGGGGCTGCATCCGTTCGAGGTCTGGCCCGACATGATCGCCGAGGCCAACGCTGAGTGCGCCGAGTGTGGGGCGTCGTTCGTCCCGACGCGGAAGGGTCACGTCTACTGCGGTGGGAACTGCTCTCGCCGCCGCCTGGCCCGCATCAAGTACCAGAGCGACCCGGAGCACCGTGAGCGCCACCTGGAGGGCGTCAGGGTGTACCGGGCGGAGTCGAGACGGGCGCGGCTGCTCAAGCAGCGGGTGAAGTACGAACAGAACGCCGACCTGATGCGCGAGAAGCGCCGGGAGAGGTACGCCCGGAACCGCGATGCCGAGATGGCGCGTCAGGCCGCGTACCGAGCACGTCGGAGGGCCGCGTGAGAGACCACGACGTCCTTCATGTCATCGACTCTCCCGGTGACTCGGTAGTGACCTGCGCCTGCGGCCGGTCGTTTGAGGCCCCGACGATCTCTGAGGCTCGAGCTCACCAGTCACACCATCACGGGCTCGAGAACGCTCGCGCTGCACTCAAGGGAGAACGCACATGACTGGTAGTGGCGAAAATGAGGAGCACGCTCCGAAGCGGTGGCGCTTCCTGCCGCACCCCGACGCGGAGCGGTTCGACAGCGTGACGGTCGAGACGGTCCCGCGTTGGAAGGAGTCCGAGCTCAGCGGGGACGAGTGGCGGTTCTCGTACGTCATCACGTTCTGGCGGCATGGGAAGGCCGCTGCGAAGTGCTCGGCAGCCTCGGTGCAGGAGGCTCTGACCGTCGCTGCCTACCAGTGGGGGCGGGTGAAGGTCGAGGGCGAACCCTTCATGGGCGACCTCACCGAAGTGTGCTGCCAGCCCAACTGCACGAACCCATGGGTCGTGTTGCTCCACCCCGTGAAGCGGTACGGCAAGTCAGGGCAGGAGAAGGTGCGGCCCTACGGCGACGACGAGGTGCGCGGCTTCTGCGAGCGCCATCGTCACCGCGGCGACTGCGCCCTGGACGACGCCGATCCCAACTACGTCGTGGTCGAGGAACGGTTCCCGCCCGAGTGGGTCGAGTCGTGAGGGCCTTCTCGGTCGGCTCGGTGCCGACGTGCGATGTCGGGCTCACCGGTCTGTCGCTGCGCGAGCGCCAAGCCCTGAGGACGATTGGGGTCTGCTCATCGACCGCGAACTGTGGGCCGAGATGACGCCTACGGACCGTGAGCGGGCTCGGCGCGAGTGGACCGCTCGGATGGCACCTACTGGCAGGAGTGATCCCGCCTGATGCTGTACGTCCAACTCGACACGAACTGGCCTGACCACCACAAGGTCATCGAAGCCGGGATCGACGGTGCCGGTGCCCACGCGATCGTCCTGTGCCTCGCCAAGCGGCTTGAGAAGGACGGCTGGGTCCGGTGTGCTCTCCTGCGCCGCTACGGCATCGACGGGGAGCTCCTGGAGCGTCTCGTGTCGCTGGAGCTGCTGGAGGCCGACGACGGTCAGGTGCGGCCGTGGGATTGGCATTCTCGCAACCCCTCGCAGGCTGCGATCTCTGCGAGGCGGGTTGCGAAAGCGGAGGCGGGGAAGCGCGGGAACCACTCGAAGCACAACCACGCCGGGACGTTCGAGAACTGCCGCATCTGCAACCCCGAACCGCAGGTCCTCGCACCTTGCGATCGCACCGTCTCGCGGGCTCTCGCTGTGGATGAACTCTGCGATCGCATCCCTACTAAGGGAGAGATAGAGGGAGAGGTAGGCGACGAGCTCGCATCTGCGAGCCATCCACCCCCCCGGAACCCGCTCGAAGCAAGAGCCCTGCAAATCGCGCTCGAAGCGTCTTGACCTCCCCCTTGTATTCCGAAGGAGAAATCCACCATGCCTGACCCCCACGCCACAGACCGAAGTGCTCCCGCGTCTCCGCTGCCCTCCGTCGCAGACGAACCCCTGCTGTGCAAGCGGTGCTCCCTGCCGGTGGACCCCGCCGACTGCATCGAGGTCAGGGACTACGGCTACCGAGACCTCTCGTGGGTCGAGCACCGCGGGTGCCCGACCGAGGGCGAAGGGCGCGACGAGCGGAGCCACCTACGAGAGATCGTCCGCAGTGCCATCGTCGCGTGTTATCTCGACAACGTCCTCCTCGATGACGAGTGCGCCCAACTCACATCCGCCCTCGTTGCGGCTCTAGGGCTAGAGCAGGTCGCCCCGCTCGATGGCGAGTCCGAGCCCCTCTGCCGCCTGGGGGTGTCCCGATGACCCTGCCCGACCCTGAACTCGTCGAATGCATCGCCCGGGTGCTGAGCGACCGCTACCCTAGCCCGCCCGGTCAGTCCACGATCGGACACCGCGGGGACGCCCGAGCCATCGCTACGGCGCTCACCGAGCAGGGCTGGCTTGCGACCGCCCGGATCGAATCCGCGGGAGCTGATGACTCTCCCACTACCGGGCCAGGCCCCGAAGTCATCGCAGCAGATGAGCCTTCTTGGCCTGCCCGTTTCCGTCTGTGGGGCCGGCGATGAGCGGGGACCGCACTGGCGAGCATCCGCCCACCTCCGAGGGCGTCGATAGCGGGCGGGTGGCGGCGCTTATCCGGCGGGTGTGGTGCCGCCGTCGACATCCGTGGATCGGCTACTGGATGACCGAGGACGAGGCGGCGCTGACCGGGGCGCAGCACACCGGGTCGGGTCACCGCACGCCCTGTCGCTTCTGCCGGGGGCACGACGACGAGATGCCCCGGCGGACGTGTGAACGAGAGCGTGCCCGACTGCTCGACCACAACGCCCTGCGCTCGCTGAGGATCAGCGCCCGCATCGGGCCCGCATCCCGGGCGCTGTCGCCCGGCTACGGCCAGTGTGGACGATGCCGCACGACGTGGGCGTTCGTCCCTGGACACTCAACGACCTACGAGCGGACACCCTCCGGCAGCCGGGGGATGTTCCCGCTCTGCGAGGGATGTTGGCTCGACCTCGGCACTGCCGAGGCGCGGCTCCCGTACTACCGGGCCCTGTGGGTCGAGTGGCAGGGGCACGAACACGGACCCGCTTGGTCGGTCGTGGAGGCCGCCGTCTTCGACGAGGACAACCGACATCGCACGGCTGATACCGACGCGCCTCCTCCCGCCGAAGCGCCCGGTACTGGCAGGAGCGCGACAGGGGAGGTCTCCGATGGGTGAGTCCTGGGTGACCAACGGAACCGACATCCCCGGGGTTGGCGAAAGAGCCCCGATCGCCCTCGTCCGTGGGTGCTGTTCGGCTTGCGGTGGGCGTGCCGAAGCGTTCGCCAGCCTGTCTGACTGGTGGCACAACGACGCAACCGATTGCGACGGCCGCAAGACCGCGACGTTCCTTAGCGGACATCCGAGCGGTGACGCGGGAGCGCACGATGACACCCGCATCGAAGGCCAGGCGTGACCTGTCCCGATCCCCTCTGCCAAGCACGCGCACTACAGCTCGAACGTCTCACTACTCAAGTGGGCACGTTCCTGCTCGTAGCAGCGAAGGTCCGAATCACAGAACTGGAGCTGGAAGTGATGGAGCTCCGTAGGAACCTCGAGGTCGTCAACGGACGTCTCGCAGCAACCCGAAAGGCGTCATGATGACCACCACTGGCGAAGATGCTCCGCCGATCGAGGGCGCCGATGTAGGGCTCCTGACGGCCGACAACGTGAGGGACGCCGTGCTCGTGAGCACCCTTCGCTACGCCCTCAGCCACTTCCTGCATCTCGACAACAGCAACGCCGCCATCCACTGCTCGACCCCCCGGTTCAGCCCCATCACGTTCCGGCTGGCCGAGGCACTCGCCCTGCTCGGACGAGAGGGCGACAACGACGTGGACGTGGTGCTGGAGCACCGCGGCACCTACAAGGAGGACCGAGGCCGATGAAGGCGACCGTGCTGCGAGGCGTGCTGGGCTGGGGCAACCGCAAGAGCGGGACCGAGGCGTACGGCCCCGGTGGGCGATGGGCCGACCGCGGCCTAGGTGGCTCCGAGGGCGACCTCCTCGGCGATGCACTGGAGCGGGAGGGGGCATCCGAGGGGCACCAGCTCCTCGTGATCGCCGTGCCCCGCTTCGGGGACTACGAGGCCCTGTTCGACGCCGTGGAGGCGTTCGTGGCGGAGCAGCCCGTCATCGACATCAGGGGCCAACGATGACGGCTGACCGCCTCATCCCGAAGGACGAGCAGATCGGCTTGCTACGAGCGCAGGTGCTCGACCGCGAGCACGCCCTCGCTCGCATCGCTGACGACGCCCGAGCGGCGCTGGGCGGCACCACGTACGCCCGCATGGAGTACGAGCACCGCCTCATGTCCAACACCCTGTTCGCCGTCGCCCAGGCGCTCGGCAAGCGGCGGTACGACCGCGACGCCGTCCTCCTGGCCGTGGCCGAGAACGCCCTCAGCGAACTGATCGACGGCCCACTTCGGACGGCACTTCCTGGTGACGCCGACGCCGCCGATGCGGCGCTTGCTGGCAGCAGGGCCGAGTCATGACGGTCCACACGCTCAAGGGCCTGATGGACCTGCTCGCTGGCTACCCCCGCCTCACCCCGGAGGAGCAGGAAGCGGCCCGCGTTCTGGGGATCGGGGTTGAGCGGGTGCTGCCGAAGGGGCGCATCTGGCCCGTGCTGTCCGATGACGCCGACCCGGCGATCCTCGCCATCGAGGCCATCGGCGGTGACGTGGCCGAGATCATGGACACGCTGGCGCTGATCGAGGACCGGCTCACCGAGTTGAAGCGTGTCCGACATCGGACGGCCGATACCGACGCCACTACGCCCGCTGAGGCGGCGCATGTTGGCAGGGATCTGACTACCGAGGAGACCAAGTGATCGACCCTGAACGTCTAGCGGACAACCTCGACGAAGCCTCCAAGGATGTACGCGCCAACGGGGGACTGACCTGGGACCGCGTCTCCGACTGGACGCATGCCGGAAGAATGCCCGCCAGAGGTGAACGTGGCGGTGGGATGGCTGATGGTGAACCCGACGAGCGGATCGACGACCGCAAGGACGACGCCGCAGCGGCGAGGTACCACGCCGAGCTGTCGACGTTGACGAAGCGCATCGACGCCGACCTCCACCGCCTACGTCGGATCATCGGCATCTGCTGCCCGTCACCGACCAAGGGCTTGGCATCGAGGGACATGCTCTCCGCCCAGGTCGCCGCAGACGGCTGGTGCGTGTCCTGTTGGAAGGACGACCAGAACCTGACCCCGATCACCATGACCACAGGTGGAGGGAAGCCCCGCCCTCGCTACAAGGACCGATGCAGGTTTTGCGGGGAGTGGAAGGCCGAACACGGCCAGGACCCTCCGGTGGCGATCTTGCAGTTGATGCACGAGGGCCGGAGAATCACGACCGCGGCGATCGAACGAGCGATGGGAAAGAGCGCATGAACGAGTCGATCCTGAACCTGCCCGACGGCAGAGAGCTCCGGGCCGAGTGCGAGATGATCGAGGTCACTTCCAACCTGCCCAGGCCCGACAAGGCATGGACGTTCACCGACGCCCAGGGGCATGAGCACGCGTGGTCTCAGGGGTGGCCGTCGCTGCGCTGGGTGGTGGACGAACCGGAGACCGATGACTGGCCCGAGGAAGGCCACTACGAGTGTCTGCTGTGCGGCGAGACGATCGCTCCCGGCATGAGCGGACCGTCCATGTTCCGAGAGTTCATCCCGGGCGTGGTCTCGTACTACCTCGACAACGAGCCGATCTCCCGCGAGGAGTACGACGCCATCGTCGGCAGGTAGGTCCTAGACGTCCCATCTAGATATGTGATACGTTCCATCTTGGCTATCGCTGGAGCAGTGTCTCTGCTCGCCTAGCCCAACGATCGGTGACGCGGGAGCGCACCGATCTACTCGGTAACGGTCAGGCAATGAGGGCCCCATGAAATCCCCCTGGCATACCGGCACCTACCAAGTACGGGCAGCACAGGTAAGGGCAGCAGCCAACGCCAACCCGAACACGAAGTGCTGGCGATGCGGCAAGACCCTGGCTGAACACAAGCCGGGGGACAAGTGGACCGCCGGCCATCTGATCGACGGTCAGGTCGACGGGCCACTGTTGCCAGAGGCGGCGAGCTGCAACTACGCCGCAGGGGCACGTCTCACCAACACGAGACGGACACGTACCGAGCTCACCTGGTGACTGTCACACCCTCCTGAGAGAATGAGTGGACCGGGCGCTGCGCTAACAGCCCCGGTCCGTGGTCAACCCCCGGATGAGAGGAGCTGACGTGGCGAAGCGTACCTACCCCGCCAACCGAACCAAGCCATGCGGCATCTGCGGCAAGGACTTGCAGGTCGGCCCCGGTTCGCTGCCCGCGCCGATCTGCCGCCCATGTCGGGCCGAGCGACGAGGACCACGGGTTATCGTCAAGCGTGCCGACCTCGAGCCACGGACCTGCGCATGCGGCAC
>Ga0172380_10006869_pt1 | contig 13034 bp, 17 predicted proteins | sample Leawe162metaG_FD_119747 | JGI IMG/M metagenome (GOLD analysis project Ga0172380, IMG submission 119747) | Leachate microbial communities from a municipal landfill in Southern Ontario, Canada - Leachate well 162 metaG | ecosystem: Engineered > Solid waste > Landfill > Unclassified | place...
AAAAGTTCTCACTTTCAAAAAGTCTCCTTTAAAGACTTCCATCCACAAAAACTTTTCATCTTCGTTTAATAATTCGTTTTCTAGAACTCTTTGCAACATTCCATCTAAAACGATGTCCATCACAACGAATTCTAAGTATAGTTTTTTGTCATCTTTATTCTTCAAAACAAATTCATAGAATTTTTTAACATCATTTTCGAAAGAGCTTTTATATCGCTCCAGAAAATTTTGATAATTGTATTCAAGAGATTCCTTAGTTGCTAAGAAATCCAAATAAGTTTCTTTGTTGAAAGAAGATATATGTGTCTGTCCTGCTAAGAAGTTGTAGAAAATAAATTCTACAGCTATATCATCAGTCATAAACTTTGCGAATTTTTCAAAAAAATATTTATCTTTTCTGACTTTAAAACCGCTTTCAGATACTTTGGTATTTCCACCATAAGTAAAGAAATCGTAAGTTGAACCTTTTCGCATATGCAGATTAACTGCATTGTAAAATTTAAAAAATTTAAAACTATCCATTAAATATCGAGCCTATTAGTCTTTTTCACCAAAAAAAGTTTTTCACTTTCTTGAGTAAGATTTTCTAATAGAGCTGGAGTAAGGAGTTTAGGTACTTGCGTAGCTTCGTACCCTAACTTTTCGGACAATTCTAATACTGCGTCTAGATAAGGAATATCCTTTAACCAGACTAAATCTTCAACTTTTTCAGAGAATGTTCTTTGCGTTTCTTTTATAATTACTTTTTTTATTTCATCCATAAAGATTATTGTACATTATGTTAATTAAATTGTCAACATATAAATTGATTTATAATCTGGATTTTCGCCCTGATAGCCATATGGATTAGATACAACTTTTGTTTTACCAATATTATATTCATTAAAATTATGGACATGACCATGGGTCCAAACATTTGGCTGGAGTTCTAGAATCTTTTGTTCATAATTATTGATGAAACATGGTTGTAAAACATGTCCTTTAAACTTCTGTAGCGAAGATTGTTCTGAAGGTGCATGATGAGTAATAATAACTTTCTTTTCGGATTTGTTATTTTTCATGAAATATTCAATCTCATCACTGCTTCTTCTATGTGCATCCGTAGTTTTGAAATACGAAAGATTTTTAGCACCATCTTTGATACATCTATAATCAGACATATTTTTTAAAGATTGGATTGTTTCCCATGGAGAAAATTCAAGCTCTGTCCACCAAGTACATCCGAAAAACGAAACATCTTCATGAGTGAAGGTTTCATTATCAAGAAGTTTGATATTACTATATTGCTTTAAAAATTCTTTGAAGTCTGGAATTGTTTTATTATAGTCGTAGCCATAATGTTCATGATTTCCAGTAACCATCAGCACGTATTTAAAACGGTCTGATATTTCATCAAAGATTTTCTTATATTTCTTAATGTCGGCTACATTCATAATATCACCAGCGAGAATAAGAATTTGATTACTCTCGTTGGTTGCTACTGGTAAGACTTTGTTGATATTAATATCAAGTCTTTCATTTAAGATTTCATCACGTAAACGATAAAATTCTAAATGAAAGTCTGAAGCAATTCTTAATTCCATTATCCAGCCTTTTGAATTTTTAATTCTTGATGGATAAATTTTGGTGTCCAATCCCCGAAACCTAATTTCGTTTGAGAATTTTTTACAATAATAATTTTTTTCATTGTTATACCTTCAATTGTTTCATTGCTTGTGTTTTAGATGTAGCAGCTCCAACTGGAGGGTGCTGTGTTTGGTGAGATGTTGCTGGAGCCTGAACAGGTGCAACACTCGAAGAAGTACTTTGACCAGAAGTTAAATCATAAAATTTCATTTTTGCTCTATCGAGACCTAAAACGAAAGCTGGATATTTATTCAAGTCGCCGTACCTACTCTTAAGTTGTTTGATTTTAACTTGATTTAATCGTATCATATCTTGTGAAACAATTAAAGCAAAATAAAAATCAAATGTCATCGGACCGCCAATAGAATCACTTGTATTTTCCATCCCAACGTCAGTAGAACCCATAGCTCCACGGTTAAGCTGTAATGCAGACCACATTACAATATCATTCTCAATAGCAAAGGCACGAAGCTCTTCAGCAACTGATTTATAATACATGTAAGAATTTGTGTTTGCAATTTTCATACGTGCAGAAGCACAGATACCAAGATAATCTATAATAATTACATCAGGAACAAAATTAAACTTTGTCTTATATTCTCTCAATAATACTTTAAGATTTGCAACACTTACAGAATGTGGTGGAAATTCTACAACCTTAACACGACCTTTATATTGTGCTTGGTTCTTCTTCATGGCATTTTCATATACTGGATATGGAAGATGTTTTAATTCATTAATATTAACGTTCAAAAGATTAGCATCAATACGTTGTGCAATCTTCTTTTCAGTCATCTCCAAAGAGATATAAAGAACGTTATAACCATCTTTAATATAATCAGATGAAATGTTAGTAAGAAATAAAGACTTACCACCACCAGTTTGCGCCCCGACAATATTTAATGTTTTTCTCTCAACCCCGCCCTCAGTAGCGGTATTCATCATATCCAAGCGAAATGGAATTTTAGAAACTGGGGAAACATAATAATCATAACGTTCTTTAAAATCATCGAAATAATCATGACCAAGTTTTGTACCAAAATTTAAACCTAAAGCTTCGGAGAGAATATCAGGAATAGCTGTTGTGGAAAGATTGTTCTTGTCTGTTCCATCAGCAATATCAATCGCTCTTTGTAGAGCCAGAAACAAAGACCTATCTTTACAATAGGTTTCTGTTTGTGTTCTTAACCAAGTAGCATCAACTGGTGTTTTAGAAGTTTCATTAAGCTCATCAACATCCGTTACAGCAGAATTAAAAATTTGCTCTGGGAGTGTCGATTTTTGCAAGTTTACTAATAATTCATCCTTTGAAGGAAACGAATCATACTTTAAGAAGTGTTCACTAATCTTTAGAAAACATTCTTTATAAGAAGGACTTGAAAAATATTCAGGTTTTATAAATGGTAATATTTGTCTAGCATAATCTTCATTGTATTGAAGATTAGCCAGAATAATTTTTTCGATGCTCATGTATATTTCTTTTTAGGACTTAGTTTCGAATTTCTCAGCTGCGTCAGCAATAGTTTTAATGATAATTTTCTCTACCAATTTAATTGCTTCTTCGTAATGTTTTTGAATATATTCTTCATTAACATCATGAGGTGTTCCGATAACAGAACATTCAAAATTAAGATAACCGTCTTTTTCTTCACCAATCTCAGCAGCTACGAGCCAACCATTGAAAGGCTCTGAATCTAGTTCGATAGCGAAGAAGTCTTTATCTTCATAGGAGGGTGCTAATGCAAGCACCACTTCCATATCTACAAATTTATAATTTACTTCGTTACTCATTGTTTCCTACAGTTTATAAGTATTTTTTACGAATTCTTTGAATTCATCATTGACTAGTAACTTCTCGAAAAATTCGTCCGTTACATCATCTCTACGGTATTTTTTTACATCAAACTCTTTCAAGTCCATTTTAACTTCATACCAAGCACCAGCTTGTTTGATAAACCCTGCATCAATAGCAAGGTCGAAAATACCTGAGTATTTCTGAATATAATCATCAAACATTACAGTAAGAGGAATTTTAGATTTTTCACGATGGTATCTTGATTTCTCAATATTGATTGTGAATGTGTAACCATTCAAATCTTTTCCATCTTTTTCTTGGGCGCGAGAGATAATCCAAACCAAGTTTGAAGAATACATGGGACCCGTTCCGCCAGACATAGTAGCCTTAGAATAGATTTCCAAAGTTTGGTAAGTATGATTAATACCAATTAGTGGAATACCTTTTAAGTTTAGTTCTGGTGTAATAATTCTAAATAAACTCTTTAATGCTTTGGCTCTAGTCATATCAGCAACAGAATTTTCATTTAGTGCATCTGTTACCTCTTTCTTTGAGGCTAGGTTACCAATCGAATCAATCATAATGATTAATTTCATTTTATCTTTTACATCAATTCCATGTAAAAGTTTTGTAATAGAAAATGTCAAATCCTCAATATTAGTGATTTGAAAAGTTCTAACTCTTGCTGGGTCAATCCCAACTTCTAAAAAATAGTCATCGGTCATTCCGAATTCGGAATCGAAGAACACGCATTCTGCTTCAGGGTCTGCGTCTAAGTATGCAGAAACTAAATTCAATGCAATGTTAGATTTGAAAGACCTTGACGGACCCGCAATAAATGTGATTCCGGGCATAATGCCACCATCGACAGTACCTTGAAGTGCAATATTTAATGCAGGGATTTTTGTTTTAATTGGTTCAATCTTTGGGGTAGAACCATCAGTTTGTCTTTGCTGGATACCAGCTTTTTTTAGGATATCGTCTAATTTACTCACGTTTTTTATTTTACCTTTTCATATATACTATACATTATATATGAAAATTGTCAAGTTTTTATTTACGTATCATAAATTATTTTACAATTTCCTTCTGGTGTAATCACAATAGAATACCCAGCATCATTAAGATGATTAAATTTCTTAATATTTTCTTCCGACACTTTATACCCACGGTCAAACCAAAATTTTAAATCCACATCATCAATATCTTCATATTCTATATTGAACACGATGATTTTATTTAAGATACATTCCAATTGACTTTGAGTGATATATAATTTCTCTGTACTCAAATCTATAAAAGATTTTGTATGTCTAAACATATTATCTCTTGTATAATCAAGAATATTATCTCTAGTTTTAAAATATTGCATGAGAATGCTATCACTCAAACAATTCTTTGCAATATAATCAACACCGTAACCCCAGTTCTCAACAACGTATGGCTTATAACCAGAATCTTGTAATGTTGATATATCAAAAGTTACTGCGGCTTGTACATCATCATTTTTTCTAATAACATTCGTAAAAACATCAATATGTGCATCTCTAAGATAATTATTAAACTTTTTAGAAAATGCCGAATAGCTTGTATATTGATTTGAATCGTGAGGTTTTGTGTGTAAAATATAATCAAACAATACTGGGAATATATTCCCAGAAATTATATAATTTTCTTTATTAAGGTTTGCTGAAATCACAAATTGATTTACATGTTTCAATAAAAGAGTAACCGCATATTGCAGCGGTTTTCTATATTTCTTTAATAATTCTTTATCAAAATTTTCCATTAAATATCCAGTGAACGTTTCTTAACAGGACTCCAATTAATAACATCTGTGATATTCGTTATCGGATTAACAAATAGTTTATCAAATTGTGTGTAATAGTCAATGAAATTCTCTAATCCAAATTCTTTAGGAAGTTTATCAACAAATCCTATAATATCATCTCTGACAGGGTTTGGCATGACTAAACGACACATCTTGATTTTTGTACCGTCTTTAACACGTTCATATCTATCTTCTAATTCATGTCTTCTTAACATTACGTTATAATTGTTAGAAGCTCTTGCATTGATAGGTTTGGTCTTACCAATAAACTCATCATTCAAATCAAAATATTTAGAAAGCATACTCATAGAAGTGGCCTGAGAAATCTCTTCAACTGTAAAGGTTTTAAACTTAGCTCTAAAATCTTTAACGAATGTTTGAAGAGCAATTTCATCTTCCCGTAAAATTTTGATGACACATTGTTTCAAAGCTTCACGACAAACCTTTGGAGTATTTGTTTTAACAATTTCAATACCAGTAATTTTCAAATATGGTTCTGAAAGTGCATCACCCTCTTTATTCCATACGTCCATGAAATATCTTTTCTTAGCAATGAAAACACCAGTTGAAGCAACACAGTCACGAGCCATTTCAATGTTGTTAGTATAGCTATTAAGATATTCATGTAACTCTTCGAAAGTTCTTTTGAGTAGTGGCTCAATTTTACTCTCAGAAAAGTTTACGATGAAATCAATTACTTGTTGTGTATCTGCTAGTACTTCAGGGTCTTTAATAACGCCTTTAACTACTTTAGAGAAATCAACCATCACAGAGTCTGTATCGCCATAGATTAGGTAATCAGCATCTGTTTTAAGTAATTTGTTTAAATAATTATTGATTGCTTTGGAAGCGAATGAAGTAACCGTTTGACCAGTTAGTGTAACTGCCGAAGCATTATCAAGAGAATAATATTGGAAGAATTGAGTTCCCAAAGCACCGTAGCCAGAGTTAATAAAAATCTTCATAGCATATTGCTTAATATTAAATTTATCAACAAGGTCTTGATAGTAAGGATTCTTTGTTTCCTTGAATAGGTCTTTATTCTTTTTAAGTTCGGCTTTATAGAACAAGCGAAGATTAAAGAATTTTTCCATCAATTCAGACAAGAAACTTTGCTTATCTTTTTTATAAAGTACACCGTTGGCACTTAATGAAACATTATATTTTTTAAGAATGCTTGTATCGAGTTTCTTGTTAACCAAGTTATCAACATTTACATTACTTAAAAAATCTTTTAAATCATCAGGTAATTTTGACGCATCTAATTTTGTTTCAACACCAATGTTAACCTGACGAATAACGCTAGGATATAGTGATGCAACGTCATAAGAAGTTACCCATTCATATTTTCCTGTCTGGGGAGGTCTTACGAAAGCTCCTTCAAATTGACTATCTTTGTTAGCAATAATATCACCCTTCACAGGCGCGATAATATTATTATCGTTCAAGTGGTTGTAAATTAGAGCTTCCCAACCCTTAGTAGTTCCAAGGGTGTCTTCAAATGTTGCAACTTTAGAAGCATAAGAAACTTCAACTAATAATTCTAGGAATTTTAATTTTTGCTCAAGCTTAACAATAAGTTCAACGTCTTTGATGTTATAATCAATATAGCTTTGGAAATTGTTTAAATAGAATTCATGGATAGAACCATCATATTCAATTTTAGATTCATTGAGTTCTGTTTCACCAATAAACGCAAGTTTATAGCTTTCACGATTTTGTCCAAGATATTTTTTGTAAATATCCATATAATCAATCTCATCAATCCCCCAAATAGAATATGTTTTATCATCAAGATTTTGACCGAAACGTTTAACCGTTACAGTTTTTTCCATGATAATTCCAAAAGGTGATAGACGATTTGCTTGGTCTTCTCCAAGAATCTTTTTATAACGATTTACAATATACGGATAATCATAAAGACGAGAGTTCCAACCAGTCACAATATCAGGATAGTTTTTTGTCCAATAATCTAGGAATGAACCCAGCATTTGAACTTCATTACTACACAAGAAATATTCCGTGTTTGGAAGATTTACTGTATAATCTTGCCAACCCCAAGTTAGATATTTTCCTAACTTAGAATCAAAGATTGTAATCGCTGTAATTTTTTGGTCGGCTTTCCAAGGTTCGGGGAACCCATTTCCAGCGTAGACCTCAATATCGAGATAAAATATTCTTAATGCTTTAAAATCATAAGGAACTTCCATTCCTTTATAATTGTCAGCAATGTACATGTACGGAAATTGTTTATGACCATATACTTGAAAATTTGTGGCATCTGAATTGCTTTCAATGAATTGAAGAGCAGACTTCATATCAGAAAAGAAACTTGGTTGAAGATTGAAACCTTCAATTGTTTTAAATTCTGATGGTTCATGCGAAACCGTATAGAGAGTCGGTTGATATAACTTTCTCTCTATAACAGGATTTCCATTGTCGTCATATCCACGATACAGTAGATGTCTACCGTATTTTCTAATATTAGTATAAAATTCTGTCATTAATTTACGATGATTGAAGTTTTCTTAGGTTGGATGATATTTGATACCAACGCTGTATAATACTCTTGAATACGTGTTTCTGGAGTTCCAACAAACATAATATCTTCCAAACGAACAGAAATATTTTCATGAAGGTTTGTATGAACCATATAAGCCGTTAAAACGATTTGAGGTTCTGGTGAATCTGATTGAGGGATTTTACTTACTTGGAAAACTTTTTTTAGAGGAATAGAATTAGGCTGTTGTGCCATTGCTACTTCATTAAGTTCGCCCATAATTTCAATGCTATTTTTTAGTACAATGTTTCTATATTGTTTAGTGGTAGTGGAGTTCGAATCTTGCATTTTTTCTTTCTTTATCAGTTAAATCTTTAGTCGCTACAGTCCATGCGTTTCTGTAGGCTCTTGCATAATCACATAAACTATCTTTTGTGTTTGCATAATAATTTCTATTTTTTAATAATACATCAACATTAGGGTAAAAGTCAAGTAAAATATCTCTAAATTGTAATTCTTTTAATAATTTGAATTCTCTTGGTCTTGAACAGTTTTTGAAAACAACTTGTAATTGCACTATATTACCTCTGGTTTTATTAGAATTGCTAAATGATTTAAGTTTCTTTCAGAAGGTGTAAGCATTTCTAGAGCTGTTGAAACGATTGCTGCTCTTGTTAATCTATCCCAATGGTCTCCAATTGGTTGATGATTTCTAAAATGTTCATTATGATATTTAGAAGCGTTTTCAAAACTCCCCATAAAGTCAATGACTCTCTTAGCTAGAGTTTTCTCAAATAATTCTTTTTCTGGTACTAAACGGGTGGATGAAAGCCACTCAACTCTTAATTTATCAACTATCATTAGAAACAAAATCCTTGCTTGTTAAATATTGGTTTGGGGTCTGATGGTGTTGATAATGGGGAGTTTTCCTTGGGTTTATCTAATTCCCAAGCAATACAAGAAGCTAAAATAGAAATGTCAATTAAATGAGTATCGGCAATTAGAACCATACCTTCAGGACCTCCATCCGTGTAATAAAGGTATCCGTTTCCAATGGGAGATGGGTATCTTACAATGTGTGTTCCGTTTGAAAGGACACGAGTTTCGGGAGGAGTTTTAATCAAATTATATACACCTTATTAATTATTTAGATAAATAATTAAAAAGAAAGATTATTTTAAGTTATGTCAGAGTGTATTACAAATACTTCGCTATTGTCAACTAATAAGTTCGCCGTAGTTATTCCAAAATTTCCAGCAGTTCAATTTTTTGCTCAAAAGGTGAAGACTCCCGAATTATCAATTAATGCAACCGAGATTAAAAATAATCAAGAAATTAAAGGTTGGCTACCAGCTAATCGTCTTTTCTATGGTGATGTAATTATAACATTTTTATTGGATGAAGATTTACTTTCTTATTCTCAATTAAAAGACTGGTTACATGTTGTTACAACCTCAGAGCTAGACCCCGGATTAGCATTTACCGATATAACACTTTTCCCATTAACTAATAATAATGTTATTAATAAGAAAATGGTATTTGAGTACGCATTCCCAACAAACATTTCATCAATTGAATTCGATGCAACACGCTCAGAAGACATTCCATTAACCGTTGATGTAACTTTTAAATTCTCAGTTTTCAAGCTTTTGTAGTCGTATAAATACCTTATAAGTGAGGTTTATACAAATGCCAAAATTAGAAGAAATTTATGAAATGATTGCTACAGATTTCGTTATCAACGAAACACAACTTGTAGCCGAAACGACAAGAAGTTCAGACTTGTTCATCAAATATATCCGCCTGTGGTCTAATGAAAAGTTAAAAGTTCAACAACTAGAAAATAGAAAAAATCTATTAGTACGTCAAAAACGAGCTTATTACGCCGGTGACGGAACTCCCGAAGAATACAAGAAAAAACCATTCGCTTTAAAAATTAAAACTGAAACCGAAATGCAGAAATATCTTGCTGGTGATGAAGACATTTTAGCATTTGAAGAAGGTGTTATCATTCAACGTCAGAAGGTTGATATTCTAGATGCTTGTGTGAAAGAAATCAAAGGTAGAGGATACCAAATCAAAAATATTATCGAACACAAAAAATTCGAATCTGGTTGGTAATCTTCTATGGTTGAGATTTTTGTTGATAAAATTGATGAAGTCCATGCAGTAGTTTGGTCTGATGATAGAGGTGTTTTACACGAACTGAATGAATTTTTTTCATTCTTCGCTAAAAATTACCAGTACTCTCCGAAATATAAGAACAAAGTTTGGGATGGAAAAATCAGATTATATTCTCTTGCGACAGGAAAACTGTATCAAGGTCTTATTCCATACGTTAAAGCTTTTTGTAAAGAACGTGGTATTAAATTTACTAATCAAATAGTAGATGTTCCACCCCCTAATTTTGACTATGATACATTCATCAAATCACTAGGTTTGGTTCATACGCCATACGACACCCAAAAAGAAGCTATCGTTACATGTATTAATGATAGACGCAAATTATTACTTAGTCCTGTTAATTCAGGTAAATCCTTAATCATTTATAGTCTTTCAAGATTCTTCTTAGAAGAGGTTGATAGAAAGACCTTAATTATCGTTCCTTCAATTTCATTGGTTCATCAAATGACCCAAGATTTTAAAGACTATAATCCAGAATGGGATGTTGATGGAAATGTTCATCAAATTTATTCAGGTAAAGAGAAAGTAACTGATAAAAGGATTGTTTTAACAACATGGCAAAGTCTTCAGAATATTAAGGATAAAAAGTATTTCCTTCAATTTGATGCTGTTATCGTTGATGAAGCTCATGGAGCGCAAGCTAAAGAGCTAGTATCCATCATGGAAGCTTGTAAGAAAGCTTATTACCGTATCGGAACCACAGGCACACTTGATAACATTGATGTCAATAAACTGACTATCGAGGGTGTAACTGGAATTACAAAGCAAGTTACTACAAACGAAGAATTGATTAAAAACAAAGTTTCTTCTGATATTAAAATTCAATGTCTAATTCTGAACCACCCAAAAGAAGCATGTAAGTTAAATGCTAAAAATACATATCAAGAAGAAATTGCATACGTTCTAGGGTTAGAAAAACGCAATAAAATTATAGCTAATTTATGTAAGTTGATACCTGATGATAAGAACGTCATTGTTTTTACTCAATATCATGAACATATTAAACATATACAAGAAGCTTTAGAAAAATCAGGAAATACAAAACCAGTCTTTATATTATCAGGTAAAATCGACCCTGAAATTCGTGAAGAAACTAGAAAATTAATTAACACTTTAAACGGTGTTATTATCATTGCTACTTACGGTGTAGCCTCTACTGGATTGAATATTAAGAATCTTCAATATGCTATCACATCTTCACCCTCAAAAAGTCAGATTAGGGTTATTCAGACCATTGGGAGACTTCTTAGAAAAGATGGTAAAGAGAACTATGTTATATTATTCGACATTGTTGATAACCTCAAATACTTTAAAGACCGAAATAACTACCTTTATGAGCATTTCCTGAAACGACTGGAAATCTATAATAATGAAAAATTCCCATTTTCTATCAAGAAAATAAACATATAAATAGATGATAGGAGATAAAGATGTCCGAAGATACTACTAATAAAGAAGATAAAATACTCGAAGAACTTGCTAGTATGGATATTGTTTCTAAAAATGTCTATCATGTAACACTTTTAAGCGGTCAAGAATTTATCGCAGAATTAATTCCAGAAAGACGAAAATCAAAGTCTAAAGACCTTATTTTCATGTATCCTATCAAATTATATGATGATTCTAATAGTGAATATTCTGACGATAAAATAATCGTTGCTAAATGGAATGAAACTACAGACCAGCCATATATCCCCATTAATCCAAACTCAGTCACATCAATTGTTCCTGTTAACAAAGAATACATGGCTTTATACGCCTACGGCGTGAAAATTAATTACTTTTTTGATATGTTTATAGAAGAGCAGAATATTTTAGCAGCTTTAGAAAAATTAAAAAAAGAGATTAAAGCACCATCAAGTAACACTTCAAATGTTATAGAATTCTCAAAATATAAAAAGAAAATCAGTAAATAAATTTTGGTTTACCAATTTTATATAAAAATCCCATTTTTATATAAAAAATAAAAGAAGAAAAATCTTAATCTTCAATATTTTTACATCTTAAAACAAAGATATAATATCAGCGTCTAATCATTTTATATGATATTTTTTATTAAAGGTTTAAAACTTTTTTATTTTAGCAAGAGTTTATTTATTGCGGGATTTCAATCCCTTCATAAATTGCTTCGCAATATTTATAATTAAATTCTTAAAAGATATTTCTTTATGGAATATATTTTACAATATATGTAATATATCATATTCCGGTGAATATGTCAACCCCATATCAATTGTTTTATAATATACCACATATCAATAGATATTAACAGATATTAATAAATATTTGACATAATCAATAAAACCTGTTATAATACAAGTATAATAAGAAAGAATACCAATGAAAAGAAAATCAAGAAATTATATCAATAACAAAGACTTAATGGAACACTTCATAAAATTTAAAGCTGATATAAACTTCGCAAAAGAAAACAATTTAGAAAAGCCTCAAATGCCACATTACATTGTTGAAGCTATTATCCAGATTGCAACCAATCTTAATAACAAGGGAAATTTTTATATGTATTCATATAAAGAAGATATGGTTGCTGATGGTATTGAAACATGTATTAAATATGTTGACAGATTCAATCCCGAAAAATATAATAATCCGTTTGCATATATTACAACAATTTGCTATAATGCTTCTCTTAGACGAATTAACTTAGAAAAGAAGCAAACTATTATTAAATCACAAATTGTAAAAAATTCAGGGATTATTGATAGTCTTCAAATGAACCTCATGGATAATGAGGAATGTAAGGAAGCTAATACATATCTAAAATTTTTATATGACCTTCCAGATACAACTGATAAAAAAGAAAAAAATAAAGTCAGAAACAAGCCCGGCAGAAAATCCAAAAAAGATTTAGAATACAAATCAGTCACTACAATAGATAGTGAACCTCAATCTGAAAATGAGACAACAGAAGATGTCGTTGATGAATATTTTGAGGAAATCAGAGAATTTTTTATAGACGAAGATAATGAGTAATATAGCAATTTTAAACGACATACATTGGGGTAAAGCAGCTGATGCTACCTTTATGTTAGATTATCAAGAAAGATTTTTTAAACACGTATTCATCCCTTATGTTT
>Ga0172380_10006870_pt1 | contig 13033 bp, 14 predicted proteins | sample Leawe162metaG_FD_119747 | JGI IMG/M metagenome (GOLD analysis project Ga0172380, IMG submission 119747) | Leachate microbial communities from a municipal landfill in Southern Ontario, Canada - Leachate well 162 metaG | ecosystem: Engineered > Solid waste > Landfill > Unclassified | place...
TTAGCCACTTCCTCATATGGGTCTGATTTTTTTTCAATCTTCACTAAAAACTGATCGCGATCAAATGCTTGTTTATGCCGAGTAAATACCTCTTCTAGACGAGAGAGGGTGCTAGTGGCATCTCTGGTAATTTTGGGATTAACCGCAATGGTAAAGCCCTGTTTGGTCGTAGCTGCCGCCACCAAGCTACCATCTTTATTACGAAAAAAAATATCTCCCCGATTAAAGACATTAAACGACGGACGAAGATATTGGCGGTCAGCCATATCTTTGTAGTATTGATTTTTGACCACCTGCAAAAAAAAGAGACGAACAACCAATAAGCCCGAAAACAAGATAATAAAAAGAGAAAGTAGCCTGATTCGATTGGTAGGCTTAGAGTTCATTGCTGACCAATGACAAAGTTACTGTTTGATTGGTAGAAACGGCATAAGCTTGCTCAGCCGAAACATCTCGAAACCCAAGAGAGCGAGCGAAACTTGGAGTGATTTCTTGTCCTGCTAAGGCCAGATACTCAGCCTCGAGAATAGCTACTGACGTACCAAGTTGTCCGATTTTTTCTTCGGCTTGCTTTCGGGCCACAATATTAAAAACTGATTCATTGACCAAATATAAGTAAGAACCAAGAAGTAAAACCGCTACAACAAGAAACATATTAAATAATCTTTTTTCAATATTTCCTAATGTAGCAATTTTAGAAACAGCCGTTGTCATAATAATGTTTATAAATTAATTGATAAAATTTATTTTTTTGTAATAATACGAAGCTGAGCACTGCGAGACCTGGGGTTGGATAAAATTTCTTCCCGAGACGCCTTAATCGCTTTTTTAGGTGTCATCGTCCCCTCACCGACTAACTCCTTTTCTTTCATAAAGGTTTTTATCAATCGAGCCTCGAGACTATGAAAACTAATCACCCCCAACCGTCCATCTTTGGCTAAAATCTGCCAAGCGCTAGCCAAACCATCTTTCAAGGAACCTAATTCATCGTTGACCGTCATTCGAATAGCTTGAAAAGTTTTAGTCGCAAAATGAATTCTTTTTTTGGTGTACCAAACTGGTACAGCCTGTCTGATCACTTCCACCAGCTGCCGAGTCGTTTCGATTGGGTGTTTCTGTCGTTCTTCCACAATTTTAGTGGCAATTTTGCGAGCAAAGGTTTCTTCTCCATAGGAATAAATGATGTCAGCTAAATTATTTTCATCCCAATCATTGACGATATCTCTAGCAATAAACAACGACTGGGTTGAAGATGGTTCTCCACTTTTTTGATTAGCAAAGGTCATAATCAACGGCTCGTCTGTTAAAAAAGAGAAACCACGACCCGAATTAGCAATTTGATCTGAGGAAAAACCGATATCTAACAAAATTCCATTCGCGTAATCAATTCCCACCTGTCCAGCTAGTTTTGACATATCGCGAAAATTACCCTGGATTAAATCTACCCGACAAGGTAATCCCCCTAGATTTTTCCTTGCTTCAGCGAGAGCGGTTTCATCTTGATCAATTCCCAAAATCCGACCAGAAGAACCCAAATAAGAAGCTAAAATTTTTGCATGGCCACCGCGATTGACAGTACCATCAATAAAAATCTCACCTTCTTTCGGTTTCAGACCTTCGACGATCGATTGTAAAAGAACAGGAATATGCATAACTTAGAAAACCCCAATCTCACCTAACTTTTCTGCCAAAGCATCGGCCTGTTTTTCAATTCGTTCAGAGTATTCTTTCCAGTGTTTCTCATCCCAAATTTCAACTCGATCATTAATACCAACCACCACCACCTTATTCTTTAAACCAGCAAAATCTTTAAGAAAATCGGGAATTAAAATCCTACCCATCGCGTCAATCTCTGTTTCAACCGCTCCCCCAAAGATGAAGCGGTTGAAACTGCGTGCATCAGCCTGACCGTGTGACAAAGTATCCAGTTTTTCGGTAAATTTCTGCCAAGAGGCAATCGTGTATACAAACAAACAGTTATCTAATCCGCGAGTGACAACAACTTTTTTACCAAGTTCTTTGCGAAAAGCCGCAGGTACGGCAATACGCTTCTTGGGATCAATGATGTGTCGATATTCGCCGATAAGCATAAAAGTTTGGGCAAAAACCAGAGGCTACAAAATATATCTGATTTTTGCAATAACCCACTATTTACCACTACATTGATATTATAAACCACTTAGCCCCACACAACAAACAAAGTTATCCACATTCACCTACCCGAAGAGAAGCTAAAATAAAGATTAATTTTTAACGATAAAATTAATCTTCACTAAAAAAACTATCTTTATTGAAGATAGTTTTTTGTTAAATTAAGTTTGAAAAAAATTATTCCTTTGGTCTCATCAGGGGAAAAAGTTGGGTCTCGCGAATTGGTTTATCCATTAAGAAACTAAACAATCTTTCTGACACACCAAAACCACAAGTAGGCGGCATACCGTATTCCAAGGCCTCAACAAAATCTAGATCGTTCATTTGGGCTTCATCATCCCCCGCTTCACGTAATTTAGTTTGATCGGCAAACCGGCCCGCCTGATCAATGGGGTCATTTAATTCACTAAAACCCTTACCTAGTTCCGAACCAGCCAAGATTACCTGAAAGCGTTCTACAAAATCAGGATTATCTGGACGTCTTTTAGCTAAAGGCTCCATCATCACCGGCACGTTCACCAAAAACCCAGGGCCAGCAATTTGTTTACGACAATATTTCCATAAGTTATCAATAGCCCGATTAAGATTAAAACCAGTTTTATCATAATCAACACCAAGCTCTTTTAGTTTGTTTTCAATTTCTTCTAGGGTAGCCACACGGATATCGATGTTGGTTTTTTCTTTAATTGTGGAAACGTAATCATAACGTTCCCATTTTTTACTCAAATCAACGTCAAAACTTTTAATATTAAACTTAGTCGTCCCAAACACTTTTTCTCCAAGCTCTCGATAGAGCTCTTCAATCAAAGACATCCCCATTTCGTAGTCTGCATACGCCCAGTAAAATTCGATATGAACATAATCCTGAGCATGTTCGGCATCCATTCCCTCATTACGAAAGACCCGACCAATTTCAAAAACTTTTGGCAGACCAGCCACCATCAAACGCTTGAGCCATAGTTCGGGAGAAATTCTTAAATAAACATCTAAATCGAGAGCATTGTGGTGAGTGGTGAAAGGCTTGGCTTCTGCCCCACCGGCGGTATTTTCTAATATTGGGGTATCAACTTCCAAAAAAGCACGTTCGAGTAAAAAACTCCGCATTGTTTGCCAGAATTTCGAGCGTTTTTCTACCATTTCCCGAACTTCTGGATTGGTTAGAATATCTAAATATCGGCGGCGAAAACGTTCCTCTTCATCTTGTAGACCGTGCCATTTTTCTGGCAATGGCCGTAAACTTTTTGCCAACATCTTCCAGTTTTTTATCTTGAGAGTCTTAGCTCCTCGACTAGAAGTAAACAAATCACCACCAACTTGAATGAAATCACCAATATCAACTGTTTCGATAAAAAGATTAAATAATTCTTCGGAAATATCATCTTTTTTAAGCAGGCACTGAAAGGAAGCGGTGCCATCAAATAAATCAATAAAGGTTATCGCCCCTTGTCCCCTAATCGACATTATTCGACCTGCCACTTGTAAAACCTGATTGGTATTTTCCCACTGAGAAAATTGGTTGGTTAACTCCAATAGAGAATGATCAATAGAAACTTCCGCAGGATAAGGTTCAATTCCATTCTTTCTCAAAATCTCCAATTTACGTAAACGTTCTTGTCTGATTTCTTCAAGCGAAGCCATATTTTTTTAAAATTAATTTAAAACACCAAACCAGCACAAATTATTTGATATCAACAATCGAATATTTTATCTCACCTTTAGGAGTATTGACTTCAACTACATCACCTTTTTTCTTGCCGATTAAAGCACTACCTAAAGGCGACTGAAAAGATACTTTACCAGCCAACATATCAGCCTCTTCTGAACCAACAATAATATAAGTGGTATTTTCACCACCAGTCTTTTTAATAACTACCGTTGAACCAATATCAACAATCTGACCATGTTTTTGAGTCACAATAACAGCTGATTTCAACAATTCTTCAATTGTCTTAATTCGATCTTCAATATCTGCCTGCTGATCTCTTGCTTCGTGGTATTCAGCATTTTCAGATAAATCACCTAAAGACTTAGCATATTCCAATCTCTCGGCCACTTCCCGTCGCTCGACGGTTTTTAAATTATTAAGTTCAGCTTTAAGCTGTTCAAATTTTTCTTGACTTAAGTACTCTTTTTGTGTGTCCATTGGGAGATTATAGCCTATTTTTGCAGACCTGGCAAAGGATAAATTAAGGCAAATAAGCAGGCAGATTAGCCGGTAACCAATCAAAAAGAGAGCGAATAACAAAGACTCCGCCAATCGTATTATGACGAGATCCTTTTTCCATCACTACCGCAAAAGCATATTTAGGTTCAATAAATGGCCAAAAACCAATAACCCAGGAGTTAACTCTTTCTTTAGATAGACCGAGTTCAGCCGTACCGGTTTTAGCCGCAATTTGAATAGCGGAGACGTCTAATCCCTTAGCCGTACCCTCAGTTACAGCTAAACGCATACCATCATGAACAACATCAAAATAGTTTTTATCAATAGGAAGTTTGGGTACAGAAATGTTTGTCGTTGTAGCTTGCTTGAGAATGGTTGGTCTAACAAGGTAACCCTCATTTGCAATTACAGCGGCTAAACGAGCCATCTGAAGAGGAGTAACCAAAACTCCGTACTGTCCAATCGAAGTATGATAGGTGTTACCCAAACGCCAAGGTTCACCATCAAAATTTTTGGCTTTCCACTCAGGACTAGGAATTGACCCCTCGGCCTCGTTTTCCAATTCAATACCCGTCAGCTGGCTTAAGCCAAACAGCTTTGAATACTTTTCGATATTGGCAATTCCTATCCCTTTCTGATCCTTATAACCACCACCGATTTGATAAAAATATTCATCAGAAGAAACGGCCAACGCCCAACGCATATCTACCCAACCGTGAGCTTTCCAGTCACGGAAGATAGTTTTTTCTTTTGGATTATAGGGATTGGGAATGACTAAAGCCCCGGTACTTAAAATTTTCTTATAGGGATCAATGACTTTCTCATTTAAGGCCGCTAAAGCCATAATTGGTTTAAAAATTGACCCAGGAGTATAAAGGCCACTAACGGCACGATTAAGAAAGGGATTTGAGGTTGAGGAAAGAAAAGCTTGAATCTCCTTCTTATCTGTTCTATTCGTCATAATATTGGAGTCATATTCAGGATAACTAACAATCGCCAAAACTTCTCCAGTCTTAACATCTAAAATGACACCTGAACCACCAAAAAAATCGCGATCAATAGCCACCTGTCTAATTAACTGAAAAAATTTAGTTTGGAGCTTGGAGTCGATAGACAAAAACACTGATTTACCATTGACAGGTTGTTTGAGACTATAATCAGAAACAACGTCACCACGAACATTAACTTCTTCGATTCTGACACCTTTTTCACCACTCAGTTCAGTATTAAAAATTTTTTCACTGCCGGCTCGACCAATTTGCTCTTTCTCGGTAAAGGAAGAAGAACTAGTTGCCTCCTTTGAGTTTGGATAACCCAGATAACCGATTAGATGAGAAAAACCAGGCTCATTAAGATAAGTTCTTTCTGGCTTATTCCAAGCTAACTCAACCAAATTACGGTCATAAATAATACCCCGTGAAGGCATTATCGCGGTATGGCGCAAACTATTATTTTTACTTCTCTCAGCGTAATCACGACCCTCAATCACCTGTAGATAGATCACTCGCCCACCAAAAATAACAGCGACTAATAAAAAAACTAAACTGGCCACAAAAAGAGAAATTTTAGAAATAGGTTTTTCAATTCTTCCTTCAAATTGATGGTTGTTGAGAGACGCCAAATTACCATCATCAATAAAAATTTCATCTGGATCAATATGATAGTTTTTTATTTTTCGTCTCATCATTAGCGAGAAAAGAAAGTTAGATCATCTTTATAACCCTCTATTAGAAGATAAAGAACGGTAAAAACAATCGTTAAAGAAAAAGATGTTTGTAACCACCCCACCGCCAATCCAAAAAACAAATCGTAACAAAAGAATAGCCCAATAACTTCCAGATAATGGTTAAAAAATAATAATCCAGCCAAAGCTAGAACAGCCAAAATCCACCAATCAACCAATGGTAAAAGACAAATGATTAACAGTGTATAAAAAAGCCTAGTCATAAAATAGTCTAACCCATTCTAGCTCAAAGATATTATACGGACTACGAAAAATAATTTTTTGGAATGGGTCATTTTGTTCTTTGGTAATATCAGCGACATAGCCAAGGAGATAGTTTCCAATAATTGAGGTCCGAACAGAATCACCAACCTGAATATCAACCCCACGAGGTAAAGTTAAAGAAAAATTTCCCGCACCTAGACCCTCAGCAATACTCGGAGTTTTAGTCTGTCCAACAACAACCGGAATTTTTACACCCCCGCTAGAGTACAAAGCAACTTTGGAGTAATGGGTGGAAATTTCCTCAATTCGACCTAAAACAATTTCATGGTTGGCAAAAATCAGTTGTCCTAACTTCAAACCGGGAAAAGCTTTCGACCCAAGATCGATAACTATTTCATCGTAAGGTAAGTGACTAGGCTTAACTAAAACCTTAGCTAAAACTTCATTAGATTCACGCGGAGTATCTGCCAGTAATCCACGGAGAGAGAGATTTTCCGCTCGTAACTCATCAAAATATTTTTTTTCAGCTGATAGGTTTTCGTTAGCGGTAAATAGTTTTTTATTCTCACTGATTAAATCTTTTTTTAATTTTAGCGAATCAGAAAAATTTTCTTTAATATTACCAGTTATTTTTAATAAGGGGTAAGTGATAAAAGATAAGCTTTCGACAAACAAAGCCGAGCCCCATAGATACAAAACAATAACCGCCACGACAATCATTAGCGGTTTCTTCCAATTGTTATCACCGGATCGAGAAAAATAATTTTTATCTTGGAGGTAGTTCATCCTCATTATCAATTAAAATTTCGCGGAAATTGTCGATATTTTCTAAAATAACCCCCGCCCCACGAATAACCGCAGTATTCGGTTCATCGTCTAAATATATTGGCATTTGCAATTCTTTTTCCAGAAGTTCTCTGAGTCCTTGAATCTGTGAAGCAGCCCCCACCAAAACAATCCCCCGTCTCATAACATCGGAAACAACCTCTGGCGGAGTCGATTCCAAAACTTCTTTTATTGCGTCAATCAAAGTGGCAATCGAATGTGTAATTGCTTCTCTAATATCAGCATCAGTAATAACAACTTCTCTAGGCAAACCTGTCACCAAATCACGCCCTCGAATCGTAGCTTCTTTAGGTTGTTCTTGTTTATAGACTGAGCCAATTTGGATTTTAACTTCCTCAGCAGTTTTTTCACCAAGTAAAATTTTAAACTCATCACGAACATAGGACATAATATCCTGATTAAGCTTGTCTCCCGCAATATATAAATTTTTTGACTTAACAATCCCCCCCAAAGATACCACCGCAATATCAGTCGAACCGCCACCGATATCAATAATCATACTTCCAACTGGATCATGAACGGGTAACCGGATACCTAAGGCTGCGGCCATTGGGACTTCAACAATATGAACAAACCTAGCCCCAGCATTTCTTATTGCGTCTCGGACTGCCCGACGTTCAACATTAGTAATACCGGTTGGAACAGACACAACCACTCTAGGCCGAAAAAGAGATTTACCTGCCACTTCGCCTGCCCGTTTCATAAAATAAGACAACATCTCTTCAGCGACTTCAAAATTAGAGATCACACCATTAGTCAGTGGTCGCACGGCTTCGATATGAGCGGGAGTTCTTCCCACCATTTGCTTGGCAACATTACCAACTGCCACTACTCGCCCAGTCTTTTGATTAACCGCGACAATCGAAGGCTCAGACAAAACAATGCCTTGTCCTTTAATGTAGATCAAAGTATTGGAAGTGCCTAAATCAATCCCGACATCACTCGAGAATATTTTATAAAACCGTTCAAACATTTTAATTATCAGTTAAGGTTCTTAATAACTCGTCTTCCGTCTCTTTTCTAACCTCACCCGTTTTACGGTCTTTTACCTCAATAATACCCTCATCAACGGTTTTTGGGCTGACAACTAGTCTCAGAGGAATACCCAAAAGATCTGCATCGGAAAATTTTTCTCCAGCTGAGACATCCCGATCGTCAATTAAAATTTCCAAACCAATCTCTTCGATTTTTTTAACTAAACGATCCAACATTATCTGAACCTTCTCATCCTGATAGCCTAGAACAACTAAATGCAAGTCGAATGGGGAAATTTCTTTGGGCCAGATTATTCCACGTTCATCAGAACTACTTTCAACAACCGTCCCCATTAACCGACTCGGACCAATTCCATAACAACCCATAACCACCGGTTTTTTCTCTCCCAGTTCATCGGTATAATTAAGATCTAGGGCAGAAGAATATTTCGTGCCTAACTTAAAGATATTACCCACCTCAACTGCCTTAGCTTCTTCTAACGACTCCCTAGTTAGACCAAGCTCAGATAAAACCTCATCAGTATAAACCTCTTGGTTTACTGCCATTTTTTTATCAGCAGAAAAATAAATCGTGTCTTCCCCCGCTGGACAGATAGTCTGAAACTCATGACTATACTTTGAGAATGCACCACCACCAGCAAAAGTCACAAAGGTTTTATCACCCAGCCCAACCCGCCGAAAGACATTAAGATAAGCCTCAATCATTCTTTCATAGAAATTATCCAAATCTTCCTGAGAAGAATGAAAAGAATACAAATCTTTCATTAAAAACTCTCTTCCGCGCATAACTCCACTTTTAGCCCTTTCTTCATTGCGGAATTTTGTCTGAAGTTGAAAAACCGCAATTGGTAAATCACGATAAGAAGAAATACTATTTTTAACTAAGTTAGTCACCGGTTCCTCGTGCGACCAAGCTAATTCAAGCTCACCGCCATTTTTTAACTCAGTTCTAAAAGCAACATCAATACCATAACGACCAGTTTTTTTCCATAATTCAGGATTTTGTAGAGCGGTCAGAGATACCTCTTGCCCACCCACCCGCTCCATTTCTTGGCGAATTATCTTATTTATTTTATTTAGAACGCGCAAACCAAGAGGAAGAAAAGAGTAGACACCAGCTAATTCTTTATGAATAAAACCACCACGGATTAATAAGCGAGCATTTTTGGCTAGTTCATCTTTAGGGTCCTCACGTCTTGTTTTAGTAAATAATTTAGACTGTAACATTAAGGTTAATAGTATCTCAAAACCACCCCTAGGTCAAAAAAGAGCCAATTGGAAAAAGATAACAGGGCAGTTTTCTTAAATCTTGACAAAAGACCAATTAAGATATAAAACGAAAGACAGTAGGCAGAGATTTTTCATCTCTCCTTGAAATTTAGAAAGAGGTGCTCTCATGATACTGATAGCAGTCTTATGTACTTTGCTTGGCTTAATGATTGGCGGTGGTATGGGTTGGACCGTCGCCAAAGAACGACAACAAAAATTTCTGGCGGCCAAAAAACGGAAAGTGTTGGCTGCCAGCCGCCTCCTCGCCGATCTGCGAGCAAACAGGTGTCACGTCGGTTCATTTCCTGATGGATTGTGGGACGGTACAAACGAAGGGATCAATAAAATATTTGATCCAGACTATCTGGAATTAGCAGAAATTGGCACAGACAAAAAAGAACTGGCCGAACTAATCCAGCGCAATCTTAGCCGGATCAAAGTGGGGCAACTATTGGTGAGCATTAAGAATGCAGGCAACATCGAAGATTTAGATCGGATGACTCTGAAACTAAATGAGCTTCTCAAGTCGACAGGACAAAAGACTAAAGAAGTTATCCCAGAGTTACCGGAAGTCCGTCGTCGTCTGGCCCGAGGGCGGGTAACCTTTTTAATAGATTGTTCCCTAGGTGATCTGAAAACGGCAAGTGGAATTTTGAAGATTGTGGATGGGAACTGGACTGATCTTGTAAGCGAGTCCGATCGCAAACGGATGGCACGGGAGTTTATGGCTTTTATGGAAAAGTTTTCGCCAAAAACGGAGTGTTGTGTCTATCCGACCGAGGAAGAACTTCCACTGTAATAATACATCTGTACCTTAGGAAACCGCGTTCACCATGTTTGGTTATCACGCGGTTTTTTGTTTGAGTTAATTCACCAACAAACGCAAAATATCGCGATAAGTAAGAACAAGCATTAATCCAATAAGAAGATAGAAACCGAAAGCATTAGCAAAATTGACAAATTTAGGACTTAGTGGTTTTTTTATTAATCCTTCAATGGCTAAAAATAAAACTCTACCCCCATCAAGGGCAGGAAAAGGCAACAAATTAATTACCGCCAAGTTTAAGGAAATAACGGCAACTAAGTTTAAAAGATAAAAAAAACCCATCGAGGCGCTTGAACCAATTACCCCAATCAAACCAACTGGACCAGTGACACTCGACAACACAGCTGTTTGACCTTGGAAAATACCAGAGACGAGATTACCAAGAGCAAGAACAATTGACCACAAAACAAGAGCTGTCAATTTAAAACCCTCAATGATAGCAGAAAAAAACGGTAGTTTAAGAATACCTATTTCTGTCAGAGAAACACCAATCACTGCGCGGCCACTGGCAGAACTCAGCTTAGGCTGCAATTCAACCTCTACAGGATTGACTGGTATATTGTCATTAAATTCTTTCGAGTAACCAAGAGATATCTTTTGGTTAGAGTTGTTGGCCACAAATTTCTGCAAATCTGTGACAGATGGTTTATCTAAAACCTCTTGGCTGTTTTTGACATAGAGGATAGTCTCCCCTCCCTTCATCCCAACTAAAGAAGCCGGAGAATCTTTCACCACTTCCGTGACAACAAGTCTAACTTGGTCAAGTTCAAATCCAGTCGGAACACCGTCTCGAGAAGTAGGTAATCCTACCCACAAACCAAAAGACAGGATCAGCCAAGCTAATAAAATATTAAAGGTCACACCAGCCACTAAGACCAGAGCCTGAATAAAGCGCGAGCGGGAAGAAAGGCTCCTTTCCTTTTCTTCTATTGGAATAATTGATTCAGGGTTATCTTCTTCAGCGTTTTCACCCAAAATTTTAACAAAACCGCCAAAGGGTATCCAATTTAGAGAATAGAGAGTCTCACCCCACTTAACACCCCAAAGTCTTGGAGGAAAACCTAGGCCAAATTCTTCCACTTTAACTCCCGCCCTTTTGGCAACCAAAAAATGTCCCAATTCATGGACAAGAATCAAAACAGCTAAAACAATAAAAAAAATAAGAATGGTCATCGGTAAAATTATTAAATCATATGATTAAAACCCAAACTAACCAGAACTAACCAGAAATTTCTTTCTTTTTTCTCTCGACAATTTCATCAAAAGAAAAATTGCCACCGTCAATAAATTTCTGCAACTCATCTTTTAAGCGAAATTTTTCATCCTCAGAAATCTCACCGGACTTTTCTTTTTCTTGAATATCATTCCAAAACTTTTCCCTTTCTTTGCGTAGAGAAATTCGTGCCTCTTCCAATTTTTCACCGACAATTTTCAACAAAGCTTTGCGACGGTCGTCAGTTAGATCTGGAAAAATTACTCTCAAGCCTGTTTGATCTGGAGCTGTAGACAGACCAAGGTTAGCTTGAGCAATAGCTGTCTCAATCCCCTTAACCTGAGATTTCTCCCACGGTACAACTTTTAAAGTTTTTGCATCTTCAACACTAATAGAGGCAATAAACTTAATCGGTGTTTTTGCTCCATAATTATCGACTAAAACATTATCCAAAAGGACAGGGGTTGCTTTCCCGGTCCGGATACCAGAAAACTCCTTAATTAACCAATCCTCAATTTCAGTAATTTTTCCTTTTAGAGGTGATAAACTGTATGGCATATTTAATTAAAAAATTGATAAATTCAGTCAGTATTTTAACACGACTATAGAGTAGGAACAACTAAAGATAAGTGTTCTAAGATTAAGCGCAGAGATGAACCGCGGCGGTTGGCCAAAACAATCATTTTTGTAATGTTGTCAGCCACTGAGGCCTGTTGTTTTGAAGTAGAATTTTTCCAAAATTCTTCAAGGAGACAATTAAGAAAATCGACGCCAAATGATTGTTTTATTTCTTGTTTTTTTAAAATCTCACGACTTAAAATAAGACGTTCGGGTAAATCACTCCGTAAAAATTTTTTAACCAAATCAACGAGCTCTGAATCAAAAAAACATTTATTTAAATCCACAACGCGACAGCGGGAAATAATTGTTGGAAGAAAAGTCTCTAATCTCTTAGTAAAAATAAAAAAATGAGTATCATAAGAAGGTTCCTCCAAAGTTTTTAAAAGTGCATTCTGAGCCTCCAGAGTAATAGTCTCAGCAACAAGTAAGAAGACTTTGACCGGATACGTAACGGGACGATAAGATTGAAAAACCTTCAATTCCCGACTATCTTCCACTCCCCAAGTCGAGATTCTTCGGTGACTAAAATCAGGGTTGTTAGCAGCGACGAAGTTTGGTCCAAACTGTTTAATTAGTGTTGTCTTTATTTCTTCAACCGACGACTCCAACTCGCCAACAATCAAATAAACTGGTTCCAATTTATTTTGATTAATTAATATCGTAGACAAGTGACTTATTGTTGTTTAGTAATAATACTTTTCTTATACGTTTCTAGATGATTAAGAGCCACACCCGTTCCCTTAGCCACACAATATAAAGCTTCATTAGCTAAGGTCGCTTTAACTCCAGTTCGGCGAAAAATTAACTCCGGAAAATTTCTTAATTGAGAAGAACCACCAGTCATTACAATTCCCTGATCAATAATATCAGCTGAAAGTTCGGGTGGAGTTTCTTGAAAGACAGTTTTTATAGCCCGAACAATTTCTCTCAACTCATTATCAATCGCCCTTACAATTTCATTGGTCTTCACCTCTACCGAGCGAGGTAAGCCAGTCATAAA
>Ga0172380_10006871_pt1 | contig 13031 bp, 10 predicted proteins | sample Leawe162metaG_FD_119747 | JGI IMG/M metagenome (GOLD analysis project Ga0172380, IMG submission 119747) | Leachate microbial communities from a municipal landfill in Southern Ontario, Canada - Leachate well 162 metaG | ecosystem: Engineered > Solid waste > Landfill > Unclassified | place...
CATGTCGTTTTCTTCATGGCTGAGGATATGGCAGTGCCATACATACTCCCAGTCGAGGTTGAACATGCGGTTGAGGTTCGGGGTGAGCCAGGCCTGGCCGGTGACCGGATCGATCAACGACAGGGCGGTTGCGTCACCCATTGGTTTTGCCGGATTCAGCGGCCGGATGCTCTCCGGCACACCAAAAGGCATCTGCGGAGTTACCGGTTTCAAGGCAACAATCGTATCTTCCAGCGGGCTGATGCGGACCGTGTCCTTCCAGCCGAGTTCGGTGGGGTCAGGCAGGCGGATGAAGCCATCCCAGCCTACGCGGTTAAGCACCTGAACATCAAAAAGATGGAAGTGCACCGGGTGAGTGTCAACCCCGTTATGGGTGATCTTCCAGACCTGAATTCCATCCTCAGCCAAAATCTCGGACGAGGGGTCGCTGTAAGACTGGAGCACAAAATTCACTTGCCCTGCCCCGGGATTTATCGCCGTGAGGCCAAGTCCCGCCCTCATGCGACCGAATTCATCGAAGGTTTCGCCCTGCTCATCCTGAATGGCCTTCTTTTCCATGGTCACGGTCTTAATGGAAGCTGACGCAGGATTGTAAAAGCTGACAGCAAGGTCATTGATGCGCGCAATACCCCAATTGGGATATGAGGCGGGGAATGTGGTGTTATAATTTGAGTTGTAAGCGCTGAAATCCGTGCCGTCAAAAACGAATGCCTCATACAGCGCAGGATCGGCGGCCGGGTTCATATTTCCCTGGCCGGCAATGATCGGATCCTGGGAATCACGGAAAACACCGGGAGACACACCATCAGCCGGATCAAAGGCCTCGTTCAGGTTGGCCATGTTGAAAGCAGTGCCGGCCCCGGCTGCGACCTTGATCTGCATGATGGTGCGGGTATTGGGTCCGAAGCCAATTGGCGTGGTATCCGCGCCGCCCATGCCGCGTTTATCCGGGGCATCGGTGTAGTAATCGTAATGTGGATCGATCGCCGGCCAGGGAGCCGGTGCGTCGTTGTAAAGAATCAGTGTCTGACCGGCATAGGCGGAAAAATCGACGATGACATCGGCCCGTTCGGCCGGACCGACGATCAGCGAGCCGCCGTTAACATTACCGGCGTTGAAGGTGGTGACATCAGCGTTCCAGGTAACTGGCTGGTTGGGGAGCACCACCGGCTTGGGCAGGAAACCGCCTTCAGTACCGATCATAATCCAGCTCGGTCCGATCCAGCTCCAGTCCGGAACCCCGCCGGGACGGCCGTCTTCCGGCCAAGTCGCGGGTTTGGGCAGGATGCCGCCGCCTCCGGGTGGAGCGGTACTGACAGCGATCGGGCTGGCTGAAACCATCCGAACCTCGGTCTGTGAAGCACAGGTGTTGGCAAAAAGATTATCGTAACCCGGAGCAGCGAAATCCGCGCACACCGGCGGAGCCTGAGGCGTATTGACCGGAACCGGCGGATTGTTGTCCGCAATGTACATCTGCAGATTAAAGAACCGGTCATGGGCCGCGTTCAGGATTCTGAAACGGTAGGGTTTGGGATCGACATTCAAAACCGGGTAAGCCGTGCCGTTGACTGTCGGGGTGTCCATGAACGCCTCCGCGCCCCAGGAGGGGTTGGGCGAACTGGGAATCTCCGGAGCCTGGCAGAATCCGGCGAAACTGCCCGGAGTGGCTGCATTATTTGGATCGCAGGCCGGGTCATAATACGGATTGGGGATCGGCTGGAAAAAGTTATTGGTGGCCGGCCAGAAATACGGGCCGTATGCCCAGCGGCCCATGGGGGCAATACCGCTGGGGTCAAAGGGGTTCTGGGCGGGCATGTAAACATGCGGCCACCAGAGGTCGCCTTCGACGGGGGTCATCGCTGCACCGGGGGTGCCATCCCAGGGTTGCGTTCCCCAGGCCCAGGTCGGGTCGGTGGCGGCAATGGTGCTGGCGTCAACGTAAGTTTTGTCCTGGATCACCAGGGGAATCTCGTCAGCCGGGTTGAGGCCGGGAATGGTCCCGGCGGCTATCAGGGCCTGCTCGGTGGTATCACGGATCACGTAACCGGCGGCCTCGCCGACATAAACGTTCAGCCGGGTGATGCCCCAGGCATGGTCGTGGAAGAACAACATCCTCGCGCTCTGCTGGTTGGTCCAGTAGTAAGTTTGCGCGCCCGGACCGGGATCCGGCATATCGGGCACGTTCTCAACGCTTACCCCGGTCGGGTAGTCGGTCACCTCGCCTGCCGGGGTGATCCACTGATGGGGCGTGCCGTCGCTGATCCAGGGGGTGCGCCCGCCATGCAGATGGAGATCGGCCCGGTTCTGGGTGAAATCGCCGGTGGTCAGCGCGGTCGTCGCTTTGGTCACCGGATCATAATCGACCTCAAAGGGACCGGCGCCCATGATTGATGTATCCACCGGGACAAACAGATTACCGCCGGCTTCAGTGGGAAGAGTGTTGATGAATTTGACGCGCACCGGCCGGTCCTTCTGGGCGATGATGACAGGACCGAGGTAATGCGGCTCCGCCTGGGCTGAAAGGGTGTTATTGGCTGACGTACAGGGATTGGCCAGATTCAGCGAAGGGTCTGTACAGCCGCCCGTGGTATCGGTGCCGAGATTGACCTGCATGTATCCCCGCAAGGTTGTGGCGTTGGGGGCGGCAGGCAGGTCGGAATGCATCTGCTCCCGGAATTCCCGTAATTCGATTTCGTAATAATCAGAGCCCGGATAGGTGGTGATATCAGGCACGGCCACCGGGATATACTGCCCCAGGTTATTGGCATTGCCAATCCCCAGCCCCGGCAGCTTGTCAACAAATTTCCGCAGAGGCGGGGTGAAAGCCCAGTTCGGACTGGTCAGATAATCAGGAATCTTGCCCGGTCCGATGACGTAGCCCGGAGCCGCGGGGGTGACATAATCATTGAGGTAGCTCGGATCCATGTATTGGATTTGGGCAGGATCGGCTGTCAAAACTGCTGGATTGCTCGGACTGAGATATGCCCCGGCGTTGCCTGCCCCCCATAGTGGGGCCAGGACCGACAATGCGCCGGTCAGAACATAAGGCAAATATTTTTTGTACATACTATTCCCTCCTAATAAACACGAAATGTGTAAATCCCTAACATTACAATTATTATTCACATGCGCACAAGCCTGCGCCGGCAGGTTGAAGAACCCCTTTTTCTTCGCATATGCCGAGCCGGCCCGCACGGTTACTGCTCGGGCTGCGGCTCACCGGTGTTGCCCGGGCCCAATTTCTTGATCGTTTCAGCCCTCATCTTCAGCATTTCATCACGCCGCTGGCGCGCCTCCTCCCGCTTGGTCACCAGGTCTAACTGCGCTTGCGGAACCGCTGTTCTGACCTGGGATTGCTGGGACACTGCGCTGGGCGGAGCTTGCTGCGGCACAGCAGTGCCGGGCTGAGGATCGATCTGAGCCGGCTCCATCTTGGGCTGACTGGCCACGGTTGCCTCTTTGTCAGGGGACAACCCGGAAACGGAATATCTTTTCCCCACGATCATGGCCAGTGCGGTAAGCAGCAGCAAGAAAAAAATCCCATACAACAACAACTTTACCTGTTTCGTCATTTAACCTCCTTTTACTCGTTAATCCTTTTACTTATTAATCAGGTGGTTTAATCTTTTGGTCTTTAGCCGATGCGGCTGTTTAGTCTGTAACTTCGGTTATCTATCACCTCCTCTTTGTCAGTCCGCAGGCGAAACACCTGACAGACTATCCACCGGCAACCTCAAAGTCACCGGTAACCTCATTTTGACATATAGAGGTCATTAACCTTGACCCGGTATTCGTCAGCAATACAAATGCACTTCCCGTCCAGGGAAGGATTGTTGAGATCTACGAGAAGCTGCTGGTTGCCGGAAATCTTAATCAACCGCCAACCGCCGGGCTCCACATAATTGAGATAGTCCACGGACAGGGCATTGCACCGCGTTCCGCACAGCGACTGGCCGATGTCGGCATGGGCGCCGGACGGTCCCGGCTCATAACGGTATTCATTAACAATGTAAACCTTTACCACATCCCCCTGAGCGGCAGGCGCATCCTCTGCCGCTGCGGCGCAGAGCGGTGAAAAAATAGGAACAAGTAAAAAAAACAGCCAGCTCTTTCTCATTTTTGGTTCCTCTCTCTTATTATCCGGCTCTTTACCGCGTGACCCACTCACTGCGGCGTTCCAACTGCGGGTTCTCCCCCTTGCCAAGCTGGACGATAAAACACCCTTTGGATGCATAGCGTTGACCTGGGCCAAAACCTACCCGCTCGTAAAGCGGATAATACGCATCAGGCATCATGCCGATGGTGTCAAAGAAAAAATCACGATAGTATTCTCCGCGCATATCCATCAAGGCCTTCCCCAGCAGTTCATTGGTAATATAGGACTGCCGGATGATCTTCTGGTCATAGTCGGAGGTTTTCTTGCCGGGCAGCACTTTCAGCGCCAGCGCATCAAAGCGGATATCATCCTGCGGGAGCCTGTAGGGATAAGTGAAAGAGAGCAGGCCGCGCAGCTGTTCGGGGATGGTCCACAGAGCTTTCCCGACAAAGGTGCCGGAGGCGAGAATAACGCCGGGCCGGTCCGCCATGTCAGGTAAACCGGCAAAGGCCTCCAGGGCTGCGCCATCGTCCCAGACAATCAGGGCGGCCGGTTTCAGTTCGGTAATGATCTGTTGCAGCCGTTGCTGGGAGAATTGCTCGCCCTCCTTAAGAACAATATCGATAGCCGCCGGATGACCGGTGTCCGCCCAGGTTGCGCGAAAGCCGTCGGCAAGGGCGCGTCCTTCGCGGCTGTCGCGGCTGACCTGGACGATTGCCCTATCTTTGATGAGATCATACATGCCATGCAGGTAACGGGCGGCAGACTCCCCTTCCTGCCGAACACCGCGGGAAAAGTAAAGGGTGTACCAGTCATGGTCGCTGATGACCGGATAATCAACAATGGGCAGCAGATCGGGAATCTGGTTCTCCTCGCAGAAGCGATGCACCGGCTCCCAGTCCCCTGCAGAAATTCCACCCAGCAGGGCAAACACCGGCTCGGCCTGATAATACGCATCAAGCTGAGAGCGCCAGGTGGAGGAGGGTCCCTTCAGGACCCAGCGGGTCAGGGAAAACTTTTTCTGCAAAAGATCCGGCCCAAGCATGTTATAGCCCATGCGCGCCACCCGGTCGTTAGCCGAGGAGGCGGTGGTCAGGCTGTTCTTGCGGGCTATCCCGAACTCCAGGGGGGCAAGCATCGATGCAACAGCCACCGGGTCCGTGCCTTCAACAATCACCGTGGCAAATTTGATCTCGGAGTCGCTGACCCCAGGGGACGGTTGAGCGGAAAGCGTTTTCAGGTAGGCAATGAGAATTGCCATGTCCTGGTCGTTAAGATCGTAGATCGGCATCGCCTTGATCACGGAACGGCCGGCTGGGTCAACGCCGCTGGTAATAAGTTCCGCGAGGGTGTCGTCCGTATAGGCCGGGCGAGTCGGAAAATACACGGCGTAATTATGATAGGATGGCACATGCTCATAGCCCTTTATATACGGTTCGCGCGGCAGATAGAGGATCCTGCCGTTGGCAGGCGGGGTGGATACCTCCCCCTCGATGGACCCGAGTCCGCTGCGGAGATGGCAACTGACACAGGTAAAAGAGGTTCCCGAGACGGGGACATCTCCACTGACAAAGGCCTGCATAGGCTCACCCGAGGGAAGAATGCCCTCGCGGTACATCCTTTCTCCGAGTTTGTACGTCTCCTCGGCGGAAAGAGCCTGCTGGTCAGCTGCACCGTAGGAGCGGGACGCACCGACAAGAAGAAGTAGAACCGCAACATGCACAATGGCGACCTTGGTCATGAAGGCCGTAAATGTCTGACTGGAATGCATCATTTCCCCCCCCTTTGCTGAAATTCTTTCATTAAGTCACTGCTGCTCATAAGTCCATAGAGCCTGATCCATTTGCCGTCTTCCTGCGACCGGATGAAGCTCAAAGGCTGGTGATCCATTTTACTGCGGAAATACGCATTAAAGGCCTTCATCACCCGGTCGACATCCTGACGGCTGCCGGTCAGGAAATCCCAGCCGGGTTGTGCCTGGTAGCGTTCCAGGTACTCCTTCATGGCAGCTGGTGTGTCATTTTCCGGATCAATGGTGATCGAAACCAGGCGGGCATTTTTGGTCTCCGGGCCGAGTTCCCGCTGAAAATTGGCAAAGCCCGCTGAAAGTATCGGGCAGATGGTTGTACAGGTGGCGTAGATAAAATCGACCAGAACCGGCTGATCAGATTCCAGCAGTGATTTAAGCCGCACTTTTTCACCCTGCTGATTAACGAGAACCACATCCGGGATGACAACATTCTCTATAGACCGCTTATATTTTGAGGCGCCCGCGTCTGAGCCGGCCATAAGAAGAATGGCCAGCAAAATGGTAAAAATTCTCGGCATCCGGGTAAGGCGTTGCACCATCATTATTTTCTCCTTTTTTACACATTGTGGCAACATCCTACCAAATACCCCTACTTAATTCAAGCAATTTTGATAACTATTGTTAACTTCAGATTATTTCTAAAAACATGCTAACAATATCGGATAGATAAGCTTAGAGGTAAAAGAAAATGTTACAATTTGAGACAGCATTTTCTCCATTTTTTTTACACTGCCCTTAACTCCCGTTAAGATATCAATGCAATCCATGGGCCATTATTTGGCATAAAACGATAAAATATATAACAATTCTAAATAATTGATATTTACCGTACTGCGATTGGCCGGTGAATCGCGTGAAAAATTACAACGGCGGACAATGAGGGGAGGCAGTTGGCAATGCGCGGGAAGAGTAACGCAGGTCACTATACTAGACAACTACTTGAAAATATATAAAAATTTACCGGACAATTGCAGATTGCGGGCAAGGGTTTGCATGTTCCTGATCAGCGGGAAAAGATGGTTGCTGTCCAACGAAACTGGACGCGCATTTTCCAAATGTCCTGCGAGAATGGAAATTACCGCCTGTTTCAGCTGACGGCAGGCTCAGGTGACGGCGGCCGCCCTATTTGAATCGCCGGTCAGACTTTTTCTGTATCACAACTCCCTGCGCTTCGGCCAGCCAACCCGTCCGGGCCTGTCCCTGGTCATCGAACTCCGGCACATAGGGCTTGATGTCGATAAGCGGCGTAGCGTCGAGAATATCCACATTTTCCACATACAGCACGCCACCCTCCACCCGCCGCAGCCTGACCACGGATAAGCCGATGGGATTGGGCCGCTTGGGTGCCCTGGTGGCGAAGACGCCTCGCAGCCTGGTGTCCAGAAAAGGGACGACCTGCAGGGTGAATCCTTTGCTGCGATGAAGATGATAGAGCAAAATGATATGGGAGAAGCCGTCCAGATCCTGCAGGCCTTCCCGGTATTCGGCAAAGACCTCCACCCTGCCCTTCACCCCTGCTGCCCCGGCTGGCTGGATGGGCATGCCGTCAAGTTCCGTAAAGGGTGTATGAATGATGCCGATGGGCTGGAACTCAATTTTCATGCCGCAACTCCTCACTGGGCGGTTCACGAACCGCCCTACTCCTCACTCCTCACTCCTAACTCAATTCCTCAGGGCCTGCAGCGGCGCGGGAATACGGCCGCCCCTCCTGACAAAGTTATCGGCGGAGATGCGGCTGACCGCCATGATCGGGGCCTCCCCCAGCAGGCCGCCAAAGTGCACGAAATCGCCGATATCCTTGCCGGGTGCGGGGATTATTCTCACTGCGGTGGTCTTGTGATTGGCACAGCCGATAGCCATCTCATCGGCTATGATGGCAGCCAGGGTCTCGGCGCTGGTGGAGCCCGGCACGGCTATCATGTCAAGTCCCACCGAGCAGACACTGGTCATGGCTTCGAGCTTTTCAATGGTGATCGCCCCGACCTTGGCCGCTTCGATCATAGAGGCATCCTCGCTCACCGGAATAAAGGCTCCGGAGAGGCCGCCCACCGAGGAGGAGGCAAAAAGTCCGCCCTTCTTCACCGCATCGTTGAGCATCATCAGGGCAGCGGTTGAACCGGGTGCGCCGGGCATGGCAAGCCCCATGGTTTCCAGCACCTGGCCCACCGAATCGCCCTCGGCCGGCGTGGGCGCAAGGGACAGGTCAAGGTTGCCGAAGGAGACGCCAAGCTGCCTGGCCATCTCCTTGCCGACCAGCTCCCCGGCCCGGGTGATCTTGAAGGCGCTTTTTTTAATCGCCTCGGCCACCTGTCCGAGGTCGGCTGCGGGCCCAAGCTTTTCGATGGCGCGACGGATGACACCGGGGCCGCTGACGCCGACCAGGATGGAGCTTTCGCTCTCGCCAATGCCGTAAAATGCCCCGGCCATAAAGGGATTATCCTCCACCGGATTGGCAAAAAGCACCAGTTTGGCGCAACCGATGCCATCCTGGTCCGCGGTGCGCGCGGCGATATCCTTTATCATCCGCCCCATGGTGTAGCAGCCATCCATATTGATCCCGGCCCTGGTGGTGGCCAGGACAACGGAGGCGCAAAAACGCTGGGTGGTGGCGAGGACCTCGGGCATTGCCGCGATCAGCGCCCGGTCAATGGCGGTCTCGCCCTTCTGGATCATGGCGGTGTAGCCGCCCACGAAGTTGACGCCGATTTCCTCGCCAGCCAGATCCACGGCCCGGGCAACCTCCAGGAAGGCGGCGGGATCGGCCACGGGGACCACCAGGGAAAGCGGGGTAAGGCTGATTCTTTTGTTGACAATGGGCAGGCCATACTCGTTGGCGACAAAATCCGCCTTGTCGCTGAGCTTTTCACCCCTGGCCAGAATTTTTTCACGAACCTTGCGGGCACAGGCGGCGGGATTGGGATCGGAGCAGTCAAGCAGGGAGATGCCCAGGGTCACGGTCCTGATGTCCAGTTTGCCCTCAGCGATCATCCCGATGGTTTCAAGGATCTCTTCATTGGAAAATTTCATTGCTGGCCCCTACACCCTGTGCATGTATTGGAAAACTTCGGAATCCTGAACCGTGACATTGAGGGACATATCCTTGACCGCCTCCTTGAGTTTTGCCGTGATCTCTGGCAGGGAGAGGCTTGAATTTGCCCGGTCGGCCAGCAGAGTCATGGCAAAAATTTCGTCGCCGAGAATCTTCTGGTTGATGTCGATGATATTGATGCTTTTTTCAGCAAGGGCCGTGGCAATTTTTGCGACAATGCCGACTTCATCCTTGCCGATGACGGTGACGACGATGCTTTTTTTGTTTTTCCCCATTATTCTTCCCTGTTATGCAGCCGATTTTTCCTTGATAAAAAATCCATGAGACAGCCGTGATCATCCACCAGGATATCCCCATGGTGGAATATGTCAATCGAAACCTGCCGGCAAACATTGCCGCCCCCTGCCGCGTCATGGCTGCACCGGCTGTGATTTTGCCGCTGCCGCCAGTTGCATTTTTCCCGTGTGCGTGGTAATCGGGCGTTAACGATCAAACGTTGCAACGTTCCAGCGTTTGATCGTTTGATCGCTTAAACGTTTGAACGTTTCTTAAAAGTCGCCTATGGCACGGGAAAAATGGTCGGGCAAGATCGGCGTGATCATGGCGGTGGCGGGCAGCGCCATCGGCCTGGGTAATTTCCTGCGCTTTCCCGGCCAGGTGGCGCAGAACGGCGGCGGGGCGTTCATAATCCCCTATTTCATCTCCCTGCTGCTGCTCGGCCTGCCCCTCATGTGGATCGAGTGGACCATCGGCCGCTTCGGTGGTGGTTTTGGTCACAGCACCGCGCCGGGCATGTTCCACTCCATGTGGGAGAAGAACCGCTTCATCAAATACTTCGGCGTGATCGGCATCTTCGGCCCCATCGTCATCTATCTCTACTACGTCTATATCGAGTCCTGGCTGCTGGGCTACAGCCTGTTCGCCCTCACCGGCCGTTACAACGCCTGCGCCACCAGCGAGGGCATGGTGGCCTTCCTGCATGGCTATCAGGGCATTATGCACAATGAGTACTTCTCCGGCCTCGGCACCGCCTATCTCTTCTATCTCATCACCTTTGCGCTGAACGGCATCGTCCTCTACTACGGGGTGCGCGGCGGGATCGAGCGGGTCTGCAAATACGGCGTGCCGGTCCTGCTGCTGCTCGCCATCATTTTAGTGGTCCGGGTCTTTCTGCTTGGGACCCCTGATGCCGCCCAGCCGGAAAACAATGTGCTCAACGGCCTGGGCTTTATCTGGAATCCCGACTGGTCGGCCCTGAAAAGCTCCAGGGTGTGGCTGGCGGCCGCGGGCCAGATCTTCTTCACCCTGAGCTGCGGCATCGGCGTCATCCTCACCTACGCCAGCTACCTCAACAAAAACGACGACGTGGCCCTGTCCGGCCTCACCGCTGCCGCGGCCAATGAATTCGCCGAGGTGATCCTGGGCGGCAGCCTGGTGATCCCCGCCGCCTTCGCCTTCTTCGGCGCCGATGCCATGGCCTCCATTGCCAGGGGCGGGGTGTTCAACCTCGGATTCGTCACCATGCCGCTTATCCTGCAGAAACTCGCCTTCGGCAATCTCTTCGGCTTTGCCTGGTTCATGCTGCTTTTCATCGCCGGCATCACCTCGTCCATTTCCCTGGGCCAGCCGGCTGTCGCCTTTCTGATGGACGAATTCAACCTTTCGCGCCGCAAGGCGGTACTGATCTTCATGGCCGTCACCTTTGTCCTCACCCAGCCCGCCATCTTCTTTCTCGGCCGGGGCGTGGTGGACGAGCTTGATTTCTGGGGCGGCTCCTTTTTCCTTGTAGTCTTCGCCACGGTCGAGACCATTCTATTTGCCTGGGTCTTCGGCATGGACCGGGCCTGGACCGAGCTGCACGCAGGCTCGGACATCACCATTCCCCGCTTCTACCGTTTTATCATCAAGTATGTGACACCGCTCTTCCTGCTCTTTATCCTGGGCTTCTGGCTGGTGGAGGACTGGCTGCCGGTCATGCTGCTGAAGGGGGTGAGCAAAACGGACCTGCCCTTTGTCCTCGGCACCCGGCTGGGGCTTGTCCTGCTCTTTCTGGTGCTGATGATCATGGTGCGCCAGAGCTGGAAACGGCGCAAATTACGGAGGGAAAACTATGCTGCTTAGCGGTTGGCTGTTCATGGGACTCAGCTGGGGGGCGATCCTCACCCTCTTTGTCTATTGCCTGATCCGCACCCTCGGCCCCCGGAAGTAAAGACAGGGTATCCGGCTGCCCTGCTGCCGTCCGGAAACATCTTCATCTCCCTGCCCTTTGCTTTGCCTTCCACCGGATAAATTCTGAATATTCCCTCATCTCCTCTCCACATTCATAATATATTGATTTCTTGTTTCTTTTTTGGTAAAAGCAAGAAAAATAAACTACATCATTTGGCCAGGCTAATCAATATTCGCCGTTCATTATCCTGCCGGAAGAATTATTTGCCTTTCCAATCGGGATTCAATATAACATAAGATAAGGTCTATTATTGCCATCCACCCATTTTGCTGCCGGTGATCAGCGGGTTAAACGTTTAGCTAGACCAAGGAGGCCTAACAATTTATGCTATCACGCCAGTACCTGATCGCATCCTCCCTGTGCGTGCTCATCCTGCCTTGCCGGCCAGTCTGGGCCGGCGATTACCTTCTCTCGGCCCACGGCAATCCCGACTACGGTGTTGAGCGCACCAGCACCTCCACCCTCGGTTACGCCCAGGGGAACTGTGCCCACTGCCACGAGCAACACGCCAGCATCGGCGGGGTAGATCCTGTTCCAACCGGGAACGTGGCGAACGACTACCTGCTCTTTGATACCAACCAGACCAGCCAGACGAACAACTTCTGCTTTGGCTGCCACCAGTCGGGCGGCTACCAGACCGGCGGCATCACAATCAACAAAAGCTACAGCTACAACTTCGGCGGCGATACAACCGCCGGTTCCTATGACAGCACCATCAAGGATTCCTTCAGCCATGCCGAAGCAATGACCGGCTCCTCCCATTATCTGCCGGATTTCGTCAGCCAGGTGCTGGGAAAAACCCTGAAAAACGCCGACGGGGTGTCCTGGTCCCTGCCGGCTGGCATCAACCCCTGCGACGCCTGCCACAATCCCCATCTGGCGCAGCGCAACGTCAACTCCCCCTATGATGCGACCAAATCCGCCATCTCCAGACCCAGCGATCATAATAACAGGTTGGGAGACGATGCCTCGGAGAGGATGAGCGCCGCCTACAGCGACTACCTGTCCCCTTACTGGTGGGGCTCGACCAACCATGAGCCGGCCAACAGCACCACCTCGGACGGCTCCAATCTGCCCAATTACGTCAGGCTCTGCACGGACTGCCATAATCAATACAACACCATCAACAGCACCAATCCGCGCCTGCCCGGGTCACCGCGGGCCATCAGAAAGTTAAGCTGGAAAACCGCCGCAGCCGGCGTTACGCCAGACGGACACGGTGAGCTTGACGGCGCGACGATTTACTATGCCCGGGGCCCCTATACCAGCGGCACCAACATGACCTTGAGCTGCACGGACTGCCACGAACCCCATGGGTCAAAAAACAATATCTTCCTGATCCGGTCATCCATCAACAAGGCGGCGATCTCCACGCCCGACACCACCAACCCCTCATGGCAAAGTCTCTGCTTTTACGCCTGCCATAGCCGGGCAGGACACTCCTGGGATAGAGGCACCTGCTACAACTGCCACTACCATGACGGCGGGCATGGCGGTTTCTGATTGCCGTCTGCCTGTAACTCCTCAGGTTGTTAAGTCTATCAGCCTGTAGCCTGGCAAGTGAAAAAAGTTAGCAATACAGGCTGCCAGTTGTTTGCAGACTAAAATCTGCCCCCAAAAAAAATGGCCAAAACAAAGGCGCCTTCTCATCTGCTATTTTCCCATCACTAACCGGCTAACCCCCATCTCCGCAAGCAGGAACAACGAACAATGAAAGTCTCGCGCCGTAGATACTATGTATAAGCGCGTACGATTTGCGCAAAACGGGCCGCGCTGTTAAGCTTGTTTTCCAAACAATTAACCAGAACCATTCCAAAAGGAGACAAGCCATGGAAACAGCAACGGC
>Ga0172380_10006872_pt1 | contig 13031 bp, 13 predicted proteins | sample Leawe162metaG_FD_119747 | JGI IMG/M metagenome (GOLD analysis project Ga0172380, IMG submission 119747) | Leachate microbial communities from a municipal landfill in Southern Ontario, Canada - Leachate well 162 metaG | ecosystem: Engineered > Solid waste > Landfill > Unclassified | place...
CTGGCATAATATTAGTTATTATCTTAATGAAAGTAATAAATTCTTAATAATAAATAAGCAAAGTACTTTGGGCGGCGAAAGAATAGATAATGCGTGTATTCGGCTTAGATTAGAAGATTATGATAATCCAATTTCTCCAGGTTTGAAATCAACACAGATAACATTCTTAGTTATGTCAGATGAATAAATTATTTATTTATGCAATTATCTTAATACTTTTTCTTTCATTTATTCCTGCTTTTGAAATAGGAGTATCTCCAGCTAAACTAATCTTTGAAGGAAAACAAAGTGTGGAGATATGTAGAAATTTTTCTGTTTTTAATGATAAAGGAGGAATTTTTAATGGAGAATTAAAATGGAGCAGGGAAAAAACCAAAGATATCTCAAAATATATTTTATCTTCTAAAGAATCGAATGTTAATGTTAAATTCCCTATTAAAATAATAAATGGAAAATATGAAATTTGCCTCTCTTCTGAAAATGAAAGAGAATATTATGGGATTCTTTCTTATAAACTGGAAAATTCTTCTTATGCAATTGGAATTTGGATTGAAGTTAAGATAAAGAAAAATGAGTATTCCATTTTGTCTTTGACTGGAAAAATTGTTGAAGGAAATTCTTTAACAAAACTTTTTATTTTTACCCCCTTGTTATTAGTTATAGTTCTTTTACTTCTTTTATCTAAATTAAAGAAGAAGAATAGAGAATTAGTTTAGCTTTTCCTTTTGGAGAAATAGGATAATATTTAAAAAGTAGTTTATTCTATATTAAATATGAAAAAGAGTGTGATTGGGTTTTTTGCTATTCTATTTTTAGTTCTTACGCTATCCTTTATTTCATCAGCAATAATGCATAATTCTGAACAGATTATTGTTCGCGTTGATGATATTGACGATAGTCTTCAAGATGTAGTAGGTTCTGGAAAAATAAGTGGGACACATGTATATGCTTCTGGAACAGATATTTATGTTGGCGGACATGATGTAAGTCAAATTTGGGTTTCTGTTCAGGATGGGGAAATGACTCTACTTCAAGCATTGTCTTCAACACACAAACTTTGTCCAAATCCTTCAATGCCAACAACTTATTCTCCTACAAGCTCACTTTCTGTTTCTCATACGGCTATGGAAATAGCTTTATCTTCAGGAAAAACATTGCAAAAAGCAATTAATGATAGGGAATTTTGCGGAGTAGTGAATGGTGGTTGGAGTGTCCCTTATTATGGGACTTGCACCGCAGAATGTGGGGGAGGATATATGACTGTTGTAAAATATTGTAATCGTCCCGCTCCTGCAAATGGTGGAAGCTATTGCACGCCAGATACTTATGTTGAACGTTGGTGTAGTGATTGGTTCTTATTTTTCTGTACTGACTATGATTATGGTAATGTTCAATGGCATACTGGATTTACAGATGGTTTATTCTATGAATATATAAATCAAGAAGATGATGATTACAATGGGGCAAATCGTTGTAATATGCAAGCTTGTGGGTCTACTGAAAGTGGTGGACCTTCTAGTGAAGATACTGTTGAAGAAGAAGATCCTTGGGTGCCTGAAGAAACCCCTCTTCCTTTAACTAATTGGCCTCCCGCAGAAGATGATGAGACCGAGGGGGATTCTCCTCCAGGAGCTGGTCCAGGAGAATTAGAAGGGGTAGATGATACATTAGAATTAGATGAGACCCCAATTGAAGATACGGGTATTGTAGTTACATGGACTTATAATGATGATGGTACTACTACAATGACTACTACTTATCCAAATGGAGAGACCACTTCCACTACATATGGGGTTCCAGATGATGGTGGATATTAGTTCCTTTATTTGTTCCTTAAACAGCAGTTTAAGGAAGTAAAATTGGGAAGAAATAAACCAGAGTACATTTTAAATAAAATCTAAAGGAGGTTAAAAAATGAATAAAAGAGGGAAGGGAAACAGTATGAATCTTGTAGTTAAGATTTTGCTTTTTATTGCAATTGTATTTACTCTTTTTTCGGGAGTTAATGAGGTTGTAATTAGCACAGGAAGAGAAAGTCTTGTAAGAAGTGTCGCTTCAAATTCCGTAATTTTTATGAAGATTCTTTATGCGGTTATGGGTTTTGGTTCATTAATTACGGGGATTATTCTTTCAATAAAATTGTTGAAAAAATAAATTTTTATTTATTATTAATTTAAAATTTATTCTTATTAGACTTGAGTTTTTTAATTTAATAAGAGAGAAAGGATTTAATAAAAAATTGATAAGATGTATTTCTTACATAGATAAATATTTTAAAAGGACTAAATCCTCTCATTTATATGATAAAAAATGAATTAAAACAGTTTTTTAATTTAAGTTTTTCTTTAGCTAAATCAGAATTTAAATTAAGAAATGAAGGGAGTTATTTGGGAATTCTTTGGTATTTGCTTAATCCGATTTTATTGTTTCTTCTATTATTTATTGTTTTCAGTAAAAATCTTGGTGCAAATATAGAAAGTTATGATTTGTATTTATTTTTAGGAATAATCATGTTTAATTTTTTCTCTATTACAACCTCAGAATCAATTTGGGGGATATTAAGCCATAAAACGATTTTTAAATCAATAAATTTCCCGAGGTCTTCAATAATCTTTGGCACTGTGCTTAAGCATCTTTTTTCTCATTTATTTGAAATTATAATCTTGACTGGATGGATGTTATTTTCGGGAGTTAATATAATAAGCATATTATATTATTTACCGGTATTATTGTTTTTTATTTTATTCATTTTTGGAGTTTCATTGATAATAAGTTCTTTATTGGTTTATTTTGCAGATATATCTAATCTTTGGGATTTTATTACAAAAGTTCTTTGGTTCGTAACCCCCTTGTTTTATACTATTGACCCAAATTCTAATGCATCTATTTTAAATCAGGTAAATCCTCTTTACTATTTTGTTACTGCAGGAAGAGATGTTGTTATTTATAATCATCTTCCAGAATTAAATATTATCCTGGGGATAATTGGATTTAGTCTTATCTTTTTACTGGTTGGAATTATCCTATTTAAAAAATTAGAAAAAAAATTTACGGAGAATCTATAATGGAAAGAATTATTGTCAATAATCTATCAAAGAGCTTTAAAAACAATACTCGTTCGAAAAACTTTCTTGCAAGATTAGTATCTCCTTCAATTAAAGAAAAAAAAGAAAAATTCTGTGTTCTAAAAGATATTTCTTTAAAAGTTGATGAAGGAGAAATGCTTGGCATTATTGGAAAAAATGGTTCTGGCAAAACAACTTTATTAAGATTGATTGCAGGAATTTACGAGAAAGATTCTGGCAGCATAAAATTGAATGGGAATCTTATTTCAGTAATTAATCTTTTCATAGGAATTGAAGACCGTTTTCCAATGAAAGAGAATGTCTATTCTCTTTGCACTATTCTTGGTTTAAGAAATAAGGAAATAAAGAAAAGATATAAACAAATAATTGAATTTGCGGAATTAAAAGAATTTGAGGGAGTCGAATTATATAAATTTTCAAATGGAATGATTCAACGACTTATTTTTTCTATAATTGTTCATTGTGATTTTGACATACTTCTCTTGGATGAGGTTCTTGAATTTGGAGATGAATCTTTTAAGTCAAAATGTATAGATAAAATTCAGGAGCTTTTAAAAAAAGGAGTAAGCATAATTTTTGTAAGTCATGGGCTTGAATCAATTAAGAACTATTGTAATCGTGCAGTCTGGATTGATGATGCAGTTATAAAAGAGCAGGGAGAACCGTCAAAGGTTGTTGATGCATATCTAAACTCGCTTGAGAAATAATATTAATTTTTCCCTCCAAGAAGGTAATATAATCTTTGACTTATTTTTTTAATTATTTTTCCTATCTTGCCCATCAATAAAAGGATCGATTCTTTAATATAAGGTTTAAACATCCGTTCTTTTAAAAGCAGATAAAGTACAGTAAAATATCTCTTTTGGATAATTTTTATTCTTATCAAATAATCATAGTTTTCTTTTATTGCTCGGTTTAATGTTTCTATTTCTTGATTATAAAAAATATTATTTATAGGAACCCTCTTTTTTAATAAGCCCAATCCTTTTATTGTTGTTTTAAATACAATTTCATTTTTTAATAAAAGAGGGTCTCCTCTTTTTAGTTTTGTTTCTTCATAAAGTCCAATATTTCCTTTAAATCTATACAAATTATCTGTTCCTTCATGCCATATTGCTGAATATTTTTTAATAAAACAAAAATTAAATTTTATAAATATCCTGTGATAAAGTTCTATATCCTCAAAAGTTACTAATTTTTCATTAAAAAATCCACTCTCTTTAAAAACATCTTTTTTAATAACCATTACCGATGTCCAGAAAAACAAATCAAAAATTCCTTGGAAAAAAAATTTTTCATTGGCATTATTCTCAAAAAAAAGAACATCCCCCTTCTTCTTCGGTTTTCTTCTATTTATCTCTTTGTTAATTTTATCTAATTCTTGCTCGAATCTATTCTTATGCAATTTTCCATCTTTTTCAAAATATCTCCTTGAGCTGCAAAAATCAGCATTAAAATATTCCATTGCTTCTATACTATCTTTTAAATGGGATTTCATCCATTCATCATCCGAATCAATAAATGCAATATATTCTCCCTTGCTTTCTTCTATTCCGCAGTTTCTTGCTCCCGCAGGTCCTTTTTTATGAGTATTTTTTATGCATTTTATTCGATTATCTTTTTTGGAATATTTTTCAATAATTTCTTGTGTATTATCTTCACTTGAATCGTCTACAATTATCACTTCCCAATTTTTATAAGTTTGTTCTAAAACGGTTTTAAGGGTTCTTGGGAGAATATATGCTCGATTATATGTAGGAATTATTACACTTACCAATTTTTCTTTTTTTTTCATTAATTTTTTCCACCGAGAAGATAATATAACCTTGGATTTATTTTTTTTATATATGTCCCTACTTTTCCCATTAATTTATTTAATTTTCCTTCAATTTTATATTGCTTTCCTTTTGTAAAGAAATGGCAAATCCATTTGTGTTCTTGTACAATCATTGTTTCATTTATTCTTGAATGCAAAAGACTTTTCTTTAATTTTTTAAATGCAATTCTCTTAAACTTTGGGTCTATTCTTTCATAAATAATTCCGAAACAATAAAAAAGCTTCCAATTTAAAAATTCTTTTTCTAATGTTTTGTAAAGATTATTTTTTTTCAAAATTTTCTCTACTATCGAGCAAATTTTGAGACCATTTGATAATACCTCCATTCCCCTCTGGTCCATTATGGATTTCCCGCTTTCTTTTCTGTAAAAATAAAGATTTTTTTTCAAAATATTTATTTTTTTTGCATGAATAAGGCATTCTACATAAAAAGGCGTATCTTCGTATAATACCCTTTCAGGAAATCTAATCTTATTTTTTCTTAAAAATTCAGAATTATAAATTTTTCCCCATGCAGTAATTGGAAGATCAAAAAAATCTTTTTTTACTATTTTCCAATTAAATGATTTATTGGTTAATTCTTTTGGCAAGTAGATAGTTCCTACCCATTCTTTTTTAATTTTTTTTGTTTTTTCTGAATAAACTTGGGATTCTCCCATAACAAAGTCAGAATTAAACTTTTCCGCAGTCGTGTAAAGTTTTTTGCAATAATTTTTATCTGCCCAGTCATCGCTGTCTATAAAACATATATATTTTCCTTTTGCCACGTTCATTCCATTATTCCTAGCTACGGATAGTCCCTCATTTTTCTGGTTTATTACTTTAATTCTTTTATCCCTCTTTGCATACGTGTTTAATATCTTAAGAGAATTGTCTGTTGAACCATCGTTTATACAGATTATTTCAATATCCTTGAATGTTTGATTTATTATTGAATTCAAACACTCTTTTAGAAATTTTTCGGTGTTATATATTGGAACAATAACCGAAATTTCGGGATTTTCCATTAATTTTTCCCCCCTAAATAATAATATATCTTAGGGTTATATCTTTTTATAAACAGCCCTATTTGACCAATAATCTTATCTATAAGAAAACTAATTTTTTTGGATTTATCTAGGGGGAAAGAACCCATAAAGAAATTATACGCTTCCTTTGTTTTACCCAAAAGATTTTTTTTATTTATCTTTTGTTTTAATAAATATTTTTTAAATTGATAAAATGCGGCTTTTTGGTATTTTTGGTTTATTCCTCTATAAAGAGTTAAAAAATAACGCTCAACCATCCAGTCTAAAAATTCCTTTTCTACTTCATTGTAAATTTTATGTTTGTTTAAAATATCCTTGGAGATAGAACATATTTTAAGAATATCAAGAACTTTTTTTTCATAACTGTTAGTAATAGAATTTTTTACTTCTTTTCTGTAAAAATAAAGACTATCCTTTAAAAAAACTATTTTTTTTGCGGATAATGTTGTTTCAAAATAAAAAGGGTTATCTTCAAACCATAATCCTCTAGGAAATTTTACCCCCATTTTCTTAAGAAAATCTGTTTTGTAAATCTTACCCCATACTGAGGGGTTGGTAAGAAATAATTCTTTTTTAATTTTCTTCCAGGTAATAGGTTTTTTACTTTTAATCTTTGGAAAAATATAAAATTCATGCTCTTTTATTTTTCCTTGCTCTTGATAATACAATTTTTCTTTGCAGATTACTATATCAGAATTAAACTTTTCCGCAGTTGTGTAAAGTTTTTTACAATAATTTTTATCTACCCAATCATCGCTGTCTATAAAACATATATATTTTCCCTTGGCAATTCCCATCCCGTTATTTCTGGCTATGGAGGGTCCCTCATTTTTCTGGTTTATTATTTTAATTCTTTTATCCCTTTTTGCATATGTGTTTAATATCTTAAGAGAATTGTCTGTTGAACCATCGTTTATGCAGATTATTTCAATATTCTTGAATGTTTGATTTATTATTGAGTTTAAACCTTGATTTAGAAATTTTTCAACATTATATACCGGAACGATAACTGAAATTTCGGGATTTTCCATTAATTTTTCCCCCCTAAATAATAATATATCTTAGGGTTATATCTTTTTATAAATAATCCTATTTTACCAAGAGAATTATTTCTTACAATTTTCTTAGATTGAAATATTTTATTATACATTATCGGGAGAGGTTTAACTTTTCTCCCTTTTTGAATAATTGATAAATCTATTCCCTCTGCTTTGTCCAGATATTTTTTCCATTCGGGATAAAAATGACTTTTTTTATTCTCCCATGGTTTTTTAGGAATTCGAAAATGCATAATTATTGCATTTAAGTCGTCGTTAATAATATCATTATAGTAATAATTAACTGGACAAAAATTGTAAATTGGACTTAACTCTTTCCATTTATTTTGAAAATATAAGTTTAAAATGGTTTGATCTGGAAATTTGCATTCTTTTTTGTATTTTTTCCAAAGCTTATTTAAATTCTTAAATATCTCTCCATTATTTATTATGTCTGTACTAAATGCAAAGACTCCTGAATTGAAATATTTCCCCTTTAAATCATATCCCCCCTTTAGAAATTTTTTTATATTTCTTATTCCGTTATTTAATGTTTCCTGACCATCTTTTGCTGCCCAAAAACCATTTAGGTTGGTTAATCTTTCTAAATTCCCCCTTATGATTATATCCCCATCCAAATAGATTATATGTTCCCATTTTTTGAATTCTGGGGTAAATAAGTAAAATCTATCCATTGCGGCATTTGACCAAAGTTTCCATCCTTTTCGAGTTATTGGTTTGCATCTGTATATTAAAATCCCTTTATTTCTAAACCAGTCTAAATCCTTTTCTGGTATATTATGACTTAACAGCATGTAATCTCCTTTCCATCCTCCGTTCCAATAAGCAGAAGAGAACAATTGCTTTGCCTGATTTATATAATTTTTATCTGCAGCAGTTACTAGAAGATTTTTTTTAGTTTTCATTTTTCATTTCCTCTTTTATCTTTTTGAGTTTATAATAAATGTCAGGATTAACTTTCTTGATAAAAATCCCTATCTTTCCTACAAATTTATCGGTTCTTTTTTTAAAATCTGATATTTTTATATAAATAGAGTTTTTATTGCTCATCAGTCCCAGATAATAAGGACCTTCACAATTGCAAGAAGGATATGGACATTTTTTTGCCTTGGGATACAGCTTAAACTCTTTATCCTCCCCTTTTCCTATAGATTTGCTAGAATAACAAGAAGATTCTTCAGAAAAGCATCTATAAGCATCTCCAAATTCGTTTATAACAAAATAATTTTTTCCCGCAAGACATTTTTTTCCCTGAAAATTTGTAGAAGATAATCCATAAGTTTCTCCATTTTTTTTAATCATGCTTTTTTCTTTTTCTGAATAATTCTTTTCATCATTAAAAGAAAATTTATTTGGAAGAATATTAAATTTGATACCCTGTTTCCAAAATGATTGCCCTATTTGATCTCTTTTCTCCAAATCTTCTTTTATACCAACGCAATTAACTTGCAGATAAATTCCGTATTTATCTGTATACTCTTTTATCTCTAATGTTTTTTTTAAAAATTCTTTCGGAGTGACATATTCCAAATGCAAGGATATTATCAAACATTTCAATCGCGATTTTGCAAATTCTATTATTTCTGTAATTTCCTTAACCGGATAAGAAAAATTGGTAATTATTACTAAGTTATGATTTGTTTCATTAACTATCCCCGTTATTATACTCTTAAAATTTTTGCAGGCAAAAGGTTCTCCTCCAGAAATTGTGATTTTCCATGAGCCATTAAGTTTCTTTAACTTGTTAATTGTTTCTTGATAATTATCGCTATGATTGTCTTTTTTGGAAACCATGCAGTAGGAGCAATTATAATTACAACTGTCTGTTACCTGCCATACAATCTCTTTAATTTTCTCCATTTTTCATTTATCTATCTCTTCTTTTATTTGATTAATGAAATTAGTTATATTAAATTTTTTTGCTTGCTTTATGCAGTTATTTTTGTATTTATCTGGATTTTTTTCTAATTCTCCGCTTACATTTTTTATCGCCTCTGCAAGATTATCTTCATTAATATCTTCAATTAAAAATCCCGTTTTTCCTTCTATAACCGATTCTTTATATCCGCCTTCATTTGGAGCAATAACCGGTTTTCCTGCTGCCATTGCTTCAATTGCTGTCATTCCAAAATCCTCATCTTTTGCGGTAGTAATAAATCCCTTGCATTTAGAATACAATTCAATTAGAGTTTTGTCTTCTGCCCAATGAATAACTTCTACATTTTTTGGAAGTATGCTTTCAAGATATTTTTTTTCTTTAAGAAAACTTTTTGACTGCTCGTAGCTTCCAACAATGATTAACTTCTGTTCTGGAATTTTTTTAAACGCATCCAATTGAATATCCACTCTTTTATGATTGACAAGCCTGTTTACTGAAAGCCAAAAATCTTCTGATTTTTTTGAAGGATATCTTTTTACATCTACCGGGGGAAAAATTATCTTTGCATTGCTGTTCAAATATTTCTTTATACGATTTAAGGTATTCTGGGAATTGCAAACTCTTCTTTCTACATGTTTAAAATATTTCTTATATAGGATTCGTACGTATGATGTCCAGGTCTGATAAATAGGTTTCATCCAGGGTTTAAGCGAATTGCGAGTATAATCTCGGAATGCCCATATTTCATTTAGGGGGGAATGAAAATACTCCAAATTTGGCTTGTTATTTACTGCTGCTGGAATTGCCCAGTCTCCACCAATAATAAAAAAATCGTATTTTCCCTTCAAATTTAATTTTCTAAATTTCATAAAAGTTAACTGCTGGCGAAAAGGAGCTTCTTTTGGAACATTTCCTATTGATTTTATTCTGGGAAGAATGTCTTCAAATCCCATTTTTTTTATTTTTTCTTTATCTATATTAGTGGTATACAAATCTGCATTGAATTCTCTCGTAAGATACAAACAAACAATTTCAGCTCCTCCAATGTTATCCATGAAGTTATGAAATATTGCGATTCTCATTTGTTATTTTTAAAAAGATTACGTATATAAATTTTTATTTTTAATTCCTAAAATGCTTAACATAAAAGAGGAAGAAAATGTTTGGACGCCGAGAATTATTAGTGTAAACGCAACAATTGCATTTTTTGTTTGGATAGCTTCAAAATTTCCGAAATTAGTTTCAATCCAATTTGAAAAGAGGAGTAAATAAATTATAATCCCCCCTATAACCAGGAGTAATCCTAAAATGCTTCCTGATTCAATTGAGAAAGTTTTATAAAACTTGTTTAGAATGGGTTTATCTCCTAAATTGTTTATTGCATAAGTTTTGGCAAATAGGAAAAAAATAATAAACTGATATCCTGAAATTAGGCATAATGATGATAGAAAAATGGGATGATAAAAGAAAACTCTCCCAAATATATCTGCTCCAAAATAGATTAATGCCCCAGAAATAAATCCCAATAAGATAAGTATTATTCCCGGAATGAAAAATAAAAACATAGGAGAATATAAAAGCATAAACCTAAGGTGTCTCCATCCATCAGGAATAGAGTTTAATTTTGATTTCCCTCTCCTTTTGTAATAGTTTATTGGGATCTCTTTGATTTTTAGATTATTTTTTAATGCTTGAATTATCATTTCAGAGGCAAATTCCATACCCGTTGTTTTCAAATCTAACCTTTCCAATGCGTCTTTTTTTATCATACGCATCCCGCAATGAACATCATGAATTTTAGTCTTGAAAAACAGCCTTAATAATGAAGATAAAGCAGGATTTCCTATATACTTATGAGTCCAGGACATCGCATTTTTTTCCATTTTTCCTTTGAATCTATCTCCTAAAATAAAGTCATAACCTTCTTTCAGCTTTTCTGTAAACTTGGGGATTTCTGCAAAATCATAGGTTCCGTCAGCATCTGCCATAAAAATATATTTCCCTTTTGCATATTTCAATCCCTCCAGATAAGCATTACCATACCCTTCTTTATTATGTTTGACAAGAATAACCCTCTGCTTCAATGCAATTTCGGGGGAAGAATCTGTTGATGAATCCGAGACAATTACTTCTGCATTCAGATTGTTTTCTTTAATAACCTTCTTTACTTGAGTTAAGCAGAAGTCCAAAGCTTTTTCTTCGTTCCTGCATGGAAGAATAATTGAAATTTCGGGAGTTTTCTTTTTTGTAGGCATTACGTAATCTCTTCAATCTTGTATATAAAATTATTTGTGTTTGAAATAAGTGTATAATTGCACGGAATTTCAATTGGGGAAATAATATATTTAACATTTAATTTTTGAACAATTATGTTCTTGTCTTCACATAAGCTACTTTCAAAGAAGGAGATTATATCAACTCTGTTTTCTTTTTTATAAAAATTTTTTGTTGCCGCTGGTTCCTGTTTTGAAATTGAGATTACTCCTTCAGAAATATTAAGATTTGCTAAAACTACTCCCTTTGGAAATAAAGATAAGTAAGACAGGTCATTATAATCTCCAGGTGTTATAAATTTCTCTGCACTATACAAAGTATATTCTACATCTTTCATTGCAAAAAATAAAATAAGCAAACTAAAAAGTAATAAAATTATAATTAATGTCTTCTTTTTATATTTCCTACTACTGCATAATTTTTTTATCTTGCTAAAAAAAGAATGGACTCCTAACGAACTGATAAACGGAAGACTAACCGCAAAAAAATAAAAATTTCTCTGATAAGGAGAAAGGAAATTTATTCCTAATAATTTAAAGATTAAAATCCAAATAAGCATGCATATTGGCCAGATTAAAAAAGGATAAAACCCTCTTTCTTTTTTAATAATAACTCTTAAAAAGCCGATTACTGCAAAAAAGTAACCTATTAAAGAATAAACTTCCAAAGCAGAATTATCTTTGGTATATTCTATCCAGCCCTTTTTGAAATTTAACTCCTTTACCAGATTAGATACTGAAGAAAAGGATAAGTCATTAATAATGCTATAAAATAAAAATCCAACAAGCGGGATAGTAAGTAAAATTAAAAAGAATTTATATTCTTTTTTGACAAATTTAAAATACATTCCTAACAAAATAATTATTAAAGGAACCATAGCTAAAACCGAAAGTGAATATATCGGAATGAGAAAAATCATGATTATTACACTAATAATAATATAACTTTTTTTCTCTTGCTGCAAGCCCCAAATAAGAAAATAAACATATAAAAAAATAAATGGGATAGAAAAAGATAAGGGAGTAAAAAAGCTTATTCCTAATAGATTTTTACTTGAATGTAACATTCCAAAAAAAATAATAGATATTAAGGAAACTGAGAAATTTTTATTTGTTATTTTATAGACAAGAAAAAATAATACTATTGAGGTTAGGGCTGCCCAAATAGCTGGAAGAAATTGATAGATAATTACTATATCTCCTAGTGAAGAAAGTCCCGCGAGAAAAGCATGAAACCCAATTTCATATGCAAATACTCCTCCAATGTAATTTCCGTTTTTTAATGCAAGAGCTTCGTTTATATGATGCCATTCATCAATGTGGGCGGGGAAGGGGTTTCCAATTCTTGGAAGAAAAACCATAATAAATACAAACATCACAGTGAAACTAATTAAAATAATCTGGAACTTGTTAAAAGGAACATTCCTCTTTTTTGCATGCATACTCTTTTATATCTGCGTGAGTTTTAAATTTTTACTTATTTAATATATTTATTTTTTTAAGCCTTTTCTTTTAATCCCATTTTGATAGTTCTTCTTACTCCCTTTAATGTTTAATTTCTGTTTTGGTAATTTTTCCTCTTTATCCACAACTCTTCAAGATATAAGTTTACAGTCTTTTACCATAGTTGGATTTAATTCTACTCTTTTTCCAGTTATCTTTAATCTTCTTTTTTTTGTAGACACTCTTATTTTTACCTTTGGATATACATTTGAATCCGGGATATTTAAAAATAAACTTAGAAGTGTTGAGCCAACCTTTTTTGGGTGGGTTGTTGCCCTTGCCTGTTATCCCCCATTTAATTGGCTTACTGGAAAATTGTTAGGATGGTATTCAAATGATTATTATTCATTTAATAATCCGATATATA
>Ga0172380_10006873_pt1 | contig 13031 bp, 7 predicted proteins | sample Leawe162metaG_FD_119747 | JGI IMG/M metagenome (GOLD analysis project Ga0172380, IMG submission 119747) | Leachate microbial communities from a municipal landfill in Southern Ontario, Canada - Leachate well 162 metaG | ecosystem: Engineered > Solid waste > Landfill > Unclassified | place...
ATGTAATCCTTCAGCGGCAGACTGGGTTCTTTGCTGTCGAGGACGAGCGGGTTCTTGCCCTCTTTCGCCAAATCAGGATTATATCTCATAAGCATCCAATGTCCAGACTCCACTGCCTTTTTCTGCTGCTCCAGACCCTTCATCATATTTATACCGTGGGCTATGCAGTGGCTGTAGGCTATTATGATCGACGGTCCTTCATAGGCCTCCGCCTCGCGGAACACTTTGACCGTGTGGGCGTCATTGGCTCCCATGGCCACCCTTCCAACGTAGACGTTTCCATAGCTCATAGCCATAAGCGCAAGGTCTTTCTTGCCCGTCCTCTTTCCGCCGGCAGCAAATTTAGCAACTGCTCCGCGAGGTGTGGATTTTGACATCTGGCCTCCTGTGTTGGAGTAGACTTCTGTGTCAAGGACCAGAATGTTGATGTTTTTGCCTGAGGCTATTACGTGGTCAAGTCCGCCGTATCCGATGTCGTATGCCCATCCGTCTCCTCCGACGCACCATACGCTCTTTTTAACAAGGCTGTCTGCCAGGGAAATAAGCTCTTCAGCCTCTTCCGTGCACATGTATTCCAGCTGGTTCTTGAGTTCTTCGATCTTCTGCCTGAGGTCGCTTATCTCTGCTTCGGTCGTCTGGGGCGCCTCAAGTATTGATTTTACAAGTTTCTTGCCAAGGACCGGGGCCATTTTTTCAAGGAGTTCGGCTGCGTATTCGCAGTGCTTGTCTATTGCCATGCGGAAACCAAGTCCGAATTCAGCTGCGTCTTCGAAGAGGGAGTTGCTCCATGCAGGTCCGCGTCCATCATCGTTGACTGCCCATGGGGTCGTCGGAAGGTTGCCGCCGTATATCGAGCTGCATCCTGTTGCATTGGCTATTATAGCCCTGTCTCCAAAGAGAGCTGAGAGAAGCTTGAGGTATGGTGTCTCTCCGCATCCGGCGCATGCGCCCGAAAACTCGAAGAGAGGCCTGAGAAGCTGTACGTCTTTTACAAGTCCAAGGTTGAGCTTGCTGCGGTCCACATCGGGAAGTTCGAGGAAGAAGTTCCAGTTCTCGCGTTCTTTTTCGCGGACATCCATCTGTGTGATCATCATAAGCGGACGTGCAGTGCTGCCCTCTTTTGCCTTCACAGGGCAGTTGTATGCGCAGAGGCCGCATCCGACGCAGTCTTCGGGAGCTACCTGTACAGTGAACCTGGCACCCTCGAATTCTTTCCATTTTGCGTCAGCGCTCTTGAATGTCTTCGGTGCACCTTTAAGTAGGTCCGCATCATATACTTTCGCGCGTATGGATGCATGAGGGCATACGAGCGCGCATTTGCCGCACTGGATGCAGAGCGATGGATCCCATGATGGGATGTCTATGGCAATGCTGCGTTTCTCATACTGGGTCGTCCCGCTCGGGAAGGTCCCGTCTTCTGGCAGGCAGGATACGGGCAGTCCGTCTCCTTCAAGTACCATCATCGGACCAAGTACATCTTTGACAAATTCGGGGGCGTCTTCTGCTACCGGCGGTTTGATGTCAAATTTTGATGTCGCCTTCTTGGGCACCTTGACTTCGTAAAGGTTTGCAAGGGTCGCATCGACCGCCGCTATGTTCTGATCGACGACAGCCTGGCCTTTGCGGCTGTAGCTGCTGACTATTGCGTCCTTGATGGCTTTTATCGCCCGTTTTTTCTCGAGCACTCCGCTTATAGCGAAGAAGCATGTCTGCATGATGGTGTTGGTGCGTCCGCCCATGCCTGTTTCCCTTGCTATCTTCACGGCGTCTATCGTGTAAAATTTGAGTTTTTTGTCTATTATCCTCTGCTGTGTCGTCTTTGGAAGCTTGTCCCAGACTTCATCGGGGCCGAACGGGCTGTTGAGGAGGAATGTTCCTCCCTCCGCTGTGCACTTGAGGACGTCAAGCTTTTCAAGGAATGAGTATACGTGACAGGCCACAAAGTTGGCCCTGTTTATCATATAACTTGCATATATGGGGTTGGGTCCGAAACGAAGGTGGCTTACGGTTATGCCGCCGGACTTCTTCGAGTCATAGCTGTAGTATCCCTGTGCATAGAGGTCTGTTTCTCCGCCTATGATCTTAATGGAGTTTTTGTTCGCTCCGACCGTGCCGTCTGAACCAAGTCCGTAGAAGAGACAGCGTACCGTCTTGGGGTCTTCCGTGTCAAAGCAGGGATCGTAGTCAAGGCTTGAGAAGCTGATGTCGTCCTCGATGCCTATGGTGAAGCTGTCCTTGGGCAAGGCTCTCTTGAGTTCGTCGTATACTCCCTTGACCATAGCAGGGGTGAAATCTTTCGATGAAAGTCCGTAGCGGCCGCCGACTACCATGATGTCGCTGCCGGACAGGGCTTCCTTTACATCCATGCAGAGCGGCTCACCGTTCGCAGCCGGATCTTTGCAGCGGTCGAGTACTGCTATTCTGTTCACTGTCGCCGGAAGCGTGTTGAGGAATCGCGAAATGTCAAACGGCCGGTAGAGACGGACTACGAGAAGCCCGACTTTTTCCCCGTTCTGCATCAGTCTGTCAACTGTTTCGCGTGCCACTGCCGCGCCTGATCCCATAATTACAATTACTCTTTCCGCATCTTCTGCGCCGTAGTAATCGAAGAGGTGATATTTACGGCCGACCTGTTTCGCAAAGCGGTCCATTGCTTTCTGTGTTATGTCTGCTACTGCTTCGTAGAAGGGTGTGCATGCCTCCCTGGACTGGAAGAATACGTCCGGGTTCTGCGCTGTGCCGCGGATAAATGGTGCGTCAGGGCTTAGCCTGTTGTATCTGTGGGCTCTGACAAGGTCGTCGTCTATAAGTGCGCGCATGTCATCATATTCTATCTCTTCAACTTTCATTTCTTCATGGCTGGTCCTGAACCCATCGAAGAAATGAACAACTGGCACTCGGCTTTCAAGTGTCGCCATCTGGGAGATGAGGGCCATGTCCATTACTTCCTGGACAGTCGAGGAACAGAGCATGGACCAGCCTGTCGCCTTGACAGCCATTACGTCGGAGTGGTCGCCGAATATCGACAGCGCGTGCGTTGCAAGGGTCCTCGCTGTCACATGCATTACTGTGCTTGTAAGCTCACCCGCTATCTTGTACATATTTGGTATCATCAAAAGCAGGCCCTGTGATGCGGTAAACGTAGTTCCAAGAGCTCCTGCCTGTAAAGCTCCGTGGTATGCTCCGGAAGCACCGGCCTCACTCTGCATCTCTTCAACGTGCGGAACTGTTCCCCATATGTTGGGGCGCCCCTCTGAAGTCCACTGGTCTGACCATTCACCCATCGGCGAAGATGGTGTAATGGGGTAGATCGATATTACTTCATTGACTGCGTGAGCAACGTAAGCTGCCGCTTCGTTGCCGTCAAGTGTTACCATCTTCCTCTTTGTCATTGCAGTTACCTCCTCATATTTTTACTGAAACACGGACTGGAACCGTATCTATTTCCAGTTATTTCAGTCGCCAATTTATTAATTATCACATAAAAGGAGTGAAAAACATATCAGTAATTTGCATCATAAGAAGATATCAGTTGAAACATCACTATTCTCAAGCTAAAAATGCAAAACACATAGACGTCGATATCCTCTTATCGGATTTGTACACAGAGGACAGCTTCAGGAAGAAAATCTCCGTACTGCAAAGAAACAAAGGACCCCTCCTGTCCGTGATCGGTCTCCCGGAACAAGAAGGGTCTGTTCTTCTCGTTGTTTAATATCGGATCTTACATCGGACAGATCATAAGTGATCAGATCACAGTTTCAGCATTGTCCCGGCATTTTGGGCTGCTGCCTTTTCGAGGATCAGCTTCGCTGTCATGACGTCATGGCTGGCGATCCCCATAAAGAGACACGTCCTGCGGCCTTCCCTGACCGGCGCAGCCTTTCCTGAGACCACTTCTCCCATGTCCGCATATATTTCTTCTGAAAGCGGGTATCCGTTCTGGAAATAGACACCGTGCTCCTGCGTCCACAGATACTGGTTCCGGTCGTCGCACACAAAGACCCTTCCCTTATTTACGACATCTGCCGCAAATGTCGAGTCGTAGTCGCTCGTCATGCAGAAGACATCCTTTTTCAGCATATCTGCCGTTATGATCCTGTTCGGTTTCTCGAGTATCGGCGCACAGGTCGTTACTACGTCAGCGTCTTCGCAGGCCTTTTTTATGTCGGGGCATACCACGAATTCAACGTTGGGACAAACGCCCTTCATTGCTTCGATATATCTGTCAGCCTGTTCAGGCATTGGATCATAGAGTTTTACTGTCTTCATTTTGGGAAGCACTTCTTTGAATGCCCGCAGGGTTATCTTACCTATAGTTCCAAGACCTGCCACTGCGACTACTTCCGCATCAGGGTCAGCAAAATACCTGGCTCCAAGCCCTGCCGCCGCACCTGTTCTCCATGTAGTCATCCAGTTGCAGTCCATAATAGCTTTGACTACCCCAGTCTCAACATCATTGAGGATAAAAACGCCATTGTTGTAGGGCAGTTTTTTCTGGAGATTGCTCGGAAAGCCTGCGACCCATTTTATTCCTGCCATATCGACTTCCCCGCCGATCCAGCATGGCATCGCGTGCATATAGCAGTCGTGCCTGGGGTGTACTCCGATCTTTGCAGGAAGTTCTGTCTTCTTTTCGCCGTTCATTTTCCAGCCCGTTTCCACATGATCCATTACTTCCTTCATTGTGATACCGAGGGACTCAACATCTGCCTGAGAAATAAAACGAACATCGTACGCCATAACAAAAACGCCTCCCCTATAAGTTTTCCCGGTATGCCGGGTCATGTACTGCTAAGAACTCAGGGTAAAAGATCCGGAAGATAGACATTGTCTGATACAAATATTTTTTCACCCTTAAAAAGACGGTTCCTTGATTCAATACGTTTTCTGCAGCCCTCTTTGTCAGCGAGCCAGACACCGTACAGTATCGAATGGATGACAGACATCACTCCCGCACAGGGATCGATGAATGAAATAAACTTCTGCGGCACTATGAAGAACGGATCACAGTACTCAGCAATGGGTGAAGCAATGGAATCCGAGATGCCGATCATTCCCATGCCTCTTTCTTTCATAACTTTTACTATCGACTGAGTCTTTATCGGATACCTTGGAAAACTGAAAACAAAGGCAGCAGTCCCTTCAGGAGCATCAAGCAACAGGTCCATATCATAAATATCTGTTCCTTTGATGACAGCGACATTCTTCTTCATGGTCCCAAGGAAATAACCCGCATACTCCGCAAGGAATGAATTGCTCCCTGTTCCTGAAATGATAACGGCAGGCGCATCTGATATCATCCTCACCGCTTCGTTGAAGTCATCTCTCTTTATCAGACGATATGTGTCGTCCATGAGAGTCCTTTCCATTTCAAAGACAGTATCGAAGGGCGACGTGCCCTCTTCTCTTACGCTCTTCGATGAATAGATCTCCAATGTTTTTGGAGCGCTCTTTTCAATTTCTTCCCTCAGTGCGGCCTGAAGTTTTGAGAAAGATCCATACCCGAGCGCCTGTGCAAACCTGACTACTGTCCCCTGTCCTGTTGAAGTCAGCCTTGCAAGCTCAGCCAAAGTAACGTAAGCCAGAGATTTATATGAAGAGAGTATGTAACTGCCGACGACTCTCTGCGCAGGAGAGAAAAGTTCGTATTTTGACCTTATCCGTTCAAGAAGCTGCATGCTTTCATCGCTGTCCATGGAGTATTTTCTCCTAAGTTTGCAAAATATGGAGCATTTATTCCGACTAAATATTAGTTCGGTAGTTCTGATTTGTCAATCAAAATATTTTTTATTATGACCAAAGATTGCAGAGACTAATTTATTGTGTTAGCATCTGAACCAATTAAATCCAAAAATGAAAAGAGTGGATGTCATATGAAAGTCACAAAAATGGTAGCTGCGATAGATTCCCACACCTGCGGAGAACCGACAAGGATAATAATTGGAGGTGCTCCGATATTTAAAGGGAAGACCATGTCCGAGAAGTGGAAAGACTTCTGTGATAATCACAACGACTTCCGCCGTTTCATAATGACAGAGCCTCGCGGCCATGCGGACATGTTTGGAGCGATAATGGTCCCGCCTGTCAACCCTGAGGCACATACAGGGGTCATATTCTGCGATTCGGGCGGCAGCGTATCGATGTGCGGGCATGGTTCGATAGGGCTTTCTTCGGCAATGGTAAATCTTGGCATGGTAACGGTCACCGAACCGGTGACCGAGGTAAAACTCGACACTCCTGCCGGTATAGTCACAATGTCGATCAATGTGAAAGACGGAGAAGCAGTCTCGGCGACACTCAAGAACGTTCCGGCCTTTGTTTTCGCAAGAGATCTTGACCTCTACCTGCCATCGATCGATAAAACAGTTAAGTTCGATATAAGCTTCGGAGGAAGTTTTTTCGCGATCCTGAAAGCTGAGGATTTCGGTTTTGAGATCGTTCCTTCAGAAGCCGCTGCTATCACAAAGATGGGTCTCGAAGTAATGGAAGAGGCAAACAAACAGCACAAGGTACAGCACCCCCTCATTCCTGAAAACAATAAGGTACTGCTGGCAGAGTTCGGCATCCATAAAAAAGGGGAAAACGCCAGGAACTGCGTAATATTCGGGGCTAAAAACGTAGACAGGTCCCCCTGCGGGACTGGAACGTGCGCGAAAATGGCACTTCTCGCTGCAAAAGGAGAGCTCAGACCCGGCGAAAAGTTCCTGCACGAGAGTATTCTGGGAACCGTCTTCGAAGGCCACTATGAACCGGGGCTCAAGGTAGGAGATTTTGACGCCGTCCAGCCATACATAAAGGGCGCTGCGAATATCACAGGCTTCAACTGGCTTGTGCAGCAGGACAGCGATTCCCTGCTCCCGGGCTTCCTTCTCGGATAAGCCTTTTAAGGATACTGAAAAACACAGAAAGGGACAGCCTGATGATTATCTGTGTCTGTCCCTTTCTGTTTTGGATAATTAATGTAAAATAGCAATGTATGTGGTACCCAAAAGCTGTAACCGCGGGGGGAACTTTCGTGAGAAAGACGGCCATAAAATCAATAATTTTCTTTTCATGTTTTTTTCTTGCATTTTTATTGCTTCTCATCTTTTCGCCAATATCGCATGCTGAGTCCCTTGCGGATGTTAAAAGAGAGATCGTAGATTACCAGTCACAGCCTTTGGAAAGAACAAAAACTCTCAAGTCCGAAGTCCTTAAAATACAAGGACTGGAAGAGGGCCTTGCCAGACAGTACAGCATTCCCGTCTCGCAGGTCATAAACTACGAGATGATGCTTGAAAACAACATACATGTATACCACAGCATCTATTTCCTTCAGAAACAGGGTACTGCAACTTCACAGTTTATCCTTGAAGAGGGCAGACTCGAAGAACTGGCCGAAAAAACACCTCCATACTCATTCCTCCTCTATCTCGACTTCCTCGAAGACGTAGAAAACTACCTCAACGAAGCAGACAGATACAAGCGCCTGATAGAAAAAACCAAAACCGCGATCCTGAGAAACAATGGAGAGAGGGATGAGGCAGAAAAAAAGTTCCGCCTTGTAAACGACCAGCTCTCAAGAGTCAGCGGAAACAACCTGACCAACAGCTGGCGCATGAGGGAGATAATGGCGAAGTTAGAAGAATGTACTGCAATAAATACACTTAATACCGCTACTTTGTCGCTCGCCGAAAAAGAACTGAACGACACAGAGGGCAAGATAGCCATTATCGGACCAATGCTTGAAAACATAAGGAAAAATATCAAGTTCAACAGTGAAGATTTCGTCTTCCTTAACTCCATGGTGATAGAAAAAACCAGATCTCTTTACGACACTATCTCCGTGCTTGATAAAAAAATAGATCCTGCGGGTGAGTTCAGTGATGATTCAACTGAAATGACTCAGTTTACAAGATTTTGGATCGCAAATGAGAAACAGCTGGTCAGGGACGAGATACTGATGATCCTGGAAGTCATCGAAAAATTGACCTCACTCAGGTCAGTATGGAGAGGTATGCAGGATCTCCTAGAAGGAAACCTTGATCTGTCGAGACAACAATTTATCATCTCTAAAACAAATGACTACATTGATGACATCAATGCGAATATCACCCTCTGCGTGGATGCAATACAGACGATCAGGGAGACAGAACAGGCAGTCAAGAGAAGGTTCAGCGGCGAGAGCCCGTTGATCACCGAAGGTGACGCCGTGAATAGGGACAAGTTCCTTGATAACCTTGCTGTCAGAAAAAAAAGATACCTCTCATACCTTGTGGACCTGGGAATGATAAGGAGCCAGTACATGGATCTACGAAAAGAATCGCTGCGCATAACCGGGACACAGGGCAATGAAGACAAGATGAACTTCTTCTGGGGAAACAATTTTTCAAGGATCAAGGAGACCGAGCTCTGGCATGTGGGTGAATACCCTGTAACAGTTGGCAAGTTTTCTTTTGGACTGATGATATTCCTTCTCGGCATAGCCATAACCAGGTATTTTGCTTATGTCTTCAGGAAAAGGACATCTGACGGACTGAGCATGAGCAGGCACAGCAGCCTTATCATTCAAAAATTCATCTACTATACAGGCGTGATCATTTCAACTTTCTTCGGCCTCTGGAGCCTTCACATCCCCCTCACCGCCTTCGCCTTCCTCGGAGGCGCTGTTGCAATCGCAGTCGGTTTTGGCACACAGAAATACACCGGCGACATATTCAGCGGCATGATACTCCTTTTCCAGAAAAAAGTCCGTATCGGGGATGAAGTCATAATCGCCGAAAAAAGAGGAATAGTCGAGGAGATAACGCTCCAGAACACCGTTGTAAGGTGTGACCAGAGCAACCACCTCATAATCCCCAACAGCAAGGTCCTTGAGGGGGCAATAGTTAACCTGACGCTCAACAACTCCTTCACAAGGGCGGAGGTAAAGATATCCGTGGCATATGACACTGACATAGAACAGGCGATGTCGATCATGAGGGAGATACTGAGCAAAGATAAAAATGTCCTGAAATCGCCTCCATACAAGATCCTTTTCGAGAATTTCGGCGAAAGCGCACTAGACCTGACTGCCCAGTTCTTTGTGGACATAAAGGAAAATATCGAAAGGGACGTCAAGAGCTCTATCCGGCATAAGATACTAACTGCATTCAACAGCGCAAAGATTGAAATACCTTTCCCGCAAAGGGATGTTCACATCAAAAACGAAACAAAGGATCCCAACGATAAATAAGGACCCCTATGTTAATTGTATTTTATCCTTTTAGTTTTCAGTTCCGGCCTCTTCTGATTCAGGGCTGACGGATTTAGTAAGCATATAAAGCCTGTACGAAGCTGAGACCATGTCTATTATCGAAGATGTGTATTTGAACATCTTCGAGTTTTTTGTGTAGACGCCTTCCGCGATGAAGTTGACCCGTCCGTCGCGCAGGAGCCTGAGGGCGTAATCCCGGCTCTCCTCCCTCTCCGCACAGTACACAGCTATTGAATGTCCTCCCTGGTTTTTCACAAGTTTCATGCAGGGCACGTCAGTGCTCCCGTCACCTATGAAGAGCATCCTTGAAAAGGGGATCCTGCGGTCTTCTTCAGCGACAAATTCGTTGATGGACTGGTTATCTGTTATGCTTTCGATCCCTTTGTTTATCCTGTAGAGATACTGGGTCTTGGTCGTATAGTTGACTGCATTTGCCGGCCAGATCGCGACATCATGCTGATCATATATAAATGAGCTCGCGTATATCGCCTTGACATGTCTGCTTATCGGAGTACCCTCTATCATCTCTCTGAGACCTGAGGATATTATGTAATGTTCAAGCCTGACCCCCTTCTTTTGTGCATATTCGTTTATCTCGCTAAACCAGCTTTTTACTCCTCTGAAAAGGTCTACGGACTTTCCATATTTTCTGAAGGCGCTTTTTGAGATCTGAACCTTTCCTGAGAGCCTTGCTTTGTCGAGCATCAATTTCATGTATGCCAGTATCGGATCTGCCTCATGCTCTCTCGCCAGGTCGTTGGATTCCTTCCAAAAATCCATGGGGGCAATTTTCAGGTCGGGGAAAAAATCGTGTTCCTGCATATTTCCCGGGGCAAGTGTGCCGTCAAAATCGTAGCATATTGCCATTACGGGATCCGGATAAGTCATTTTTATACCCCCTGGTGATTTATTTGATCGGACAGCCGCCATACATTGGGCGCAATGTGATCAGATATAATTATACTATCTGCTTTCGCAGTAAAAACACTTAAATAACATGGTCCAGCCTTCAAATATTCAGAATATTGCGATATAATTTAAATGCCACTAATACATGGCTGCGAAGGGAGGAACCGGAAATGGCAATTGACATGCAGACCCAATACATAAACGTGCCCGGAGGTTTTGTAGGCTTGGAAGTATTAGGCGACAACGATTCCACTATCCCTATTCTTTTCCTTCATGGAGGCCCGGGGGGCAATTATGAATCTTTCACTCCTATGGCTGAAATGCTTGCCAAAGACTGCAAAGTGTATATGTACAACCAGCTGGGAAGCGATGAGAAGAACGACGTCGGAGACGAATCTATCTGGGTCCCCGAACGCTACATAGAGACCCTTGATACAGTTATAAGCGAGATGAAAGTCGAAAAGCTCCATCTGATAGGGCATTCCTGGGGAGCAATGCTGGCAGCGGAACACGTGCTGAGGAACCCTCGCTCTCCTGTCAAATCGATAACGATGGTAAGCCCCTACCTCAGTACGGAGATCTGGATAAAGGACGCCAAGTCCAGACTTGCGGAACTGGGTGAGGACTACGTAAGGATCGTGGAGGAAGCTGAAAAGGATCTGCACTTTGGGGGCAAAATCTATCAGGATATTATTGAAGAATACAACCGGAATTTCCAGTGCCGTGAGCTTCAGAAGCACAAACGCCAGTTCAGGCAGTACGCCCTTAAACCAAAAACATCCACAGGAATGAAGGTCTACAGGCATATGTGGGGCCCCAGTGAGTTCACCTGCATCGGCGTAATGAAAGACATAGATATTACAGCCAGGCTTCCGCAGATAAAGCAGAGGGTGCTGATCATATGCGGGGTATATGACCAGGTAAGAAAAGAGACCGCTGAGTACTACCGTTCTCTTATACCGGGATCTGTGCGGGTCAGCATACCTCAGGCCTCCCAGACATCATTCCTTGAGAACCCTGACAGTTTCTACGACTCCCTTACAGCTTTCCTGGTAAGATTTATTCAATGATGACCTCGTTAAAAGAGGCGCCGCTCATTCAGCGGCGCCTCTTTTTTCTTCGTACTCTTACTGCAGAAGTTCTTTGAGGAAGCTCTTTACAAGATTTGAAGTCATCCTTTTCCGCCACTCTGGGCTCTTCCTCGGGTTAATTTCGTCGTATGCGGCCTTCGCGGCCTCTTCTATAAGTTCGTCAGTCAGACGCTTCATCCTCAGGGCTGACTCCAGCTCCTTCAGGCGTATAGGTATCGGGGACATGCTGCCCGCTGCAGCGCGTATCTCCCAGATGATCCCTTTTTCAACCTCAGCATAAAAGCCCAGAGATATCCTCGAGAGGGTGAGGGCTTTCCTCGAACCTCTCTTGTAAAATTTCTGGAAGCTCTTTTCCTTTGGCAGGGGAATGATGATATCTCTCATTATTTCGTTGGGCTTCAGATCAGGCTGTCTGTACCCGATGATGAACTTTTCAAGCTTCATCTCGCGCGCCCCATCGGATCCCTCCGTTACTATGCCTGCATCAAGGGGGAGTAGAATGGTCGGAAGGTCAGCCGCTCCGGATGCGGTCGAAAGATTACCTCCGATAGTCGCCCTGTTCTGCACAGCCGGCGCTCCGCTTCTGAACGCAGCTTCCCAGAGTGCGGGCAGATACTTTTTAATGATGCTGCTCCTGATAATGTCGCCGTTGGTGACGCAGCTGCCGATCCTTATCGCATCTCCGACCTTGTTTATCCCCTTAAGCTCTTTAACCCTGCTGAGGTCCATTATCTTTTCAAATGAATATTTCCCGTTTTTTATGTCGGGTATTATGTCTGTGCTTCCTGCAAGGATCGAAACATCACTGTTGTTATCCAGTATTTCAAAGACTTCTTTCAGGTCTTCCGGGGTAAAGCAGTTCCTGTCACTTTCGGAAGAGCGGGTCGGAGCCTGTCCGCTGCAAAGGTTCTCACGCGTCCTGAAGGTATCGCAGTATCCTTCTCCGACAGCCTTTTCAACTGCGTTGTAGATCTTTTCATATCCGGTGCAGCGGCAGATATTGCCGGAAAGGGCGACCTTTATCTCATCACGGGTCGGCGTCGGGTTTTCTTCGAGGAGAGCCCTGGCCGCTATGACCATACCTGGGGTGCAGAAACCGCACTGGACTGCACCTTCCGACACAAATGCCTTCTGAAGCAGGTCCATCTCATCATGGCTGCCAAGCCCCTCTATGGTCAGTATCTCACATCCGGAAGCCTGCACCGCAGGCACAAGGCATGCGTTGACCAGCCTGCCGTTTATTATGACCGAACATGCGCCGCACTCTCCCTCTCCGCATCCTTCCTTGGATCCCTTAAAACCCAGATCTTCCCTGAGGACAGAGAGAAGAGGCTTCATTGGAGGAACGTCTGAGAAATAAAGGGCTCCGTTTATCGTCATTTCTATCCTCATCTTTAGTTTCCTCCCTCTGCTGTTTTCTTTTCTTCATTCAGTACCAGACGGAAAAGTTTTTCACCTGTGCATGGGATCGAATCGCAGAATACACCGGCAGCGTTGTCGACCGCCGAGACAAAGGCCGGCCCGGCAGCGTTCATCGGCAGCTCCCCTATGCCCTTGGCGCCGAAGCATCCCTGGGCGCATGGGTCTTCCAGCAGCTCTATCTCCCACTCCGGAGTGTCAAGAGTGGTCGGGACCAGATAGGCGTTCATGTGGGATGCGGTGTACCTTCCCTTTTCATCCACCCTCATGTCTTCCAGATGTGACCAGCCGATCGCCTGCAGAAGACCTCCTGTTATCTGGCCTCTCAGCTGCATGGGATTTATCGCACGGCCCACCTCCGCGGCAACGCAGAC
>Ga0172380_10006874_pt1 | contig 13030 bp, 17 predicted proteins | sample Leawe162metaG_FD_119747 | JGI IMG/M metagenome (GOLD analysis project Ga0172380, IMG submission 119747) | Leachate microbial communities from a municipal landfill in Southern Ontario, Canada - Leachate well 162 metaG | ecosystem: Engineered > Solid waste > Landfill > Unclassified | place...
AGGTCACCCGCCCCGCCGCCAAGAAACACAAGGGCTAGGCGAAAAGGTGGCAGTGCACCTGCCGCGTCGCGGAAAGTTCCGACGCCCCGGGATATTCGCGCCGGCAAACCTCCATGGCCTGCGGGCAACGCGGATGGAAATGGCAACCTGCGGGTGGCTTTGCCGATGAAGGCATGTCACCGCCAAGCGGCGGCGCCTTGCCCTTACCCTTGTCCAGCTTCGCCAAGATCGACGGCACTGCGGCCACCAATGCCTGCGTGTAGGGATGTTGGGGATCTCTCAATACCTCATCGACCGTGCCGCGCTCGACGATCCTCCCCAGGTACATCACCGCCACCTCGTGCGCCAGGAAATCCACCACCGCGATATTGTGGGTGATGAACAGATAGGCCAGGCCCAGCCGCTGCTGCAGATCGCGCAGCAGGTTCAGGATCTGCGCCTGTACCGAAACGTCGAGGGCGCTGGTCGGCTCGTCGCAGATCAGCAGGCGCGGCGCCACCGCCAGGGCACGGGCGATGGCGATGCGCTGGCGCTGGCCGCCGGAGAACTCATGCGGATAGCGCCCCGCCATCTCGGCATCGAGGCCGACGCTGGCAAGCATGGCGGCGATTTTTTCATCGTCGGCGCCACCGGGGAGGAGCGTGTTCATGCCCTCGGCGATGATCTCGCCGACCCGCAGGCGCGGATTGAGGGATGCGTAAGGGTCCTGGAAAATCATCTGCATCGTGCCGCGCCAGGGCTTGAGCTGCCCATGGGAGAGCGTGGTCAGTTCCTGACCCGAGAGCGTCACGCTGCCCGAGGAGGGCCGCGACAGTTGCAGAATCGCCCTGGCCACGGTGGTCTTGCCGCAGCCGGATTCCCCCACCAGCGCCAGGGTACGTCCCTCTCCCAGGGACAGCGAGACGCCATCGACCGCCCGGACGTGACCGACGGTCTGCTTGAAGAGCCCCTTGCGAATCGGAAAATGCAGCTTGAGATCGCGGGTCGAAAGCAGCGGCGAATGCGCGCCGACGGGCGGCGGAACTGCCTCGTTCCGCGCCTCCGGCACGCTGGCCGCTTCGGGGAAATGGCAGCGGACGCTATGGTTCTCTCCGGCATCCCGCCAGGGCGGCGCATCGGCTCTGCAGACGGGCTGGGCGATGGCGCAGCGCTCGAAGAAGCGGCAGCCGACGAAGGCCGTGGTCGGCGGCGGCACGCTGCCGGCGATGGTGGACAGCTCGGATCTGCGCAGCGACATGTCGGGGAGCGCGGCGAAGAGCTTGCGCGAATAGGGATGACGGGGCGTGGCGAAGAAGGCGGCACGCGGCGCCACTTCCACCAGATGGCCGGCATACATGACGCCGATGCGGTCGGCCATGTTCGCCACCACGCCGAGGTCGTGGCTGATCAGCAGCAAGGCCATGCCGCGACGCCTCTGCAGTTCGCCGAGCAGATCGAGCACCTGCGCCTGTATGGTGACATCGAGCGCCGTGGTCGGCTCGTCGGCGATCAGCAGTTGCGGCTCGCCGGCCAGAGCCATAGCGATCATGACGCGCTGCTTCATGCCGCCGGAGAGCTGGAAGGGATACTCGGTGAGGCGCCGCGGCGCATCAGGAATGCCGACGGAATCCAGGAGTTCGATACCACGCAGGCGTGCCGCCTCTCCCTTGATACCGCCGTGGCGCGCCAGAACCTCGCCGATCTGCTGGCCGACGGTCATCACCGGATTGAGACTGGTGGCCGGCTCCTGGAAAATCATCGCCATGCCGCTGCCGCGCACGTCGCGCATCTCCGCCTCGCTCTTGGCCAGGAGTTCGCTGCCGGCAAAGCGCACGCTGCCGCCGGCGATCTCGCCCGCCTCCGGCAGCAGGCGCAGCAGGGAGAGTGCGGTCAGCGACTTGCCGCAGCCGGATTCGCCGAGCAACGCGAACACCTCGCCGGCGGCGATGGAGAACGAGACGCCGTCGACCGGCCGGGCGAGGCCTCGCGGCGTCGCGATGGTGACTGCAATATCACTGACCACCAGCAGGTCGCCCGTACTCACTCGCTCATCCTCGTTCTCGGGTCGAAGGCGTCGCGCACCACGTCGGCGAACAGGTTGGCGGAAAGGACCAGGGCGAACATGAAGGAGAAGGCGGCGGTAAGCGACCACCAGACCACCGGCTCGCGCGCCAGCTCCAGGCGCGCCGCATTGATCATGGTGCCGAAGCTGATGGTGGAGGGATCGACGCCGATGCCGACATAGGAGAGCACCGCCTCGGCCAGCACCAGTCCGGAGAAGTCCATCACCACCGAGATCAGCACGATGTGCATGACGTTGGGGAGGATGTGGCGCAGCATGATGGCCAGGCGCGAGACCCCGAAGGCCAGCGCCGCCTGGACATATTCCAGTTCGCGCAGCTTCAGCGCCTCGCCGCGCAGGAGGCGGGCGAGACCGGTCCAGCTGGTCATCCCGAGTATCGCGCAAAGCGCCAGGAGGCGCGCGTCGGCGCGCTCCGCGGCGGTGGCGAACCAGGCCGGATGATTGTCGATGACCACCTGCATCATCAGCACCGCGGCGGCGATCAGGAGCACGCCGGGAATGGAATTCAAGGTCGTGTAGAGGTATTGCACGAGGTCGTCCACCCAGCCGCCGGCATAGCCGGCGAGTATGCCCAGGAGCACCGCCGCTGGCAGCATGATCAGCGTGGTCAGCGTGCCTATCATGAGGCCAGTGCGGACGCTCTTCAGGGTCAGGTAGAAGACATCCTGCCCCACCTTGTCGGTGCCGAACACATGGTAATGGGCGGACAGCGCGAGAAGCATGCCAAACAACAGAAGCAGTGCTGCGAGGGTCGCCAGCGCCGACTTCCGGCCGCGCCCGGGCGGCAGCCAAGCGGAAAGCGGCCAGGCCAGGAGCAACCAGACGGCGAGGCCGAGCGCCGCGCCGACGCTGGCGGTGGTCAGCAGGTCACGGCCGGCGCCGGCCGTGTCCGCCCCGAGGCTGGCGCCGCCATAGACGAGCCGCGGATAGGACCAGACGACGCGGTCGCCCGCTTCCTCGATGGCTTCCCTGCTGAACAGGCGGATCGCCAGCGGCGCCGAATAGGTTTTCTCGGGGTGGTTTTTCAGGGGTGCGGCCAGCGCATCGAGCACGGACAGCACCTCGACGCCATAGTTCGCCGTGGTCTGCCCCGCCTGCGGCGTCAGCCGCGGCCGGTAGTGCACTGAGTCGAGCAGGCCGATCAGGAAGAAGGCGGCGAGCACGGTCATCGCCGCCATGCCGCTGGCGCTGCCGCCGATGCGCCGCCAGGGTGCCCGGAGATGCTCGCTGCGCCTGGCCATGAGGGCGCCGGCGAGGCAGACCGCGACGAGCAGCCAGAGCAGGATGTCCGACCAGAGCAGGACGGGAACGAAGGGCATCATTCCAGCCTCACCCGCGGGTCGACCAGGGTGTAGGAAATATCTGTGGCCAGGAGACCGACGATGTAGAGCACGGAACCGATGAACACCATGGCCCGCACCACGGCGAAATCCTGGGCGCTGATGGCATCGATGGTATAGCTGCCCAGGCCGGGGATGCCGAAGAAGGACTCGGTGAGCAGGCTGCCCATGAACAGCGTGGGAATCACCACGACGACGCCGGTGAGGATGGGAATCATGGCGTTGCCCAGGACATGGCGGAACAGCACGGCGAGCTCGGAGAGCCCCTTGGCGCGCGCCGTGCGGACATAATCGCGGTGGATCTCGTCGAGGAAGATGGTGCGGTACCAGCGCGTGCCGCTGCCGATGCCGCTGACGACGCCGATGGCCACCGGCAGGATCAGGAACTTCGCCGCGTCGAGACCGCCGGCATAGCCGGAGATCGGCACCAGGTGCCAAACCTTGCTCACCAGATACTGGCCGCCGATGATGTAAAAAAGACTGGAGACGGACATCATCGCCACGCAGAGCACGACGCCTGAAAAATCGAGATAGGTGGCGCGGAAGAAGACCAGGAGCAGAGCAAAGGACACCGTGACGAAGAGACCGAGCACGAACACCGGCACCGCGATCGCCAGCGACGGCCCCATGCGCAGCCCGATCTCGGCCGCGATGTCGCGGCCGTCGTCGGCGCTGCCGAAGTCGCCGACGAACATGCGCAGCGACTTGTTGTAGAAAATAGTGTCGGTGACCTTGCGCGAACCTTCCGCATTGTCGTTCCACAGCAGCGGCTTGTCGTAGCCGCGCTCCGCCTTCCATTTCTCTATCGCTTCCGGCGTCACGCGCTTGATGCCCAGCTGCATGCGCGCCATGTCGTCCGGGGTGTTCACTACGAAGAACAGCGCGAAGGTGATGAGATTCACCCCGACCAGGATGGGCAGGGCGTAGAGCAGGCGGCGGAGAATATAGGCGAACATGGCAGTGGGAGTTTAGCAGCAGATCGGCCCGAGCTTCGCGCAAAGTCGCTTGTCAGAAAGCACGGATCTGGCGTCTAATCCGAGCACTTTCCCAACCACCCTGCAACAATGCCCGGCACCCGGATTCCCCTAGACAAGCGCTCGGTCGCCGTCATCGGCGGCGGACCCGCCGGACTCATGGCCGCGGAAGTCCTGAGTCAGGGCGGGCCCGGAGGCAAAGTCAGGGTCGATGTCTATGACGCCATGCCTTCGGTCGGGCGCAAGTTCCTAATGGCCGGCAAGGGCGGCATGAACCTCACCCACTCGGAGCCGACGGACGCCTTCCTGTCGCGCTACGGATCGCGCCGCGAAATGATAGCGCCGCTGATTGCCGCGTTCGGGCCGGAAGAACTGCGCGAATGGGCGCGCGGACTCGGCGTCGAGACCCTCATCGGCAGTTCGGGCCGCGTCTTCCCCTGCGACATGAAGGCGGCGCCGCTGCTCCGCGCCTGGCTGCAGCGCCTGCGCCAGGCCGGCGTCGTCTTCCACATGCGCCATGCCTGGCAAGGTTGGGACGAGAACGGCGCGCTGCGCTTTGCGACGCCGCAGGGCGAAAGCAGCGTGCGAGCAGACGCGGTCGTGCTGGCCCTGGGCGGCGGCAGCTGGGGCAAGCTCGGCTCCACCGGCGCCTGGGTGCCGCACCTCGAGAGTCGCGGCGTCCCCGTCGCGCCGCTGCGCCCGGCCAACTGCGGCTTCGACATCGCGTGGAGCGAACATTTCCGCAACCACTTCGCCGGTCAGCCGGTGAAGTCCGTTGTGGCAAGTTTCACCGACGGGCAAGGCGTCCTCCATCGCCAACAGGGCGAATTCGTGATCACCGCGACGGGCGTCGAGGGCAGCCTGATCTATGCCCTGTCGTCCCGCCTGCGCGACGAAATCGAGGTCTCCGGATCGGCAATGCTCCACCTCGACCTCGCCCCCGGATTGGAACTCGCGCGCCTCGTCGCGGAACTGGCCAAGCCCAGGGGCTCGCGCTCGCTGGCCAACCAGCTGCGCAGCCGGGCGAACATCGAAGGCGTGAAGGCCGGCCTGCTGCGGGAAATGCTCACAGCCGAAGAACTCAAGCAACCCGCCCGCCTGGGCGAAGCCATCAAGAACCTGCCGCTACGGCTCATCGCCGCCCGTCCTCTCGACGAAGCGATCAGCACTGCCGGAGGCGTCCGCTTCGCGGCGCTCGACGAACGATTGATGATCCGCACCCTGCCCGGCGTTTTCTGCGCCGGGGAGATGCTCGACTGGGAAGCGCCGACCGGCGGCTATCTGCTCACCGCCTGCTTCGCCAGCGGCCTCCATGCCGGCCTGGGAGCACAGACCTGGCTGGTTGCCTGAGACGGTCGATCCGATACCGCGAGCTGCATGGGGAGATCGGCACGTACCGTCTAACCCATTGGACATACAGGGTTTCGGTGCGGATGCTGCGCTGATTGAGCCTCATCTCCTCTCGGATTTGATCAAGCAACCTGGACGCGGCAGCTGATTGTAACGGTGCCATTTTTAGGACCGAATACATTTTCGTAACTGATTGAAAACAGGAACATGCCATGCCCTATGGATATTTCAATCAATCATTTGACGCAATATTTGCCGTCAAATAGGTTCCCTACTTCGTTATGCCCTTCCACGGAGAGCGGAAGAATGAATCAGCAATTGCTCAATGAGTTACTGGCCCTGAAGCAACGCGACATCGATACGCGGTCTCTTCTGCTGCGCGAGGGAGCCCTTTACGGTGGCTATGCCTTAGCAATGCAGCAAGTGCATCGGGAGAACGCAGTCAAGCTAGACAAAATTATCGCCGAGCATGGGTGGCCCGGAATCTCGCTCGTGGGCCTCGACGGCTCCCGGGCCGCTTGGCTTATTGCTCAACACTCGATCTGCACCCCAGTGTTGCAGAGGAAATTCCTTGCCCTCCTTGCAAAGGCATCGGAAAGCGGCGATGCTCCCAAAACACAAGCCGCGTTCCTTACCGACCGGATTCGATTCAACGAAAACGAACCCCAGGTTTATGGTACGGTCCTAGACTGGAATGTAAACGGCGAGCTCTCGTGCGAGGTTGAAGACCCTGCCAATCTTGATTCCAGAAGAAAAGAGATTGGCTTGGCTCCGTTTCAGGAGGCCCTTGAAAAGCACAAGCGAGAAGTCGAGTCTGAGGGAGGCAAGCCGCCTGTCGATTTGGTGCAATACAAGCAGAAAGGGCGTGAATGGGCAAGGAGCGTTGGCTGGCCATGAATGGCATGACCCTGCGCTCAACACGGGTGCCCTACATGCCGCTGCACGGCCTTCCGGTCGCCGGTTACCTCTATGTTGGGTGCCTTGATGTCGTCGAGCGTGCTAGCTTGGCCTGACCATCGGGCGAAGAAATATCACGAGGAGCTCTCATGCGTCGGTTGAAACTGAGCAAGGCCTTTACCCTGATGGAATCGGGACCTGTTGTCCTCGTGACGACCCATGATGGGAAGAAGGACAACATCATGACTATCTCCTGGACCATGGTGATGGATTTCACTCCGGTATTTGCCATCACCACGGGTGAATGGAATCACTCTTTCGCGGCGTTGCGAAAGAACAAGGAGTGCGTCATTGCCATTCCCACGGTTGACATGCTGGATAAGGTCGTCGGGATAGGGACATGCTCCGGCGCAGACACAGACAAGTTTGCCAAGTTCAAGCTCACGCCTGTGCGGGGAAAAGTCGTCGCGTCGCCCTTGATCAAGGAGTGCCTCGCCAACATCGAGTGCAAGGTCATCGACATCGTCAAGAAGTACAACATCGTCGTGTTAGAGGCGGTTGCCGCATACACCGATACCGCACGCAAGGAGAAGCGCACGGTTCACGCTGTTGGCGACGGAACGTTCATTGTCGACGGGCGCAGGATTGACCGGAAGAGGATGATGGCCTCCAAGCTCCCAGACGGCGTTTAGCGTTCCATTGGCCAGCCACGAGGAAATTCAGGCAGCCAATTTGCCTTGGCCCGCAAACAACCGTGCCCTCACGCCCTTACCTAGCAAAAGATCCCTTCCATGAAACCGCGCATTACAGTTATTACCCTCTGCGTTGGCGACCTGGAACGGGCGGTACAGTTCTATCGCGATGGTCTTGGCCTGCCAACGCAAGGCATCATTGGCAAAGAATTCGAGTATGGGGCTGTTGCCTTCTTCGATTTGCAGCCGGGTTTGAAACTCGCAGTTTGGCCGCGCAAGAGCCTCGCTCATGATGCAGGAATTCCGATGGGCATTCCAAATCCCACCGAACTCTCTATCGGTCACAATGTTTCTTCCACTGTCGAAGTCGATGCCGTTATGGAGCAGGCGATGAGAGCAGGCGCCGTTATCGTCAAACCAGCTCAGAAAACATTTTGGGGTGGTTACGCTGGCTATTTTCAAGACCCAGATCACCATCTCTGGGAGGTCGTGTGGAACCCACAGTTGCTGCCCGAGGAGTGAGGCCCAACCCGGCAGTTGAGCGGGACACTTCGCGGCAAAGCCGCTCGCACCCATCGCTTTACCATTGGGCACTTTACGATCTACACTTCACGATTGGATCGGTTACAGCTATGCCATCCTGTTTTCACATCCAAAAGATTTTACACAGGTGTGTACTACCGAATTCGGTGCAGTTGCTCAGCTTGTCCCCGAATTTGCCAAACGCAATACCAAGGTCGTGGGCGTATCCATGGGCAACGCTGAAGAACACATAAAATGGAAGCACGATATCGAAGCCCTTGCTGGAGTTCCTGCCGATTTCCCGATTATCGACGACACTTCGTTACATGTATCCAAACTGTACGACATGCTGCCGGTCGGTGCCTAAAAAGTAGGGAGGTGTTAGGTAACAAGGTTTTTTCCCAACTATGAAAAGGAGAAAGAAATGTCAAGTGTCGGTTACCACGAACCCGTTGAGGATTTATCGGACGAAACGCGAGACATGCATCGAGCGATCGTTTCATTAATGGAAGAATTGGAAGCTGTTGATTGGTACAACCAGCGTGCGGACGCTTGCAAAGATAAGGAACTCAAGGCAATCCTTACCCACAATCGCGACGAAGAAAAAGAACATGCTTCCATGGTCCTGGAGTGGATTCGGCGCAAAGATCCGGCGTTTTCCAAAGAACTCAAAGACTATTTATTCACGGAGAAACCAATTGCACACAAGTGAGTTTGCCTAATCCATCGGTCCACCAGGCCTGCGCGAAAAGCCGCGCAGGCCTGGAAATTCAAACGTTAAGCCTTACCAAATTTGAGCCTCCGCCATCGCGATCTCGCCATGACTCCCAGAACCCGACGCGTGCTTCAAGCCATCCTGTACGAGGTCTTCGCCGTTGCCTTCGTTGGCCCTGTGCTGAGCATCGCGTTCGACAAACCGGCTACCTCGACCATTGGGCTAGCTATCGTTCTATCCAGCATTGCGCTCGGATGGAGCTATGTGTTCAACACAATCTTTGAGCACTGGGAGGCGCGTCAATCCATACGCGGTCGGTCGCTCGCTAGACGCTTGGTGCATGGCATAAGCTTCGAAGGAGGCCTTGTTGTCATACTGATTCCCGTCATGGCACTTTGGCTGGATATCTCACTTCTGAACGCATTCCTAGCGAATCTTGCTCTACTTGCATTCTTCTTCGCCTACGCCATCACTTTCACATGGGCCTTCGATCGCATGTTTGGCCTTCCGGAATCCGCCGCGAAGCACCGTGAAGCCTAACCCTTTCCACACGGAAGTTGGAACGCTTTCCGATTCTGATAAAGTGCTTTCTTTCTGTCCCGCTTGGGCATCTTGAAGCGACTCCATTGAGTTCCCCCATAGGAGTATGAGCCATGTACGTTCCCCGGCATTTCGAAGAGCACCGCGTCGAGGTCATGCACCAACTGATGCGGGACCGCCCATTTGCCACGCTCATCACCTTGTCTTCGTCCGGTCTCAATGCAAACCACATTCCCTTGCATCTCGTTCCGCAACCCGGGCCGTTCGGTACTTTGCGCGGCCATGTGGCGCGGGCGAATCCGGTGTGGAAGGATCTTGCCGGCGACAGCGACGTACTGGCCATTTTCCATGGTCCCGACAGCTATATCACTCCGTCCTGGTATCCCAGCAAACGTGAGGATGGCAAGGTCCTTCCGACCTGGAATTACACGGCGGTTCATGCCTATGGCCCGCTTCGCGTCATCGACGACCCGGTTTGGCTCAGGGCCCAACTGGAGATCCTGACCACGCACCATGAAGCCTCTTTCCGCAAACCCTGGGCCATATCTGACGCTCCCGATGACTTCACAGCGAGCCGCATCGGAGCGATTGTCGGCATCGAGATCGTCATCGGCAAGCTCACCGGCAAATGGAAATTGAGCCAAAATCAAACGCCGCAAAACCGTAGCGGCGTCGTTCTCGGGCTGAAAGACAAAGGCGGGACGGATGCTGTGGATATTGCGGGAATGATTGATACGGATACGCCCTAAGCAACACTCGGAGTGTTAAAGATGGCGAAAAAATCCTATCCCCTGGCCAAGGTGTATGGCCTGCTGGAACCGGGGCCGGTCACCCTGTTGACGACCGCTCGCGCGGCAAGGACGAACATCATGACCCTGTCGTGGCAAACGATGATGGAATTCGAGCCGCCTCTCGTGGGTTGCGTGATCAGCAACAGGAACTACAGTTTCAATCTGCTGAAGGCCACGCGGGAGTGCGTGATCAACATCCCGACGGTGGAACTGGCGAACAAGGTGGTCGGCTGCGGCAACACCAGCGGACGCAAGATCGACAAATTCGCAACCTTCGCTCTCACACCCGCGCCTGCCGCACACGTCGATGCGCCGCTGATAGCCGAGTGTTATGCCAATCTTGAATGCCGGGTCGTCGATACCAAGCTGGTTAACCTGTACAATTTCTTCATTCTCGAGGTCGTCAAGGCATGGATCGATCCCGCGCTGAAACAGCCGAGGACGATCCATCATCGCGGCAAAGGCGCATTCATGGTTGCCGGGAATACAATCAAGCTGGCTTCAAAAATGAAATGAGGATTCCATCGATGGAAAAAGTGCCGGACCAAGAACCCATACCCGCCTATGGCACCGTCGCCAAGTCGCTGCACTGGTTGATGTTCTGCCTACTGCTGGCGCAGTTCGTCATCGCCTTCATCATGCCGGAAATCAAGCGCGGCGTCGTTCCGGAAACCTTCATCTCGCTGCATATGTCCTTCGGCATTCTGATCTTGCTGGTGATCGTCCTCCGGATGTTCTGGCGCCTTGGTCATCCCGTGCCGCAACTCGACAGCATACCGCCCCTGCAACAGTGGGCGGCGCGGTCAATGCACCGGATTTTCTATATTCTTCTCGTCGTTCTGCCGATCATGGGCTGGGCTGCGGCATCGGCCCGCGACTGGCAGGTCAGTCTTTTCGGAATCGTCACGCTGCCGCAACTCCTCCCGGCCAAGGCTCCGCTCGGCCACCTCATCGGCGATGTTCACGGAGTCCTCTCCTGGACGCTGCTGGCGCTCATCGGACTGCATGCGGCAATCGCGCTCTACCATCACTTCATCATGCGCGATCGCGTTCTGCAAAGAATGCTTCCCGGCGGCTAAGTCATCTGGGTGAAATGCTCGACCACAGGCGGACCGGCAAAAAACGGACCGACAATTGCCCGCCACTCCTGAAATGCCGGTGATTCGCGAAAGTCCACGATGTGATTTTCCAGCGTTTGCCAGGAGATCATGAGGACATAGCGCTCCGGCGAATCGATCCCCTTGTGGATCTGGTAGCCCAGGAAGCCTTTGGCTTTCGCGATGACGGTGTCGACAGCCTTCTTGATGGCCGCATCGAATTCCGCCTGACTGCCCGGTTTGATGCGGATTTCCGCGATTTCAAGAATCATGGCTGGCCTTTTTGTTGAGCGTATGACTTGTCGTTTCTGGCCTCGAGCATAGTGCAAAAGTTGAAAACATTCACGTGATGAATATTCATAGCATCCAGACCTGTTTCACCGATGAACCGTTCCAGGGAAAAATCGGGGCGAAACCCGAGTTGCTTCGATAGCGGCGCCAGCAGGCTTTCGATGCCGCCGAGCAACGGATTTCGACTGTGAAAGTGATTTACGAATATGATCCGGCCATTGGGCTTACACACCCTGCGCATCTCAGCGACGAGACGCTCAGGATAGGGAACGACGGATGCGACATACATGGCGACGACCTTGTCGAAGGAGTCGTTCTCGAACTCCATATTTTCCGCATCCATGAGCGCCAGTCGCGCGACATTGTCCAATCCGTCGCGATCCTTGCGGGCAAGAGCCTGATCGAGCATATCGCGGGAAATATCGATGCCGGTGACCGTCACATCTTCCGGATACAACGGCAGGGAAAGCCCTGTCCCCACACCCACTTCCAAGATCCTCTCGCCTGGCGCGCAGTCCATGCGATCGATGATGGCCCGCCGGCCAGGTTGAAAAATCGCACCGAAGCAGAAATCATAAAACCGCGCATACCGCCTGTAGGTTTGCTCTATGGCTCGGATATCCACGCAGACGCTCCCGCTTGCCTCGGGAAAGGCATCATGAACGTAGCATGCGTTCTACTTCTTCGCAGCTGCCGGTTTCGCTGCCGCGGCAGGTGCTGGCGCAGCTGCCGCAATAGGCGTAGGTTTGACGATCACACCTTTGCCCTTCTGTTCCTTGATGTAGCGCTCGACGACAAGGTTTTGCGCCTTGGCCAGCATTTCCGCCTCCGCTTTCGCACCTGCGGCGGCCTTCGCCTTGACTTCTTCAGCCTTGGCCTTCTGTTCCTCGGAGAGGGGGGGCGGCGCCGGCAACTTGGCCTGTGCCGACCCCAGCAGGAATAAGGTTAGCAGCGCGGTGGTCAGGGCCTGGAATATTTTCACTTTCATCATCCCTCCGGTGTCAGGATTGCGGCGCAGGTGACGCAGGGGCAGTCGCCGCCTGCGGCGTTTCTGCCGCTTTATGCTTCTGCTCGTCGAACCAGAGCTCATGGTGTTCCCTGGCCCAGGTTTCATCGACGTAGCCGGTGCGCATCGCGTCGAGCGAGCCTTCCATGCCGATGGTGCCGATATAGATATGGCCAAAGGCCATGCAGATGAACATCAGCGCAAATACCGCATGGACGATGTTGGCCGTTTGCATGACGCTCCGTCCCTGTAGGAAATTCGGGAAATCCAGCACGAAACCGCTGATGCTGATCGTCAGTCCGATAAAGACCAGGCCGATCCAGAACCAGAACTTCTCGCCGAAATTGAAACGCCAGGCCGGCACATGACTGCCCGTGAGCAAGCCGCCGGCGGTTCTGATCCAGTGCAGATCGGAGGCGCGCCAGATGTTGTCCTTCACGAAGAGGAAGAAGGCGACGACGATGGAGAACAGGAACAGCGGCCCGATGAAATTATGGAGGTTCTTGCTCAGCACCGCCAGCCAGGAAAACGTGTTATGGCCCAACAGGGGCAACAGCACATGCTTGCCGAACAGCATGTTTAGACCGGACAAGGCGAGAATGACGAAGCTGCCCGCCATGCTCCAATGGACCACGCGCTCGAAATAGGAAAAGCGCGGCATCAGTCGTCCGGTCAGCGGCGCCTTGAGCTTGACGGCGCCGCGCAGCATGTAGAAGATGGCCAAGGCGGCGAGCACCGCGCAGAGCAGAATGC
>Ga0172380_10006875_pt1 | contig 13029 bp, 14 predicted proteins | sample Leawe162metaG_FD_119747 | JGI IMG/M metagenome (GOLD analysis project Ga0172380, IMG submission 119747) | Leachate microbial communities from a municipal landfill in Southern Ontario, Canada - Leachate well 162 metaG | ecosystem: Engineered > Solid waste > Landfill > Unclassified | place...
ACTTTAGGGGGAGCAAGACAAATGGCTCAAGATAAAAAAGTTTTTGTTGTTTTTCAGCCACATTTATTTAGTCGAACCAAACTATTAATTGATGATTTTGCTTCAAGCTTTTCTGATGCTGATTTGGTAATTTTGCCTGATATCTATGCCGCGCGAGAGGTGGATGATAAAACCATTAGTTCTAAAGATTTAGTTGATTTAATTTCTCAGTCTGGACAAGAGGCGTTGTATATATCAGATTTTTCTAAAATTATTGAAGTGTTGCAAACAAAAGCTCAACCAGGGGATTTGATTATTACTATGGGGGCGGGAGATATTTTTAAGGTAGGGGAAGACTTAATTAACAGTAAAAAATAAAGAAAAGAAAACCCAGGAGCGAGATTCGCTACCTGGGTTTGGATGTTTTTGCCTCGATGAATCTTAACTTCGAATCATTACCGCGGTAATGATGATAGCCGACTCGATAAGGCTGAGAGTCATGGCAATAAACATACTTTCGCTTTTGACCCTAATCGCATGCAGTGCCATTACTGTTTGGATAGCTGCGAATAGTGTCCACATCAGGACCGACACACCCTCAAGGTTTTTAGCCGTGAGGGCAACAATCACTTGGGGAACAAGTGCCAGCATGTTTAGAAACATCAACACGCTAAACACAAAACCGAAGATCTTTGACTCGAGTACCGGCGCGAGAAACTTGTATAGCTTTTCCACTGTGTGATCCCTTCATTTCAGTATGAATAATCTGCTCCTCTCTCATTATAACATTATTAAAATAAAAAGTCAATGAGGCTAGAAAAAAGTTTTATTGTTATAATGCTGTGTATATGAAAAACTTAGGAATTCGTAATGCTATTTGGCGTAGTCGCGCTGTCGCGATTGTGGGTTTTTTGATTATGTTTTTTGTTATTCTCCCTGGTTTACCTTCAGCTTTAAAAGCGACTTTGCTGGCGATTTTTGGTTTGCTAACTTTATCTTTTGGTCTAGCCGGCAGTCGTCATAAATCTTATTCTGACGCCGATCTTTTGGCTGAGCATTCAAAAGATAATGATGGAATAAAATCAGAAATTTCTATACCAGCTATTGAAGAAAAAATTGAAGAAGGAATAAAAGAAACTTTTTCACCCGTTGAGGAAAACTAAATTATTTTAGACAATTTTATTTGTCTTTTACCTTTTAATTTTATGCTTTTGTCATATAATAAAAGTAATGGCTGATCTTAATTATAATAAAGATCTTACTTATTTTGCTGAAACCGATTTTCGCGGCAAAAAAACCGCTTTTGGAATAAAAGTAAAAGACCGCGCCAGACATGTCTATGTCATTGGTAAGACGGGTATGGGAAAATCGACAATGTTGGAAAACATGGCGATTCAGGATATTCGCAATGGTCACGGTATTGGCTTTATTGATCCGCACGGAGGTTCGGCTGAAGCTTTGCTTAATTATGTTCCGGAAGAACGAATAAAAGATGTTGTTTATTTTGCCCCTTTTGATTTAGACTACCCAATCTCTTTTAATATTATGGAAGATGTGGGTAAAGATCAGCGTCATTTGGTGGCTGATGGATTAATGTCTGTATTTAAAAAGATTTGGGAAGATGCTTGGTCTGCCCGAATGGAATATATTTTAAGTAATACTATTTTAGCTCTTTTAGAATATCCCGACTCAACTTTACTTGGAGTAAACCGGATGTTGTCTGATAAAAATTACCGTCAAAAGGTAGTGGCTAACGTGACTGACCCGTCGGTTAAATCTTTTTGGATTGACGAGTTTGCAAAATACACCGAGCGGTTTGCGGCTGAGGCTACTCCAGCGATTCAAAATAAAATTGGGCAGTTTACGTCTAATCCGCTGATTAGGAATATTATCGGTCAACCTAAATCATCCTTTGATTTGCGTAAAATTATGGATGAGAAGAAAATTTTAATCGTTAACTTGTCTAAGGGACGTGTAGGGGAACAAAACGCTAAACTTTTGGGTGGGATGTTAATGACAAAAATTTATTTGGCAGCTATGTCGCGCGCCAATATTTCTGAATCTCAACTACAGGCGGCTCCACCTTTTTTCCTTTTTGTCGATGAATTTCAGTCGGTGGTCAATGAATCTTTTTCAGATATTTTGTCAGAAGCTAGGAAATATAAATTAAATTTAACTATTGCTCACCAGTACGTTGATCAAATGCCGGAAACTGTCAGGAGTGCTGTTTTTGGTAACGTTGGTACGACCATTACATTTCGGGTTGGTCCTTTTGATGCAGAGATTTTGGAAACGGTTTTTAGTCCAAAATTTACAGCCGAAGATCTGGTTAATCTTGGTTTTGCTCAAATATATTTAACCTTAATGATTGATGGAGTCGGTTCACCCGCATTTTCAGCGGTAACCATTGCTCCGATTACTAATACTTCTCCAAGTTATAAGGAACAAATTATTGAGTCTTCTCGCCAGCAATTTGCTCATTCTCGTGTGACTGTGGAAGATGAAATTAATCGTTGGCATGATATTCAGAGAGAGAATTCTTCCTCTCAGATAAAAAGTGATACTCAGTCTGAAAGGAAATTTTTTGATCGTAAACCAGTTAGTCAAGAGCCTAATCGAATTCGTATTCCTGAAGCGATAAAACAAGCAATTGTTTCTGCCAAGGCGAAAGATTTAGAGATTACTTCTGAACCTCAAAAAATAGCGATCGTTTCTCCTATTAAGGAAAAAGAAGCTGCTTCACCACTACCTAAAAATAATTTTCCGCCGATAATTAAGGAGGAAAAAACTTCAGTAAATAATTTACCTCCGAGACCGATTGAAAAAAAATTACCGCTATCAACCTTAGCAAAAAAGACTAGTCGAGGAGGAAATAGTGCTAATAAAGATGAGTTACGTAAGGCCTTGTCGGATTTGATTGGGGTGAAACCTAAGGTGGAAGAAAAGAAAACCTCACTCGATTCCAATCAGTCTGCCGACGCTGATTTAAGTATGACTAAGTCTAAAAAGCCTGAAATTCCTGAAGAGGTCTTGAGAAAGATGATTAAGTTGGATAGTGAAGCTTAGTTTTGTCTGGTTTTGGAGCGAAGCTGGCTTGCTTCGAGTTTCTTTGCTATATTAATGTTTTAAAACCCTTAAACAGTTATGGATACCATTGAGACACGGAAATCAGCCTTGTTAATAACTAATAAACCCAAGAAGATCTTGTTGATAACCAAATTTTATCAGCCAGATATTGGTTCGCTCGCAACATATGCTAGTTTTTTAAAAGAAGAGTTACCTAAGCATACAAAGGATAAAATAAGAATTATCACTTTGACTTGGTCGGAACTAAAAAATTGGCCAAATTTTTTAAGACTACCAGTTGTCTTTTTTAAAGCTTTAAACCGTGGTCGTTTTTGCGATGTGATCTATTCACTAGATTCTTTATTTTTAGGTTTGATTAGTTCTTGGGTGGCGGTATTTTTGCGTAAACCCTTCTGGTTAAAAATCGATAGTGATCAGTTATGGCATGATGTTTATTGTCATAAGTTTTTTACGGCTGATCCAGTTGCTTTTATTACTCAGCCTTTAGCAGGTTGGGTTGGTTGGAAAAGAAAAATCCAATTTAAAGTTTTGAACTCGGCTAAGGTCATCATTGTTCCGAATAAGAAAATTGAAAAACTTGTGCTGTTGTGGGGAGTTGCCAAGGAGAGGATAATACTTATTCCAAATTCTTTTGAACCCCCACAATCAATCGAAAACAAGGAAACTATCCGTAAAAAATGGAGAGTGACGGGCAAAATTATTATTGCTGGAGGGCGATTGGAACCAGACAAGAGGCTTGATTCTTTGATTAAACATATGCCAGAGATTCTCAATCATTTACCAGAGGTTAAGCTGATGATTGTGGGAATTGGCTCAGAACAAGATCAATTAAAGACCTTAATTTCTGAACTAAATTTAGAAGACTCAGTTGTTTTAACCGGAAAGTTAGACCTCGAAACGCTCTATATTTATTTACGTTTAGCTGATTTATTTGTTGATTCAAGTATCTACCTTGGATCTGAACAGTTGCTTTTAGAGGCAGCTACTTTGGGGACAAAATCTTTAGTTTTAGAAGGTGATAATCTATCGGCTGCCCATATTATCAAGGCCTTATCTGGTTCTGAATCAGGGGCAATAGTTTTTTCTCCTTTCTCGGCGTTGCGGAGCAATAAGGAAAATATTATTGAGTTAGCGAAGCTCATCCCTCGAGGCTAGTTTTTTGTTAAGGAATTCAAAAGTTTGAAAATCATATAACGTATTTTCCGTCTAAATAAGGCTAAATGATAGTGAGGATAATTTGTCTGATATTTTTTTACCAAATCAATATTGATTGCCATTAGCTTTAGCCGGTTGGTTAAGCTAATATTATTATCGTGTTTACGATAGGCAGTTGAGTAGTCACTAAGATTTGATAATTTACTTACTTGCCCAAGCCTTAACCATAAATCATAATCTTCAATTCCGTTCAGGTTTAAATCATAAGAGCCTAATGAAATAACCAATTCTCGTATGTATAAAACGCTGGAATGAGTAATGGGATTTTTAAATAAAATTTGTTGTTTAATTCGTTCGTCGGTTGATGGTTTTTTCTCTTCGTTTAGTTTCTCTCCTTGACTATTAATAACAATTAGCGCTGTTCCAATCAAACCGTAATCTGGATGTTTATCTAAAAAATAGACTTGCTTAGTTAGTTTATCTGGATCTGGCCACTTATCATCACTATCAAGAATAGCGATAAATCTGCCTTTTGATTCTAATAATGCTCGGTTGCGGGTATAGCTAATATTCCGATTGCTCTCATTTTTAAAATACTTAATTCTTGGATCGTTGAGATAAGGGGAAACTATATTCTCAGTTCCATCAGTAGAGCCATCGTCCACGATAATCAATTCCCAGTTTTTGAAAGATTGGCTTAGAACACTGTCTATTGCTTCGGTAATATATTTTCCCCGATTGTAAGTGGCAATATTTACACTAACTAGTGGGAGAGTTAAATTTTGGTCCATTGTGGGGGGATTAAATCGTCAATTTTAACACTGTGGTTATTGACCCAGCGGTTTGGCGCAATGACAGTTTTGGTGGGGTTATTATTAAGCCAGGCTCCCCACCAGCTAAAGCTCGAGTTAGCAATAATATTGTTTTGACATTGACTCATTAGAAATAATTCTTCACTGTCAGATAGTTTAGGGTTTGAAACATATTCAGTTGGATGTTTAATGCTTAGATTATTTTTTACCCATTCAATATCGTCAGAAAAAACAAAAAAAGTTGGTGAGCTTACTTTGGTTTCTAGCTGACCTACTGCTTTTTGGTAGTATTGAGGTGAGCAGAGGTCGTGATAATTATTGTTGACATAGTCTCCTCGTCTTATATGCAGTGATACAGAATTAGTGTTTTTTATCTTTTCCATTAATAAAATTATTTCTTCTGACCGATCTTTTTTTAAAACTAACTCTTTTTTTATCACTTCTTCAATATCTTGAAAATATTTATAGCTTTGCCAAAAACCATCCAAATAAATATCCCCAGTTTTTTTTAGGGCTTCTTCTTCGTAGCCGATATGGAATTTTCTAAGAACCTTGAAAGAAAAATACCGCCAGGTTTTAGACAGTAATCTGTGAGGATATTTTAACCCATTTATCTCTTTTAGGTTGGCTAAAGTTGCCTCAATTTTGAAATCTTTTAGAGCATAATGTCTTAGTCCATCATAGTCATAACCCGTTGCATCAAGTTTAAGCTCGTCGTCGTTTTTTATAGACAATTTTCGGCCAAGGGCGTATTGGAATAGTTGGTTTCCTAAACCACCCTTGAGTTTTACGATAATCATAAATACAGTATAGCGATATTTAACTTGTTAGTAAAAGGTCGTTTATTATTTGATATAGCTGTGAAAAGAAACAGATTTGTATCTTTTCCCGTAGTTTTTTTCTAGGGTTGAAAGTGAATCTAATTTTTTTCTAGACAGGCTTTTGTTATAAAAAGGTTGTTCTGTTACTAAATTAGGGTGGTGATATAGTACCCAATTAGCGTATGTGTCATAATCTGAGACGCAAGAAGCTTCCTTATTGTTGATTGTCATTAAATAGACCTGATCCCAACTTTTACCCCATCGCTTTTCCATCTCTTGCTTCATTTCGCTTAGGAGTTTTTTGTTAAATATCATCATATGCGAAGTGAAGGAAAGTTTGTTTTTTGTGGTATATCCGAAGATTTTTTTAAAAGATTCAAAATATGGTTGGTGCCACTCTTTATTTTGGTAAAAAACAAAACGATTATTATCTACAAAAGAATTAGTTGCTGTCAGTACTGTGTCTGAGTCCAAAACCAGATAATCTTCTTTTTCGACAATTTTGTCTCCTGACAATTTTAATAATTGTTGGAAAATCCAACCACTGCGGTCTATTTTGTTGACCTGATAATCTATTTTTTCTTTTCCATAACCCAAGAGAGATTTTTCTTCAATAAAAACTAAATTATTTTTTTTACAAAAAGAAATAATCTCGTCATTCTCTTGAGAAACAATAAATATTTTGTTTACTGTTTGTTTAAGATTTTTTAAGGATGAGATTACGTTATCTAATAGGGAAAAGTCTTTGGAAATCGTTGGTATTACTATATCGATTTCTTTTTGAGCTGGATTTTTTGGTTCAAATCCAATTTTAAAAAATAATTTTAATTGAAGTAAAAAAAGAGGGTAAATAAGAAAAAAATTACCAGCTTTTATTCGATCGAGGCTGTAGTATAAGAGATCTTTCATTTCTTAATTATTTTTCTAATTTTTCTAATAATCCTTAAATAAAGAGGAGCTAGGCTACCTTGTTTGATGGTTTTTTCCGCTTCCAGAATTTTTTCTAAACTCGTTTTTGTTTCCAGGTTATTTAGCTGAAACAGAGAATCAATGAGTGGTTTATAGACGGTGATCGTGCCCAGCCCGGTTTTTATTGTTTTTATTAATACATCTATTGCTTCAGTATATTTTTTTTCTTGGTAGTATTTATTACCTAGCCAGAAATAGTCATAGGGATTATTTTTATCAGAACTGAGTATTTTTTGTTGTTTTTCTTGAATGGTATCCATTTTTATCTCTTTTTTATAGTCAGTGATAAAAATTTGTTCTTGATTCTTTAACCAGTCCATTAAAGTTAAATCAACGCTATTGAGATTAAAATTTAGTATTTTATTTTTTATCTCATCGGTAAATAAATAAAAGAATTCGAGGAATATCTTATACCAATTATGAGATATCTTTCCTGATTCATATTCACGTAAATAATATGATTTATGGAAAGCAATTCGATGCCAATAAACTGTTTCCGGACTGGTGTAGGCGATTAATCCATTGGCTAAAAAACGCCAGGCAAAACCTTGAGTATCAAACCCATGGTTTGTTGGATATCCACCAGTAATATTAAAGGCATCCTTTGTAAACATAAAGGTTGAATAAAGTGGACAGAGCGGCCGCTCTTTTTTTTCGACTAAACTTTCAAAGGGTATTTGTTCACCAGTAAAACCAAAGTTATTAGTAAAAGCAATATCTTTTTTATTTTTTCCTCTAAACTTTATGGATGTGCTTATACCTACACCATCACAATTTTTCTCTATTAGTAATTTTACCATCTTGGAGAGGGTTCCATCTCCAAGGAAGTCATCACTGTCTAGACAAAAAATTATGTCACCCGTGGCTTTTTCAACCGCTGTGTTTCTGGTGGCGCCGCCGCCTAAATTTAGACTGTGAAAATAACAGTAAATTTGGGGATATTTTTGTTTTAATGATGACATTAATTCCATCGTCCTGTCTGTTGATTTGTCATCTACCAGTATGATCTCATAAGGTAAATCCAAATTTTGTCGGTAGACTGATGTGACTGCTTCCTCTAAGGTTTTTTCGCAGTTGTAACAGGGGATAATTACCGATAGTTTGTGTTCCATTTTATTAGTCATTATTTGTTATCATTATGCTTCTTGTATGAGTTTTTTCCAGTAACTGAACCATATGCGAGATTGGTTACCCCTCTCTCTGATTTTTTTAGCCAATTCTGCCAAATTTTCCTCTGATAGACTTTCTAGTTCAGACCATTCGTCTATTGTCCACAGGGGCAAGCTGGCTGTCCCAAAGTAGTTCATTGCGATTGATTTTTTGACTATTGGGATGACCCCTAAATACATCGCCTCCCAGGTTCGATGGCAATCAAGACCATTACCGACTGGAGAGGCGACGAAACTGTAAAGACTAAGTTCTTTTAAATATTTTGGTGGGATGGGGAATCCTTCTATTTTGTCAGCCGTGGGGGTTTTTCTTAAAGACTCTAATGCGGATTGTCTTTCTTGGGGATTTGTTCCAACTGAAAAACCATATAGGATCCTCATCTTTTTAATCGTTACTTTCTGTCTTAGTTTGTCAAAGAGGGAGATTAGGCCATTTTGACAATAATGTTTATTTTCTAACCCAATTGGAATAGGGGTTAGTCGGGGATGTTCAACTGTGACATTTTGAGCAAACCAGTGGATTATTTTATCATCAATCCATCTTAATTCATTACTAGTGATATTTCGATCACTGTTGTGAGTGATTAGTTTATAGGGATTATTTATCTTTGGGTGACACTGGTTAAAATAATCTTCTATTAAGTCACTTTTTAAAAATATAATCTGGCCCTTTTTAACTAGGGTTGGGTCAAATTTTCCTGTTTCGTCGTAAATATAGTCAGATATTTTCCTGAAGCTATCGCCAGACAGGTATGGCTCACTGGATGGTCGGGAATCCGTTGAATGTTTTATCAACCATCTTTTCAGCCGACTTATTATTTTGAAAAGTTTTTTTCTCATTTATTTAGTGATTGGTGAAATATTTATTTTTTTAAAAATAGCCAAACCAACACTCTTGGGTGGAAGAATTTCTAATTGTAATTCCCAGCTTGAATCAGCTAAAATTAAAGGTTTAATGGAGTTTGTTTTTTCAGTTTTCCAGTCATGTAAAATCAATAAAGTATTCAGTTTAAAATATGGAGAGAAGATATTATATTGATCGACGGTTTGCTTTTCGTTTTCTGCTCCGTCTAAAAATATAGAACCTACACCCTCTTCTTTATCTACATAATTTAGCAGATTTTCGGCTGATTGCCCTAAAACAAAATTAACAAATGGAGCTAGGCGAGGGAGTTTTTCTTGATAATAATTACTTGCTCGTCGGTAATAATAAGGATTTTCTTCCATTGTAATTAATTGTCCTTCTTTGTTATGAGACATAGCTTTCGCAATAAAAAAAGTGCTCCCACCTCCTGTGTAGGTTCCGATTTCAAAACACTGTTTGGGTTTATGGCTTAAAATTGTCTCATAAATAGCCTGTCTTTCGGCAATATACATCTGACCTGGTAGTCCTAAATGACCCTCAAAGAAAAATCTTTTTTCTTTAGTCCATTGCCAGCGAATTATTAGAAAATAAATGAGTCTTTCTAACCAGGTTAGTTCATGAAAATTGTGTTCCAATTTTTCTCTAAATTTGAAAGTAAATTTAAATTGTTTAAAAATATATTTAATCTTATTTTTCATTATTTTTTATGGGTAAAAATTTTAAAAATGATTGTCCGGGTGAGGTGTGCAACTGATAGAAAAAATAATTTTATTTTTTCGAGAGTTGAAAATTTTTCTCCCCAGAGAAATCTAGCTTCCCAAAATATTTTTTTGGGTTGCCACCATTGGTAATCAATCTTTCGACATAAAAGGTACCATCGGCCAATTAACGATTTAGTAAATAAAATCTTATCATATCTTTTTGATTCTATATTAGACAAATGTAGTTTGGTAAACCAGTCTCTCATCTTTTTTACTGTCTCCACTGTTTCAGATAGCTCACCGACAGAGAATGAATAATGTCTTTCTAGCTCTTCTGTTGTAAATTTAACTCCAAGGGATTCTAATTGATAACGATAGATGAGCGGCATTATTTTAGGATAATTTGTTTTGTGGCGAAGGCTGGTATTTTCTCCGTGATTTCTGATTTGAGTTAATACCTCGGGAAGATTGTATACTTTACTTTTTTCTGCCAGCCTAATCCAAAGATCATAATCTTCGGCTGGAGGGAGGTCTAGACGGTAGTGCTTTGATGGTAATGATGATTTTCTAATCATTGTTGCTGATTGAGCAAAGTAGTTTGAGAAGATCATTATAATAGGTATTTCTTTTGCTGGGGCAGAAAAGATCCAGGTTCCGTTTGGAACAATTTCCCCGTTTTTATCGATCGTCTCAATATAGGAACCAACTAAGCCAAAATCAGGATTGTTGTCCAAAAAAGCTACTTGTTTAGCTAAACGCTCTGGATAAGACCAGTCATCACAATCTAAATTGGCGATATACCGTCCTCTTGCTTCATCGAGTCCGATGTTGCGGGTAATTGCTAACCCTTTGTTGCCTTGGTTGTTGATTAATCTTATACGAGGTTCGGCATAAGATTGGATTATTTTTACACTACTATCGATTGAACCATCGTTTATACAGACGAGCTCCCAGTCGGTAAATGTTTGAGTTAAAATACTATCGATTGCTTCTCGCAGATATTTTTCTCCGTTATAAACCGGCATGATGACTGACACTTTGGGAATTTTTGTTTCCATTATATTTTTCTGGGGATAAAACTTAAATCTATTTCTTGATGACAGCTTTTGTTGTTTAGTCCGTAAAATTTTTGGTAGTCAATTTGGTAGCCAGCTTGCCATTTCTTAAGTAAGTCATCAACATTTGTCTTACCGTAACGATTATTGATGTCTGTTTGGACTTTGTTGCAGGGGATATTAACTATTCTTGATTTTTTATAGGCTATGCCACCGCGCATTTCAAATAATGGTTTAAATATTTGGAGACCTCCCTCTAGTGTATTGGGAGAATGGAAATCAATGTTTTTAACCATACCCAGTATTTCAGTGGTTAAGAAAATGTGTCCATCAACTGACAGTGGGTAATTCCAATCATATTTTGCCTCAGCCCAATTCCAATAAATTTTATTATTTTCGGCGGTAAATTCTGGTAAGGGTTGTTGTTTATCTATTGTATAGGCGTAGTCTAAATTAGTCCCCAGTCTTAAAGAGAGAATATCTTTTTGACTATTTATTTCTTTGATCTCGTTGATATCTACTTCTTCGGTCCAAATGATATCGTCAACTAGAAAAAATATTTTTTCAGTTTCTATTGTTTCTAAGACGTTAATTAGTAAATAGGGAAATTCCGCGCTTTCTTTTTGGTGAATAAATTTAACATTTTCGTCGGTTACCTGTTCTCTTAACTCTTGATAGGCCATCAGATGGTTAGTCGTTGAACTTCGATAGATGATAAAAATAGGGAAGGGTTCAGAAGTTTTTTCCTTAATCGAACCTAACAGGGCATGAAGTTGAAGTGCTCGATCAAAAGAAAAAATAATCGCACTCACTCCTGCCTTCCGTAATTTATTTTTCCCCTCATTAAGTTCATCTTTTTGTAGATAAAAATTAATTATGGCAGTGGATTCTTTTTTTAGTCTGGTTAATTGGCTAGTCGGCAACAATTCTAGTCCCATCACTTTAAATATCCCGTTAGTTAGTTTAAGTAAAAAACTAGCCATTATTTTTGCCTGAATAATAATTATTCTTGTTATTTTTTTGATTAAATTAAACATTTTTTTTAAACCAAAAACAACCACAACCATAATCTTCTTGATCGGCCAGTTGGGGATCAGCATGTCTAATTAGTGCTCCTGCGTTTGGGATGAGAGAAAATTCAATTAAATTTAAATCAGAGAAAAGATCGATGATTTGTTTATAAGAATAAATTCGATGAGCGTTATAACATAATTTAGTCTTGCCAATGGGAGTTACAAAAATAAGCGAACCACCAGGAGCCAAGACTCGCTTAAGTTCTTTTATGGCTTTGATGTCTCCTTCTGGATCCAGTCGGTCACCATAACGACCTAAGCCAATATGTTCTATTGTGTGCATACAGGATAGTGATTTAACACTATTATCTTCGAGTGGTAGATTCATTAAATCTCCAGACTTTGACACCAGGTTGTCTAGATTAATATCGGCGGGACGGTAATCGTAAAAATGCACTGGAATAAAGGCTGATAAGATTGAACAGAAATTAATGGTTGATGAAATATCAATATGGTAGACCGGATTTATTTCTTTTATAATTCGAGCTGCCCAGGATGGGTGATAGAGGTAATGATGATCAAAATCTGTTGTAGTCGTCTTGTCATAAAGTTGGGCTTGACGATTTTTCCAGATGAGCGGAAAACGGTTATTTTGTCCAGTCAGTTTTTTAAAGTGATACCAATCAATTAAGAAGTTTAGTTTTAGTTTTAAATTTTTTATTTTTTGGATCATTTTTTTAAAAAGATTATATCTCTTGAGACAGATACTTTATATTGGCTTTCTTTCTTTATAAAATCAATTAGTTTATCTAAGGTGGGATAATCGTTTTGTCCGGTAAATAGTCTTGCGTCATCAATTAAAATGGTATGATTTTTGACTGGGTGTCGAAAGATCGTCAGCAATTCTTTTATAATTGGTGTTTCTAATTCTCCCTTCCCTGTTGTCCCGCCAGAATAATGCCCATCTAACCAGAACAGACAAGGGGAATTAATATTTTCGATAATTTCTGTTAGTTTCTGTCCACTGTCACCACAAATAATTTTTATATGATCTTGGTCGGCAAATCTTTGACGAGCGTTTTCGGCAAAAGTTGGTTCGATTTCGATTGAGAAGATTTTGTCAAAGGAATTTTTCATCTTCTCTACCATCTCTCCCATATGTGTTCCGGTTTCGATGAAGATATTTTTGTTTTGAGAAAAACTTTTGACTGTGTATCTTTTGATTAACTCCGGGGCGGGGGATGGACATCCGCGGAGATACCACTTTGTCCAGATAATTGGGTGTCTAAGTCTTATTATTACACTGTCGTAAATTTTTTTAAAAAAATTAATCATTTTATTTTTTTAGTTTTGATAATATCTTTTGACCGAATAACTTGATATCGGATACATCTTCTGATTCA
>Ga0172380_10006876_pt1 | contig 13027 bp, 13 predicted proteins | sample Leawe162metaG_FD_119747 | JGI IMG/M metagenome (GOLD analysis project Ga0172380, IMG submission 119747) | Leachate microbial communities from a municipal landfill in Southern Ontario, Canada - Leachate well 162 metaG | ecosystem: Engineered > Solid waste > Landfill > Unclassified | place...
GACGCTGGAGCGGGTGCGCGGCGGCGAATGGGACCTGCTGCTGCTCGACATGTCGATGCCGGGTCGCAGCGGGGTCGAGCTCATCAGGCAGATCAAGGCGGAGAAGCCCCGGCTGCCGATCCTGGTGCTGAGCATGCACAAGGAAAGCGAGTATGCGGTGCGCAGCATTCGCGCCGGCGCCGCCGGCTACCTGTGCAAGGACAGCGCTTCGCAGCAATTGCTGACTGCGATCCGCGCCGTGGCAGGCGGCGGACGTTTCATTGGCCCCGAAGTGGCCGCCGATCTGGCCTTCGGACTGATCCAGCGCGACGACCGGCCGCTGCATGCCTTGTTGTCGGATCGGGAGTTCCTGATTTTTCGCAAGCTGACCGCCGGCGACACGATCAGCGAGATCGCCCAGCGCCTCAACCTGAGTGCCAAGACGGTCAGCACCTACAAGGCCCGCGTGCTGCAAAAAATGCAAATGTCGAGTGTTGCCGACCTGATTCGCTATGGCCTGAAACACAATCTGCTCGACGATCCTGCCGATTCCTGAGCGTCGGAGCAGGCCGCGGCGGGCCGTTTCGGCAAGCCGATACTGTAGGACGATCCCTACGCCCGGGTTCCCTGTCGCTCACGAAAAGTCGCGCCCCCCGCCGATATCGCTGAAAACCTGATCGGCGCAGCATCATGTTCACCGTAGTCATGCTTCTGTGAACTCTGATGAAAATCCTGCTGGTGGAAGATTCGAGGATCCTGCGCGAACGCTTGCGCGGCATCATCGGTGCCATTCCAATGGCAAGCCTGGTGGCGGAGACCGACAACGCTGACGACGCCAGACGCCTGCTGGACCAGCACCGGCCCGAAGTCGCGGTGATCGACCTGCGTCTCAGAAGCGGCAGCGGCCTCTCATTGCTCGTGCACGCCAGGGCCGCGCATTCGGCGACGACTCTGATCGTGCTGACGAATTTCGCGCAAGCCGAATACCGCTCGAAGTGCCTCGAACTTGGCGCGCATTACTTCTTCGACAAGTCCAAGGGCATCGGTGCGTTCACGCTGCTGCTGGCAGATTTGAGCCGGTGCCTGGTCGAACGGTCTGGCGCTTGCGGGAGCGATGCGCCATGAGCCGCCTCGCCCTGGTCCTGGCCTTCGGCCTTGCCTGCCATCAGCTGCTTGCCGCACCGGCCCAGCAATCCCCGTCGGAGCAAGGCCTGCATGAACGGCTGGCGCAAGTCAGGAACTGTGTCGTCGCGGTGGCCAGGATCGATACCGCGGGCGGCATCGCCAGGATCGTGGCCACGCATGGCACTGCCTTCCACATTGGCACCGGCGGCCATGCGCTGACCGCCAAACACGTGATCGCCGGCAAGCCGAAAGGGCTGGTCGCCTTGACCATGGAGGAAGCCGGCGGCTGGACCTGGACCCCGGTTGTCGCCAGCGAATTGCATCCCTCCGAGGACGTGGCGATCATCAAGCTGGAGTCCGGCGCCTGCCGGTCTGGCTTCCCGCTCAGCAGTGCCGTCGAACTGGCCTCGTCCAGGTACCGGACTTACGCCTATCCGGGCCAGGCCACCCGGCTGGAGATCGCCAAAGGCGAGTTCCCCGACCTGGTGTATACCGAAGGCTATATCCGCCGGCGGTATTCCGCGTCCGTCTATCCATCCACGGGGTCGTCGTCTCCCGCGGGGGCTGCGCGGGTTGATGGAACTGCATTCTTTGAACTCAGCCAGGTGGCCGGACCCGGCACCTCGGGCGGGCCGGTTTTCGACCTTGCCGACCCGCTGACCGTGATCGGCATCTACTCGGCCGAGAAACATGTTCCCCAGTTCATCAACGCTGATGGCAAACAGATCGTCCAGCTGACTTCCGTGGCCTACGCCGTGCGTGACGAAGCATTCCGGGATTGGAAGCCGGCAATGCTGGGTGGCAGGACAGTTTTCGAACAGTCACGCCCCGCCCGCGTTGGCCGTTAGCAGCCTGTTTCAGCGGGGATGGTTCGAGTGCGGCAGGGCCGCCGCGCTGTCCCGGGGGCTTCTGCTAGGATGCTCCAGGCCAGCATGATGCAGGCGAATCATCACAGCGGAGGCATACATGAAGGTCGCGGCGTTTGTTGCGGTTGGCGCAATCCTCGTTGCGCAAGCCACCCTGGCGCAGGACGCACCCAGGCCGCGATGCGCCGATGCCGACAATGAGTGTGCGCTGCAGGCGATGAAGCACCATGCCGCGACGCGAATAAGCAACTGGACGGCCGCGCTGTCCTTGCCGGTCGCCGAGCGCATCGGTCCGGCGCCGCTGCAACTGGTTGAATACATCACGCTCGACAATATCGCGAACGGCTATCCCGAACGGCCGCGCGCCGCCAGGCTCGATGCGGGCTTGCTGGCCGATGTCAAAGCTGCCATCGCCGACCTGCCGGCGACGATCTGGGCGCTGTTCGGCGAGCGCCTGGTCGGCGTGTATTTCGTTGACGGCCTGGGCGGTACCGGCTACACGGACTACGTGTTCGATGCGCACGGTCGGCCAGTGAAGGGCTTCATCGTGCTTGATGCCGCGGTCCTCGCCGGGCAGCGCGCCAACGCCTGGGCGACGTGGAAGGAAAATACGCCCTTCGCGCCAGGCGCCGGCTATCGCCTCGAAGCGCGGATCGAAGCCGACGGCAACGACAATCGCAGGAACGCCATCCAGTACATCCTGCTGCACGAGCTGGGCCACGTGCTCTCGATTGGCGCCGACATCCACCCGCCGTGGAACCTGAGCCCAAAGGAGGTCGCCGGCGAGGCGAAGTATCCATTCTTCGATCTCTCGTGGACCATCGATCGCCAGGCGGGCAAGTTCCGCACGCTGTTCGATGCCAATCTGCCGCAGCGCGCCCGGACGGTTTATTACCTCGGCGCGAAACTTTCTGCCGCCGAGATGCAGCCAGCCTATGCCAGCCTGAGGAACAGCAATTTTCCATCGCTCTATGCGAGCACCTCTCCGGGCGACGATTTCGCCGAGAGCTTCGCCTCCTATGTGCATGTGGTGCTGATGCGACGGCCCTGGCAGGTCACCATCTCGCGCGACGGCAATCCAGTCGAAATCTTCCGTGCCTGCTGGGGCGAGCCGCGCTGCGCGCAAAAGCAGCAGCTGCTGGAGCGGCTCGTCAGGCCTTCGTCATAGCCCGGCGTTGGCCGCAGGGCTAGGGCCGACGCCCAGGCGCGTCGCGCATGACGCCTGCCACTGGCCGGCTGCGCTTCTTCGACTCGTACATCAGAACGTCCGCCCGGTGCATCAGGTCTTCCGTGGATTCGTGCTGGTCGAACTCCGCGAGACCAATACTCAGGCTCACCAGGGGGCATCCCGGCCGGGGCATCCATTCTTCGGCCCAGCGTTTGTCAAACGATGCCTTGAGGCGGCTGCCGATGACCTGGGCCTCCTCTCCCGGCGTATCGAGCAGCAGCACCATGAACTCGTCACCGCCATAGCGAAATGCCATGTCGACCTTGCGCAGCTCGCCCTGTATGGTTTGCGCGGTGAAGCGCAGCGCATGGTCGCCCTCCAGGTGACCGAGCTCATCGTTCACCTGCTTGAAGTTGTCCAGGTCGATGCAGATCAGGTTCAAGGGACGGTGGTGGCGCCGGGCGCGCTCGATTTCCGTTTCCAGAACGGACATGAAATGTCGCTGGTTGTGCAGGCCCGTCAGATTGTCGGTCACCGACATTTGCTTGAGCTGGGCTTCGAGCTGCTTGGTTTCGGTCAGGTCGTGGAAGAAACCGATGCTGCCAGCTTCTTCGCCATTGCGTACGAGGAGCCTGGCCGACAGCCGAATGTCGACCACGCGGCCGGCCTTGGAGACCAGCTGGGTTTCATAGCCCTGAATTTGCCGATCTGCGCTCGCGTACATCTGCCTGGCGACCATGCGCGCATGGTCGGCGGTCGGATAGACCTGCGTGATCGCAAGCTGCTCGATCACCTCGTCGCTGCTGTAACCGAGCAGCCGTTCGGCAGCCGCGTTGAACAAGACAATGACTCCGGCCCGATTCACCGCGATGATCGGGTCCGGACTCAGCGAAACGAGTTCCTGCAGGTCGGCTACTTTGAGAAAGGGATTTTGCACGGAAGTTCTTGCTGCATCTTTGATGCGGAACTATAGCAAATCGCCCTGTTCAAGGCTTTGGGGCGCCTACTGCAACCCGCAAGGTCGGTGCCATTTCCATCCTTCATACAGGTTGCCGCGCTGTCCTGGCTTATACTCGGCTGCGTTTCAGGGCGGCGGGTTGAGCTGCAGGCTTCGAGCCTTGCGGCCGACAGCGCTGCCAGGGCTGCCCCGGAAAGCATCGGGCAGGCCCGCCGACCATGACCGGAATCCTGGATCGCGAGGACATGAGCATGCACCTGAAGGAATGGGTTTTTGCCACCGATCACAAACGGGTCGCCATTCTCTACCTGATCGGTTCGCTGGCGGCCTTTGTCATTGCCGGCATCCTGGCCCTGCTGATGCGGGCCGAGCTGTCTGTCGCCGGACCGACGCTGACTGCCAACCCGACCACCTACAACGTCTGGCTGTATGCCCACGGCACCCTGATGATTCTCGCCTTCCAGTTGCCGGCGCTGACGGGATTCGCCGCCAACTACTGCATTCCGCTGATGATCGGTGCCAGGGATGTGGCATTCCCGCGCCTCAATGCCTTCTCGGTATGGCTGTTCTACATGGGCATCGTTCTGGCGCTGCTGACCTTCGTCGTCCCCGATCCGCCCGACGTGCTGTGGACCGGCTACCCGCCCTACTCGACCATTACCAGCGGCAACACCGCCCTGTACAGCCTGACGGTACTGCTGATCGGATTTTCATCGGTCATCGCCGGGGTCAATATCCTGACCACGATCATCTTCATGCGCGCGCCCGGCGTGACCTGGAACAAGCTCAACATCTTCGTCTGGGGCACGGCCGGCGCCTTCGTCATGCAACTGGCCTTTGTGCCGGTGCTGGGCGCGTCGGTACTGATGCTCAGCCTGGACAAGTACCTGGGCGCCGGCTTCTTCGACCCGACCAACGGCGGCGATGTACTGACTTACCAGAACCTGTTCTGGTTCTATTCGCATCCGGCGGTCTATGTGATCTTCCTGCCTTTCTTCACCATCATCATGGAGATCTTCGCCACCTTCGCCAGGAATCCCGTATTCAATTACCGCGCCGCGGTGTACGGCGGTATCTGGGTTCTGGTGGCGATTTCCGGTGAAGTCTGGATCCATCACCTCTATGTCTCCGGCATGCCCGACTGGCTGCGCCTGGTCCAGATGGTGACGACGCTGTGGGTTTCGGTGCCCGTCGGCCTGCTCACCATCAGCCTGGTCGGCACCCTGTACAAGGGATCGATCAGCGTCGAGATGCCGATGCTGTATGCGCTGGGCGCCTTCCTGCTGTTCCTGGTCGGCGGTCTGACGGGGATTCCGCTGGCGGTCAGCTCGCTGGATGTCAACCTGACCGAGACCTACTATGTTGTCGGCCACTTCCACTATGTGATGGCCCTGACCGGCACCCTGGCCATATTCGCCGGCATCTACTACTGGTTCCCGAAGATGACAGGCAGGATGTACAACGAAGCCTGGGCCAGGGTCGGCCTCGCGATCAACTTCATCGGTGCCAACATCGTTTTTGCGCAGATGATGATCGTTGGCGTTCGCGATGGCCTGCCGCGCCGCTATTACGACTGGGCGCAGTTCCCGCAGGTGGCCAACGAACAGCTGATCATGACCGCGGGTTCCGTGCTCCTCGCTCTCGGCTTTGCGATAACCCTGCTGAACTGGATCGCCGGCGCCATTACAGGCCGGCCGGCGGGCGACAACCCCTGGGCTTCGACCTCGCTGGAGTGGACCACCGTCTCGCCGCCACCGCCGGGCAACTGGCCCACGCCGCCGGTGCTGGGCGATGAATGGACGCCCTACGCCTACCACAGGCGTTGATCGAGGAGCATGAATTCCCTGCCCTTCATGGAGGGAATGGTATGTGGCATTTCCGACAATCGAACTTTCCGGCGCCGATGAATCAATGACTTAGCGCCTGGCACAGGCATTGCTGATAGGAACGCGACGCTCTCCGTGGAGAAACATCGTGGACCTGCCAGTGATCACCCCAGACGCACCCAAAGCCGGCGGCTGCAGCGCCGGCAGTTGCGGCTCCTCTACTTCCCAGGTGGACGGCATGTCGGACGAAATCCGCGCCCGGGTGCAGGACCATCCCTGCTACTCGGAAGACGCGCACCATTATTTCGCGCGCATGCACGTCGCGGTGGCGCCGGCTTGCAACATCCAGTGCCATTACTGCAACCGCAAGTACGACTGCGCCAACGAGTCGCGCCCCGGCGTCGTTTCCGAGCTGCTGACGCCCGACCAGGCGGTGAAAAAGACCCTGGCCGTGGCGGCGACGATTCCGCAGATGACGGTGCTCGGCATCGCCGGCCCCGGCGATCCCCTGGCCAACCCCGCGCGCACCTTCGAGACCTTCCGCCAGCTCGCCGCCAAGGCGCCCGACATCAAGCTCTGCGTGTCGACCAACGGCCTCGCGCTGCCCGACCACGTCGAGGAATTGTCGAAGCACAACATCGACCACGTCACCATCACCATCAACTGCGTCGACCCTGATGTCGGCGCCAAGATCTATCCGTGGATCTTCTGGCAGAACAGGCGCATCCACGGCCGCGAGGCCGCCGCGATCCTGATCGAACGGCAGCAGCAGGGGCTGGAAATGCTGGTGGCGAAGGGCATCCTGGTCAAGGTCAATTCGGTGCTGATCCCCGGCGTCAATGACGAACACCTGAAGGAAGTCTCGAAGATCGTCAAGGCGAAAGGGGCCTTCCTGCACAACGTCATGCCGCTGATCGCTGAGGCCGAGCACGGCACCTTCTACGGCATCATGGGCCAGCGCAGCCCGAATCCGGCGGAACTGAAGAACCTGCAGGATGCCTGCGAGGGCGACATGAACATGATGCGCCACTGCCGCCAGTGCCGCGCCGACGCCGTCGGCCTGCTCGGCGAGGATCGCGGCGACGAATTCACCATGGACAAGATCGAGGCCATGGACATCGACTACGAAGCCGCGATGGCGGTGCGTGCCGAGTTGCGCGCCAAGGTCACGGCGGAACTCGAAGCCAAACGGCAAAAGCCAAAAGCGGCGCATGCACCGGCGGCGCCGCAGGTGGTGCAGTTCATGCCGCGCCAGAAAACGCCGGCCGGACGGGCGGTGCTGATGGCCGTGGCAGGGAAGGGCGGCCTTGTCGCGGTGCACTTCGGCCACGCGAAAGAGTTTCTCGTCTATGAAGCCTCTGCCGCGGGCGCCAAGTTCGTCGGCCATCGCAAAGCGGAACAGTATTGCGCCGGCGACGAGACCTGCGGCGATGGTGAATCGGTCCTCGATCGCACCATCAAGGCCCTCGAAGGCTGCGAAGTCGTGCTCTGTTCGAAGATCGGCTTCGAGCCCTGGGGCAATCTCGAAGCGGCCGGTATCGCGCCGAATGGCGAGCATGCGATGGAGCCAATCGAGGAAGCCGTGATGGCGGTGTGGAATGAAATGTTGGCGGCGGGCAAGTTGGAGTCCACGTCATCCACAGCGAAGTGCGCGTAAGGAAAAAACCATGGCGCTCGAAATCATCGAAAGCTGCGTGAACTGCTGGGCCTGCGCGCCGCTCTGTCCGAATCAGGCGATCTACGCCGCCGCCCCTCACTTCCTGATCGACGCCGACAAATGTACCGAGTGCGTCGGCGATTTCGCCGATGCGCAATGCGTTGCGATCTGCCCGATCGAAGGCGCGATCCTCGACGAACTCGGCGCGGAAATGAACCCGCCGGGCTCGCTGACCGGCATCCCGCCCGAGCGCTGGGCGGCGGCGCAAGCAGAAATCATGGCGCGCTGATCATGGCCACCATCACCTTTTACGAAAAGACCGGCTGCGCCGGCAATGCGCGCCAGAAGAAGCTGCTTGCGGAGTCCGGCCACGAGGTGCTGGCGCGCGACCTGCGCCACAAGGCCTGGACCAATCTGGCCCTGCTCGAATTCTTCATCGGCCTGCCGGTCGCGCAGTGGTTCAACCTTGCCGCGCCGGCCATTAAATCGGGCGAGATCGTGCCCGGGGAACTCGACGAGCCGACTGCGCTGGCGTTGATGCGCGACAACCCGCTGCTGATCCGGCGTCCCTTGCTGCAGGTCGGCGAGGAGCGAAGAGTTGGCTTTGACGCCACGGCGATCCACGCCTGGATCGGTCTGACGGATCTGCCCGATGAGAACCTCGAAACCTGTCGTCATGGCGGCGAGCCTTGCCCGACCTCATAAGCGGAAAAACCATGCCCAAAGCTCAAGTCACGTTTCAGGACATCGGCGTCACCGTCACCGTTCCCGCCGGCACCCGGCTCATCGAAGTCTCGGAAAAAATCGGCGCCGGCATCACCTACGGTTGCCGCGAAGGCGAGTGCTGCACCTGCCTGACCAAGATCGTCTCCGGCCACGAGCACCTGGCCGCGCCCTCGATGCTGGAAGACCAGGTGCTGAAGGACAATCTCGCGCCGCGCCACCATCGCCTCGCCTGCCAGGCCCAGTTGTTGGGTGGCAGCATCGTCGTCAAACCGGCCTGATCGCGGTCGGCGATCCGATCCGGCGATCGCCGCCGCCGCTGCCGTGATGCCGGAAATCCTGGCGCGCGCCGAGGCCGCCTATCTCGGCCTTGCGCTGGGCGATGCGCTGGGTGCCACCGTCGAATTCATGACCCCGCGCGAGATCGCCCATCACCATGGCGTGCATCGCGAGATCGTCGGTGGCGGCTGGCTCCGGCTCAAGCCCGGCCAGGTCACCGACGACACAACCATGGCGCTGGCGCTGGGCGAGGCCATCCTCGCCCATGACGGACGGGTCGAAGCGCTGGCCTGCGCGCGCGGCTTCGACGCCTGGATGCGGGCGAAGCCGGTCGATATCGGCAACACCGTGCGGCGCAACCTGCTGCGCTTTCGCCACACCGGCGAGCCGCAGGCGCCGGGATCCGAACACGACGCCGGCAACGGCGCCGCGATGCGCGTGCTGCCGGTGGCGCTGGCGACGCTGGGCCGGCCCGAGGCCGAGGTGCGCGCCGCCTGCCGTGCCCAAGCCCACGTCACCCACCACAACGCCGCCTCGGATGCGGCCTGCGAATTTCTCGCGCTGGCGGTGCAGGATTTCCTGCTCGGCAAATCCCTGCGCGACGTGTTCCGTACGCGCATCCAGCCCTTGGTGCAGGCGCAGCCGGCCTTCGCCTTCCGCGCGCGGCCGCGGCGCGAGAATCCCAGCGGCTGGGTGGTCGAGACCCTGCAGGCGGTGCTGCAGGCGCTGGTCGATGTCGGCGGCTTCGAGCGCTGCCTGGTCGATGTCGTCAATCGCGGCGGTGACGCCGATACCACCGGCGCCATCGCCGGCATGCTGGCCGGCGCGCTCTACGGCCGCGAAGCCTTGCCGGCGCGCTGGCTCAACGCGCTCGATGCGCAAGTGGGGGAGGCTTGCGTGGCGCAGGCGCGGGCGCTGATCGAACTGGCCATGCTGCAGGGATAAGTTCAGGCGGCGACCGGGCTGCGCGCCAGTTCGGCGACGAGTGCGCCAAGCTCCGCTTCGACCAACTCTATCCCCTGCCTCGCGCAGAAACGCCTTTCCTTGTCGGTCGGCGCCGCGATCAGGGCCCAGCCCGAAGGTTCTTTGGCGGCGTCATAGATCAGGTCGGAGAAGACCATGCGTTCGGAATCGCGGTTGAGGCGCATGCCGAGTAGCAGGTAGCGCTTGCCTTTTCTGTGCGTCTTGACGAAGCGCGGCACGGCGAAGCCGCCCATCAGTTCGGTGATGTAATCGACATAGTCGGCGTCCGAGGCGATGTAGCTGGATTTCGGCAGCGGGGCGCCCATGGGCTTGAACAGGATGGGCAGGGCGGGGTCGGCCTGGGTCGGGTCGATTTCGGCGTAGCTGTCGCCGTCGTGGGCGAATAGCTTGAAGCGGTAGTCGGTGCCGCCGATCCTGGCGCAGCCGAGGATCAGCAGGTGCGGCATGTGCGCGTAGCTGTCCTGCAACTGGGTGTCGCGGTTGATGTCGATCACGTAGGTCGGGGCGATCTCGCCCAGCCAGTCGTGCAGCGCGGCGCGCGTCCATTTGCTGGTGGCATAGGTGGCGTCGAGGAAGCGCGTGACGGCGCTGCGGCCGCGCTTGAGTTCGATGTTCATCGCGGCGCGGGGGAATTCGTACATCAGCTTGGGCGCCATCGGCTGGCCGTTGTTCATGGCCAGGATCAGTTGTTCGCCGGTGGCCGGGATGGGCCGGCCGTCGAGTTTCGATCTGACGTCGGCGAGGACGCCGGGGCCGAGATAGGGGACGATGCTGCCGTCGGTCAGGCCGGCCCGCCATTGGTCGAGGAGTGCGCTGGGAATCATTTTGTTGTGCTCCGGGTTGGGTAGGCGTGGTCGTGCAAGAAGCGCACCCGGCGCGAAGGCCTGTGCTGGCAAGGGCTTGCGGATTGATTGTCGGACTTGCTACAAGACGGGTCAGCCTTATTGGGCGTGACGTTCAGCGTCACATCCGGCTCTGCCCCATCCCCTCCCCGGCCCTCCCCTTGAAGGGGAGGGAGAGAAAGTTGGCGCTGGCTGCGCCTTGCGTACCTGGAATTCCGCTTCGCGGGCAGGCAACGGCGATCAGGCGCTTGCCAGGCGCACTCGATAGAGCCCGCCGATCACCACGTATTCGTCTTCGGCCTTGAGCATGCCGGGGAGCAGCTGGCTGTAGAAGGCCAGCTTGGGCAGGGGTACGTCGATGCTGAGGATGCTGTCGCCGAACTCGCCGGCGCGTTCGCGCGAGCGCGAGAAGGAACTGATGTTGTTGAGCAGTACCACCTTTGCTTCCGGGCCGCTGTGGATGTTGCCGTCGGCGACGATCTCGTGGTCACTCAGGCGGTTCACGCCGCGGTAGAGGCGGATGTGGCTGCGCTGCGGAAACTGGCGCGCCAGTTCGTACTGGCAGTAGGCGTAGAGCAGGTCGAGCTGGGCTTCGAGGGCGTTGGTGCCGTAGAGGCCGGCGGCGCGCATCGCGACATAACGCTGCCAGGCGGCGCTGCCCGGTTCGCGCAGCGAATCGCCGTGGTGGCGCGGCATCAGGCCGAAGCGCGATTCGACCCAGCCCTTGAGTACCGCTGCCTCGCGCCCGTCGGGGTCGAAGGCCCAGCCGCGCACCACGCGCAGGTAGCTGGCCCTGGCCCGCGATTTCGGCTGCTGCGCGGTGAGGCCGGCTTCCTCGGGATGGTTCAGGCGGAAGTGCGCTTCCATATAGCCGACGAAACGCTGGGCACGCTCGGCGGCCGCTTCAATCTCGTCGAGCAGTTCGAACAAGGGGCGGTGCAGGGCGGCGACGCCATCGATCGCCAGCGCCGCCGGCGCGCGCTGAAAGCTGAGGCCGCCGAGGATGGACGCGGGCAGGTTGCAGCGGTTGATCGGCAGCCGGACCGATTTCGGTAAGGCCGGAGCAGGCGGGTCTCCTTTGTCGAGGGCACGACAAAGCGGCGCGTCGATGTCGTACATCGCAGCCGCAGCGGAATCCTCGGGTATCGCGGAAAGCCTTGTCACGTCAGGGTTTACGGGAATTCACGGCGACTGGCACGCTCCGTGCAGTAGTCCTGCCGTGAGCAAGGGAATTGCCCTCGACTCCAAAGAATGCAACGCAGGATTTCAATGCAGGACCTCAACAAGGAGAGCGCATCATGGCAAAACTTCGTCAGGCCGCCATCTACGGCAAAGGCGGTATCGGCAAGTCTACCACCACGCAAAATCTCGTCGCCGCGCTGGCCGAAGCCGGTAAGAAGGTGATGATCGTCGGCTGCGATCCCAAGGCCGATTCGACCCGCCTGATCCTGCACGCCAAGGCGCAGAACTCGGTCATGGAACTCGCGGCGGAAGCCGGCTCGGTGGAAGACCTCGAACTGGAAGACGTGCTGTCGGTCGGTTACGGCGGCATCAAGTGCGTCGAATCCGGCGGCCCGGAGCCCGGTGTCGGCTGTGCCGGCCGCGGCGTGATCACCGCGATCAACTTCCTCGAGGAGGAGGGCGCCTACACCGACGACCTCGACTTCGTTTTCTACGACGTGCTCGGCGACGTGGTCTGCGGCGGTTTCGCCATGCCGATCCGCGAGAACAAGGCGCAGGAAATCTACATCGTCTGCTCCGGCGAAATGATGGCCATGTATGCCGCCAACAATATCGCCAAGGGCATCGTCAAGTACGCCAACTCGGGCGGCGTGCGCCTCGCCGGCCTGATCTGCAACAGCCGCAACACCGACCGCGAAGACGAACTGATCATGGCCCTGGCCGACAAGCTGGGCAGCCAGATGATCCACTTCATCCCGCGCGACAACGCCGTGCAGCACGCCGAAATCCGCCGCATGACGGTGATCGAGTTCGATCCGACGCACAAGCAGGCCGACGAGTACCGCTCCCTGGCGAACAAGATCGTGGAGAACAAGAAGTTCGTGATCCCGACCCCGATCACCATGGACGAACTCGAAGCCCTGCTGATGGAGTTCGGCATCATGGACGTCGAAAACACGGCCATCATCGGCAAGACCGCGGCGGAACTCGCCGCTGCGTAAGGAAGTATTCCTCCGTAATTTCACGGACGCCGTGCACGCATGAGTGCCGGCGCCCCACAAGGAGAAGCATATGTCTGCATTGACACGCGAACAGACCGAGGCCCTGATCCAGGAGGTGCTCGAGGTCTATCCCGAAAAGGCCAAAAAGGACCGCGCCAAGCACCTGGCGGTCAACGACCAGTCGGTCGAACAATCGAAGAAGTGCATCACCTCCAACCGCAAGTCGCTGCCCGGCGTGATGACCGTGCGCGGTTGCGCCTACGCCGGCTCCAAGGGCGTGGTCTGGGGTCCGATCAAGGACATGATCCACATCTCGCACGGCCCCGTCGGCTGCGGCCAGTATTCGCGCGCCGGCCGCCGCAACTACTACGTCGGCACCACCGGCGTCGACACCTTCGGCACCATGAACTTCACCTCGGATTTCCAGGAGAAGGACA
>Ga0172380_10006878_pt1 | contig 13024 bp, 26 predicted proteins | sample Leawe162metaG_FD_119747 | JGI IMG/M metagenome (GOLD analysis project Ga0172380, IMG submission 119747) | Leachate microbial communities from a municipal landfill in Southern Ontario, Canada - Leachate well 162 metaG | ecosystem: Engineered > Solid waste > Landfill > Unclassified | place...
ATAATTAAATCGGGTTCGATTCTCCTTTCTGGTCCATTTATACCCAATCCTTCAAAGAATTCTATTGGACAAAAATTATATAATGATTCTAATAAATCATTATTATCTTTTTTATAAAATATATTTAAAAATACTATTAATTTATGTACATTAGGAAAAGTACAAGTATGACTATCTTTACTATCATATCTTCCATAATAATCATCAGAATAATAATAAGTAATATAATCAGTACAAAATTTACAACACCCTTTACCCTCTCCTAATTTATTAGATTTATATGGACAATCTGTTCCATCAATATAATCAAGTTCATTATAATAATTATAACTATCTCCATAATCAGTTTTTTTATAAATGTACATCTGCTTTATTCTCCTTCTTCAATAATACAGTTAATCTCTTAGCAGAAGATGTATTATACATTTCTTCACTAATATTATGATTAAATTTATATATACAAGGAAGACATAAACGTGCATACTTCTTGTCTGGTGTTGTTCCATTCCAAATATATGGGATATAAATAATAATTAAAGCCCATACATTTATAGGAATTAATTCCTGACAACAAGAACATTTAGTATTTTCATATTTTATTGGGGCAGTAAAATGCCAACCTCTTCCAGAGGATTCCTCTTTATCTAATAGATTACCAAAGTATTTAAGACAATGCATACATATATGATCATAAGCATTAGTCATATATGGTTCATCTTTAATAATTGGTTTCTTACAATTACTACATTTTTTCATTCGTCTATTGATTTCTTCATGCATATAATTATCCCTTAATTAAGATAAAAATGCCTAGATAAGAATCTATCTAGGCTAATTTAATTCAATTAATATTTATAAATCTTTCTTTCGTTGTACATCATCACAAAATATTAACCAATTATCTCTTCCACCACAACGTTCCATTGTTTGCCAGAATACTTCTTTCTCGTTATCAAAATCTATATATCCAGCAGTTTTTAAAGCATCTCTGGCAGTATATTTATATTGATCATCATATCCATAGTTAAAAGGAACATGAGCTACAAGTTTATTATCAATATATACTTTAACACTATGATATGTATTACCAGCCCTTTTATCAAACCATCGTTTAGCTTTTATAATATACATAATATTAATATCCTTCTTTAAATTTAGAAAGTGCTCCAGATACTACCAATTTAATTTTCAATTCATTCCATTCATCTTCTTTTGTAATAGGAATAGTAAGAATAGTTTTAAATCGTTGTTTCTTTCCATATGAAACTTCTTTAACAATTAATTCATCTGGAGTAACTTCATACAAAAATTCTATATCTCCATGAATTCCATTAGATATTCCATTAGATAAACAACCCATATCTACTATATTATAATAATCATATCCTCTGGATTTAATCATATGATGCATACACCATGCTGCTGCATAAGAAGTATCACTTAATCCTCTATTTCTTTGAAATGCAAATAGAAAAGGAATAAGATAAGGAAGGATACCAGAAGGATATCCATCCATATGAAAATATAGTATATAATCTGGTTTCTTTTGAATACCATCTTTTATCAATCTACCAGTTTCATCTTTTTTTGTTTTATAATTATGAAATGTTACATGACTTCTTGTTGACATTATTTAACTCCTTTCTTATGTCTATAATTATTTTCTAAATCTTCTATTAGTTCATACATCTTTTTTGCTTCTTGAGGATTTTGTGATTCTATGCTAACTGCTTTCCAAAAGAAATCATTTATCTCTTTATAAGGACGACCCCTTTCATTGTTCATTTTGTTTTCTCCACAAGAAATTTATTTTTTATATCTTTCATGGTTTTTTTATACCAAATATTTGTAAGAAGTCTTTTTTTAGAATATGGTATTTTACTATAATCATTATCATCTTCTCCATTACACTCACCATGAGTCTTTCTATAAGGACACATAGTACAATCAGAATTATATCTACTTGTACTAAAAAATACACAGAAAGGACAAACTGTTGGTCCGAGTTCTTCTTCACCCATAGTAACATTTTTATATATTATATTCCAAGCTCTTTTAGCCTTCCTAACACCAATAGTTAACATATATTTATGATCTGCTTCTATATAATATCTTTTAATACGTAGTTTGTTTCTCTTTTTTTTCATTAACTCATCAAGACATAATGCATATACATTTGGTTCTTTCATACATCCTCCTTATTTAAGTCCTTAATTTTCATCTCCAAATCTTTAGCTTCTATATATTCTATATCATAGTTATGTAATGATTTAATCTTTAGTTTATATAATTCTCCTAAAAGATTAGTATTATATTTTGTATTTTCAATAACTTCTCTTATAAAAATATAATTAATATTTCTATCTGTTACCATATGTAATATTTTTTTGTTATCTATCTTAATATAAAAATATGTACCTATTTTTAAGGTCTTTGCTAAATATTTTCTTTTATTAATTATTTCCCACATCTTCTTTCTCCATTCAATAGCATAGTTAGATTCAGTTGGAGTAAGAAGTTTCATTATTCTTTCTGGACAGTTATACATACCAGGTCCGCAAGACTCATCCATATCTTTATAACCAAAATTATAATAACCTCTATTAAATCTAACTAGATAAGTAGCAGCGAATACATACTCTTTATTAGATTCAATATCTTGATATTTTATAGCTGCATAAGCCTCTTGTCTATTTACTAATGATGAATCAAGTACAGTAAATTTAATATTTTCACTATCAGTTCTAAATTGCTTTTCAAAAAATTCTTGAATTGTTTTCCAATTTTTATAATAATAAGTCCAACCCATAGTTACCTCCTGTTTTATTTACTATAATAGTATAATCTTCTATAGTAGTATCAAGTATATCAGCATGACCTGTCTTATCAATAATATTATAATCCAATTCTTGGATAACCTCTTCAATTTCTGTACCTTCATCTACTATTGCAATAACTTTAATATCAAGATGAAAATAAACTTTTCTACTTGCCATGATTACCTCTCAAATCCTATTAAAATAGGTATATATAATGTAAGTATAGTACCTAATAATGCACCACATACATAAGCTATTCGATCATATCCATTAGCAATGGATAAGTCTTTAACATTATAAGTCCATATTATGGATATAAAAGAACTTATAATTATAGCTCCTATATACATCTTATGTGATATAAGCCATATATTGGCTGTAGTTAAAGATACTATACCAAAAGCTCTTATAAATATAAATAATCTTTTCATGTATCCTCCTTAATTAATTTAAAGAAAAGCCCCTCCGAAGAGGGGCATGATTTCAAATCAATTATGATTTTACTACTACAAGTTTATTTGTAGATACATAATATACAACATCTTTTATTTGTTCAGATGAAAGATATTTCTCTGCCATCTTTACAGATACACCAATAGAATCTTGAAATTGTTTAGGTGTAACTGATTTCTTATACAAATTAATATCAATCTTACGAAGATCATTCTTTGATGTTATCAAAGAAAATCTACCTTGTTTTTGTATATCCTTAAATTTGATATAAGTAAGTAGTTTAATTCTTTCTTTCTTGAATTCGATAAGTTTCTTATCAATCTCATACAACTGTTTAAGATAATTTTTTTCAAACATAAATGTCCTCGATTCTTAGTTCTGTTTTACAAACAGAACAATAATATATTTTTTCTAACTTTTTTGTAATTGTTCCATCAAGATTTGTTTCCTCTAATACAATTACTTGATTAGGATATTCACATTCAGAACAATTAGCAATCTCTTTAACATATTTTATCATTTAAGTTACCTTTTATTTCTTTTACTACACCATTAATAAATATATTATTGGTGTTATTATATTAAATTTATTTAACAAACTTTTATATGTTTCCAAGTTTTATTTGCTCTTATTCATTATTTGTTTTATAATCAACATATCTTTTTAATTTTTCTATTTCACGCTGAGTCCATACTTTTTTCATTCTATTCTCCTAACTTTTTATTTCAATAATTCCTTTATTCCATTTAGGTACATATCTTTTATCATAATATCCTGCTAAAATAAACATGGTATTTATACAGGGTTTGTTTGGATATATTGACATTGCATCTGTAAAAGTAAACAACAAATTATTTGTTTTATTATATCTCTTTTCTTTTATATAATCATATAAGACTTCGTGTGAAGTTCCTCCACCACCATGTATTTTAATATTCATAATTTTTGATACATTACCATTTTTAATTAGGTAATCATCATGTACTTTTGCATCGTGTGTAATAACACGCATTTCAGCACCGGGAAAAGACCTAGCTAAAGATATAATCCCTGTCATAAAGATAGATAAAGTATGAGGATCAACAGATCCAGAAGTATCTATAGCTATTAATACAACTGGATGTTCACCAACAACAGATGGTAAATATAGTTTCTGACTTATATATTTACGATTAGGTTTAGACCATACAAAATCCTGTGGCATACTTCTTTGTATTTGTCTTGAAAGAATAGCATACCAATTAATATAATTCTTATTATATATCTCAAATTCTCTTCCCAATCCAGCAGGAATCTTTCCTCTTTGCTTGGCATAATTATATGCAGTTGAATTGATCCTATCCCAATCCTTCTCTGTAGTAGATGGTTGTGGGTTCGATTTCCCCTTTTCACTTCCTTTGCTATCCTGTAGTTCTTTATCTACATCTGATTCCTTTTTATCAAATTCATGAGTATCTAATCCTTCGGATTCTTCTTTAGGAACATATACCTCCAGATTACCAGTTTGTTTACCTTTACTCTTTGAACCCCCATCTTCACTTTCTTCTCCTTCTCCTTCTCCTTCCCCTTCTTTGTCTGACTTCTCTCCATCACCAGAAGATTTATTACCTTTCTTTTTCTTTTGTTGTTCCTTTTGCTTATCAAATAATCCTTTCTTTAAATCTTCATAGATCTCTTCTGAACTCTTTTTACTAATATCAGTTATAGTAACACCAGCAAATTCATATGTATCATTCTTTGGTACACATATCTTCTCTGGTGGGATTAAACCACTATTAACTAATATGTTATTATCAACAAGATCAATAGCTATATTCCATAAAGAAAAATATATCTTTGAGTAAAAAGATAGTTCCTTTCCTATTGGTATAACATTATTATGAGTTAAAGATACTATACCAGTTTTATAATCAATAATATAATCTACATCTTCTTTATAAATTGTATTAGTTAAATCATCTGCAACTACCATATGATTCTTACTAGGAATAAATTTTAATGTAATAAAGCTATTAGTTTTATTAGGAAATATATATTTATCTGGTTCAGTTATAGCAGATAAAGTAATTGTTCTACCTTTACCTCTCTCATGATGTTTTAAAGCTAGATGTTCTCCTTCATGAGCTAAAGCAAATACTAACTCATCATCATTTAAAGATAATATAAATGATGGATTATAATATAGATTTCCATATCTATCTATAGCCAATGTTCTTTCCGTAGCCCTTTCTATTATAGTTAAGTGTTCAACTATATAGGAGAAGTATGGCATACGGGAATACATTCTTATTTTGGCTCTACTTATTTTCTCTCTAGGTGTTAGTGCCATTGAATCCTCCTTGTATTAAATAAATTAATTGTTCTGCTAAACTATATATAGATAGATTCTGTTGTAAAAATTCAATTAAACTTTTTCCATCTATAAATAAATAACATGAATTAGGTCTTGTAAATAAACAATTTTTACAATTAAGGTTATGAATTCCAAGACAAGTTGGTTGACCAAGTACTTTATTATTTAATATTAAATACATTTGTATAAAATTTTTATAATTCTTTTTTAGCATCATATTAATTCCCTTACTTTTAGTCTTAGGATAGAAAGTAGAGGGAGCAATTGCTCCCTCTCTAATCTATATTAAGCAGCCCCAAGAAGTTTTATATATTTTTCAGATGCTTTACCAACCAACTTAGCAGCAGTTTTAATTTCTAGTAAATCTATTAGCATATTTGGAGTAACTTCAATAGCATTACGAAGAAGTAATACTGCATGTTCATCATCAAATTGAAAGATAATTTCAAGTAATGCTTCAGCTGATTCCTTATCTTTCAATTTCTCATAATAACTAGAGATAGCAGCTATAAGAGCATACTTTTCTGATGTTTCAGTAGGAACATCAACATGCCTTGTTTTATATATCTTAGCTATATCATATGTTTTTGACATACGTACAAAGTCAATAACATTCTTACCTATACTTGCACCAACAAATGAACCAATAAACATCTCTAACATAGGATAGTTTGATTCTATAAACTCAATGCCATCTATCTGTTTAGATGCTTTCTCCCATGTTCTTGGTGTAGCTATAACTGTAAGATCTTCTTCAATACTATCAGGATTATAATTATGTAATAGATCATCTCTAAACATTAAAAAGTATTGAATATACTTATTAATATTATGAGTGGATGCATAATCTTCAATCCAACCAGTTCTTTCAGGATGACCATAGTTAGATACAAGAGGGATCATGAGTTCAACATGAGCTACCCTATTCTTCAATGGCATATCCATTTCATTAACACCAGCCCTATCTGTCATAGTATTACCTGCACCTATAACCAAGAATCCTTCAGGTACATAGTAATCACCAAGCTTCCTTTCTTCCAACAACTGATACATATTCTTTTGTACCGCAGGAAAAGCACCATTACCTTCATCAAAGAATATGATACCTAATCCTTTCATGGGAAGCAAATCTGTAGTAAAATACTCTGCTGTCTTCCTTTCATAGTTAGGAACCATTAAACCTTTAATTTCACCAACATCAAATTGATGAAGAGGAATAACAATAACAGCAAAAGTATCATCAGAACAATCCTTTGCAGACCGAACAAACTTGAGGCCATGTTTCTCTGCATAAGCCCTACCAAATGCTTCTATGATAGATGATTTACCTACACCAAATGTACCATGAACCCACATTGGTAGTTTAGTTGTAAAACATCTGTCAACAATCATAGTTAATTGTTTATGACTAACTTGTATTACATCTTTCATTTAGTTCTCCTATTATAATATGGACTAATTAAATAGTCAATAAAATTGGCTAAAGAATATCTTTAGCCAATAGAATTCACTACTTAATACTATTCTTTTTCTTTCTTTTTATCTCCCTATCATATGCTTTATGCCATTTATTAATCAAATCTAATTCAGCAACAAAATGAACACTTTCATAAACTGAAGGACCAAAATCTTTATAACCATGATATTTAATATAATTCCTCAATCGCATAGTTATATGTGGCATATCATTAAATACTTTTGTTATTGTTTGTAATGTCCAACCAGCTATAGTATCAGTTTGTTTCTCTTCAAGATCTATATCTAATGGTTTAAATTTATTAAAAAACATTATTATATCCTTATTATAAAATTATACACTTTATTTAATCTGTCTATTATTGTTTGAACATATTCTGCTTCATCTAATATTTCTTCAGGATTATTAATAAAGAGAGTAAGTTCAGTAATACATATAGATAATTCTTGAGCCAACGATTCTTGTTTGTTTAAAGTAATACTATTTCTTTTTGGGTTTTTTCTTCTCATCTTTCTTTTTTTCCTCTTTAAAAAGATAATCAATAGCTTTTTCAGCTAGAGAAGATGCTGATAGAAGAATTTCTGGTTCAGCATCAAGAGTTTGCATCCATTTATCTACATGAAATGCAGATGATTTAGGTACGTCCATACCAAAGATATGACAAAGACCAGCAGAACCAATCTCTACTACCAATTGCTCTTTAGAATAATCCTCATCTTTTGTATCATTATCTTTATATCGTTTTAATATAGTAGGCATACCAGTTGCTGATATAATTTCTTTAAAAAGATCAATATAATAATTATTCTCTGATACAAATCTAGTAATCAAAGGTATTGTAATTGTATTATCTAATACATTATAATAGGTTCGATTCCCTCCTTCAACCTTTTTGATACCAAATTTATTAAGAACTCGTTCAATGAATTGATCTGCAGATTCATTTCTCTTATTCTTTGATAGTTTATCTACAGACAATTCTTTTACAGGCAATCCTTCTACATCAGTAATAGGATATACAGTAAAGGCACGATAAGTCCATCCCCAAAAACCTGTCCTCTTTTTATACTCCTCATCTGTTTCCCCTTTCCTTTTTGGTTTAGGAAACCAAGCCACAACTACATAAGGAGTAGCATTAGGTTTAAGAGTTGCATTATAATCCTTCTCTGCATTACTTTTAGTAATAAACAAATCACAAGGTACATAAGAAAGCAAAGGAACATTCCATCCACGATACGGTTTCAGTGTAGTATAATTCATCTTACGTTGCTCAATCCATTCTTTTTCTTGAAATGGAAGAACGATATCTTCATTAGATTCTTGTATACGTTTGGTAAGGATCTGTGCATTCATCCTCTTAATAACTTGCTCCAATGCTATTTGTACTTGTTGTCTACTCGTTGGCCCTTTATGAAGGGTTTCTCCTTCAGGAAGAGTAGTTCCTTTAGTTTCTTTTTCAATAGTTTCTACCATATTTATCTCCTTCTATTTTTAATTATATTAAAGGTAAATACATTTTATCTTTAACTTTAGCAACAATCTCTCGACACATTAATACACTAGCTTCATTACGCAAATCAAAATAATTATCAGGTAATTCAGCTGTTTGATGAATAAGTTCTACAACCATTCTCCAAAAAGCTTGTTGCAATGTCCTATGTTCATGTTGTAATTCTTCTTTAAATACTTTAGTAAGCATATGATCCGCACCATTAATTTTTCTAAACATATTTTTAACAATGTCTATACATTCTTGTTCTTCTTTTTTTTCGTCATACATGTTTCATCTCCTATTTTATTGAAATGTATTATTGTATCAAATGAACCATCTCCACCAGTACTTATAAAATGTGTATACTCTGATTGTTTTTCAAAGTATTTTGTTTTCTTTAAGAAAGGCATCCACTTCTCATCACTAGGTTCACCAGATGAAAACAAATAACATACATCACCAATGACTACTTTTCCAGTAGTATATAAAATAAATCTTTTTATAGCACACTCATGAATAAATACATCAACTTCATATTTTCCTGGTTTAAGTTTAACCAATTTACAACATCTTTTTGCAGTAGCTCCATAATAACCACCACAATATTTTATATAATCCAAATCAACAACACTTATATTACCCGCATCAACACCAAATACATCTTTAATAACTATATGATTTAAAAGTTTCATTGTATTGCCTCTTTTATTTGTACAAAATCAACACATTCTGAATAGTAACCATTAGATTCACCAAACCAAGTTATATCTACACTACCTTTATTAGTTCTAAACTTATAAAAGGTCCATGTACTGCTTTCAAAACTATCTTCTTCACTACCATCTTGACTTACTTCTTCAGCAGATATAATAGGTGAATCTATAAGATCCATTATATCTCCATGTATCTCTTTAATTTCAACAGATTCACAACAATCTTGTTCATGATACATACGATATTCAGATCCATCGTCACATCTAAATGTTAATTCATTAACATCTTGTATAATAGTTTTAATAACTTTTCCTATTAATTCAGTAAGTGATACAACATTTTTCATAATACTTTACTCCTCATAAGTAATCTAGAAAAGCTCCTCTCCTGCAGTAGAAGAGCTAAATTGGATTACTCATGAGTTCCTCCTTTTATATTTTAATAATTTTATATTCATGGTATATCTTGATAAGATTCAATTGTATTATTATTTGTATAGTTATTACCATTATTATCTTTCTTATTAATTAATGAATTAGTTATGATTTCTTTTTCATTCTCTTCTATAATCATTTGTTGTTTCATGGCCTCTTCTTTTTCTTTTTTAATACGTTGTTGTACTAACCATATTTGTACTCGTCTATTCCATTCCTTCTGTACAATTTCTGTTGATATACCTGTCACAAGATCAAATTGATTTATACTTTTAGGAAGATACAAATATTTAAGTTGAATAATAAAATTCTGAAAAATATTATTATTAGCTGGTATAATTTGAACAAGTAAATTAGTTTCTTTATTATAAATATAAGTATCATTTTGTACACCAATTACTTTTTCAATATAATTAAAAATAAATTTTCCAAAATCTGCTTCTTCAATAATCTTAGGATTATCAATTGTACTTTGTGAAAGAATATGTTCTTCAGAAAATTCTATATTAGCTGTTGCTCCATTATAATTTTCTTCAAATGAAAGTTTTTCATTTAACTGTTTTTGCATATGAAATATACCTACATTATATTTATATGTTTTATAAAAATATATCATGCAAGTACACATAAAAATTATTGTTATAAGTTTATAAGCTATAGTCGTTATTGACATAATTTTATTAATCGGATGCATAGATCCGAAATCAATTGCTTGTGCATTCATCTTGAGACCTCCATAAATAAATTATTAAGTTCAGTGATTAATTAAATCAAAGTACTTAAAAAAAAGCCCTCTATTACTAAAAGGGCTTAAGTTCAAATGCTCTGTTTAAATTTTATATATTTGATTTAAATTGATGTTCTGAAACTTTATTAAAAAATTCTTCTATTTCTTTTTGTGTAGATATTCTATAACACAATCTAGATTCAGGAAGATTGTTTCCAATGTTTCCATCTATTCTAATATGTCCACCTTGTTGATAACTTTTAAGAATAAGTGGTGTATTAAGAGGATAATTATGAGAATTAGGATTTTTAGTGGGTACTACAGAAATAAAAGGAATAATTGTACATGAATCTTTATATATAATTTTTTCTCCAATAACAATCGACAAAAAATCACAAGCAGCTTTTTGTTTACAACCAAAATTAACTTGTCCTTTATTAAAAAGATCTCCAATATCTTTTGCCAACTTTGACCTATCGTCTTTTAAATCTTCTCTAGCAGCGTACAATTCTGTTCTCTTTTTTATAATATTAATAATATTATCAAGAGACTCTTTTTTCATATAAGTTGCAAGTTCTTTTTGTGATAGTGACAAATCTTCATAAAATTTCACAGATTTTTTCATAATATATAATCTCCTATTAAAGTTTTATATTTGCAATAAATTCTTTTATTTCTTTTTCAGTAGCAGGTCGAATAAATTCTAACTTCGTTGTTAAACTATTACCAAGATTACCATCAAATGTAATACCATGCTGTCCAAATACTATTAGTGTTGGTTTATTCAAAGGATAATTATGACTATCTACTATTTTTTCTATGGGTACAATCATAGTAAAAGGTTTAAAAAAGTCAGTAGAACTAATATTAATAGGTTCATCCAAAACAATAGAAAAAAGTTCAGCAATTTGAGATTGTCTATTATCAAAATTATTAATATTTTTAAGAAAATTTTCAATCTCTAGTACTCGTTTACTTTTAGATATATTTTTTTCTTTTATATATCCTTTATATCCATTTTTAGCAGCCCATTTATAAGTGTTATTAATAATAATTTGATCCAAAGTAAGCTCTTTTTTAGGCATTTTAATCTCCATTTTTAAAAATATTTATCTATATATTTAAAATAGATAAGAATGCCCTCCTATAAATAGAAGGGCATATATTATTTATTTTAAATTAATACTTATTTTTTATATTCTTCAAAGAATTTATAAATTTCTTCTTTAGTAGCGGGTCGAATGGAGTTCTTTTGAACTGTCATATTATTTCCACTTATTCCATCACTTCTTATACCTATTTGACTACTATTACACATAAGAACAGGAAAATCCAAAGGATAATTATGTCCATTATCAGATATAAGAGGGACAATCATTACTCCTTTCTCAAAAGATACTTTCTTATTATCATTAATAATTATTTCTTCACCAATAATTAGGCTAATAATTTTAGCTAAATCTTCTTCTTTACCATTAAAATTGTTTGTTTTTAGACATTGTTCAATTTTAATTGCCTTCTCACTCTTAATCCTTTCTATGCAATAACCAGGATATTCATATTTTCCAGCCCATTTATTTGTACGTTCAAGTGTGATATCTTCAATTGATTTAATTTCACTTGATTTAATTTCACTTTTTGATTGTTCAACAATTTTTTTAGATACTTTTTTAGTCATAAAAATCTCCTTTTTAAATTAATTTAAAATATAATATCATTTGATAAATATACTTCAATATCCTTTTTATCACATTTGGAACATTGAGAATTTGGTATACAATCATAAACTTCAGCCCATTTATGATTACAATTAGGACATTTATACATATTAAGATATCCAATAAAAGAGGTTCGATTCCCCTCCATTATACACAACCCCCACAACAAACATAATACTCTGATAGCTTATCAGATACAGCTTTTTGTACCTCTTCACTATATTCTTTAGCATCCTCCTCATTCCAAATAAGTTCTCCTGATTCAACATGATCATTCCAATCATCATCAAACCATACAGAACCAGTAGAATGACAACAATACTTCTCTTGATATATTTCAATCCCATCCTTAATAATGGTTAAATTACCCATACAAGTACAAGGATATTCACCATCATATTCTACTTGTATCATATATTATCTCCTATTTAAAAAGACTATTAATAATTTTATATGTTTCTTTATACCATTTATATGATATTTTATTTATATTAGTAAAGTCGTTTTTATAACATATAGTTCTACTTCCTGTATATTGACACCCACTACATCCAAACTCCATCATAAGACAAAAAGGACACACAATAGTCTCTAAACCTTTAATATTTTTACTACTTTCTATAGTTTCTCCTATAGTTTTCCAAATCCGTTTAGATTCTTCTTTTGAAAGATTATTAATTGTTATTACATCATCAAGTGTATGATAATTAGGTTCTTCTAATATTCTTCCCTTTTCATATTGAAAGAGATTAATTTTTTTACTACTCATTATATTACTCCAATATCATATTTTATCTTATTACAATTAGAACATAAATATAAAAATACTACTTTTA
>Ga0172380_10006879_pt1 | contig 13023 bp, 19 predicted proteins | sample Leawe162metaG_FD_119747 | JGI IMG/M metagenome (GOLD analysis project Ga0172380, IMG submission 119747) | Leachate microbial communities from a municipal landfill in Southern Ontario, Canada - Leachate well 162 metaG | ecosystem: Engineered > Solid waste > Landfill > Unclassified | place...
CCTGCGGGAGCTCGCCCGCCGGGTCAGCCCAGCTCCTGTGGTCGTCTCCGAGCACGACATCCTCGATGGCATCGTTTACAGGCTGGCAGCCGTGACTTCTTGACCTGCTCTCCGCCATCGCGTGTAATCGCTTTACACGTGAGCGAAGGAGGGCTTGTGGGCATCACCATCCGCGATGTCGCCCAGGCGGCCGGCGTCTCCACCGCCACTGTCTCGCGCGCCCTGCGAGGCCTGCCGAACGTCGACGAGCAGACCCGTGCCCGGGTCGAGCGCGCCGCCGCCGAGCTCGACTACGTCATCTCGCCCAGTGCCTCCCGGCTGGCCAGCGGCCGTACCGGCAGCGTGGCGGTCATCACCCCGCACATCGCACGCTGGTTCTTCTCCACGGTGCTCTCCGGGGTGGAGTCGACGCTGCAAGGAGCCGGCATCGATCTGCTGCTCATGAGGGTGAGCGCACCGGAGGCCCAGCATCGACTGGCCCCGGCGCCGCGGCTGCGCCGCCGGGTCGACGGTGTGCTGGTGATCGCCGTGCCGCCGGAGGACCAGCAGCTCGCCGATGTCATCAAGCTCGACCTGCCCACCAGCCTCATCGGCGTGAGCTTCGGAGACGTGCCGAGTGTGACCATCGACGACGTCTACGCGGCCCGGATGGCCACGCAGCATCTGATCAACCTCGGCCATCGGCGCATCGGACTGATCGCCGGCTCGGACAATCGCGCGCGCTCCACGGCAGAGTCCGATCGGCACCGCGGCTTCGTCTCGGCGATGACCGAGGCCAAGCTGCCGATGGATCCGAGCATCGAGGCTCTGGGCTACTTCACCTCCACCGGTGGCGAGCAGGCGATGACGGCGATCCTGGCGCAGCGCGAGCGTCCCACTGCTGTGTTCTGCATGTCGGACGAGATGGCGTTCGGCGCGATGCGCGCGCTGCGCAGTCACGGACTGCAGCCAGGACGTGACATCTCGCTCATCGGCGTCGACGGTCATGACATGTCCGAACTGCTGGAGCTCACGACCGTGGAGCAGCCGGTGCATGATATGGGCCGCATCGCCGCGGAGGCCCTGCTCGTGCAGCTCAACTCCCAGGGGCAGCTGCACGCGGAGTCCAGCGTGCTGCCCACCCGGCTCATGGTGCGATCCTCCACGGCGCCCATCGCCGCGATCACGCGCGCGTGAGCAGTGCTGTGCATCGTGTGGGCTGCGCGGTGGCGTGAGCCGCATCCCGCATCGTCCTGCGCCCTACGCTCTGCACACGCCCCTGTAGTCCAATCGGCAGAGACACCCGGCTTAAACCCGGCACAGTGAGGGTTCAACTCCCTCCGGGGGCACGAGGCGGCACTCCTCAGTCGGGAATCGTCGCCACTGCCTCGATCTCCACGAGCGCTCCGGGGTTCGCGGGAGTCACGGCCAGCACCGTCACAGCCGTGCGCCGCTGGCCCAGACCTTCGCGCTGGCGGCGAAGGCCGCCGTCGGGTCCACGCCCACGGCCAGATAGATCGTCATCTTCACGACGTGGTCGGCATCCGTGCCCGCCGCCTCGAGCACTGCGAGCACATTGCGCAGGGCCTGCTCGGTCTGGGCCTGCAAACCCTCGAGCATGGTGCCGGTGGCGTCGACGCCGTTCTGTCCGCCGATGTACAGGGTGGGGCCCGCGGGGGCGATCATTCCCTGGGCGAAGGCCGGGCTGCTTGCCATCTGCGGCGGATCCACTGGGGTGGGACGGGTGCTCATGGCGTGCTCCTCTCGACTGACGTCGAGTATCGCCGGCCGATCGATGGCAGTCCCATGGAGATCGGGTCGCAGCTGGTTTGCAATGGGGATTTTCTCCGCATACCGTTGCGCATGGCCGAAAATCGCATGTTCAGCGAGTCGAACAACCCCGTCCTGTCCCGCTACGAGAAGGCCGACCAGCCAGGTTTCGCCTACGCCGAGGGCCAGTCGGCTCTGAGCCAGGCATCTGGCGGCGGTGGCACGACCACCGACCAGGCATTCGGTGTCGTCACGGCAGGTGGCGGGCTGCGCATCACCATCACCGACGTCATCGTGAAGTCCGCCGTGCTGTTCGCCATCACCGTCGCCATGGCGGTCATCGGCTGGAACACCTACGAGGCGGCGCCGTACCTGATGTGGATCGCGGCGATCGTGGGCCTTGGCCTGGGCCTGGTCAATGCGCTCAAGCGCGAGGTCTCGCCCGTGCTGGTCATGCTCTACGCCGTGGTCCAGGGCTACTTCCTGGGCGGCATCAGCACTTGGTACAACGCCTACGCGCAGTCGGTGAACTACGAGGGCCTCATCCAGCAGGCGGTGCTCGGCACGCTGACGGCATTCGGCGTCATGCTGCTGCTCTATGGCACCGGCGTGATCAAGGTGACCGGCAAGTTCGTGCGGATGATGATGATCGCGCTGGTGAGCTACCTGCTCATCGGCGTGGCCTCGCTCGTGAGCGCGATCTTCGGCGTGGGCGACGGCTGGGGCTTCTACGGCGTGAGCGGCTGGGGGCTGTTGCTGTGCCTGGCCGGAGTCGCGCTGGCATCGCTCACGCTCGTGCTCGACTTCGAGGCGATCAAGCAGGGCATCGCCCAGGGCGCCCCTGAGCGAGAGTCCTGGCGGATGGCCTTCGGCCTGCTCGTCACGCTGATCTGGCTGTACCTGGAGATCCTGCGCTTCCTGGCGATCTTCGCCGGACGCGACTAGGGGAGCCGGCGGCGCGCTGACGTCAGGGCAGCCAGGCCCGCCCTCAGATCGGCCTCCGACTGCGCGAGTGCGCGCAGGTCCCTGCCGAGCACCATGATCATGTCGCCGAATGCCCAGGGGCTGAGCTCGGGAAGCGCCGTGGGCGCTGGACTGCCGAGCGCGTGGGAGCTGGCGAGCAGCTGAAGGCCCAGGTCATGCACGACTTCGGCCGCGGCCTGGAGCTTGCTGATCGGCATGGAGCGCAGCCGATCCACGACGCGGCCCAGCTCGGTGTCGTACTCCTGTGCGATCGACTCGCTCAAGTCAGACGAGCGCAGGCAGCGGGATGCCGGTCATCGAATGGCAGCGATATCCGTTCGGGTTCACCTCGAGGTATCGCTGGTGGTAGGGCTCGGCGAGGTAATAGGTGAAGCCGGACGCCGGAGCGATCTGCGTGGTGATCTCGCCGTAGCCGCGGGACCGCAGCTCGGCGTCGTAGATGCCTCGCGTGCGCTCGGCCAGCTCGAGCTGCTCGTCGGTGGTGGTGAAGATCGCGCTGCGGTACTGGGTGCCGATGTCATTGCCCTGGCGCATGCCCTGAGTGGGATCGTGGCGCTCCCAGAACTGCGTGAGGATCTCGAGGGTGCTCACCTGCTGCGGGTCATAGGTCACGCACACCGTCTCGGTATGGCCGGTGCGTCCGGTGCAGACATCCTGGTAGCTCGGGTTCACGCGGTCGCCGCCCATGTAGCCGACGCTGGTGTCCACGACGCCGTCCTGGAGCCAGAAGATCTCCTCTGCTCCCCAGAAGCATCCCATCGCGAGGTAGATCTGCTGGAGTTCCGTGGCCGGATTCGTCATGCGTCCAGGGTACGCCTGGGCTCGGCCTTGACCGGCGTCACGACGGGACGCACGCGACCGAGGGTCTCCGGCATCACCCAGATGACGACGACTGCGACGAGCGAGACCGCCGCGCCGACGCCGAAGGCCCAGTCGTAGTCGAGCGCATCGACCAGGAAGCCGGCGGCCAGCGGTCCGAGGATCATGCCCAGGTCAGAGGTCATCTGGAAGGTCGCCACCACGATGCCGCCTCGACGGCCACCCACGATGTCACCGACCACCGCGGCCGGTGCTGAGCCGAGGAAGGCGGCGCTCACGCCCTGGATCGCCATGGACAGGAAGAACAGCCCGGGGCCGATCAGACTGGCGGTGCCGAAGCCATTGGCGACGAGATCTGCGGCCGTCAGCACGACCATGCCGACGAAGAGCGTGACCGTGCCGATGCGCATCGCCTTGCGCCGGCCGACGGTGTCGGCCATGCGGCCTGCGGGCATGAGCAGGAATGCCTGCACCACCGCAGCGAGCAGGAAGCCGAAGCCGGCCATCGATGCACCTCGATGGAGGCCCTCGGTGATGAACAGCGGCACGATGGAGATGCGCAGTCCGAAGGCCACGAAGCCGCCGACGAGACTGGCCATCAGGGCTGCGCGATAGGCGCCGTCCGAGAGCGCATCCTTGAGCGACTCCTCGGCATCGGCTTGCCCCCCTGAGACCTCCTCCTCGAGCTGATGCAGCTTGGCCTTGGTGAGGAACAGCATGCTCACGACCGAGGCGGCAGCCAGGCTGGCGGCATAGACGAAGAAGGGCGCGCGGATCGACCAGGCCACCACCAGCCCGCCCACCGCTGGTCCAGCGACACCGCCGAGCAGGAAGCCGCCCTGGAATGCGCTTGCCGCCCGGCCGCGCTGGTCGGGCTTGGCCACGCGCAGCAGCAGGGCCATCGCCGAGACGGTGAACATGGACGAGCCGATGCCGGAGACCCCTCGCCACAGCAGCAGCTGCCAGTAGCTGGCGCTCATGCCTGCGGCCAGGCTGGTGGCCGCGACCATGATCAGGCCGGTCGACAAGATGAGCCGCTCGCCGAACTTGTTCGCGAGAATTCCCGAGGCGGGTGACATGGCGAAGCGTGCCAACGCCATGACCGAGATCACGGCGCTGGCCTCGAGTGCATTGACGCCGAAGGACTTGGCGAACACGGGGATGGCCGGCGCCAGGATGCCGAAGCCGATGGCGACGAAAAAGGCAATGGCCGAGAGCACGACCACCTCGGCTGGCAGGTCGCGCAGCCAAGGCGAGCGTTGGATCGCATGGTGCGGGCGCCAGGGGCTCATCGCCGGTGACTCTATCCTCGGCGCATGGCGGTCAGTGGGGTTTCGCGTGGGATCGACCGCGACCGCCTGCAGGTCTACTCCGTTGAGGACGCATGGTCCTCTGCATTGGATCGCGGGGGTGACGTGGACTTCTTCGGCTCGCATTTCACCCTGCCGCGACAGCAGGTGCTCCCTGACCTCGGCGCACTGCAGGAGACCGTGGATCGCTGGCTGGCGAGCGCCAGCCGGCTCGCCTGGTATCCGCAGTGCTCGCCGGTCAGGGTGCGCGCCCGCCAGGGGCAGACGCGGGCGCACTATGAGGCCACAGGGGTGATCGCGATTCCGCTGAGTCTGCCTTGGGCCTGTCGCGAGTCAGTGCTCGCCCACGAGCTTGCCCATCACCTCGCTTGGGATGCTCAGGAGTCTGCGCACGACGCGCACTTCCGGCTGGCCATGGTGCGCGTTGCGGAGATCGCCTTCGGGCCCGAGGCGGCGCTGATGCTCCGTGCGGGCTACGACGGAGCCGGCCTGGGGGTGACATATGTCGATTGAGCGCATCAGTGCGCTGCTGGCCAAGGCGGAGCGGACGGACAACGAGCACGAGGCCGAGGCGTACCTCATGAAGGCCCAGGCCCTGGCGACCGCGGCGAGCATCAGCATCGCGGTGGCGCAGGCGCACATCGAGCAGCGCGAGCAGCGGCACCTGCCGCAGTCGCGCACGATCACCATCGGAGAGAAGGGCAAGCGCGCCAACCAGCACCTCATCTCGCTGTTCATCGCCACCGCCCACGCCAATGACGTGAAGGTGGACATCGCATCGAACTCGACCTTCGTCATCGCCTACGGCATGCCCTCGGACCTCGATGTGATCGAGGCCCTGTTCACGTCACTGGCGGTGCAGATGATCAACGCCGGCCATCGTTGGGTGACTCAAGGCGAATGGCGGGGCGAGACGTACATGTCGATCACGCGCGTGCGCGGTCGGTCGGTGCGCAAGGTGCGCCCGCACACCGCGCATACGGTCCGCGTCGCCTTCTACCGCGCCTACATCGAGCGCATCGGCGAGCGGCTGCAGCGCGCGCGCACCGAGGTGCTTGCGAGCCAAGGGGAGAGTGCGTCGACCTCGCTCGTGCTACGCGACAAGGAGGCGCAGGTCGCCGACTTCCATCAGAGCACCAGCCAGGCGCGCGGCAGCTGGCATGGCTACTCAGGGCAGATGCGTGGAGATCTGGGCGGAGCATCGCGTGCGGGCCGCCGGGCTGCTGATGGCGCGCGACTGTCGCAGCAGGCGGAGATCGCAGCCAAGCCGGTGATCACCCGCTAGTGCGCGTAGGCCTCGACCTTGCGGATCTCGACAGAGATCTCCTTGCCATTGGCCAGCGTGTAGGAGGCGGTGTCGCCCACGTGCTTGCCGACCAGGGAGGCGCCCAGCGGCGAGGTCGGCGAGTAGACCTCGATCGAGGCATGCGCTGACTCCTCGCGCGAGCCGAGCAGGAAGGTCTCCTCATCCCCACCGGCGATGAACACGATCGTGACGACCTTGCCCGGAGCGACCTCGTCCGCCGCGGACTCGGGGGCGCCGATCTTGGCATGCTCCAGGAGCTGCTTGAGCTGACGAACCCGGGCCTCGTTCTTGCCCTGCTCCTCGCGAGCGGCGTGGTAGCCGCCGTTCTCCTTGAGGTCGCCCTCCTCGCGGGCCAGCTCGATGCGCTTGGTGATCTCAGCCCGCGTGGGCCCGGTGCGATCGGCGAGCTCGGCCTCGAGACGGTTGTAGGCCTCTTGGGTCAGCCAGGTCGTGGCGTCGTTCGTCATAGCGGACAAGGCTAGTCCGTTGCAGCAGGAGCGAACAGCGCCTAGGGCGTCCAAGGCTGGCTCGGCGGCACCACTCCCCGGGGGAACTGCGGCGCCTGCACCGCCTGGTCACCGCAGCCCAGGATCTCGACAGTGAATGCCGCAATCGCCGTGCGCAGGGGGAAGGTCGTGGTCGCACTGCCGTCAACCGGCGTCACCGGCACCACCGCGTAGCCCACGTCCGCACGCGTCCGGTCCTGGGCGCGCAGGGTGCACGTGGTCGGGTCGTCGTTGACCGCATGCACCCGGAACGTGACGTCCACCCGGTCGGCTGCCAGGACCTTCCAGGTGAGCAGGCTGAAGTCGATCTGCGGCCGGGTCACCTGGAAGGCCACGAAGCCGAGCACCAGTGCGAAGCCGATCGCCAGGGCGTAGGTGATGATCCGGCCGGTGAGAGAGCGGTGATCCAGGCCGTAGCGCTCGACCATCTCGGGGGAGAGCTGTTCCTTGCGAAAGGGGCTGGCCATGATGCTCCCATTCTGGGCCTTGGGTGGCCGCGCGTGGCGGCGGGGACGGCTCTTGGGAGACTAGGGGGGTGACGTCCCCGCTTCGCCTCATGGCGATCCACGCCCATCCTGACGATGAGGCGAGCAAAGGCGCAGCGACGATGGCCAAATACGTCGCCGAGGGCGTCGATGTCATGGTCGTGACCTGCACGGGTGGCGAGCGCGGCGACGTCCTGCACAAGGCCGCCGAGGACGAGGTGCTCGAGCACGGGATCGCCGAGGTGCGCAGGCGCGAGATGGCCAAGGCTGCCGAGATCCTGGGAGTCCAGCACGTATGGCTCGGCTTCGAGGACTCAGGCTGGCCCGACCCGGAGATCGACCCGCCGCTGCCGCTGCCATCGGGCTGCTTCGCCGATCTGCCGGTCGAGGTCGAGCTCCCGCCGCTGGTGCAGCTGCTGCGGGAGTTCCGCCCCCAGGTCGTCACGACCTACGACGAGAACGGCGGCTATCCGCATCCGGATCATGTGCGCGTCCACGTCCTCACCATGGCCGCTGTCGACGCGGCAGCCGATCCGTCATATGCGAGCGAGCTCGAGCCGTGGACGGTGTCGAAGGTCTACTACAACATGCAGTTCGCTCGCGGTCGTGTGTACGCGATGCACCAGTACATGATCGAGACCGGCGTGGAGTCGCAGTTCACCGAGTGGATCGAGCGGATGGAGTCGCGGCCTGACGAGTCGCATCGCATCACCACGAGCATCCCCGTCGGTGACTTCTTCCCCAAGCGCGAAGCCGCACTGCTCGCGCACCGCACGCAGGTCGACCCCGCGAGCCAATGGTTCGCCGTGCCCCCCGAAGTGCAGGCGCGCATCTGGCCCACCGAGGAGTTCGAGCTCGCCCGGTCCCTCGTGCCCACAGAGCTGCCCGAGACTGATCTCTTCGCCGGATTGAGGGACGATGCTGCTGCTCGCTGATGATGACGCAATGAAGTCGGTCATCGACAAGGCTGGGCCGATCGCCCTGCTCTTCGTCGTGCTGCTGGTCATCGCCTTGTACTTCCTATGGCGGTCGATGAACCGTCAGTTGAAGAGGGTCGACGAGAACCTGCCCGCTGAGCCGACCAGTGACGATGGCCAAGCCCACCCCGAATGACCTCTTGCGGCTGGCGCGCACACCGCGCTTCCTGCTGCGCGCGGCGCTGGGCCTGGTCCTCATCGTCGCCTTCGCATTCCTCGGTCACTGGCAGTGGCAGCGCACGCAGGACGTGCTGGCCTCGGAGCGTGCGGCTCTGGCTGCGGTGGTCGCCGTCGACGGGCTGAACCCGGTGGGCACGGAGCTCACCAACGAGACGGTCGGCCGCGCCGTGACTGCCGAAGGGGTCTACCAGCCTCAACTGCAGCGGATCGTCGCCAATCGCGGGCTGGACGACCGGCCCGGCGTCTGGATCGTGACTCCGCTCAGGCTTGCCGATGGCAGCCTTGTGGCCGTCATGCGTGGCTGGCTGCCCACTGCGAGCTCGCCTGGGGTGAGCGCCCCCGAAGGCGTCGTGCGCGTCACCGGCGTGCTGCAGGCCGACGAGTCCTTCTACGGCGGTGCCCAGACCACCGGCGGCCCGATCGCCGCGATCTCGCAGACGAGCCTGGACTGGGGATCTCAGGCGCGCGCGGGCTTCATCATGCTCGGATCGCAGGAGCCGGCATCGGCTCCCGCACCCATCCCGGTGCCGATGCAGGCCCAGCCCGGCGATGTCGCCTTTCCCTTCCAGAACTTCTTCTATGCCTTCCAGTGGTGGATCTTCGGCCTGTTCGTCGTCGCGGTGTACGTGAGATGGCTGTGGCTGGACGCCGAGCTGCTGGGGGAAGGCGCCGAGAGCACGCCGCATGCTCCTGCCGAGCCCACAGGCGACTAGCCTGAGCGGCATGAAGGGCATTCCGGGCGCAGCGCTGCGCTACCGCATCATGGCCTGGGTCACTGGAGTCGTCCTGGCGACCGCCTTCACCTGGATGCTGATCCTCATCGCCATCTGGGTCGCCGACGGCAATGCCTTCATGGACTTCTTCAGCTCCAACGACCAGAAGCCGGCGGCCTACGGCGTGCTGTGGATCGTGCACGGCTGGGCCTACTTCCTCTATCTCATCGTCGGCGTCGACCTCGCGTTCCGGCTGCGTTACACGATCGTGCGTACGGTGCTGGTCCTGCTCGCGGGCACGATCCCCTTCATGTCCTTCGTCGCAGAGCACTACGTGCACAAGGACCTTGAGCGTCGGGCTCAGCCCAGCCCGGTCAGCTAGGCAGCGCCCAGTCGATCGGCTCGACTCCAGTCTGCTCGAGCAGCTGGTTGGCGCGGCTGAACGGTCGCGAGCCGAAGAATCCGCGATCTGCTGACATCGGGCTCGGGTGCGCACTGGCGATGACCGGCACATCCGGCAGCAGCGGCACGAGCGACTGCGCATCGCGCCCCCACAGGATCGCCACCAGCGGCTGCTGTCGTGCGACGAGCCCGCGAATGGCCGCGTCGGTGATGCGCTCCCAGCCCTTGCCGCGGTGACTGCCCGGGTCGCCGGCCCGCACAGTCAGCACGCGGTTGAGCAGCAGCACGCCCTGATCGCTCCAGGCACTGAGATCACCGCTCTTGGGCCTGGGCACGCCCAAGTCGCTCATGAGCTCTCTGAAGATGTTCGCCAGGCTGCGCGGGATCGGCTGCACCTCGGGCGCAACGCTGAAGGACAGGCCGACGGCGTGGCCGGGCGTCGGATAGGGATCCTGACCCATGATGAGCACCCGGATCTGCGGCAGCGGCTGCTGGAAGGCACGCAGGATGCTCGCCCCCGCTGGCAGCCATGGCCGGCCCGACTGGGTCTCCTGCCGCAGGAACTCGCCGAGCGCAGTGAGGGTCGGCTGCTCGTCCTGGAGCGCTGGGACCCAGCTGGCGTGCACGAGCTCCTCGACCGGCTGCGGCATATGACGACTCTAGGAGGTGAGCTCAGCGGAGCGGCTGCGCCGTGCGACGTGCCCAGCCGGCCACCACTTCGTCGTACTCGGCGTAGTCGGTCAGCTCGTTGACCAGCGGGAAGCCGAATGCCTCGTCGGGCAGGTCGCCGGTCGCCAACAGCGTGGTCGCCCACTGCAGCTGGGCGCGGGCCGCGCTGCTGGCGCTGAAGCCGGTTCGCAGGCTGAGCTGCACCCCTGGCACGAGCCTGCCGTAGCTCGCCACCGGGATCGGCACTTCAGCGGCGATGCGCGCAAGGGCCTCCTCCGATGCGAAGGTGGGGAGGAACACGTCGGCTCCGGCCTCTGCGTAGGCATTGCCGCGTGTGATCGCCTCGTCGACCGAGCCGGTGCCGCCGCCGCGCTCGACGTAGAGCTCATCGGACCGCGCGATGATGATGAAGTCCGGGCTCTGCCGTGCCTGCGTGGCCGTGGCGATGCGCGCCTGCATGTCGGCGATGGGGATCAACGGACCGTCGAAGGCGGTGTGCTTCGGATTCTGCTCGTCCTCCAGGTGGATGCCGGCGACCCCGGCCTGCTCATAGCCCCGGACGAAGCGATGCACATCTGCGACGCTCTCGCCGAGAGTGTCGGCGTCGGCGATGAGCGGAATGGCAATTGCGCGCGCCACTCGGCCGGACTGCTCGATCATCTCCGATGGAGTGAGGACGCCGAAGTCAGGGATCGCATAGTGCGTCATGCCTGTCGCGTGCCCGCCGATGTAGGCGGCGGAGAAGCCGACATGCTCGAGGATCCGTGCGCTCATGGCGCTGATGCAGTCGCCCGCGATGAAGGGCTCGCCATTGAGGAGCGCGCGAAGCGTGGTGCGCTGGTCAGTCATGCTTGCGACGGTAGCAGCGGAACATTCGCAAGTGTCCCGATGCGAGCAAGTCGGATTGGCTAACGTGCAGCCCGTGACTGACCAGACCTCCAAGGCCATCGAGTACTACGTCGACGCAGATGCGGTGCTCGCCTACGCGCTCGCGACCAATGATCCCAACCCGCTGTGCAGCTCCGGCGAGCTCGTCTCGCCGCTGTACACCGCCACGCTCGTGGTCAACAGCTTCCGCGACACCATGGCCAGCGCTGTTCCCAGTGGCGCGATCACCGGCACGCGGGCTGCGGTCCACGGCATGCATGACGTGCACTACTTCGCGCCCGTGCAGCCGGCATCCAAGGTGCTGTGCGTGGGGCGTCACTACGCCGTGCGTCAGACCTCCGCCGGCGTCGCCGTCACCACGCAGCTCGATGTGCTCGACCTCGACCACAAGCTCCTGGTCCGCCACTACTGGACCGGGATGAACGTCGGAGCCACGGTCGACGGCGAGTTCGGCGAGGCGCCCCCGGATCACCAGTTCCCCGAGGACGCGCGCAGCAAGCCCATCGACTCCCTTGTCATGGAGGTGACCGCTGATCAGGGCTTCCGCTACGGCGGCGCCTCGGGCGACCGCAATGACCACGCCATCAACGACGAGGCGGCCCGGGCCGAGGGCTTTCCCAGCAAGATCGTCCAAGGCCTGTGCACCTTCGCCATGTGCAGCGGCGCCGTGCTGAAGATCGCCGGCGGTGGCGATCCGGGCCGGCTGGTCCGCCTGGCCGGGCGCTTCTCGTCCCCGGTGTTCCCGCGGCAGCAGCTGAAGGTCGACCTGTATGACGCGGGGCGCTCGCCAGAGGGCCGGCAGCTCGTCGCCTTCGAGGCGATCTCCAACGGCGTGACCGTCGTGAAGCACGGGCGCGCCGAGCTGACGGCCTAGCATGAGCGCGGACGCATCGAGGAGGCTGGCATGAGAGGCGCGAGGATCTGGCTGCAGCTGGCAGTGCTCTCGATGACCCTTGTCGTGCTCATCGGGCAGGTGATCCTGCCCTTCACCGACGCCGGCCGCATCGGCGGCGCCACCGCGCTCATCATCGGCGTGGTCTCGCTGGCCCTGCTCGTGATCGCGCTGTCGGCTCCGCCGCGTTGGGAGCTGCTTGCGCTGGCCGGTGCGATCTTCGCGCTGGCCTATGTGTCGACTCAGGGCCCCGACCTCCAGGGCGGTCTCTACTTCATCATCCAGATCCTGTTGCCGCTGGTCGCCGGCTTGGCCGGCATTGCCGCGGCGGTGAAGGGCTGGCGCAAGCCGATCAGGTAGCGGGGAATTCGCCCCTGCGCAGCACGCCGAGTCCGGGTCAGGCCATGGGGCCGGTGATGAGCAGGGCGAGGAGCTCGGGGGTGCTGGCCCGCGGAGCGCCGTAGACGACGGTGTGGATGTCCGCTCCGTCGGACAAGGCGAAGATGGCTGCGGCAGCCTCGTAAGGGTCGCGAGCCGCAGGCGCCAGCCCGCGCTGCTGGATTTCGCGGACGAAGGTGGCGATCTCTTCGACATGCTGCTGATAGAGCCCGTGGAGCTCGGCGCGGACGCGTGGCTCCTCCTTGCGGGTGCGCCAGAAGTCGAGGAAGACCTGAAGCCAGTCGCGGTATCCGGGGTCGACCTGGGCGAAGACGGCGAGGGCGGCAGTGATGATCTGCGGCAAAGTCGTGAGCTTTGGGTCGCGGGCGGCGAGCCACCAGTCCTGGCGTGGGATTCGCCGGGCGTTGATGATCTCGAGCAGGAAGTCGTCCTTGTTGCCGAAGTAGTAGTACCAGGTGGATGGCGAGATGCCACTGCCCTCGACGATGTCTTTGATGCTCGTGGCGGCGTAGCCCTTGATCGGGAACCGCTCCATGCCCAAGCGCAGCAGCTCCGCGCGCGTGGCCGCTCGCCGCTCGGCGTTCGGCCCGCGACGCTGTGGCTGTGCCTGGCCCATCGGTGCAGAGTATCCGCCTTATGAGGGCGGCTCCGCCTCGGTTCGAGTCATCCGCGGGAAGTCGCGACGGGGCCCTGTGATGCCGCCCGCCCGGGATCGCGGCAGAGCGGAAAAATCTACTGTTAGAG
>Ga0172380_10006880_pt1 | contig 13022 bp, 10 predicted proteins | sample Leawe162metaG_FD_119747 | JGI IMG/M metagenome (GOLD analysis project Ga0172380, IMG submission 119747) | Leachate microbial communities from a municipal landfill in Southern Ontario, Canada - Leachate well 162 metaG | ecosystem: Engineered > Solid waste > Landfill > Unclassified | place...
ACTTCCGACTTCCGAATTCCGACTTTCCCCCCGATTTTCCCCAGCGATTCGAGTGCGCGGATGACGGCGGTGAGTTCCATGCGATTGTTGGTGGTGTCGCGTTCGCCGCCGCTGTCGTGGTATTCGTCGTTGTTCTGGGGGTTTCGGCAGATGTAGGCCCATCCGCCGGGACCGGGGTTTCCGAGGCATGCGCCGTCGGTGAACAATTGGATATGTGGCCGGGAAGTTGGCATGGGGGCATGATAGCGGAATGTGGGCGGATGTGGGCGAGTGTTGATTGGGGAATTTGGGGGGGGGCTAAGCCGCAAGCGGCGGGGGTTATCCATTTTTCCGAGAGCGCATGGATGTGCGTGATGCGGGGTGAAAGGGGCGGGTTGATTTGGCGTGGGGGTGGAATGAATGGGACAGTGAAGGGGTAAGGCATTGCGGACGTGATCTGATCCGGGTTGGGCGGAAGGGGGCGCGATTTCGGGGGACGAAGGAGCCGGTCGTGAGCGAATCAGGTGAACAGATCGTGCGAAACAGGGTGGCTGGTTGCCCGCCGGCGGTGTTACGCAGTGAGGTGTATGAGGACGAGGCGACCCGGTCGCTGGTGGAGCAGTTCATCGCGGATTTGCCGGGTCGTCTGGCGGCGATGGACGGTGCGTGGCGTCGAGGGGAGATGGCGCACCTGTCGCATCTGGCGATGTTGTTGAAGGGAGCGGCGGGGGGATTCGGATACCCTGACATGGCGCAGGCGGCGGAGGAACTGTCGCGGGCGGCGATCGGCGGGGAGCCGATCGTGCAGGCCAGGTGTGCGATTCACCGACTGGCGTCGCTGTATGAGGCGGCGTTACGGGGGATTGAATGGAACGGGAGGTGAACCGGCGGGAAACCGGAGGGGCGCGGGGGAACTGAAGTTCCCCCGCCGGGAAAGGGTGACTGAGGGGATTCGAACCCCCGACCCCCTGGACCACAACCAGGTGCTCTAACCAACTGAGCTACAGTCACCACGGGTCGAGTCATCTATTTTGCGTCGGTCGGGTCCGCGTGTCAAACGGAGGCGGGGGGCTTAGAATGCAAGTCGGAAGTGGGAAGTCGGAAGTGAAGGCCCCGCCTCTGAACTTCCGACTTCCGCCTTCCCACTTCCGACTTTTCTCCCCCCGGAGTTTTCCGCCATGCTGATTCTCACCGTGTTGCAAGGGCCGGACAGGGGCAAGCGATTTGAGTTGCCCGACAACGAGCCGCAGATCATCGGGCGATCGAGCGAGGCGTTGCCTTTGACGGACATGACGATATCGCGTCGCCACGCGGAGTTGACGCCGGACGACGGGCAGTGGCTGCTGAACGATCAGAAGTCGGCCAACGGCACGTACCTCAACGGCGTGCGCGTGGCCAAGCCGACGCTGCTGAGGCCCGGCGATCAGATTCGCACGGGGGCGACGCTGTTCATGTTCGGTCGTGAATCGGGGCGGTCGCAGCAACATCCGGTGCATGTGGTCAATCCGCGGGCGATGGAATCGGCGGTGGAAAAGACCATCGCCAGCAGCGACGATTCGGTCATCATGGCCGTGCCCGAACCGTCGGCACAGGCGGTGCAGCAGTTGTCGGTGATTTACAAATTGATGCAGGTGATCGGCTCCAACTTCGACCGTCAGGTGTTGCTGGAGCGTGTGATGGATTTGGTGTTCGAGCATTTCGCCGCCGACCGGGGGTTCATTCTGTTGCAGGACGCGGGCATGGCGAACCTGGATCAGGCGGTGGTGCGTTACCGCAAGAAGCCGCGCAACAAGGACGAGCGCGACATCATGGTCAGCAAGACGATCATCCAGCACGTCATCAGCCGCAATGAAGGCGTGCTCAGTTCCAACGCGATGACCGACCGGCGATTCGCCCCGGCGGACAGCGTACAGGCGTTCGGCATCCGCTCGACGATGTGCGTGCCGATCCGTTTCCGCGAACGCACGTTCGGCGTGATCCATATCGACAGCCAGGTCGCCAATTACACCTATACCGAGGATCAGTTGCGGCTGTTCACCGCGATCGGCGCGCAGGCCGGGCTGGCGATGGCCAACGCCGAGCTGTATCAGCAGGGCATGCAGAACGCCCGTCTGGCGGCGGTCGGAGAAACGGTCGCGTCGCTGTCGCATTCGATCAAGAACATCTTGCAGGGCATGCGCGGCGGGGCGGAGGTCGTCGAACTGGGCATCCGCAAACAGGATTTCAAATTACTATCCAACGGCTGGGACGTGCTGTCGCGCAACCTCACCCGCATCTATGAACTGACGATGAACATGCTGGCGTATTCCAAGCAGCGAAAGCCGGAGTTCGCCATGACGCGGTTGCCCGCGTTGTTCGAGGAGGTGGTGCAACTGCTTCAGCCGCAGTGCGACAAACGGAACGTGGCGCTGATGACCGAGATCGAGCAGGACATGCCGCCGATACCCGCGGATTCCGGCGGATTGCATCAGGCGATTGTGAATCTGTTGAACAACGCGCTGGACGCGGTGGAGCCGGAGTCGGGCGTGGTGACGCTGCGATGCGGTTACGACGCGCTGTTGCACCAGGCGACGATCGTGGTGTCGGACAACGGCGCGGGGATTGATACGCAATCGTTGGCGCACATCTTCCAGCCGTTTTATTCGACCAAGGGCCAACGCGGCACGGGGCTGGGCCTGGCGGTGACGAAAAAAGTGATCGACGAACACGGCGGGCGCATCGAGGTCAAAAGCACCCCCGGCCAGGGCACGACGTTCACCATCACACTCTCCACGGATTCGGCCATCGACCCGAGCGAAACGACGTCGTGAGACGATTGAAGTTCAAAGTTTCAAGTTCAAAGTTCAAAATTGCGTGTTGTTCCCTCAACTTTGAACCTTGAACTTTGAACCTTGAACTTTGAACTAAAACAGCTTCCCCTGTTCCTTCGGGTCCGGCGGGCGGGTCATGATGTCGCGCACCTCGTCGAGCAACGCATCGAGATCGCGGAACTGTTTATACACGCTGGCGAATCGCACGTAGGCGACCTGATCGAGGTTGCGGAGGCGTTCGCTGACGGCTTTGCCGATCTCCATGCTTTCGACTTCGCGGTCGAACCGGCGGTACAAATCCTCTTCGACGCTTTCGACGAGTTTTTGAATGACCTCGGCGCTGATCGGGCGTTTGTAGCACGCCATTTCAATGCCGTTGCGGAGTTTTTCGCGGTTGTAGGGAACGCGCGTGCCGTCTTTTTTGATGACGGTGAGTTTGATCGTTTCTTCAACGCGCTCATAGGTGGTGAATCGCCGGCCGCAACCCACGCATTCGCGGCGGCGACGAATGACACGTCCGCTCTCAGCCGAACGGCTGTCGATCACCTTGTCGTTGTCGGCCTGGCAGAATGGACAGATCATGGGGGGCATTATAACGGAGGAGCGAGGGGTGAGGGGTGAGGGAAGAGGTGGAGCCGCAATGATTGTCTTCCCCAGCCCCTCTCCCCATCACCCCTCTCCCCTCGGTTGTGCTACCATATTTCGCTCGCTGGAGATTCACCATGAAGATCACATTACCCGACGGCAGTTGTAAGGAATTCGCAGGCCCGGTCACGCCGCTGGCGGTCGCCGAGTCGATCGGACCTCGTTTGGCCAAGGCGGCGATCGCCGCGAAGGTCGATGGCCGGATCGTCGATTTGACCGCGCCCATCACCGCCGACGCCGCCCTGTCCATCATCACCGCCAAAGACGATGACGCCGATGCCCTTTACGTCATTCGCCACTCGGCCGCGCACGTCATGGCCGAGGCGATTACGAAGTTGTACCCGCAAACCAAACTCGTGTACGGCCCGCCGGTCGATAACGGGTTTTACTATGACATCGACCTCGAAGAACCGCTGCGCGCCGAGGACTTCGCCCGCATCGAATCCCTCATGGCCGAGATCGTGAAGGAAAACCGCCCCTTCACCCGCTATGAACTGCCCCCCGAAGATGGTCTGCCGAAGCTGAAAGAAGAAGGCAACATCTACAAAATCGACAACGCCGAGCGCGCGTTGCAAACCGACCCCAACGCCCGGTTGTCGTGGTACGTCACCGGCGAACCGGGCAAAAACTGGGAAGACCTCTGCCGCGGGCCCCATGTGCCGGCCACCGGACGCATCGGCGCGTTCAAGGTCATGAGCGTCGCACGGTCCCACTGGAAGGGCGATGTCGAATCGCAACCTTTGCAGCGTGTGTATGGAACCGCCTTCGCCACGCCCAAGGCGATGGAAGATCATCTGCAACGCCTGGAAGAAGCCCGCCAGCGCGATCACCGCGTCATCGGCGCGAAGCTCGGCCTGTTCACCATTGACGAGCAGGTCGGCCAGGGTTTGATTCTGTGGAAACCCAAAGGCGCGATGGTGCGCTCGCTGCTCGAAGATTTCATCAAGCGGAAACTTTTCGAGGTCGGCTATCAGATCGTTTACACGCCGCACATCGGCAAGATCGACCTCTACAAAACCAGCGGACATTACCCGTATTATTCCGATTCGCAGTTTCCCCCGATCAAGATGCGGGGCGAGGATGCGGAGGAATATCTGCTCAAACCGATGAACTGCCCGCATCACATCAAAATCTACGCCTCCGACCCGCACAGCTACCGCGACCTGCCGCTGCGTTTGGCCGAGTTCGGCACAGTCTATCGCTTTGAACAATCGGGCGAACTGACCGGCCTGACCCGCGTGCGCGGCTTCACGCAGGACGATGCCCATACCTTCTGCACACCCGAACAGGTCAAAAGCGAATTCCGCGCCACCATCGAACTGGTGCAGTTCGTCTTCAATACGTTCGGCTTCAACGATGTGACGATCCGACTCGGCCTGCGCGACCCGGATTCCAGCAAATACGTCGGCGCCCCGGAATTGTGGGACAACGCCGAACGTGAACTGCGCGAAGTGCTGAACGAAATGGGCATCGACTACGTGGAAGCCGCCGGTGAAGCGGCGTTTTACGGGCCGAAAACCGACTTCCTGGTGCGCGATGTGATCGGCAGGCAGTGGCAGTTGGGCACGGTGCAGCTCGATTACAACCTGCCGCAGCGGTTCAATCTGGAATACATCGGCGCGGACAACGCGGCGCATCGGCCGGTGATGATTCACCGCGCGCCGTTCGGTTCAATGGAACGCTTCATGGGCATTCTGATCGAGCATTTCGCCGGGGCGTTCCCGCTGTGGATCGCGCCGCAGCAGGTGCGCGTGCTGCCGATCAGCGACAAGTTCATGGATTACGCGGCGAAAGTGCATCAGCAATTGCGCGCGGCGGAGATGCGTTCGTCGCTGGACACATCATCGGAGCGCGTGAACAACAAAATCCGCGTCGCGCAGGAAGAAAAGATTCCGTACATGCTGGTGGTCGGCGGCAAGGACGAAGCGGCGGGCACGGTCAGCGTGCGCTGCCGAACCCGCGGCGACCTGGGCGCGATGTCGCTCGATGCGTTCATCACCGCGGCGCAACAGGAAGTCGCCTCGCACGGCAAGCGGCAGATTCAAATGTGATGGGAATGTGCAAAGGCAGACCCGTTTTCGCCCCGAAGGGGGCGCGCGAGTGTAGCCACGGGTGAAGCGCCCCCGGAAGGGGAAGCGCAACCCGTGGAAATAAGTCGTGTTTGAATTTTGCCCCGGTAGGGGCAAAGGAAACGTCCAAATTGGTCGCCGGTTCCCTCCGCCCCTGTGGGGCGGAATGTATCGCCTTCCATGATTCCACGGGTTTCGCTTCCCCTTCCGGGGGCGCTCCACCCGTGGCTACATTCCATGACCCCTTCGGTGTCGTATAATGGGAAACGATGCAAGCCGAAGTCGTGGCTTCGTCATCCTTCATCAACACGGAGCGACCGCGATGAGCGAACACCCACAGGCGATCATGTCCGGGCGGATCAACAAAGGCATGTCATTCACCGAACAGGTATGGGCGGCGACATCGCGCATCCCCAAAGGGAAGGTGACGACCTACGGCGCGATGGCGAAGATGTTGGGCCGGCCCAACGGGGCGAGGGCGGTGGGACAGGCGCTGGGGCGCAATCCGTTCGCGCCGCGTGTGCCGTGCCATCGCGTGGTGGCGGGGGACGGTCGGCTGACGGGCTATTCGGGCACCGGCGGCGTTGGCAAAAAGAAACAGATGCTCGAAGCCGAGGGCGTGCGATTCATCGGCGACCGCGTGGACCGGGACTGCGTCATTGCGTTGGCGTGAGCGGCGGTGTCTGATAGAATGTTCGCGACATTCTTTTTCTAAGGGGCTTTTCATGTTGACCAGATTCACCGGTATCGGGACGGGGTTTGTCATCGGGTTGATCGGCGTGTTGTGTTTCGCGGCGACATCGTTCGGCGCGGTTCCGGGGGCGGAGGTGCCGCTGGCGGATCGGTTGCCGGACGATGCGATCGTTTACATCGGCTGGGTCGGTTCGTCGAAGCTGGGGCCGGGCTATGAACAGTCGCACACCAAGGCGTTGATCGGCAAGTCGGATTTGAAGGCGTTGGTGACGCAGGTCTGGCCGCAACTGCTGGCGAAGATCGCGCAGGACGCCCCGGAGGGCGCGAAGCAGGCGGGTTTGGTCGAACGGTTGCTCGAACAAGTATTGGCGTATCCGACGGCGTTTTACTTCGGCGGGATGGATGCGGAATCACATACGCCCCGGCTGGCGTTGATTTGCGACGCGGGGGATGAGGCGTATGCGAAGCCGATTGCCGACATGCTCACGCAATTGATCGGCAGAAATATCATATGGCAGGTGCAGCAACAGGGCGGGCGGGTGATTTTCCGCACCGCCCCGGTCGGGCCGGCGCTGACCGGCGCCCTCGTCTCGCCGCTGTCGGCCAACCCCGCGTTCGCCGGCGCGTTGAAGCAGGCGCATGTCACGCCGGGCGACCCGGTGGTCGCGGTTTACGTCGATGTGCCGAAACTCATGGCGGTGATCGAACAGATGCGACCGCCCGGCGCGGATGCCGAGAACTGGGCCAAGCTGCGTGATGCGATGCGTTTGACGGACCTGCGTCAGGTGATGTGTACCGGCGGGTTTGACAAGGGCGACTGGGTGACGGGCATGTACGTCGGCATCACGCCGCCGGCCCCCGGAACCGGCGGCATGGTGCAAATGATGCGCGGCAAACCGCTGGACGAATCGACGCTCAAACTGATACCGCAATCGGCGGCGATGGCCGGGGCGGGGCGTTTCGATCTGACGCAATTGTTCGATGGATTGCGAACCGTCGTCGGACAGATTGACCCGGAAAATGGGCGGCAGTTCGACGCGACGATCAAACAGTTCGATACGCAGCTGGGCATGAGCATCCGGGACGACGTGTTCGGTTCGCTGGGCGATCAGTGGGCGTGGTACACCGACCGCAACGTCGCCGGCGTGGGGATGTTGGGCATGGTGGCGATCAACCCGCTGCGCGACCCCCGGAAGTTCGGGGAGGCCCTGCCGAAGCTGACCATGATGGCGAACATGATGATGATGGCCGCCACACAGGGCCAGGAGTTTCATTTCAGCATTCGCACGACCGAAGTGGACGGCGTGACGCTGCATTATTTCGCGTTGCCGGCGGTGGCGCCGACGCTGGCGATCAAAGACGGGCGGATGTATCTGGGATTGCAGCCGCAAACCGTCGTCGCGGCGATGCGGACGGCGAAGGCGGGGGGCAAGTCGATACTCGACAATGCGGCATTCGCGCGGCTGCATCGCGCGTGCGGCGGTCAACCGATCGCGACGTTCAAGTTTTACGATTTGCCGCAGACGTTCGGCGGGGGGTATCAGACGATGTTGCTGATGACGCGGATTTATCTGGGCTTCGGCGACATGTTCGGCGTGCAGACGCCGGCGATGATGATGCCGCCGGTCGATCAGGTGTTGCCGCATGTCGCGCCGGCGGGGGTGTTCACCTGGTCGGACGAGACGGGGATTCATTTGCGGGGTCGAAGCCCGTTTCCGGGCGCGTCGCTGCTGGGCACGGATCAGAACCTGATGGTGTCACAGTATGCGATGTCGCTGGGGATATTGCTGCCGGCCCTGGAGCGGGCGAGGGAAGCCGCCAATCGCGCGGTGAGCGCGGCGAACGAACGAGGCATCTACAAGGCGTGCTACATTTATTCCGTCTCGCACAATGATGCGTTTCCAACGGACTTGGCGGAACTGATCGCCGACGGCTCCATCAGCGCCAAGTCCCTGCTGCACCCGAATGATTCGCACCGCACAAGGACATTCCCCCAAGTGAAACTGACCGACCCGAAGGTGTCTGAATGGGCGCGGAACAACATGTCATACATTTATCTCGGCGGTTCGGCGAACATGGCGGCGGATGACATCGTGATTTACGAGAAGCCCGATCCGCGATGGGCACGTGAGGGCATCACCATCGGGTTCGGCGACGGGCATGTTTCGTGGACGGCATGGTCGCAGGTTCCGGAGGTGTTCAAGCAAGCGGGCAAGACGCCGCCGACGCCGCCGGGAAGTGCGAAAATGTCGGATCGGAGCAGTTCGTCCGCCGGTGCGGGCAGCGCGGGTAGCGGGCAGGCGTGGTATTACGACACGAAGACGGGCGAGTATTTCAAATCGGCGGCGGACCAGTTTTCGCCGATCACCAGCGCCAAGGGCAACCCGGCGGTGCGGGCGCATTTCTTCTCGTGCGGCAGTTGCGACAGCGAAAAAGATCGCTTCGCCGGTTTCTACGACAAATACACCGATGAAGCGAAGGCCAAATTTGAAGCCGCCCGCAATGCGAAAGACCCGCAACAGTTGGCGAACGTGGAAATGTACTCTGAAATCGGCGTACTCTATTCGATTGACGGCCAGAACTGGTATCCGCCGAGCAGCGAGGAATATCAGGAGGCCCTGCAAAAGAAATTGAACTGCCCCAACGGCGGGCGCGCCAAGTATTGCCGGGTGAAGCGGTAGCGATTGCCCCGCGGCGGATGCCGGGCCGGTGTGTTCGGCGTAGAATGGGGCGGTATGACTTACGCACCCGGTCCCACCAAGTGTCGTCGCAGCGCGTACGCGTTGTTCGCATCGCAGATCGAACATCTGGAAAACCCCGAAGCGCTGGTGACGGCGGCGACGGCGATCAGCAAGCATGAACTGAAGATGGCCGAGCCGGCGGTGGCGCATGCGCAGTTGCAGGAATGGGCCGACGTGCTGGTGTCGCGCGTGCGGGACCGCAATCCGCAGGCGTTGCTGGCGCACGGGCATCAACTGTTGTTCGACGAACTGGGATTCACGGGGAACTCAGCGGATTATTACAACCCGTTCAACAGTTACCTGCCGCTGGTTTTGGAGACGCGCAAGGGCAATCCGATCACGCTGACGCTGGTGTATCGGGAGGTGATGCGTCGCGCGGGGCTGGCGGTTTACGGGATCAATTCGCCGGGCCATTTCATCGCGGCGGTGAAGGACAGCGAAGACGGGCCGCTGATGTACGTCGATCCGTTCGGCGGGGGGCGGCTGATGAATGAGGAGGAGATTTACACGCTGATCGAACAGATCACCGGGTCGGCGATCCCACACAGCGAGCAGATGCTTCCGCTGGCCACGCCGCGGCAATGGCTTCACCGGATGCTGCAAAACCTGGCGAACATTTTCGCGCGGGAAGACCGCAGCGACGATGTGGCGGCGATGAACGAAATGGCGATGCTGTTGCAGCGGTGAAGGGGCGGACGACGGGGGAACGGGGAGATGTTCAGAAGAACGCCGCGAGGGAATCGGGGACGCGCTGGTCGAGCCAGTAGCGTGGCGCCCAGGGCCGGCGTCCGGTGATGAAGCCCATATGTCCGCCGTTGCGGGGCGTTTCGAGTGTGACTTGCGGGGAGACGTTTTCCGGTCGGGGAATCAGGTGTGCGGGGACGAGCGGATCGTTGCGTGCGTTGATGATGAGCGTGGGGATGTTGATGTGGCGGAGCAGGGTGTCGGTGCGTGTTTTTTCGTAATAATCGGCGGCGTTGAGGAAGCCGTTGATCGGCGCGCTGATGCGTTCGTCGAACTTGACGAAGGTGTTGAGTTGGGGCAGTTCGTCGGGGGTGAGGCCGAGGCCGACGTCGAGTACGCGCATTTTTCGCTGGACGTCATCGTGCAGACTTTTGAGCAGATGTTTTTGGTAGATGCGGGAGAAGCCGTTTTCGATTTTGCGTGCGACGGTGCCGAGATGGAAGGGTGCGGAGACCATGACGGTCGCGGCGACGGGAAGCGATTGGCCGCGTTGGCCGGATTCGCCGAGCCATTTGAGGCAGATGTTGGCGCCGACGGACAGGCCGACCACGCCGATGGGGGTATGCGGTTCGCGTTCGTGGAGTTGTCGGACGAGGTAGTCGAGGTCGCAGGTTTTGCCGCAGTGATAGCTTGCGACGAAGCGATTGGGTTGGAGGTGTCCGCGGTAGTTCAGCAGCACGCCGCGCCAGCCGCGTGATTCAAATGCTTTGAGGATGCCGCGCACGGGGGCGGATTGCACATCGCCCTGAAGTCCCGGCAGCACGACGACGATCGGCCCGTCTGTCGCGTCACCGACCCGGTCCAGCGGCACGAAATCGCCGTCGGGCAATTCCAACTGTTCGGTGCGGACGCGCAGTTTCACCTTGCGAACGACCGACGCCCACAGCGTTTGCGCGTGCGCGGGTCGCAGCCACCAACTTGCCTTGAATCGACCGTCGGTCATGTCAACACTTTGCACGGGCACGGAGCGGAGAATGCCGCGACCTTGATGGCCGGGGCAACGGGTAACCCTTCATTGTAGGCGATGCGGGCGGAATTAACGAAAAAGGGCGGGCACGATGGAAGGTGAACCGCTAGAATCAGCACGATGGCATCAGAGACAGCCGACAATTTAACGCGGTCCCGGCGATTCACCCGACACACGAACGGCGCGGCGGCGTGGGCGAGGCGGACGTTCGCACGCTCGCCTGGACAGAGCGAAGAAAAATGGAATGCCGCGACGCACGGGGTCGGTTGGCTGGCCAGCGTGGCGGGGGCGGTGGTGGTACTCGCGGCGGCGTTCGGTCACGGCGGCGCGTGGCAGGTGGGCGCTTGTCTGTTTTATTCCCTGACGATGGTCGCGGCCTACGGCGCATCGACGCTGTCGCATTCGTTCAGCCGGTCGAGGTTGCGGGAGTTTTTCCGAAGCGCCGATCAGTCGATCATCTTTCTGTTCATCGCCGGTTCGTACACGCCGATCGCGCTGACGTGGCTCCGAGGCGGGGCGTGGTGGTGGCTGCACGGCATGATCTGGGCGGTGGCGCTGACGGGGTTCATCTCCAAGGCGGTGTTCTCCCACAACGTGCGGCTGGGCAATGTGACGACGTGGCTTTATGTGCTGGTCGGTTGGATGCCGGTGCTGGCGACCGGCCCGCTGATCGCGGCTCTGCCGACGGGTCTGCTCATCGCGCTGTTCAGCGGCGGGGTGTGCTACACGCTGGGGCTGATCTTCTTCCACTACGACCACCGCGTGCGCTATTGTCACACCGCCTGGCACGTCGCGGTCGTGGCCGGCAGCGCCTGCCATTATCTGGGCGTGCTGTTCTACTGCACCTCGCCGGCCCCCGCCCCCGGAAGTTAGCCCTCACCCCCGCCCAGGCCGAAAACTCCGCTCGCAGGAAATCCCCATGTTCCTCGCGCTCCGCGCGATCAAACGATAACGTCCCGTCATTGCGAGGTGCGAATCGTTTTGATCGCCTGTTCCAATTCCTTACTCGCTTCTTTCAATTCCGCGAGCGTTCGTTCGAGATGTGCGATATAGTTATCCCTCCATTCCTCCACCGTCGCCCGATTCGCCACCATCGCGTGAAGCATGGACTGCCGAACCGCGGCAGAACCTTCGACTTGATAAGCATCCAACAACGCCTCCTGTACCGCCAGAGTCGGTGGCTTCATCTCTTTCAGATAAAGCGCCGCTCTTTGGCGCACATGGGGGGCACGGTCTCCCAACGCCTGAATAATCAATTTCTCCGCTTCTTTATCCGTGTAACGATGATGGCCCAGGTAATCAACGATATAGCCGCGCGTCGCGGCATCCGGCTCCTTGGGAAATTGGTCAAGCATCGTTTTTTCAATAACCGGCGACGCATCGAAACCCAACACAAGCGACTGAACCACGGATTTCCGTATCTCATCCGAAGGGTCGGCCACGAGTGTGATGAGCTTCGCCTCCAGAACTTTATCCGCACGAAGCTGGGCGAGCCGGGGATCACCCACTTGCATCGAATAACCCCACGCCACACGGGCCACGGCCGCGGCGGCCAACTCACGAACCTTGTCGTCGGAATCCTCAAGTGCGGTTTTCAATAGGGGAAACAAAATCTTTGGGTCCGCGCGTTCCGGCTTCACAACCGCTAATTGACGAGCGGCGACTCGCCGTTGTTCGACATTTCCATCTTTAAGTGCCGTCTTTAATTCTACAAATTCATCTGCGGAAGGTTGGGCCGATGCTGGACGAACTGCATCTACAAAAAACAAATGGACGGTAGCGACCAACAACGCGATAAACATGCAAAACATCAGATATCTACCAAACATTCTTATGGTCATGGGACAGTACCTCCAGTAATCTTGTATTCATCCAAGGGAGGAAATAAATCATTAACATCCTTCCCTGTCGCTCTCGGGTCATATTGATACACTCGCGTATTGTTTATGTATATATCGTATGCCGGATAACCATCGTGTTGGCACTCAACAGTATACGCTCCGGCTTGGTCAATGGTGACAGTCACATCCCAATCAATGGCGGGTGAGGTCACGAGCGGATTACTCGCCGACATCACGAATCGTACTTCTACCTTATCCGCCGCCACGCGAGATACTGTCATTGTAGTCGTCGGCCCGGCTGTGTCAGCGGCAACCATCAGCACCGAATCGCCAAGAATAGTGTCAGCCCTTGCCGCTGCGGTAAGCAGCGGAGGAGTACCCGCCAACGATGTCGCTTTGTCGTATTCGGTACCGTTCACGGGGTCAAAAAGCCTCGATTCTGCTTCAAAAACGGCGGTAAGACGAGCCAATGTTCGACCATTTTTCGACAAACATTCGTTTTTGGCTCAAAAACGGCGATCACCCGTGAACGG
>Ga0172380_10006881_pt1 | contig 13020 bp, 18 predicted proteins | sample Leawe162metaG_FD_119747 | JGI IMG/M metagenome (GOLD analysis project Ga0172380, IMG submission 119747) | Leachate microbial communities from a municipal landfill in Southern Ontario, Canada - Leachate well 162 metaG | ecosystem: Engineered > Solid waste > Landfill > Unclassified | place...
ATTTGCAGTGATACCCATCTAGTAGGCTCCTAATCCTGGGACCTTATTGGGTGGGGAAGGTTCCCCAAACAGCGCGCCAGTCGTAGTACGTAGGAACGTACCGCTGGTAACCCTTAACAAGCAAGTTGTCCGTGGTGAACTCCACCGACATGTCAGTCTCGAAGCTCTTGCGATTGAAGAACATGAGACCTTCGTGGTTGGTAATCACGAACCAAGCATAGGCCGACGTGAGATAATCCCACACTAGGAAGCCCTCTTTGAGGGATTCGTTCATGTGCTTGATTGCGTTCACATCGTTTGCTGCGGTGCCTGGGCGCAGTTCGCTGCGGAACAGGCGGATGGCAATCGGCTCAAGCTGGTATGGAACCACCAGCTTGTTGCCGCGAGCGTGGATCTTCAGGCCAGCGTTGTCTTTCCAGGTGCCACGAATAGTCGTGCAGGCATTCAAGAGAGACGTTTCGTTCAGATCAACTTCCGGCGAAGGCTGATTGGCAATCGTCGCTTGATCGATAGGATGTGCGGTTGAGAAGAGGGCAACGCCGTCACCGCCAACTTGGGCATTATATGTGGTGCCAGTGTTGAAGACGTTGGCGGCGTAGATCTCTTCCGTCTCCTTGAACGACTCCATGAGTCCGTCGTTCGAGGGGCCGAACTCGCTCTTGTAGAGGTTGTCGTCAATCGCCTTGCGGGTGATTGCGTAACCCAGGCCAATTTCAAAGTGCTCGGCATTGTAGGTGTAACGCTGGCCAGCCGCATTGTCGAAGCTGGTTGGCGCACCTTCCTGCTTTAGCTGAGCAAAGCCCAGGTAACGCACCGAAGTCCGGCGCTCCAAGGCCATGTTCGAGTCAGTCTGCCTAAAGATCTTAGGCCACTGACGCTCGATCATGGGATATTTGCCGCTGACGCCCCAAAGTCCAGGGAGCAGCAAATCGCGAATCTGACTGAGAGCGACGGGCATCTATTATAACTCCCCTATTAGGTAGAGACGCCAGTGAGAGTGACGGTGTTACGCATCCAACCAACAGGCTGGACAATGAGGTAGCCGCCGCCGTCCGTAGAGGTGCCATTTGCACCGGGCGGGCCGAAGTTGGCGTAGCTGTCAACCACACGCCAGACGTAGGACGAAGCCTGCGTGCCGACTTGGCTGGAGTTGAGGTATGAGCCGGACTGGCCGCTAAGTGTATTGGGCGTGCCAACCGTGAAGGCGATGTTCCAACCCGTGAGAGAAGCGCCAACCACGGTGCCGGAGCTTGCTTGGGCCAAGAACGTCATTTCCGGATCGGTAATAACATAGGCCGTGACTGGGCTGGACGAACCAACAGAGGCGGGGAAACCGGCGTACCAGTTAACGCGCTGAGAATTTGGATCGTAGTATTTGCAACCGGCAAAGACGCCCAATGGCTTGATTGTGGCGTTCAAACCGGCGGGAAACTGTTCGATGGTGCCTGGAGTGGCAGACGAGATCTTTACGAGATCGCCCGTATATATGGCCGTCGCATAGCTCGAATTAATCGTGAACTTGGACAGGCCCATAGTCGGCGCGGAGCCGTCCTGATGGCCAAAAGAGCGGAAGCCGAAGGGCGAGAAACTGTTTGCCATAATCCGTGGGCTCCTATCCCAATCGTAGACGCCACTATTGGCTATCTACCGGAACAAGCACCACGGCGCGTGGGGTTTAGTCTTTGGGCGGCACGCCCGTATCCCTCAGCGGGATACCAGTAATGATTCGCTTATAGTGTATTATCTAGTACCCTGTCAATCGTCCTGTGGAACAGGAATAGGCTCTACAGAGCGACGGACGTGGTTGAATTGCTTGGCGCTGGGGTGATCTGCCCCCATGGCGTCGATTTCGCCGCCATACAGAGCGCGCTCTTTAATCTGCACCTGATCCCTGGCGCGGCGGGCGTCGCGCATCTTAGAGCGTTTAACCGCCTCCGTAGGCTTGGCCATGAGGACTAGGCCCTCGTGACTGATCTCGCCTGGAACCCCGCGAGGGGCAAACATGCCGTCAAAGCGGCCATCAAAGTCTTCCGGATGCACCGGCATCCAGCCAGCGCGCTCAAAGTTAGCTCGGTGCTGTGGCTGTTCCTGGCCATATACGGAGTGTGTGACCCACTGGAGGGTGATGCCCTCCGGATGCAATTCCTCTGAGATATTAAGGGCATTGATGCCCTCCTCAGCGGAGTTGTCCATCGCCTCAGTATCCCAGCGGCCCGCCTTCATCTCCCAGCGCGAGCCGGTGGGCTTAGGCGCAATAGGAGCGTACTGCATGCGGGGGCGCGGGGGAGGGGCAGTCTGCGCAACTTCAGGCTCGGGTACATCCGCCGTAGCCCTACGCTGCTGCTTTGCGGCCAAGATCTTGGCGCGCTGCTCAGGGGTCCAAGTCTGTCCCTTCTTAGGCATTATCTACCCTCATTGTAGTGACCATTGCGTTTTAGTTCCGCCATCTTCAGCTTCTGCTTGGCGTACTCCAAATCAGAGAGATTCAACGACTTGGCCATGGCGCGCTCGTCTGGGCTTAGTGTGACCTTGGACGATACCGGCTTACCTGTGGCCGCTGACGGTACTTCACGAGTCGGGGGCGCTTGCGTCACTACGTTGTTCCTCTGTCGGAGCGGAGGTGCCTCCTCCTCTTCTTCCTCTACTATCTGGACTTCTTGCTTCTGCCGGAGCCCCAGATGCGTCTCAAGGGTCTCGAAGTATTCAGGTGTGAACGCAGCCTTCTTGTCCACCCTCAATACCATATTGTGGAAGAACTGGATATCCTCGTTCTTGGCGCGATCTGTGATGTACTCCGGGTGCTGCCGCATCCAGATCTGGGCAGGACCAGGAAGCACCGCGATTGCCGCCTCAAACTGATTCGACTGTGATGGCTGTGGCTTAGGCTGGTTCTTGAGGGCCTCCTGGCGAGACTCAAAGGCGGCCTTGCCATCTTCTAGCCGTGTTAGATTGGAGTTTGCCACAGAAAGGCGATCATTGGCCTCAATCTCAGCATCAAGATCGCCATCCACCTTGGCCTGCTTCATGGCCATCTTAGCGGCCCTGGCTTCCGCCTTGGATGCCTCTAAGGCATTGACGATAGTATCATATTGGGCCTGGATAGCCTCTTCCTGATGCTTTGAGCTTTGGACTTCAAACTCGCCAGAGCGCTTGATTGCTTCCTCTGCCCGGCGACGCTCGAAGTCGGCAAGATCCGTAGCTGCCTTCTCGGCCTTTTGTAGAGCCTCGATTTGTTTCTGGAGGGCGCTAATATCTGGCCCGGCTGGCTCATCCTCAATAACCTCTGGAGCCGCCTCAACTTGCTGCGGTTGCGTATCTTGGGCTTCCTCCTCCGCAGGAATGTGAACCTCGTCGCTCAGAGCAACCTGGATTGTCTGATCGATTGGAATGGCCTCAGCCTCTTCCTGACTTCGGGCAATGCGTGGACGTGCCATTAGAACACCACCGATGGATCGCTGACTTTCATCCGAATGCGATCATATGGAATAAGACGGCAGGGAGTTCCGTTCACCGTCAAGGACCAGCCATCCTTGATGGAATACACTACCCAGTCCCCCTCATTGTAGACTGGATCCACCACATCTATGCCAAATTTGAGTACCAAGCCAGACTTCGATTGGTAGGTATCTTCCTCGATATTTTCCCGTGGCCGTATAATACCTCCAGATGTCTTTTCGGGCCTAATATAGGTCCCAATGAGCACTAAATCCCACAAAATCACCTCTTTTGAGAGATCTCCGACGGCATCGAAAATCGCCTTTTTGGGATCTGCGGCCTGACTAATAGTCTGAATTTTTGCAGCCGTTACGACTGACATTATTCGTGCTCCTTGTGGATATCATCCAGAATGGCCAACGCGGTATCGAGGCCGCGCAAAAAGCCACACTGATCGCGATACGCCGCATAGTCGCTGCAAGCGCCATCAGCAATGGATTCCAGCACTATCTGCCGGGTCTCAGCAATCTTGACTTCAAGCAGGCCGTGCAGTCTCGTTTTAGCCATAAATCACTTTTTATAGAGCTTGGCCTTCTGCAATCTGCCAACCCCAGTTTCCGCCCCAGCCGTCATCTTGACGGCACCGCCGCTCTTCATACCAGGAGGCTTCATGGGTAGAGGACCGGCCCCGCCGGGAGGAACGGGAGGACCCCCCATAAGGGCGGGGCCGGGAGGCACCAAGGGAAGAGGTGGAGGACCCTTCTCTTGGTTCGGGAGGTTGATGTTGATCGTAGTCTTGGCTGATTTGACAGCGCCGCCGCGCTTATATTCACCCTCAGAGCGCTCCATCTTCTTGAACTCGCTGCGGATCAGCTTCTTATCCTGCGCCGCATCAGAGTGCTTGACGGAACCACCGGACTTGTAGCCGGAAGTCAGCTTCTGGGCTCGCTGCTTGGATACGCTCTGTTCGTTATGCTTGGAGTATGGATGCATGGTTATCCCCTTAAGCTCCCCTGTTCTTTCCTGATGGAGTATTGCAAAATCCAGGCTTGCCTTCTGCCTCGCCCGGCCCCATGCCCCTGCGCCAGTCGGACGCTACGTCGTTATCGTAGCCCGGCCCCTGCAAATTGTTGTCGTCGCCCAGACGCTGGGGGCGAGTTTGATCGGCGGCCTTCATGCTCCCCTCATAGGCGGAACCATATCGAGCCGTGGCCTTCGCCCTGCCCCAAGCCTCAGTGTCCTTAACCATTCTTCGTCAACCCCCTGATAAGCATGTAAGTTTCTAACCCTATTTGGTAGGCAAGTCTATTGTTTATCATCTTGATCCCGGAGTCTTCATCTAGATCCTCCGGGCGCACAATGAAAGTAGTTATGTGGCTGACAATCCTCTTCTTTTGCTCTTCGCTTAGATCTTGCCATTCTTTCATGACTTGCTCTTGGTTGGCTTAGCCCTAGCCAAAGCCTTGGCCTTCGCTTGAGCAATGAGTTTGGTTTGCTCTAGCTCAGCTTTATGCTTTTCCGCCATCATTGCCATCTCTGCCTGATGCTTCTCCCTGGCTATCTGCATATCATGCTCATGGCGCTCACGCTCAGCCTGCATCTCATGGTTCTGCTTCTGACGCTCGCCATGGATCTCATGCGCGCGGCTGTAACCCTCAGCCTCAAGCTCTTGCTGCTTTGCAGCACGATCTGAGGCCAGCTTTTGGGCCATCTGCTCAGTCTTGGACTCTACCTCGTGCTGGGCTTTGGCTTGGTCAAGCTGTAGTTCCGACACCATCTTAGTGGCATTACGGCCATCTTCGCGCTCATTGATAACCCGCTCTTCTTCAATGCGAAGAAGCTCAAGCTGGATTTGCATCTGGGCGATGCGCTCGCGGGATGCGCGCTCTTGATCGTTGTCTTCGATCTTGGCCTTTTCGATCTGGACGCGAAGCTGCTCTCGCATCTGCTCCATCTGCGTCTGTGACATGGACGCCTTGGCCTTCTCCTTGATGGCCTCCATGCGAGGATCAGGCGGCGGAGGAGTGGGCTGATCGTTGAAGAGCCCGGCAGCATCAATACCCGCCATCCGCATCACAGTCGTATCTACATTCACCGCATTGTAGAGTTGTGGAGATGCGGCCTGAAGCTGCTTGATAAGCTGCGTCTTCGCCATCCTGTGGAGCGACGTGGGATTGTTCGGATCGGCGACTGGAACCAGATTGTGGTTATCCAGCGCCTTCAGGAACTGTTCCTTCTCCCAAACATGTGATGGCCGCTTGTTGTGCCGCCAGAAAGCCTCTGGATCCTCCTTGAAGCGCTCCTTCAGAAGGATGAACTCTTCGGACTGGGCCTGATGCAGCCGCTTGTGGACGGCATCCAGGATCTTTGTGGACTGCTCGATAAGGGCAAGCGTAGTCCCAACGGGAGCATCTTGCTTGCCCTCACCGACGTTAATCTCTGCGGTGGTGGCGAGACGCTGGCCCTCTGTGGCAACATGTTGGAGAAATGAGACAAAGCCTGGACCAGCATCCTTGTATGGCAGCGGCATGATGGCAGAGCGAATGTCCTGCTGCGCCCCCAACTCAAGAGCCATACCACCGCCTGGGGGGATTCTGATCTGATTGCTTAGCTGTCGTCCAACAGACTTCGAGTAGAGGAAGCCCGGAAAGTTCGCAAACATCCCCGAGTCGATGACTTCACGCCATCCCGCCGTAAGAGTATTGGCGATGTTACCCAAGAGGTGAATATAGCCAGTGCCATAAAAGCCAAGACCGCGAATAAAGGGAAACTGGACAAAGAACCGCTTTGCAAGACACTGCTCATCTTTTTCTTCCCAGTTTCGGATAACACTCAGAACCTGCCTTGAGTCTTTTTCAATGGTTACTCGATAAGGTAGCGGAAGCCCCTCCCCCTTGAATTGCTTTGGTGCGAACTGGTTGATGTCGAGTTCGCAGTAGCACTCATAGATGGTGTAGTCCTCGTCCTCAGGGCGCTTAATCACCGGCCGGACGCCCGCAATGTCGTTCTTCTTTACGTCAACCTCTGTGGGCTGCGCTGGAGCCGGGACGCCAATCGCCACGTCACGATACACACCAAGGATCTGCATGCGCTTCAGCACGCTCTTACGCATCTTGATCTTATGGGTAATACGCCCACAGTTTTGGAGATCTGTGGTGGCATCCGAGACAATCAGATCTTCGGCGTCCACACTCTCTGAGACTGGACGACGCCTGAGCGGGCAGTTGAATACCTTTTTGAAACCATCACCACCAAAACCAACATAGAAGAGCATTCTGTCTGTGTCTGGGACATACTCCGTCGCAGTGACCGTAAGATAATGGTTCATATCCCTTTCAAGGGCATCTGCAAGATCATCCGTCTCGCTCATGGAGGGGCCACCATTGTGGCCCATCATCGGCGGAGGTGGCCCACCCGGAGTATTATCCAGCGGCGGGACATTCGGCGGCGGCTTAGGCGGTATGGTTTGATCGTTACGGACTTTCACCGGCCCGGTAGCGGGGAGTAGCTCACCCCGCGCATTGGCCTGAAAGCGTACTGTGGCTTCCAGTAGAAGGGGATGTCTGATACGTGACATACCCTCAAATGGGGCGGAGGTAGCGCCGGAGCTATCGTTCTGATCCTCCAGCTTGAGGCCAAGGAGTGTGATGCCCTTGGCGCGCATGCTCATCCACTCGCGGCGAGACTGCTCATCGCGATCTATGCCCTCCAATAACATAGTGGCAATAGAAGCAAGCTCGCCTTCATCTATTTTGGATGCGAGATTTTCGTAGAAGCCTTCAGTGCGCTTGTCCGGATCCGACATATCCGGATTGAAGTCGATAACCACACCGCCATCGGCGGTATCAATGGAGAGGGCTCCGTCCTCCATTTTGACGCCGGGGGCTATCTCGTCTGCGCCCAGATCAAGACTGATGGGTCCAGGTAGAGCTTCCGGCTCCGGCTCAGGATAGTTGATAACCCTTGTGCGAGCGAACTGTGCCACTAATGGGGCTTCCTCTTGGACCAAGCAATCATGTCTTGTGCAAAGTCGGTGTCATACTTCATACGAAAGAAGAACAGCCCGAGAACGTAGAGCGGCATTGGGAGATCTTCCGTTGGCACCTCTGGGAGCTTCAGCACAAAGCCGTGGTCTTCAGACCAGAATATGGCTCCAGTATCTGGGTCACTGAGATCAAACATTACGAGTTCATCCACAACGCCCTCTTCCAAACTTTCAAGACGTTCTAAGTTTGCTGGAACTCTCATGACTAACCCCCATTTGCTTCAGTGCGATACGGTGTGAAATGCCGACGACATTCCCTACTTCATCGCAATGATCGCGCAGGCCGTTTACAAAATCGGAGGCCGAACATCCGCATCTGATGCAATATTCGCTTTGCAACTCCCACTTATGGCCTGATTTCATCCGCAAACCCCTCATACCGGATACAAGGCCGCTTGCTCGCTTTTGCCACGATACATGAGTTCTTGCCTATCGTCCATGATTGCCTCTTCCTCACGCTGTAAGACGCCCGAATCACGCACCCATCTCAGGGCCATAGACATGGAATCCACCAAGTCGTCGTGCGCGGAGCGAGGAAAGAGTGTGACCTGATCGATGACCTCCTTGGCCCACTTTGGCGGCTCCGAGACATCCTCACCCTTGGCCTCCGGCCACGGCACAGTCACGAGGCCCTCCGAGAAGAGGTGCTGGATGGAGTACACGCGGGAGTGCTTGTCGCCCAACTTAGTGGGGTTAAATAGCTCGATCCCGAACTTTCCTGAGAAAGAAAGGACGCGCTGAATTTCCTGATATACCGAGATGCCGGACGCCTTGCTCTCGATAATCAGGCGATCCACCTTGAAGCGGGGCTTGTATTTGAGGGGGTTGCTATCCTCCAGGTGGATAGTCTTGTCGCACGTCGCCAGAATGCGCTGTACCAGTTCCGGCATCGCCAACCTGTCCTGCCAGCCGTACATCAGCATGATTCGCGGCTGCTTGTGCTCGTTTCTATAGACTCCCCAGATAGTTAGCGCTGAGGCGTCGTTTTCTTCCTTCTCCGTATAGGCGGTATCTATTGATGCTATGATGAACTCCATGGCTGGATAGTGTGGTTCACGCCATTTGCCCCACCATTCCTCCTTGATGATGCCGCCGCCGCGCGGAACGGGAGATTGCTGGAGTTGCCCGGCCGCCGAGAAGGGGCCGAGGCGTCTTGTGAGGCTTTGAACGGTTTCCGGGTTGAACCGCTCCGGACAGAGCATCTCGCCTTCGGTGATTCGCGGATCCTCCCAGAACCTCACGCCATTAACCATTGTGGTGCAGTGGCGCTCGATCTCGTGCTCCATTGGGAGCATGAGCCATGTCCAGTCGCTCTTTTCCCGGCTCAGAATATGCCCAGTAAGATCTTCCTGGTGCAGCCGCTGCATGATGACGACATAGGCCCCGGTGTGCTGATCGTTGAGGCGGGTGCTCATGGCCTCATCCCACCATTGCAGGGTGCCGACGCGCACCAGATCCGATTCCACCTCAGTCGCGTTGTGTGGATCGTCAATCAGGATGATTTGCGCCCCCTCACCAGTCAGGGCTCCATCCACCGAGGTAGCGATTCGATAGCCCCCCTTGTCGTTCTCGAATCGCCCCTTGGTGTTCACGTCCGAAGTCATGGCGAATCGGTTGCCCCAGTATTTCTTGAAGAAGGGTGATTCGATCAGTCGGCGGTTTTTGACCGAATCACGCAGGCTCAGGGTTTGAGCATAGGAAGCCGAGAGAAATTGAACCTGTGGCCCCGAGCATGGGGAGATTCGCGACTGCGCCCATGTCCAGGCTGGCCAAGCCACTGAGCACAAAGAACTTTTCGAAGTGCGTGGCGGGACATTGATAATCAGACGGCGAATCTGCCCGTCTGTAACTGCCTGAAGATGCTCAGCTATTGCCTCAAGATGCCAGCCACCGACGAATGGGGCTGGATCGATGTAGCGCCAGCCGCGCTTGAGGAACTCGTAGAGGGATGATTCGCACCTATCACGCTCGCTGACTTCGCCATACTTGGCTGAGGCGGATAGTAGAAGCTGTGGATTGATGTCCATCAATTGGGAATATCTTCTAGATTCGCAATAAAATCCAATTGGTTGTGTGACCAATATACCATGCCGCCGCCCAAACCATAGCGCGTAGTGGTGTGGTGCGTCGGAGTGTCTATCTCGACTGAGAATAATCCGGTAGGACTAGTCTTCGGGCATGAAGGGTAAGATGCGTCATTGGCGCTTGGCTCTGAAGATCTTATCAGGAAGCATAGAACAACATCGCGCCCAGTCTGCTTTTTTACCTCTCTATATCTATCAATATCCAGCTTATCTATGCCAGCACAGAAGCATCTGCTGTTTCTATGCCATGTAAACCTGGTTTTATTCTTAACCTCAACCCACAAAACACCCTCTTTATTGAGAATGAGGCCGTCTGGCGACACCAGCGTCTCGCCATCTGCGGTGGATAACCTTGGGCCGCCGCCAGATTTCAGTGGGGGTAGGTCACACGCCTTGAGAATCACATTCCCCGGCACTGAGGCGATGTACTTCAGGACTCGGCTCTCCCCTTCCTGCCCGATCTTCAGCTTTTCCTCGAACGTCATTCCCATTTGGTTCACTCCATCTCTAACACTTTTAAGTGGTGTGGTATGGTATCACACAACTTAGATAATATATAGCGACGACGATAGTCTTACGAACGTAGTGAGTAAGACTATCGTCAATCTTACTGCTAGAAAGATTGGACTTACCGCTGGGTGAGAGCGGTTTTAGTCCCTTCTAGGGGGCCAGAGGCCACTTGCTAGAGGTGATTGCCTTGGAACCCGAGCAATCAACCGAGGGGTCTTATCCGCCTGGGTAGGCGTCGTTCAGCGGCACCCCTCCCTGTGACGGGACCGGACCACACGGCGCTTTGAACGTCTCGCCTGCGCCATTCTCAGACTATACGGCGGCCAGTCTACCGGGGCCGTATACTGACGTGCGAGGCGGTTTTCTGAGGGTCTTGCTTCGGGAGTTCGATTTCGGTATCTCTACCTTATCGGTGAAGTCCTTCAGCCGTTCAGAACCGATCACGCACCCCGGCAGGATCGCACCTGCGCGGGGTGCAACCTTTCTGCAACACTCCGCAGCCGCCGTCAACTCCACACTCCAGTACCTCCATAGCATTGCCCGCTTTGGGCCATTTTTTCACTTGACTGTCGCCTCAGCCCATGACACATATTGGGCACTGTGGAGGCTACAGTGCATCACGACTACGCAGACATCCGATCCCGCATTGAAGAGGATCCCAAGTGGTTCGATGAGTGCGCCGTGCCACGCTACGAGCCATTCTCCCCAAAGCATCTAGCCGACATTTACGCTGACGAGTGCGCCCTGGTTCGCATCCAGTGTCAGGGCTGTCAGAGGCGGTTCCGTGTTGCCTTCTCCATAAGCTCCATGGCCAGGATACGGGCAGTCATGAATCAGATGGCCGGGCAGCAGTACGATCAAAAGGAAGCCGAGAAATATTCCATAGCGAATCAGATCAAGGAAAAAACCATCCATTATGGCGATCCGCCGAATGTGCGGTGCTGTGCGGCTGGCCCGACTATGAACAGTGATCCACTATTGGTACTTGAATACTGGGAGCGCAAGAACTTCGACTGGGTTCGTAATCCAGAGTATGAGATCAATCTGGATGACAACGACTAATGAAGCCCATCCATCACAAAGAATGTAACGAATGGGTGGATCCATCTCCTATCAAGTGTGCCTGCTGCAATAAGTGCTGGATGATAGTAGAGGGCAGGCGACGGGGCCACTGCGTCCATGGTGGCCCTTACTTTGGATATGTGGAGGTTCCTGATGCTCAACCGTGACCAGATCGAGCGCTACGAGAAGATCCTGCTTCAGGAAATAGTGGAGCGCCGTCAGCGCGGCGGGTACTCCCCTGACGCGGCCACAATCCAGTTTCTCTGTGAGACGATGTACGAGATTCTCAGGCATTCTCGCGAGAAGATGCCGCTACCCAAGAAGAAGAAGCTGATCGAGGTAGACGAGGACTGAGGATGCCGACAATACGCACTAAGCGCCTCGTCCTCATTCCATATACCTCTGAGAACGTCACCCAGGAGCATGTGGACTGGTTGAACGATCCGGAGGTAGTCAGGTACAGCGAGCAACGTCATATCCGCCACACTGAAGTCACCCAGCAAATCTACGTTGGCTGGGCCAGACTCAACGGCGATATCTGGATTATCCAAAAGGATGGTGTGGATATCGGCACTATCAGCATGCGAATCGACAAGGACAACAAGACTGCCAATATGGGCATCCTGATCGGGCGCAAGGGTGTATGGGGCCAGGGCTACGCCTCGGAAGCCTGGAAAGCAGTCATGCACTACTGCTTTGCCATCGGGCTTCGCAAAGTAGAGTGCGGCACGATGTGCTCTAATGCCGGTATGCGCGGCGTAGCGCTCAAGACGGGTATGCTCCCAGAGGGCTCGCGTCCCCTGCATTTCCTACTCGATGGCGAGCCGGAGGATCTTATTATGTATGGCAGGCCAGCACAATGATGGAAGGAAAGTAGAATGTCACAACCACACCAGCCAAAGACGGCACAGGATATCTTCAATACCGTTGCCATGCACCTGATGACACAGGGCGAGAGATCTACTGGGGCAATGGGACTGTGCCGCTACCGTGGATCCAAGGGGCATATGTGCGCCATTGGCGTGCTGATCCCTGACGAGATGTACAATTCCTCTATGGAGGGGAAGACTGTAGGGACGATCCAGAACAGGCTGCCAGCGGCCCTCAGATCACACCTTCCGCTCCTGGATGATCTCCAGATAGTGCATGACTTCTGCGATCATAACGAGGGAAGGTTTAATCGAGGGGAGTTAAAGCGCTCTCTGAAAGGGACAGCCAAAAGGTTTGGCCTGGAATGTGAAGTGCTAAAGGTGATGTAATGAAGGTAAGGCTTCTAAGTCCTTATGGACAAAACCTAGCCCGCACCATTTGGGAAGCTGGGGATGAAGTGCTCTACCCCTCGGACGAAGGGGAGGCCGAGATCTGCGTCATGTATGGCCATCGTGAGATCCTTCGCATGCCGGAGATCCAAAAGTATCGCCATGTGGTTAACGTCCACCCGAGTATCCTACCGTTCGGGCGCGGCGCACATCCCAACTTTTGGGCTTGGTACAATAACGAGCCACACGGTGTGACCCTCCACTATGTGGATGACGAGGGGATCGACACTGGTCCCATTATCGCTACTAAGGGCGTCCAGTTCGAGCATCCAGAGCGCGAGACGCTCAATAGCTCGTACATGGCAAAGCATGAGGCTGCGGAGCGCCTCTTTGAGAGCCAGTGGAAACAAATAAGGGCTGGGGTTGCACTGCCATACCCACAAGGCAACCGGGGTAGCTCACACAAGAAGAGGGATTTGGAGCCCATATGGCCGCTTCTCAGTAAGGGGTGGGAAACGCCGGTAAACCAAGTAAGAGAATTGTGGAGGAAGTTAAATGGGATTGCAAGCAACGCGATGGATGCAGTCGGAAGCTGACGACTGGCATCGTCGCAACGTCGATAAGC
>Ga0172380_10006882_pt1 | contig 13018 bp, 8 predicted proteins | sample Leawe162metaG_FD_119747 | JGI IMG/M metagenome (GOLD analysis project Ga0172380, IMG submission 119747) | Leachate microbial communities from a municipal landfill in Southern Ontario, Canada - Leachate well 162 metaG | ecosystem: Engineered > Solid waste > Landfill > Unclassified | place...
AAAAAATGACCAGGAGATAACTGAACAAAGCGCCGCCAAGCAGCAAATGAATAATCACAAAATTCTTCAGATCAACGAATCCCTCAAAAGGGCCGAGGCAATAACGCCATAAGATATAGCCCCCGGCAATGGCGCCGTTCATCATAAAAAAGGCCGACAGCACCTGCACCGGAAACACCGGGATGGAAAAGGAGAGCCTTTCAAGGAAGTGCAGCCCGAACTGTCTGCCGATGGTTGGAATGAAATCACCGACGCCATCGGCAAAATGCGCCATCCGGTAAACAAGCTCGCCGGTGAAGGCCATGGGGATCAGGATGGGCACCATGGGCGACAACTTGCCGACAATGGGGTCATTATCCACCACTCCGAAGAGTTTGCTCCCGAGTCTTATCACCAGCAGAACAATGACAATGCAGATTCCCAGCAGGAGACTGAAAAGCAGCGGATCGGAGAGGGCGAAATAGTCGAGCGCCTGGTTGTAAACCGGTTTTTCCCGCATGAAACGGGCAATCTGGGAACCGATAAGAAAAGGCACCGTGTAGGTACAGGTTTTGTATCTTCCGGCGTTGCGGATAAGTTCATTATAGGGATTGCGCAACAGAAACTGAGGCGAGTCGCGGTCGCAGAGAGGAAGGCAATGGCCGCAGACGAGGCAATGCAGATTATTCTGGACGGAAACCGCGCCGAGATATACAGGGCAGCCTCGCCTCGTATCCGACCCTTTTTTACAGGATACGCTTTTGCAGCCCCGGCATTTATCATGGTCAGCCCGGAACTCGGTAATGGAAATCGTCGCCGCCGCTCCGCTGATCCGTCCCAGCGGGCAGAGATGGCGGCACCAGGACTGGCCCTGAAAAAGTATCGACATCACCGCCGCCCCGGAGACAATGGAAAGGACAAGATAGGACGTGCCGGCCGGCCACTCGTTTAAGCCGGTAACCGTCTCAAACCAGATGATGAGGGCCAGCAGGAAAACCGCGATGTACACCCCGTATTTCTGCACGAATCTCGGGACCTTGAGAGAAAATGTCCAGCCCCTGCTCTGCAAAAAAACACCCAGCCCCGGAAACGGGCAAATGCCGCACCACATGCGGCCGACAAAAAACCAGGAAAGAACAATGCCGGGCCAGAGTATGCCCCAGGTCAAGAAAACCGCGATATTACGCCGCGCATCCTGGGGCCCGAAAAAACCGGAAATAAGCACCAGAACAAAAAGAATATCACCACCTGTACGTAGCAGGGCGTAATGGTGCCTTGCCGCCAGAAATCTTCTGAAGGCCGGGAAAATTCTAAATAGATCCAGCCGTTGCCCGTCATCAAAGGAAATGACGCTTTTAAGCGCCCGCGTCCACCAGGTCACGCCCTTGTCCTGTTTCTCATAGAAGACCTTATCCTACCGCATCCAGAATAACCTTGACCTGAAATTCCTTACCATCACGAATGACCTTCAAAGTCACCTCGTCTCCCACCTGGTAACGCCCCATTTCCTGGCGCAGATCATCAAGACTTTTAATTGGTTTGCCGTTCAACCCGACGATGATATCCCCTAACAGGATATCTCCCCCGGTCTTTCTGACGCCGCGCAGGCCGGCCTTTTCCGCGGAACTGCCGCTCTCCACCTGCACAATCAGCACCCCTGCAACACCCAGACGCTCCATGAGCCTCTCATTGGCCACGGAGATGCCGAGTCCCGGCCTGATCAGGCGGCCATGCTTGATAATCTCGGTTACCACCCGGTTTACTTCGTCGACCGGCACGGCAAAACCGATGCCGGCATTGACGCCATCCGGACTGTAGATGGCGGTGTTGACCCCGATGAGACGGCCGGCGCTGTCAAGCAGCGGTCCGCCGGAATTACCGGGATTAATGGCGGCATCCGTCTGGATGACATCATGGATGGTTGTGCCGGTGGTCGATTTTATTTCGCGCCCGAGAGCACTGACGATCCCTGAGGTGATGGTCTGGTCAAGACCGAAGGGATTACCTATGGCAAAAACCTTCTGCCCCACCAGCAGGTTGGCGGATTCTCCCACGGGAATCGGCCGTAAAATTTTCCCGGGGGCGGAAATCTTTAAAACCGCAATATCCTTGTCTGCCGAGGCTCCCACCAGCTCAGCCTTCCAGGTGCTGTTATCGGCCAGGGTGACCTGTACCTTGTTGGCATCCTCGATGACATGATAATTGGTGACAATCCGGCCCTCCGTATCCCAGATAAAACCGGAACCGGTACCCTTGGGAATCTCATAGATATTCAGGCTGAACAGATTACGCCGCAGTTCGATGCTGGTTATATAGACAACCGAAGGGGAAGTTGCCTGGAAGAGTTCAATGGTGTTGCGCTCATCGGCGGCCAGGTCCCCCCTGGCGGTCACCGCGCGCGGCACGGCTTCGGGATTGACGACAGCCGGGTTCACCCTGACAAAAAACCACCAGAACAGGGCAAGCCCTGCCAGAAAATAAATCACGGGAGGTGTTTTTCGAAAGAACATATTATACATAACCCATCACCAGTTCAGATTCCAGGAAAGAGCCTTGCAAGTGAAAAATAAGCAGTAACACCGACAATATCAATGCAGGTGGTGACAAAAGGGCCGGTGGCGGCAGCGGCGTCAACATGGTCTTTTTTGCATGTTGCTTTCATGAAACCTGAGCCGAATACGCCGATGGTAAAAAGGACATACGGCAACGCGTTTTGCCAAAAGTGCAATACAATAACTGATAATCAAAGCAAAAAATATAAATTTATTTATCGCGGCACGTCAATGGCAAAGTCACTTAATGCTGGTCCTTCCTGAGCCATTGCTTGACAAGATTGCCGGCCTTTTCAGGATCACTCTCAGCCAGTTTGCTCATGAGCTGCTGTTCATCTCCGCGGTCAGGCAGCGACGAGCCGGCTGCTTCGGAATCTTCCGCCCCACCCGGTTCAGGCCAGGCCGCATCAGACTTCGGGTTAATTTCCTTCTTCTTCTCAGCTTCCTGCAAAATCTTGAGAGCATTTATCCTGTTCCAATTGAAAAGATAGGAAAAAAAAGGGCGCACCACAAAAAAAAGAAACAGAACAAGCAGAACAAAATAGGCCAGCGGCAGGGCGAGCCACTCGGCAAACCGGGCTATTGTTTCGTATTTTTCCATATGGGAAAGTAAATTTTGCATTTTTTATAAGGAGATACCCTGCAGGTATATTATAGTGTTTCTGCTATGAGTTTCAAGCTTGTCATGCTGTCGCTAAAAAAACCACCAACTCGTTTTTACGCAGACTCGCGGGTCAACATGAAAGGTTTCGTTTATGCAAGTCATACGCAATAAAATACTGCAGTGCCTTTACGATTACTCAAACAATGACGAAAAGCTCATAGCCGTGCTTGGTGACGTTGCAGCCGAGTTCGGCCCGCAGGCTTTTCCGGTGATCTTTCACGTGCTGACCCATCTGGACCTGAGCCAGCCGGAAGCGCAGGAGTTCTGGCAGGAGATCTGCCTGCATCGCCGGGAGATGAGTAACCAGCTCGGCCACAATGTCAATCTGCGCACCGCCATCTGCGACTATTTCTGCTCTATTCATAAATCCCTGCAAAACCCCAAGGTGGTTGAAATTCATGTTTTTGAAAACACGATCAATACCGCTAAATACGATAGATTGACCGGGCTTTACAACCGCGCCTATTTTGATGAGTCCCTGATCAGGGAAGTTGCCCGGGCCAAGAGATATAACACGGAGCTTTCGGTTCTGTTTCTGGATATCGACAATTTCAAGGCTGTCAATGACAACCATGGCCATCTTGCCGGAGATTCGGTTTTAAAGGATCTGTCCCAGGCCATCATGGGTGAAATCCGCGCAGAAGATATCGCCTCCCGCTATGGCGGCGAAGAAATCGTCATTATCCTGCCGGAAACGAAAAAGGCGACCGGGCTTATCCTGGCGGAAAGGATCAGGGAACTCATTGCCAATCTCTCCCTGCAGTATGAGGGCAAAAATATCCCGCTGACCGTCAGCGGCGGCCTGGCCAATTTCCCCATTGACAGCTGTGACGCCATGGAGCTGGTCGGGTTTGCCGACATGGCTCTCCTCAAGGCCAAAGCACTGGGGAAAAATAATATCCAGGCTTACTCGACCAATAAACGGCGCTATGTCAGGATTGATTTTTCCCCGAAAATCCTGGTCAGAAAAATCAGCATTGACGAGTCAGCCGAATCGTTTACGGCACATGCGAAAAATCTGAGCCTGACAGGTATCCTCTTCAGAAGCGACTCCCCCTGTTTTGCCGTGGGCAACAAAATCCAGCTGCAGATACCTTTTGAGGATTTCAACGTATCGGTGCTGCTGCTCGGCACCGTGGTACGCATTGAACTCGCAGGCACGGACCAGTATGAAATCGGGGTTGCCTTTCTGGAGATGGACCATACCCCTAAAAATGAGATTTCCCAATATCTCCTCAAAAAACTCGGCCAGAAAATCATGTAACTGAAATTGAGTCAATCTGAGGAATTCCACCAAGGTGAGGCCCCATCCCATGAAACCGGTAATGAAAAGCTTTTTGCAAATTAACCCGGAGAACGGCTCGATCTGGAGTCTGCGGGAAACCGGGCTGCCACCGGTAAAACGGCTTATGCTGCGGCTGACCAAAATCTGCCTCATTGTTGCCCGCGCCCCCTTCAACCAACATCTGGTCAACCATGCCTCCGCCCTTTCCTTTACCTTTCTGCTCTCGCTGATTCCCTTGCTGGCCATGGTTTTTTCCATTGCCAAGGGCTTCGGCATCCAGGATAAAATCGAACCGTTGTTGCTGGAGAAGGCCGTGGGCGGTGAAATCGCCTCGGACCTGGCTCCAAAAATCATCGAATATGTCAATAATACGAATGTGACCGCCCTCGGCTCCATCGGACTATTATTTATTGCCTATACGGCAATCTCCATGCTTGGTCAGATTGAAAACTCGTTCAATCAGATCTGGAGCATAAAAAAACCGCGCACCTTCATCAGAAAATCAAGCGACTACCTGGCCATCCTCATTATCGGTCCGCTGCTGCTCGCGGTAACCCTGGGTCTTTCCACCACCATGCGCAGTCATGCCTTTACCCAGAAACTGCTGGAGATCGGTCTTTTTGCCGGGGCCATGAAACTCTTTTTCCTCAGCCTTCCCTGGATATCAAGCATACTCATTCTGACCCTGCTCTTTGTTATCATCCCGAACACCACCGTGCGTTTCTTGCCTGCCCTGCTGGCCGGCACCATCACCGGCTGCCTCTGGCAGCTGACCCAGATCATCTTTATTAAATTTCAGATCGGGGTGGCCAAATACAATGCCATTTACGGCACCTTCGCCTCGGTGCCGATTTTCATGATCTGGCTGCAGACCACCTGGATTCTCGTGCTGTCCGGCGCGGTCATCAATTTCGCCTGCCAGAACGCCGGCAAATTTCACCCCCTTGAATTTGAAAAGAACCTTAACTTTGCCAGTAAGGAAAAAATAAGCCTGGCAGTGCTGCTGACCATCTGCCTGGCTTTCGACAGGGGCAAGGGCCCATCCGGCCCGGCAACCATCAGCGACCGGCTGGGCCTGTCCGAAAGCTTTGTCAGAAACGCCCTCGCCCGCCTGCTGGAGACAGGAAAAATCCTGCCGGTCAGCAGTGAGGAAAACGATCTTTTTGTCCCGGCAAAACCGACCGCTGAGCTGAAAATTGCTAATTTTTTCAAGGATATCGAGGGAGAGCAGGCCGACAAGCTCGAGTTTAAGGATGCAGAAATCAATGGTACCATTGCTAAAATTCTCGATCTCCGCCAACAGGCCCTGGAGATGAATTTTGAGAACAAAGGCATGACCCCGCTGGCATAAAATTTCCTCTTCAGGCAGACGCCCCCCTTCAGGCCCTTGACAAAAAAAACGACCCTGAAAAGGGTCGTTTTTGGGTCAGAGATCAAGCTTCCTGGATCTTACGGCTTAAAGTTGCCATTTTTGCGTTTCCGCAGCCGGATGGAAGCGGGAGTCACCTCAACCAGCTCGTCATCGTTGATATAGGCGATACAGTCTTCCAGGCTCATCTGCCTTGGCGGGGTGAGAATGACCGCCTCATCGGAGCCCGAGGCGCGCATGTTGGTGAGCTTCTTACCCTTGGCCGGGTTGACCACCATATCCGCGGGCCGGGTATTTTCGCCGATAATCTGGCCTTCATAGACATCAATGCCGGGGCCGAGGAAAATCCGTCCCCTTTCCTGCAGATTGAAAAGCGCATAGGCCACCGTGGTGCTTGTCTCCTTGACGATCAGCACGCCGTTGACCCGGTTGGTGATATCGCCGGCGTAGGGACCGTATTCGGCAAAGACATAGTTCATGATGCCCATGCCCTTGGTATCGGTCATGAACTGGGAACGGAAGCCAAGCAGACCCCGGGTGGGGATTTTGTAAATCAGCTTGGCCATATTGTTCTGATTGTGCATTTCCAGCATCTGGCCCTTGAGTTTGCCCAGTTTCTCGATCACCACCCCCTGGTACTGCTCATCCACATCAATGGTCAGCTCCTCATAGGGCTCGAGCTGTTTGCCGTTTTCCTCCTTCATGATGACCTGGGGCCTGGTGACCTGGAACTCGTAGCCTTCCCGCCGCATTTTCTCAATGAGGATGGAAAGATGCAGCTCGCCCCGGCCGGAAACCTTGTAACCGACGCCTTCGGTTAAGGGCTCCACGTGCAGGGCCACATCGGCCAGGGTTTCCCGGGCCAGGCGTTCCTCAATATGCCTGGAGGTGACAAATTTCCCTTCCCGCCCGGCAAAAGGGGAATCATTGGGCACAAAGTTCATGGACAGGGTGGGCGGATCAATCTCAATCAGCGGCAGAGGCCGCGGATCAAGAGGGTCGGTAAAGGTGACGCCCACGGTCACGTCGTCCATGCCTGCCACGGCCACGATTTCACCGGTGGTGGCCTCGGTAACGGGGATTTTTTCATTGGCCTCGAAACGGAAAATCTTGGAGATCCGGATGGGGGAAATGGAGCCGTCCCGCCGGGCCACGGCAATATCCCTGTTGATCTTCAGGGTGCCGTTCACCACCTTGCCGATGCCGAGCCTGCCCAGATAGGGCGAGTAGTCGATGGTATTGACCTGCATCTGCAGCGGGGCATCAATACTGCCGGAGGGAGCCGGGATGGCGGAAACGATCATCTCGGAAATGGGATCCATGTTGCTGTTTTTTTCATCAAGGGTGCGCAGCGCATAGCCCTGCTTGGCCGAGGCATAGACCACGGGGAACTCAAGCAGTTCATCCGGGGCATTGAGCTTGACAAAAAGGTCAAAAACCTGGTCAACGGCCCAGTCACAACGGGCTGCCGGCTTGTCGATCTTATTGATGACCACGATAATCGGCAGAGAATTGGCCAGCGCCTTTTTCAGCACGAAATAGGTCTGGGGCATGGGGCCTTCCTGGGCATCCACCAGCAGCAGACAGCCGTCCGCCATGCGCAGCACCCGCTCAACCTGGCCGCCGAAGTCGGCATGGCCCGGGGTGTCGATAATATTAATCCAGTAATCCTTAAAGTTATATGACCCATTCTTGGAGGAGATGGTGATGCCTCTTTCCTTCTCCAGATCCATGGAATCCATGAGACGTTCGGTAACCGCCTGGTTTGAACGGAACATGCCGCTCTGTCTGAAAAGTTGATCCACCAGGGTTGTCTTGCCATGATCAACATGGGCGATAATTGCTACATTCCTTATTTTTGACTGATCCATATCCTCGTTACTCAAATGTCCTTATGGCCGATCCCGGCAGAGACGAAACTGTCCCCGGAAAATCCACCAAAAAATTTGATATATTAAATCACATTTGCTCTTAAAACAAGATAAAAAAGTCTTGCCGGCAACAGGAGCAGCGAGTTATTTTCCTGTAACTGCATATTTTCTTGACATACTACTCAAAGTAATTGCTATAATTTGGATAACAATTTGACGATGAGGTGAACCAGATGAGCAATCAGCAGGATTCCCACTGGATTTTTGATCGTGATTACTGCGGCCGCATCCTCAAAGGCGAGTTCGGCAACGACCTCAAAAAACGGGTCGCCGGGGCCATCAGTCTCTTCCGCAGTTTCAACGTCAACGCCAATCCTTCCATTCCCTATATTTCCGCCTGGCGCGAGAACTCCGATAAATCCATCTGGTATGAGTTTGTTGGCAACCGCCTGCTGCAGCTGCTCGGCTGCCAATCCTGCGAGGTAGCGGAAATCTTCCGGGACAGCGTCCTGCAGCGTCTCACCTACCATTACGGATCCGAAAACGGGAAAATCAACAAGAAAATTCTCGAGCACCATGACCTGGCGCAGCTCCAGGATCAATTGCGCCATGAGGGGAAAAGCAAGGGCACTATTGAAGCTGTTTACAAGATATCGTTACCAGGCCGGCCGGCCATCTGGTTGAAGGACCAGGCCTCGGTGGAATCCTTTGCCGGGGACCATGTCTGCCTCTCCTGCGGTTCCCTGACGGATGTCACCATGGAGATGATGGCCGAGGAACAGGAGCAGCAGGAAAAAGAGCTGCTGCGCAGCCGGCATGCCGAACTTGAACAAAAGATCGAGCAGCAGAACAAGGAGCTGTGGAAGATGCAGCTGGAGATGATCTACCGCCTGGCCCAGGCCGCCCAGTTCCGGGACAGCTGCACCGGACCGCACATCACCAAAATGAGTCATTACTGCGACATCCTTTCCCAGGCAGCCGGCTTAAGCGAAGAGGAGCGGCAGCTGATTTTCCATGCCACGGCCATGCACGATGTGGGCAAACTGGGCATAGCCGAGTCCATTCTCCACAAGCCGGGCAGGCTCACCGAACAGGAATTCGCCATCATGAAGAGCCACAGCATCATCGGCGCAAAGCTGCTCTCAGGCAACGACTCGCCCCTGCTGAAAATGGCCAAGGGCATTGCCCTCACCCACCATGAACGGTGGGACGGCACCGGCTACCCAACCGGCCTCAGCCGGGAAGAAATCCCCCTGCCCGGCAGGATCGCCGCCATCTGCGATGTCTTTGATGCCCTGACCTCTGAACGCCCCTACAAACAGGCCTGGAATACCGACCAGGCGTTTTCCGAGGTGGAAAAAGGCAAGGGTTCGCAGTTCGACCCGGAACTGGTGGATCTTTTTCTTACCAGGAAAAGCGATATCGCCTCCATCAAACAGCGCTTAGCCTCCAGCCAGCACCTTGCCTCATCTCAACTTTTCAAACAATGATCGAGCCCGGGTCTTTCTTTTACGAATGAGAGATCACTTAAAGATCGCCTGCCCCGGGATACAAAAATGAGAAATTATTTCTGCATGTTTCCCATAGAAGGAGGTATCATGAAGACCGCCACCATCTTTCATCTGCTCCTCTGCTTATTCCTCAATTTTTCCCTGGCATTCTGCCCCGCCCTGTTGCCGGATCCAGCGCAGGCCCAGGACGATAATGCGGAGCCGGCCGAAAAATACAGCCGGGAAGAACTCGCCCAGATGCTTGCCCCCATCGCCCTCTATCCTGATACGCTCCTGACCCAGGTTCTGATGGCATCGACCTATCCCATTGAAGTGATCGAGGCCGACCGCTGGCGAAAGACAAATCCGACACTGAAGGACGAGGCCCTTGATGAGGCGCTGCTGTCCCAGGACTGGGACCCCAGCGTTAAAGCGATCTGTCATTTTCCGTCGATCCTGGCCCTGATGAGCGAACGCATCAGCCAGACCACCAACATCGGCAACGCCTTTCTCGTCCAGGAGGCGGAGGTCATGAACATGATCCAGGAACTGCGGGCCAGGGCCAGACAACAGGGCAACCTCTCCACCAACGCCGAACAGAAGGTCCTGGTCGAAAGGGAGACGATCATCATCGAACCGGCCAATCCCAGGGTTATCTACGTGCCATACTATGATCCCTTCTCCATCTATGGACCATGGTGGTATCCCGCCTACCCGCCCTATTACTGGGGACCACCGGGGCTGGGCATCGGAGTCGGCATCTCATTCTGGCCGGGTTTTTACTTCGGTTTTTCCTTCGGCAACTGGAGCTATTTCGATTGGCACCACCATTCTATTTACATCCATGTGCACAAACGGCCACGATACGTCAGCCATGACCGGTGGGTGACATCACCCGGCCCCTGGCACCACGCTCCCAGGCACCGGCGGGGCGTGGCCTATCGCGACAAGTACACGGCCCATAAATACGGTCAGCAACCCCGCCGGCCCGGGGAGGTCAGGCCAGACGCCCGAGGTTTTTCCGAAGCAGAGGCCCCGGACAGGGACAGAGACGGGCGGCGCGACGACGGCCGGGCCAGGATTGACCGGGACAGGCCAGTGGATGAGCGGGACAGAATCCAACCCGACCGGCAGGAACGGCAGCGGATCGAACCCCGGCAGCCGAGCCGTGAACAAGCTGCCCCTGAACTGCAGCAACAACAGCAAATTCAGCGAGGACAACAGGAACGGGCCAGAACCGAGCGTACCCAGCAGGAACAGGGCCGGGCTGAACAGGATCGGCAGATGCGGCAGCGGGCCGAACAGGAACAGCGGGCACGCCAACCGGCTGACCGCAGCCGGGCCGTCCAGCGCGAGCAGGCGCCGGTTCAAAGCCGCGACAACATCTTCAACCGGGTCGACAACGGCAGCAGGGAACGCAAGTCAGGCGAGCGCGGCCAGTCCAGCCGGCAGCAAAGCCGGGGCGGTTACTCCCCCGGCCAGGGCAGCTGGGACGACGAGAATGCGGGCAGCCGCCCAAACCGGGGACGCGGCGATGGAGGCCGTGACGACCGGAACCGCTCCAGAAGGTAAGCCGGAAAATTCAGCTATTGATTTTATCAAGAGAGAGAGGGACGCAGATGATGGTACGGAAAACATTTACAGGCTGGATGTTGCGATCGACCCCCGGCGCCATGGCAATGCTCATGGCGATGCTGTTCCTGGCCGCCTCCGCCGCAACGGCCCAGGAGCCGGCCACCCCGAAGAGTTTCACCTCGCCGCAGCAGGCGGTGACCGCCTTGGTCGCCGCGGTAAAAGACAACAGCGAGGCCGGGCTGCTTGCCATCCTGGGCCCCGGTGCGGAGGAACTCATCTCCTCCGGAGACCAGATCGCGGACCGCAACGGCAGAGCGCGCTTCCTCAAGGCCTATGAGGAGAAAAACCGTATTGAACGGGAGAACGAAGACCGCGCGGTGCTGCTGGTCGGCACCAAGGATTACCCTTTCCCGCTGCCACTGGTCCGTCAGAGCGGGGCCTGGCTCTTCGACACCAAGGCGGGCAAGGAGGAAATCCTCAATCGGCGGATCGGCAGAAACGAGCTGCATACCATCGAAGTGATGCATGCCTATACCGATGCCCAGCGGGAGTATGCCTGCATGAAACGCCAAGGCGATGGCGCGGAGTTCGCCCAGAAGTTCACCAGCAGCGAGGGCAAGATGGACGGCCTCTATTGGCCGGCACAGCAGGGCGAGGCGGAGAGTCCTTTCGGCCCGCTGATCGCCAGGGCCACGAAGGAGGGGTATACGGGCGGCCTGGATAATGTCCCGCCCGAACCCTACCACGGCTATTATTTTAAAATCCTCAAGGCCCAGGGCGGACATGCCACCGGCGGCGCCTTTGACTATGTGGCGGACGGCAAAATGGTCCTGGGCTTTGCCCTGGTAGCCTATCCCGCCAAATACGGGGCCTCGGGCATCATGACCTTCATCGTCAACCAGGAAGGGGTTATCTATGAAAAAGATCTGGGCGAGGAGACGGCCGGGACTGCGGCGGCAATGACCTCCTTTGACCCTGACGGCACCTGGCGCAGGTACGATGAGCCAGCCAAGCAATAACGCCAGGGTTTCCTCTGAAAGGAAACATACGTCATGGGCCGGAACACAATTCATAGTGGCGGGAAGCTTTATCGACGGCAGCGGCGCCGATGTGTGCAGGGACGTCTTTCTGGCAGTGCGGGACGGCATTATTACCGCCATTGGCTCCGCTGCGGACCTTCCCCGCAATGCCGGGACGGCAATCGCTGATTTTTCGCACTGTACCATTTTGCCGGCGCTGGTTGACTGCAGCGTCTCCCTGTCGCAATCGCCCTCCGTGGACAGGATGGTGCGGTTATCCATTGAAGAGGCCGGCTTGGCGGAAAAGGCGGCCATGGTGGAGCGGCATATGAGCTACTGCCATGCCCACGGAGTGCTGGGAGTGGCCGACAGCGATGATCTAACCGGCCTGATGGAACGGTATCATGAAGGGATGGCGCAGGGAAGCATAATGGACATTCGATCATCCGGCGGTCTCTGCCGGAGCAGGCAGGATTGGGCAGCCGGCAGCACGGCGGACGGTGATTATCTCAAGATCGGTTATTCCGGCAATATCGAAGACGGAGAAGCCCCATATCCTCGATTTGACCATGAAGACCTGTGCCGCATTCTGCAGCACAGAGGAGAAAAAAAGGCGGTGGTAGTGGCCAATGGCCGGCAACCGGTAGAGGAGGCCCTTGCGGCTGGGTGCGATGCCATCGAACAGGGATATGCCATGGGCGAGGACAATCTCAGGAAAATGGCGGAAAAGAATGTGCTGTGGATTCCCAGCGTACTGCGGGCCAAGAATGCCTTGGACGGCGCGGGCGGCGGCGGGGATGTGAGCTGCCGCTTCTCCCAGCGTTATGTGGCACCAGGAAAATCGGACCCCGGTGCGGAGGCTTATTGGGGGAAAATGCTCGCCGGACAACTGACGCAACTGCGTTTTGCCAGAAAATTGGGCGTGACAACCGCCGTGGGAACCGGCGCCGGCAGTGTCGGCATACTCCATGGCGAGTCGCTGGTGGAGGAGATGAAATTGTTCATCAAGGCCGGCAATTCACTGGAGGAGACCATTCGGTGCGCCTCGGAAAACGGTGCCCGATTCTTCGGCATGGAGAAGCTGGGAACGCTTGCTGTCGGGCGGCAGGCAACATTCCTGATTGCCAGGGGCACGGTGCAACAGCTGCCAAGAAAACTTTCCTATCTGGAAGGCATCTATGTTGACGGCGCACCCAGCACCACATACCGCAAAA
>Ga0172380_10006883_pt1 | contig 13017 bp, 10 predicted proteins | sample Leawe162metaG_FD_119747 | JGI IMG/M metagenome (GOLD analysis project Ga0172380, IMG submission 119747) | Leachate microbial communities from a municipal landfill in Southern Ontario, Canada - Leachate well 162 metaG | ecosystem: Engineered > Solid waste > Landfill > Unclassified | place...
ACGCGCTGATGTCCTTCGCGTCGCGGGTCGCGAGGCGGCCGAGCGGCACGAACTCCGCTGGCGCCAGCGTCGGCGTGACGTCGGGTTCGACGACCGCGGCGGTGAGGGAGGCCAGGGTGAGGAACACCAGCAGGGTGCGGGGCAGCATCGGAAGTTCTCCAGAAGGACGTGGTCGGGCGGACGCGCGGCCGATTGATGTACCGGCACCACCCCGATCAATATCAGTATGGTACTGGTATTTTTTATCTGTGTGACAATGACACTGAGGTTTTCATCACTGATGAAATTCACAGGAAATATTAGGGCAATCTGCGGCGGGTCATGGCCTGGCTCTTCCAGGCCACGGCGATGGCAATGACCATGAGCGTCGCGCCGACCATGAAGGTGGCGCGCATGCCGGCCGCCACGGCTTGTGCAGCGCTGGTCGTGGCAGCGCTCGAGACGGAAGCGTGGGCGAACAGCGCGCCCATGGCGGATGCGCCGGTGATGAGTCCGAGATTGCGCGACAGGTTGAGCAGGCCGGAGGCGACGCCCCGCTGGGCCGGCTGGATCGTCGTCATGACGGTGGTGTTGTTGGCCGCCTGGAAGAACGCGTAGCCGCCGGTGATGACGACGAGCGGGGCGATGTATCCGGGAATGCCGAAGCTCAGCGGCACCAGGGCCATGATGGCGGAGCCGGCTGCCATGGCGCCGAGTCCGGCCATGGTCACGCCCTCGGCGCCGAAGCGATCGATCAGGTGGCCGGCGGGCACGCCCGCCAGGGCCGCGACGATCGGCCCGCTCGACATGACCAGGCCGACCTGGGCCGCGTCGAGGGCCAGCGCGCCGGACAGATGGAACGGTCCGATCACCAGCGTCGCCATGACCACGGTCGTGACCAAGGCGCTCATGGCGAAGCCGGCGCTCAGCAGCGGATTGCCGAACATCGCTAGGCGGATCAGCGGGGCAGCGGCTTTCGACTCGGCGACGGCGAAGAGGCCGGCGCCGGCGAGGGCCGTGATCAGCAGGAGCAGGTTGAGCGGAGCGAAGCCGCCAGGCCAGCCCGTCATGGCAAGGGCATAGGCGGCGAGCGTCAGCGCCAGCAGCACCGTCCCGAGATGGTCGAAGACGATCCGTTCGCCGGTTGCCGCCCGGCGGTCAGCCGGCAGCTGGCGGTGGGCCAGCACCAGGGTCAGGAGGCCGAGCGGCACCATGGCATGGAAGATGGCCGGCCAGGCGAAGCCGGCGATCAGCACACCACCAAGGGTCGGCCCGAGCGCGGTGCCGATGGCGGACATCGTACCGAGCAGCCCCATGGCGCTGCCGGTCCTGGACTTCGGCACCGCTTCGCCGACGCACGCCATGGTCAGGGCCATCATGATGGCTGCGCCCAGGCCCTGGGCTGCCCGGGCGGCGATGAGCAGGCCGAGCGTGGGAGCGAGACCGCAGAGGGCCGAGGCGATGGTGAACAGGGCGATGCCGGCCAGGAGCAGCCGACGGCGGCCGATGAGGTCGCCCAGCCGTCCGACACTGACGATCAGGGTGGTGATGGCGAGCAGATAGGCGACGACGACCCACTGCACCTGCTGGAAGGAGGCGTTGAATGACTGCGCCAGCGTCGGCAGACCGACATTGGCGATGCTGGTGCCGAGCGAGGCCAGCAGCATGGACAAGGACAGGCTGAGCAGCGCCCAAGGTACCGCCGGTGTCGGCTTCGCCTCGCTGTTTGCATCAACATGCCCGTTGAAATGGATGGGTTTCATCAGGCCTCCGAGGTATCGGTTGCTCCGCGATCGGAGCTGTGCTGACCATAGCCGCTTGTACGACATGGCGGAAGACGCAGCCTATGCACTGACTATATGCATCAGACGCCATATCCCAAACCGGCTGTGCCGAGGTCGACCGCATGCCGACACCCGATCTCAACCTGCTGATCACCTTGGACGTGCTGCTTGCGGAAGGCAGCGTGGCGCGCGCAGCCCGGCGGCTGCGGCTGAGTCCGTCGGCGATGAGCCGCACGCTGGCGCGATTGCGGCAGACCACCGGCGATCCGCTGCTGGTCAGGGCGGGACGGGGCCTCGTGCCGACGCCCCGGGCCCTCGAACTCCGCGGACGGACCGGTCAGCTGGTCCAGGAGGTGGAAGCGGTACTCCGTCCTGCCGGCCAGGCTGACCTCACGCGGATCGTCCGGACGTTCACCCTGCGCACGCGCGAAGGCTTCGTCGAGAACTTCGCCCCGGCCCTCGTCGCCCGCGCCAGCGCGGAGGCTCCAGGCGTGCGGCTCTGCTTCCTGCAGAAGACCAGCAAGGAGAGCGCATCGCTGCGCGATGGCAGCGTCGACCTGGAGACGGGTGTGGTCGGACGGACGACAGGTCCGGAGATATGCTCGCACGCGCTGTTCAGCGACCGCTTCGTCGGCGTCGTGCGCCAGGGGCACGCGTTGAGTCGGGGTAGGGTCACACCTGCCCGGTACGCAAGCGGCCGGCACATCGCCGTTGCCGGACTCGGCATCGACGCGGAACCGGTCGAGGAGGCACTCGCGCTGCTCGGACTGCAGCGGGAGATCATCACCAGCGTCAGCGGCTATGCGGGTGCGCTTGCCCTGGCGCGGGCATCCGACCTGATCGCCAGCGTTCCCGAGCGGCATACGGGCATACTGCGGGCTGGCTTGCGCACCTTTCCCCTGCCGTTTCCGACTCCCGAGATCACCGTGTCCCTGCTCTGGCATCCGCGCCTGGAGGCCGATCCGGTGCATCGCTGGCTGCGCGGCCTCGTCCTGGAGGTGTGCACGGCGGCTCGCTGAACAACGGCCGGTTGTGCGGCGCGGCGTCCGGACGACCCTCCGCCATGGCCAAGATCTACGTCGATGCCGATGCCTGTCCGGTGAAGCCCGAAGCCTACGCCATCGCCAAGCGCTTGAACCTCATCGTGCATGTGGTCGCCAACCAATGGATGAACATGCCGGACGATCCGATGATCCGCCTGGAGGTGGTCGACGAGGGCTTCGATGCGGCGGACCACTGGATCGTGGAAAAGGTCGGCCGCTCCGACGTCGTCGTCACCGACGACATCCTCCTGGCGGGGCGCTGCATCGAGAAGGGGGCCCGTGTCCTGACCAACCGCGGCGTGGTCCGCGACGCCAGCAACATCGGCGAGGCCCTGGCCATGCGCGAGCTGATGCAGTACGTGCGCGCCACGGGCGACACTTCGGGGAACCAGAAGCCGATCGACGAGGCGGACCGCCGGCGTTTCCGCCAGGAGCTCGACAAGCTGGCCACCGCAGCGCTGCGCACGCCCGCTAGCGCTTGAGCGCGGCTTCCCAGTTGGCGTGGTCGTGCGGCTGGAAGCTCTCGACCGGGAAGCTGGCCTTGACGATGTGGCGCAGTTCGGCGTGGTCCTTGATCCGGCCGAGCGCCAGGGCCTGGATCAGCAGGTTGCCGATCGCGGTCGCCTCGACCGGGCCAGCGATGACCTGCCGGCCGGTGGCGTCGGCGGCCATCTGCATGAGCAGGCGGTTCTTCGAGCCGCCGCCGACGATGTGCAGGCGCGACAGCTTCTGCCCGGTCAGGCGTTCGAGCGTGTCGAGCGAGCGGCGGTAGGCGATGGCCAGCGATTCCAGGGCGCAGCGCACGATCGCGCCGACGCCCTCGGGTACCGGCTGCTTGGTCTCGCGGCAGTAGGCGGCGATCTTCAGCGGCATGTCGCCGGGCAGGCCGAAGCGCGGATCGGTCGGGTCGATCAGCGAGACCAGCGGCTTGGCCTCGCTGGCCAGGCGGGTCAGCTCGTCGTAGGACAGCTCCTGGCCGGCGGCGGCCCAGTGGCGGCGGCACTCCTGCACCACCCACAGGCCGACGATGTTCTTGAGGAAGCGCACGCTGCCGCCGAGGCCCAGCTCGTTGGTGTAGTTCTCGGCCATCGCCTCCTTGCTCACGATCGGCTCGGGCTCCTCGACGCCGAGCAGCGACCAGGTGCCGCACGAGAGGTAGGCCCAGCCCTCGCCCTCGGCCGGCACCGCGGCGACCGCCGCGCCGGTGTCATGGCTGCAGGTCGCGACCACCTGCGCGTCGCCGGCGCCGAGTTCGGGCAGGGCTGGGCCGAGAACCGTGCCGCTGGGCACGACGGCGGGGAACAGGCGCTCGGGCAGGCCGACGCGGCGGATGATCTCGGCGCTCCACTGGCGGGTGTGCGGGCTGTAGATCTGGCTGGTCGAGGCGAGGCTCTCCTCGGCCACGCCGACGCCGCTGAACGCCCAGTTGAACCAGTCGGCCATCATCAGGAAGCGGTCGGCCTGCGCGACCAGCCCGGGCCGGCGCGAGGCGTCCCACTGCAGCTGGAAGATGGTGTTGAAGAACATGCTCTGGATGCCGGTCTCGCGGTAGACCAGCTCGCGCGGGGCGAGCAGGAAGACGCGCTGGAAGGCGGTGTCGCCGCGCTTGTCGCGGTAGTGGTAGGGCAGCGACAGCACCGGATCGAGGGTGTTCATCAGCACGTAGTCGACGCCCCACGAGTCGGTCGAGATGCCGTCGATGCGGCCCTGCGCCGCCGCCTTGCGGATGCCGCTGCGCAGCTCATCGAGGATGCGTGGCAGGTCCCAGCGCAAACTGTCGCCGATGGCGATGCCGCCGGTGGGGAAGCGGTGCACCTCGTCCATGCTCAGCTTGCCGCCGGACAGCGTTCCACGCATGACGCGGCCGCTCTCGGCGCCGAGATCGCAGGCGAGGAAGGTCGAGGTCGTGGGCATGGCGGAACTCCCGGGTGGCGGACCCTATGCGCGCAGGCCAAGGTGGGTAGTGGGTGGTCCGACCAGCTTCCAGCTGTCACACGCGATCGCTTGCGGCGTACTGCTGCTGGCTGGTATCCACAGACAGCGTCGCTGTCGGCAGCCAGGAGGGGGTCTTCGGGGGAGGGGCGAACGTCGCAGCGGCGGGAAACTGGCGTCGTACGCCCCGCCGCGGAGACGCCGAGCCCCTCCCCCGGCAGAAAGCTGGCTGCTGGCTGCTGGCTGCTGGCTGCTGGCTGCTGGCTGCTGGCTGCTGGCTGCTGGCTGCTGGCCCCAGGACGTCAAACGAACCCTTGCTCGCCATCCCTTGACGATATAATTCTGCGCCCTCCGATACCGGGATCACATGGCCAAGACTGCTCCGCCTCCCGCCCCCGCCCCAACCGAAGCCCCGGCTGAATCGGATGCTCCGCCCGTGGGTGTCGCGCAACCGGTGATGACCGTCGGCGACATCGTCGCCGTCCTGGTCAAGCAGGCGAAGAAGGGCAAGGCGACCTACGACCAGCTCAACGCCATCCAGGAGGAGGCGGTCAACGATCCGGCCAAGCTCGACCAGATCCTCGAGGAGCTGGAGAAGCGCGGCGTCGAACTGGTCGAGGATACCAGCGAAGGCGATGCCGGCGAAGAGGGCGGCGACGAGGAGCCGCAGACCGGCGCCTTCGAGAGCTACCAGGCTCCGGAGGAGAACGAGGCCGAGATCGGCGAGAAGATCGACGATCCGGTGCGCATGTACCTGTCGCAGATGGGCGAGATCCCGCTGCTCAATCGCGACCAGGAGATCGAGCTCGCCCGCCGCATCGAGATCTACCGCGACGGCTTCCGCCGCAAGGTCATGACCACGCTCGACGCGGTGCGCCGCGGCATCCAGTGGGTCGAGGAGCAGAAGGAGATCTGGGAGCAGCAGGAGAAGAACGCCAAGTCGCACGGCAGCAGCCCGGCCCGCGACGAGCGCATCGACCGCGCCGCCAACCATCTCAACACCCTGCACCGCGTCACCACCCACGCCCAGGCCCTGTCCGACGGCGTGCTGCTCAAGGACGCCTCGCGCGAGAACTCCGAGCAGGTCCGTGTGGAACGCGTGCTCAGGAACCGCCTGACCCGCGCCTACCGCCTGCTCGAAGAGATGGAGCTCGACGCCAAGACCGTGATCACGGTCAAGGACGACATGCTCGACATGCGCCGCCGTCTGCTCCGCCTCAAGCGCGAGATCGAGCAGAACAAGCGCCGCAAGTCGCAGGCCAAGGAGAAGGAAGGCGAACTGGTCCAGATCGAGAAGACGATCGGCGAGCCGATCGAACGCTTCATCGAGCGCTGCACCGCCGTCTCGCGCCGCTTCCGCCTCTACGAGGAGGCCAAGCAGAAGCTGTCGTGCGGCAACCTCCGCCTGGTGGTCTCGATCGCCAAGAAGTACCGCAACCGCGGCCTCTCGTTCCTCGACCTGATCCAGGAAGGCAACGCCGGCCTGATGAAGGCGGTGGAGAAGTACGAGTACAAGCGCGGCTACAAGTTCTCGACCTACGCGACGTGGTGGATCCGCCAGGGCATCACCCGCGCCATCGCCGACCAGGCGCGCACCATCCGCATCCCGGTGCACATGATCGAGACGATGGGCAAGCTGCGGAAGATCCAGAAGGACATCCTGCAGGACACCGGCCGCGAGCCGACCATCGAGGAGGTCGCCGAACGCGCCGGCATCAGCGTCACCGAGTGCAAGCGCGTCATCCGCGTGTCGAAGCACCCGATCAGCCTCGACCGCCCGATCGGCGACTCGGATGACTGCTACTTCGGCGACTTCCTCGAGGACAAGAGCGCCGAGAACCCCGCGAACATCTCGTCCAACGAGCTGCTCAAGGAGAAGATCACCGAGGTGCTGGACACCCTCACCGACCGCGAGCGCGAGATCATCTGCCTGCGCTACGGCATCGGCGACGGCTACACCTACACCCTCGAAGAGGTCGGCCGCCGCTTCAACGTCACGCGCGAACGCGTGCGCCAGATCGAGGCCAAGGCGATCAAGAAGCTGCAGCACCCGATCCGCAGCCGGAAGCTCGAAGGCTTCATCGATACGAAAACGTACTGATGCAGTGGCGCGTGCGTGGCAGTTCCGCGACCCGCGCCATGCGCAAGCAGCAGCGTGAACGTTGGGTCAAGCAGCCGCTGGTGAAGGCCAAGCCGGCGGTGCCGCCGGCGGAGCCGCCAGCGGCGCCGCCTCCCGCGCCCTGACGCCATGCCCGCGCTCCGCGTCGCCGCCGACCAGCGCCACCTCGAACGTACTGACGGCACGCCGTTCTTCTGGCTCGCCGATACCGCCTGGGAGCTGTTCCACGCCCTCGATCGCGAGGAGGCCGGGCACTACCTGCGCACCCGCGCCGAGCAGGGCTTCAATGTCATCCAGGCGGTGGCCCTCGCCGAGTTCGACGGTCTGCGCCGGCCCAACGCCAACGGCCAGGTGCCCTTCGACGGCTGCGATCCGTTGCGCCCGGTCGAGGCCTACTGGGCGCATGTCGACGCGATCGTGGCGCAGGCCAACGCCCTCGGCCTGGTCATCGGCTTCCTCCCCACCTGGGGCGACAAGTGGCATGCCAAGTGGGGCAACGGCCCGGAGATATTCACGCCGGAGAACGCGCGTGCCTACGGCGCCTGGCTCGGCCGCCGTTATCGCGAGGCCGATCTGGTGTGGATCCTCGGCGGCGACCGGCCCTTCGAAGCTCCGCGGCACTTCGCGATCAACGATGCGATGGCGGCGGGCGTGCGCGAGGGCGACGGCGGCAGCCACCTCATCACCCTGCATCCCTGCGGCGGTCAGCACAGCGCCGACCACGTCCACGACCGTGCCTGGCTCGACTTCAACATGGTGCAGAGCGGGCATGCCGAGCTCTACACCGCCAACTGGGCGATGCTGGCGAAGGATTGGGCGCGCCAGCCGGCGAAGCCGATCCTCGACGGCGAGCCGTGCTACGAGGACCATCCGGTGCGCCGTCGCACCGAGCAGGGCTGGTTCGACGAGCGCGAGGTGCGCCGCGCCTGCTGGTGGGCGCTGTGCAGCGGCGCGCTCGGCCATACCTACGGCTGCCACGGCATCTGGGGCTTCTACGACCCGGCCAGACGCCCGCGCAACGCCGATCCGCGCACGCCCTGGCAACCGTCGCTGCACCTGCCCGGGGCCAACCAGATGCGCCACGCCCGCGCCCTCTTCGCGGCGCACCCGGGCCAGCAGCCCGACCAGCAGCTCATCGCCGGCGAGGCCGGGATCGGCCTCGACCACGTGCAGGCCTGCCGCTCGCCCGACCGGCGCTGGGCGGTGCTCTACATCGCCTCGGGCCGGCCGGTCGCGGTCGCGGTCGAGCGCCTCGCCGGTACGCGCCTGCGCGCGGCCTGGTACGATCCGCGCACCGGCGCCAGCCAGACGCTCGGCAGCATCGCCCGGCAGGGCTTCCCGCTGTTCACCCCGCCGAGCCAGGGCGACGGCTGCGACTGGGCGCTGGTGCTCGACGCCGAGGATTGATCGCCAGCATCCCGGCATGAGCGACCCCCGACCCCTCCGCGCCGGCCCCTGGTCCCTGACCTTCATGGATGGCGATCTGCGCGACCTGCGCGTCGATGGCGTCTGCGTGGTGCAGCGCATCTATGCGGCGGTGCGCGATGAACGCTGGCGCACCATCCCCGGCACGCTGCAGAACCTGCACATCGATGCCGGCCCCGACCGTTTCCGCATCATGTTCCGCCGTCAGCACCGCCTCGACGGCATCGCCTACGACGCCGACTTCGCCATCGCCGGCGGCGCCGACGGCCATATCGCCATCGCCTTCCAGGGCGTGGCGGGCAGCGCCTTCCAGCGCAACCGCATCGGCCTGTGCGTGCTGCACGATGGCGCCCTCGCCGGCTCGCCGGTACGCGTCGAGCACAACGACGGGCGCAGCGAGGAGTCGCGCTTTCCGCTGCTGATCTCGCCGCACCAGCCGTTCTTCGATGTCGCCGCCCTGACCGTGCGCCCGCGTCCCGGGCGCGAGGCGACGGTGCGCTTCCACGGCGAGGTCTTCGAGAGCGAGGACCAGCGCAACTGGGGCGATTTCTCGTTCAAGACCTACTCGACACCGCAGGCCCGGCCCAAGCCGCTGGCGGTGGCGGTCGGCGATCGGGTCGAGCAGCGCGTCGAGCTGTCGCTGTCCGGCCACGGCCTGGCCCTCGCCGCCGAGTGGGATCCCACCGCCGATGCCGGCCTGCTGGCGGCGTGGGGGGTATCGCGGTTGCGTGCCGTGCTGGCGCCGGGCGGCGATCCGGCGCCGCTGCGCGGTGCGCCCCTGCCGCTCGACCTGGTCCTGGCCGGCCCGCCCGAGTCGTGGCCCGATTTCGCCGGCCTGCGCCTGGCCAGCGCCGTCACCGTGCCGACCGACCGCACCACCCCGACCGCCTGGGTCGAGCGTCTGCGCGAGCGCCTGCCCGGCGTGGCGGTGGGCGGAGGCCATCATCGCCAGTTCACCGAGCTCAACCGGAACCGTCCGGATGGCGCCGGTTGGGGCGTGCTCGACATCGCGGTCGATCCGTGGGTGCACGGCGAGGAGGCGGCCTCGCTGCTGCCCAATGTCCCTGCACTCGCCGCCATCGCCGCCAGCGCCCAGCTGATCATGCCCGGCGCGGCGCTGCATCTCGCCCTGGCGCACGGCCGGAGGACGCATCTCGCCGAGCGCCATCGCGGCGAACTCGGTACGCGCTGGCTGCACCGCGCCATCGACACGGCGGCGGCGGCCGGCGTGGCGACGCTGTCGCTCGGCCCGGCCCAGTGGTTGCCTAGCCGGCCGCGCGATGGCGCAGCCGGCTAGGGTTCGCAGGAGATCGGGGCGGCCTGCAGCCGACATTTTCCCGATCTCCTGCGAACCAGGCTGCTGTTTCGGGGGGCTCGCGCCCCCCAAGCCCCCCGCGCAGGGTGCCGACGCACCCTGCTAGAGCAGCTCCATCCCCGGCCTGAGGATCCAGCACGAGCGGTGCTGGGCCATGCCGATGCGGCCGTAGTACTCGTGGGCCTGCACCGCCGCGATCAGCACGATCATCGCCTGCGGCGCCGCCGCCTGGATCCCGCGGATCAGGCGCTTGCCGATGCCGTGCTTCTGATGGCTCTCGCGCACCGCCAGGTCGGCGAGGTAGGTGGTGTGGACGCGATCGGTCATGCCGCGGGCGAAGCCGACCAGGGCGCCGTCCTCCCAGGCCGAGGCGAAGAGGTTGCCGCCGGCGATCATCTGGGCGGCCTGGTCGAGCGGACGCCGCGCTCCCAGGGTGCAGGCGCGCATCAGCGCGCAGTACTGCTCGGGAGTGGGGACGGCGGAATCGTAGAGGATGGCCATGCCGGCCATCCTGCCGGCTACTTCCCCTTGGCCAGCCGTGTCAGCATGGCGGCGCGGGCGGCGTTCAGGCGCTCCACCGGCCACGTGCTGCCGTCGCGGTAGCCCTCGTCGGACCACGCCTTGAGCGCCGGATCCCCGGCCGGCGCCATCGCCTCCAGGGCCAGGCGGATGCGCGTGTCGAGCAGGCCCTCGCGGGCGCTGATCCAGCCCGGGGTGGGCAGGGTGCCGAGGCGGTTGTGGACGAAGAACTTGCCCGGCTCGGGCTCGCGGCCGTCGAGGTTGTGGAAGGCGAAGCCCTGGACGAAGCTGCCGATCCACTCCATGCGGCCCTCGCAGCCGAGCTTCATCTGCTGCCAGAGGAAGACGCTGAAGGTGAAGCGGTCGCTGCCGTTGTTGTAGACCCAGGCGTGGGCGCCGAGCCCCTTGATCTTGGCGAAGTCGGCGACGGTGTGCAGGTTCAGCGCCGGGGCGTAGCTGTTGCCGACGATCTGCTCCCACAGGTTGTCGCCCCAGTGCGCGCTGGTGTAGCCGATGGTGCGGACGCCGGCCTTGGTGGCGGCCTGCAGCTTGGCGATGACCTTGTTCTTCTCCTCGGGTGTTCCCGGTTCGTCGTACATGGTGTTGTACAGGGGCACGCCGCACTCCGCCTCGGTCTCCTTGATGCCGGCGGCCATGGCATTCCAGTCGCCGTTCCAGTGCTTGCCGGGCAGGAAGCCGCCGTAGGCGATCGCTGCCTGCACGCCGAGCGACTTGGCCAGCTTGAGGTAGCGCTTGGCGGCGTCGCCGTCGAGCTTGGCGCCGTTGGGATTGAGTTCGAGACCGGGACCGCCGGAGACGGCGGTGAGGCCGGCGCGGGTCTGCTCGCGCAGCAGGCTCTCCTGCAGGCGCCACCACATCGCGTCATCGCCCAGCTCCTGCGGCGACACGGGCAGGGCGTTCATGAACATGCCCACCGGAATGGGCAGGGCGGGCAGCTTGGCCGCCACCACCGTCACCGCGATCGGCACCTCGACGCTGGCGCCGCCGAGCTTCAACGTCACCGCACCCGTGTAGGCCCCGGGCTTGGCACCCTCGGGGATGTCGTACTCGACGAGCAGGGCGCGGGCGAGGTCGGGGCCGATGCTGCAGCTCGCCTCGGGACGGAAGTGATGGATCTCCAGCCACACCGTGCCGGTGCCGAAGGGGCGGTTGGGCAGGTAGCAGCCATAGGAGACCTGCGGCGCGGGCAGGCTGCCGGCGCCGGCGAGGGCGCCGCCGCCGACCGCGAGGGTGCCGGCCTTGCGCGCGTACACCGCGATCTGCAGCGCCAGACGCTGTCCGGGGATGCCGTAGAGCTCGGGCAGCTTCGCCGTCTCCTGCAGCGGCCAGTCGCGCGGCGAGGCCTGGGCGCCGGCGGTCATCGGCTGCCACTGCAGGTCCTTGCCCGGGGCGGCGCGGCCGGCGCCGCGCTGGCCGGTCTCCTTGGCGGCGAACACCGTGGCGATGGTCTTGCGCTGCAGGGCGATGTGCTCGTGCACGAAGCGCTTGCCCTCGGCGTTGTCCGGAGCGACGACCAGTCCGGCGACGCGCAGCGGCAGGCCGGTGGCGCCGTCGGTCTCGACGGTGAAGACGTTGCCACCCTTGGCGGCGGTGAAGGAGAACTCGCTGACCGCGTGCGCCGGCCAGATCAGCTCGTCGACGATGCGCGCCGGATCGCTGACTTCGGCGTCCTGGAAGTGGAAGTAGGCGCCCGCAGGCGAGAACTCGTGGCTGCTGGCCACCGTGCCGCCGACCTTCAGGCGCATGGTCTTGTAGCCGCAGTACTCGCCCTCCCAGAATCCGCCGCGCTCGAAGGCGATCAGGCCGAGGTATTTCCCGCCCGGCAGGTCGACCTGGAATCCCTCGGCGGGCAGGGCGAAGCCGTCGCCGAGCATCGGCGTGGGGAAGCTCATCGCCGCCAGCAGCGGACCCTGGTGGCCACCGAGCAGGCCGTAGCCGGGATCGGCGGCATAGCGGCGGTTCTGGTCGATGCCGATGTACTGGTTCATCACCTGCACGCCGGCCTTGCCGAAGTCGAAGGCGAAGCCGCCCGGGCAGGTGATCGGCGGCACCGCCACCACCTCGATCTGATCGACCCAGATCGGGGTCGAACCTGAGTTGGTCAGGCTGAAGCGCGAGATGCGCGAGATGTCGATCGGCGTCTTGATCTTGCCGCGGTAGGGCCGGTTCTCCTCGCCGCGCCACAGTCCGCCGCTGAAGCCCATCTCGATGGTCGACTCGCCCGGCTGGATGCCGAAACCGTTCTGGTGGCGCTCGTGGAACGAGCCGTTGTGGTCGACCAGCTCGAAGCCCACCGTGGTCGCCTGGCCGGGATTGCGGAAGCGCAGGCGCAGGTGGGTGTAGCCCGACCAGTTCTTGAGCGACATCGTCTCGATCGCGGTCATCAGGCCGGGATCGATGCGCAGTGACTGCTTGCCGTCCGCCTTCCATTCGCTGCTGAAGGCGACCTCGCCGGGGGCGTCGCCGGGCCATTTGACGACATCGAACGGCTGCTCGAAGTCCTGGATGACGGTGGTCTTCTCGGCGGCGCCGACCAGGGAGGCGAGCAGCAGCGCACAGAACATGTGGCGGATGGGCATGTCGGATCCTCGCCAGTGAAACGGAATCAATCCAGGATGTGACCAGTATATACCACCTGGTATTGTCATTGGCGAAGGACCGCTGCTGGATTTCCAAACCGTAGGCGTTGCGCATACTGTCGACGTGTCCCTGCCGACCGACCATCTCCTGCGTTCGTTGGCCTGCGCCATGGCCGGGGCCGGCTGTGCCGCCGCAGGGCTGGTGGCGTTGGATGCGTGGGCTGCGCTCGGCTGCGTGGTGGTGGCGGCGGTTGGTTGGTGGCGCATCGGCCTGCCGGCGCTCGCCGCCCTGCTGCCGGCC
>Ga0172380_10006884_pt1 | contig 13017 bp, 15 predicted proteins | sample Leawe162metaG_FD_119747 | JGI IMG/M metagenome (GOLD analysis project Ga0172380, IMG submission 119747) | Leachate microbial communities from a municipal landfill in Southern Ontario, Canada - Leachate well 162 metaG | ecosystem: Engineered > Solid waste > Landfill > Unclassified | place...
CCGGGACTGGCGCGAAGTTCTGTTTCGTCATCGGCACGGACGCAACAGCAACGGCGCATACGATCAAGGTCGCCAACACCGCCGATGCAATGACTGGCGTAACGGTTCTTGCAACCACCGCAACCGGCGAGGTAACGGGCTTCGCCACAACTGCGACTGACGACACGATCAGCCTGAACGGCACAACCAAAGGCGGATGCAAGGGCGATCGCATCGAGATCATCGATGTGGCAACTGCAGTGTTCCAAGTTTCGGTTATCGGTCGCGCAACTGGAACAGTCGTTACACCATTCTCGGCGTCGGTCTAAGACTCGACTGCGTAAGCAGCTATCAACCGGGGTCGGCATCCGGGGAGTAAAAGCCGACACCATTCCACTCTCTGATAGGGGTACAACATGAAAAGAAGTCTATTAATCGGGTGCGGAAACTCGCGCACTAAGAAAGTATTTTTGCACGGCGAGAATGAATGGGCCGGTGAGTTGACGACGCTGGACATGAACCCGAACTGCGGCGCAGATGTGGTGTTTGATCTGGATAGTCTGTGTATCCCGATGCGCCATAAATTGTCAGGCTATCCAGGACTGCCATTCGAGAATGAATCATTCGACGAGTTGGCCGCATATGACGTTCTCGAACATATGGGCCGGCAGGGCGATTGGCGTTGCTGGTTCACGGAGATGTCTGAATACCATCGGATTCTGAAGCCAGGCGGGACATTCGGCATCATCGTGCCAACCGGTGCGGATGCATTGGCTGATCCTGGTCATACCCGGTTCATCACAGCGAATTACTTTCTGTTTCTGAATCAAGGCTGGTACGACGAGCAGTTGAAGCAAAACCGGCAAGTCACAGATTATCGGTGGTACTGGACTCTAAACTTTGATGTCTTGCACATGCAAAACATCGAAGATCATCATCTGTCCGTCATGTTGAGGAAGTCATGATGGAATTCGACATGACCGATGTGAGTGTGATGATCGGCATTCCATGCGGGCCGGATCTGCCTTGGCAGACATTGCAGTCTATTGTGGAAACTTGCCTTGCCTTGCGAGACAAGGGAATTCCATTTGAGTTAAAGATGGTCGCCGGCTGCTCGATCGTTGAGCAAGCCAGGTCGAAAGTCACATACGAGTTTTTGCAAAGTTCGATGAATCGGCTTTTTATGATCGATTCTGACATGCAATGGAAGGCGCAGGATTTCATTCGGATGCTCGCGCTATCGACAAAGATGGATGTTGTTTGCGCAGCGTATCCAGCGAAACGGGATGCTTGCACGTTCATGCTCAAGTGGGGCGAAGACGAACTTGTTTCAAATGAATATGGCTGTGTTCCCATTGATGGTGTAGGACTCGGATTCACCATCGTACATCGCGGGGTGATTGCGGAACTTTCCGACAATGCACCGAAATTGATGTTTCCAGGAATGGATAGCCCGATTGCACACATATTCCGCTGCGATGCGGACAACGGCGCGTTCCGAGGTGAAGACATGGCATTTTTTGCGGATGTGAAAGCGCTTGGCTACAAGGTCAATCTTGACCCGAATGTATCGCTCGGCCATGTCGGGACGAAAACCTACACCGGCTCGATACTCGATGCGATGCGACGAGAAGAAAGCCACTCAACCAAAGACCCTTATGGGTCTTTTTTATTTTCAGGAGCATGAATATGCCACGCGGAACCCCACGCAGCAAAGAAGCAAAGCATCACCCGGTTATGTCTACAGGCGGCATCAGCACAGACGAGGCGGAAATCCCGCAGCAAAAACCACGTTCCGTTCATGTCACCGCAGACGGAGTGGCGCTGTCGCCTCAAGGCGTGATTGTGACCGAGCCGATTATCGACATGGAAAAGATGGCGATGCTGGCATTCATGTCTGAAGAAATCACCATCCGCATCGGCACGACTACCGACAAGAACGCAGAAAAGATTTTCGAGATCAACATCAATGGGAAAAACTTCCTGTTCCGGCGTGGCGGTACTTACACGGTCCCGCGTTACGTGGTTGATCGCATGCTGAGACTGAAGCCTACCGTCTACACGCAAGAGGAAGTGATCAACAGCGAGGGCGTGAAAGAGTTTATCCACCCCGGCCATTCCGCATTGAAGTATGACTTTACCGTAGAACGTGATGGCAATCCACGCGGTAGCGAGTGGCATCGCGCAGTAATGAATGAGCCGAGCTAATTCATGTCGATGACGTTCGTACAGCTAGCCTCTCGCTTACGGCAAGAGGTTGGCGGGGCTGGTACTGGTCCAACTTCCGTTGTATCGCAGACCGGCGAATCACGTCGCATTGTCGATTGGATCGCTTCGGCTGACGAAGACGTGCAACGCAAGTACGATCAATGGAAGTTCATGGTCGGCTCATTCACGATCAATACCGTGGCTGACGATGGATCGTATGCCGCATCTGATTGTGTGACACCCGTTACCAACTTGCGCGACTGGCGGATAAAGACATTCCGGATTTACCTCTCAGCGACTGGTGTGTCAGACGAAACCCGTCTTGCTTACATTGACTATCAGGACTGGTACGACCTCTACAGCGTAGGCACACAGACCAGCGGCAGGCCGATTCATTTCACGATTGGCAATGATATGTCGATCAAGCTCGGGCCTGCTCCTTCTGCTGTTTATCGTATCTCAGGCGAGTATAAAAAATCTGTCACGACGATGACGGCGAACAGCGACACGCCAGTTTATCCATCTGATTATCACATGCTGCCTGTCTATGCCGGAATGATGGATTACGGACGCTATACCGGCGCAACGGAAGTCTATCAAGACGGCGAAAAGAAATACAACAAACTGTTGCGTCAGATGGAGCGCACACAGTTGCCGCAAATGCGACTAGGTGGACCGTTGGCATGATCCAGATTCCTCCTGTTCAGTCGTCATTCTTTGAATTCAATGGCGGGCTGGATCTTGTAACGCCACCTGTCAAGATGAAGCCCGGTGTTCTGCGAGCTGGGTCGAATGTCGAATGCGGGATCAATGGTGGCTATGCACGGATGGCCGGGTATGAGCGCTATGATGGCAGGGCAAAACCATCTGCTGCGACGTATTCGATTCTCGAATGCACGATTACCGGGTCAGTTTCAACCGGCGATGTATTGACCGATAACGCAGGCACTTCGTACGGGACAGTCATTGCATTGCCGACTGGCCAGGCTGTTCTCACGCTTGTCACTGGCACATTCTCGACAGGGAATATCAAAGTCGGCGCAACGGTTGTTGGTACGTGTGTGGGAGCGCAAACAAGCTCATCTGCGTCAACCCCGGCGTTGAATGCGAGCTACAAGAATCTCGCGGCGGATGTCTATCGCGCACTGATTGGCGTGGTTCCAGGCTCTGGCAGCGTGTATGGCGTGGCGATGTACAACAGCACGCTTTACGCTTGGAGAAACAACGCAGGCGGAACCGCGTGCGTGATGCACGTCAAATCCGCGAGCGGATGGACTGCAGTAACGATGTACAACGAAGTCAGTTTTACTGCTGCAACTGGTATTTCAACAATCGTTGACGCAGGAACCCTGACACAAGGCGGCGTGACCGCAACGATTCAGCGCGTCGTGGTGCAGAGTGGAAGTCTGTACGGCGGGACTGCTGCAGGCCGGTTGATCATCACCAATCCGGCAGGAGGAAACTTTGCTGCCGGTGCGGCGACGGTTGGGGCTGGTACGTTGACGATTTCCGGCGCGCAGACGGCGATTACGTTTTCTGCCGCAACAAGACAGTTTGAGTTTGCGATTCACAACTTCGGCGGCGGTACTGGCGCAGGAAGCAAGCGACTGTATGGCTGCGATGGAGTGAGCCGGGGATTCGAGTTTGACGGAACCACGCTTGTCCCGATCGTGACCGGCATGACGACTGACGCGCCAACGCACGTCAATATCCACAAGAATCATCTGTTTTTCTCGTTCGGTGGGTCTGCCCAACACTCAGCAATAGCCAATCCCTACATCTGGTCAGTCGTGTCCGGCGCTGCTGAATTAGCGATCGGCGACACGGTTACCGGGATGTTGAGCATGCCAGGCTCAGAGAATACCGGCGCACTCGCTCTCTACGCGCGCAACAAGACAGCGGTTTTGTACGGCAACAGTTCAGCCGATTGGAAGCTCGTTACCTACAGCGACGAAGCAGGAGCCTTGCCGTACACGATCCAGTACATCACGCAAGGCGTGGTGCTGGATGACAAGGGCATCACGTTGTTATCTGCCACGCAGGCATATGGCAACTTTGCCGATGCGATTGCTTCGTCACAGATCAAGTCTGCGATGAATGACTTGGCCAACACCGCCATTGCGAGTTGCATCGTTCGACAAAAGAACCAGTACCGCGTTTTCTTCACTGGCGGCGATGCGCTTTACATGACGTTCGCCGGCCAGAAGATTCAAGGCATTACCCGCATGACTCTGCCCGACCCTGCGACTTGCATGATGTCCGGAGAGGGATCGAGCGGGCTGGAAGAAATTTATTTCGGGTCGAGTGATGGCTATGTCTACCAGATGGACATCGGCACGTCATTTGATGGCGATGCAATCACTTGGACCGCAGAACTTGCGTTCAATCATTTCGGTAGTCCGCGTCAACTCAAGCAATTCCGCAAGGCGGTAACGGAAGTCTCTGGTGGTGAATACGCAGAGTTCTACCTTACCCATCGACTCGGGTACGGATCAACCGAATACGACGCATCGCCTACATCGACAGCGACATCGAATATCGCATCAGGGAATTGGGATGACGGGAGTTGGGACGCGATGTATTGGGATGGACAAGTTCTATCCCCTGCCGAATCTGACCTTACCGGCACCGCAGAAAATATCTCGCTGATTTACAGCGGTAGTTCGGATCAGTTTGTTCCGTTCACGTTGAATTCGGCAATCGTGCATTACACCAATAGAAGGAATTTACGCTAATGGCTTCGTCCGACTACTACGAGCATTCTACCTACCCGAGCACAAGCGCCACACTCGCATCTTCTGCGATGCGGGCCGAACTCGACCTGATAACCAGCGGGATCAGCGCAAAGCTACCTGATTTGTCCGGCAATGGCTCGAAAATTCTAGCGGTGAATTCCGGCGCATCTGCGCTCGAAGCAATCACCACAACCGGCACAGGGTCAGGTGTTCGCGCAACATCCCCGACATTCACGACGCCTACTCTCGGCGTTGCATCTGCTACCACAATCAACAAGGTCACATTCACCACACCGGCTACGGGCGCGACATTGACGCTTGCGGACGGCGCGACTTTCGCAATGGCCGGCGCTTATGCCGGGACACTGACATTTACCGCTGCAACCAACGTCACCCTACCGACTACCGGAACGCTGGCAACCTTGGCCGGATCGGAAACACTGAGCAACAAGACGCTCACCGCGCCAGCTCTCGGAACTCCTGCGTCGGGGGTTTTGACCAACTGCACAGGAACGGCATCAGGACTGACGGCGGGCGCTGCAACGACTGCTGTTACTGCCACAGACACCGCATCCAAGACCGGCACAGGATCAACCTATGCTACCAACACATCTCCCACGTTCGTTACTCCGACACTCGGCGCGGCGACTGCCACATCCATCAACGGCAATACGTTCACGACCGGAACATACACGCTCACAGGAACGGCAGGCAAGACGCTGAATTTCAGTAATTCGCTCACGTTGGCCGGCACTGATTCAACAACGATGACATTTCCTACTGCTTCCGCGTCAATCGGGCATCTCGGCATTCCGCAGCAAAGCCAGGCAACGGGATATACCTGCGTGATCGGTGATGCTGGGAAGCACGTCTATACAACATCGAGCGGCGGCACATACACCATTCCTGCAAATGCTTCAGTTGCCTATCCGGTCGGCACTGCGCTTTCATTCATTAATCGCAGTGGCGGCAGCGTCACGATTGCAATCACCACTGACACAATGTATCTGGCCGCAGCAGGAACAACCGGCAGCAGGACGCTAGGTAACTACGGCATGGCGACAGCAGTAAAAGACACGGCTACAACCTGGATTATCGCCGGGAGCAACCTAACGTGAGTGGCATACAGCAAATGATGCTCACAACCAGCGCTTCGACAGGCTCTCAACTATTCACGGTCGGCGGCACATTCACAGTTCCGGCAGGCGTATCAAGCATTTGTATTGCTGCATGCAGCAGGGGGCTGGATGGTTCCGCTGGCGAGGCGAATAACTGGGATGGATTTGGTTCAGGTGGAGCAGGCGGCGCTGGTGGTGATGGCGGTTCGCTTGCGTGGAAAAACAATATCTCAGTTGCTCCAGGCGATACGATTTCAGTAAGTTTTTCTGGCGGCTCGATTGCTGGCGCAAGAAGCGTGACAGATGGCAGAGGCGGATTTTCTGCCGGGTGGGATGTCACTTATCTCGGCGGTATCGGCGGGGCCGGTCAGGCACACGCAAGCGGACAAAACGGCAAGCCTGGCGGCGCAGGCGGTTCGGCTGCGACATGGGGCGGCGTTGGGTTAGATGGCGGCGCTGCTCCTGGCAGCGTGAATGGAGCATCGGAAGCCGGCTATCCAGTTGACATCTACGGAGTAATCACCAGCACATCGCAAGCGTTAGCGTCGTACGGATCAACCATTTATAACGGCAGTAATGCAACAAGTTACGGCGGCGGCGGCTCTGGTGGATCTGGACAGAATCACTCTGGATCGGGTGGTGCTGGACCAGGTACAGCAGGGACTGCTTCCGGTGGATTTGTCCGATTTATTTGGGGATCAGGCAAGTCATTCCCATCGAATGCGAACTTCTGATGATCCGCATCGACACACCAAAGCGGCGCTTGCAGGTAGTGCTGGCGGGCGCGATCACGACTCGGCAAATCCCGGTATTCGTTTCGTTCATCGATCGCATGGTTACACCGCACAATGGGCCGACGCCGTACGATGGATCGACCGTCATCACGAATACCAACAGCACAACGGCGGTCAATGTCTGTATTTCACACAAAGACAATCCGCCGAATATCGCGACCGCCAACATCATCCGGGATATTGATTCTGTCGTCATCAACAACGTCGATACTGCAGCGGCCACGGTAACGGTATCAATGGATGATAACGGGACGAGTTACACGATCATCAAGGCGGTTCTTGCTGTAGGCGACATGCTGGTTTATTCGCATGACTCTGGATGGCATTGCCTGGACACGAACGGAAATACGAAATTCGCATCAACTGGCGCAGCGTCAGTATCCGGAACATTGGCCCAATTTGCCGCGACGACTTCCGCACAATTAGCCGGCGTTATTTCCGATGAGACTGGATCGGGGGCGCTGGTATTTGCAACATCGCCGACACTGGTAACACCAACGCTCGGGGCGGCCACTGCAACCAGCGTATCAACCGGGACGTTGACAGAAACAACAGGCGAAGCCTTCACAGATTACACACCAACAGCTTCCGCCGAAACTGGCACATGGGGATCGCTTACGGTAACAACTGCTCGGTATAGGAAAGTCGGAAAATTATTAATTCTAACGTTCCAAGTTAATTCAACCGTCTCGACTGGGTCGCCGACTCAATTCAGGCTAAGCCTGCCAAGTAGCTATACGCTGAAAGGCACTCAACAAGGCGCGGCCCTGCTTTATGTTTCAGCAAGGGAGGTCGGCTACTACACCGGAAACAATGGTGACGGGTATATCGCTTTTTCAAAAATCCCTACCGTTGCATTCACTGGAACGAACTACGTTATTCAAACACTTTTTATTGAGATCAACTAGATGACAATTTTGTTTGCTTTTGGTGATTCGATCACGGTTGGTTATTCATCCACCGTGCCATCCAATGCGTGGTCCGCGAAAGTTGCCGCTGCACGCTGCATGACTCTCGACAATAGAGCTGTGTCAGGGAACCAGATTCAAGATACTGCAGCGCGTGTTTATAGTGCCGTAGTCACAAGTAGCTCCAAATCAGTTTGGCTAGCCGGGTATAACGATTACCGATACTGCGGAACAAATCCACTTTGGCACGAAACGTATAAGCACGGAATCGCTGCGATGGCCGTATGGTTAGCCATACCGGAGTGCGCAAAAGTCCGCGCCCGCGCCGCGTCTGTTAGCGGATCATGGCTTGATACATACGTGTACGGGAACAATCTCGGAAAATATTCAAACACGCAAAATTCAACGCTGACATTCCAAGTATCTGGAACCGTTGTTTATGTGGCGTCCATTGCAATGCAAAACCCGGTTGGCGGAATACTTGGCGTGAGTATTGATGGCGTTCCGGTCGGAGTAGGGCATTGCTACGGATCTGCGCCAGCCAATTCAGGCGTCGGCTATTCGCCGTATCTAATGCGCTTTGACGGATTGGCCGCAGGGCTGCATACCGTTGTCGTATCAGTTGAAAGTGCGAGTGCTGGCAATGTCTTCGTTGATTGGGTTGCTGGCAATTCTGTATCTGGCCCCGCAGTGCGAATCGCTGGCCCGCTGCGTTTCAAACTCGGCTGTTACGACGCCTCGCAAATGCCAGCGTTTAACAATGGCAGCGTAGAAGCGGCGGACAAATTCAACCAAACGACGCGAGAGATTGCCGCAATGCTGGCTGACGACGGCCTTGATGTCGGATACGTGGACGCGAATAGTCTATACGCGCCAGATACTGGCGACAACGACTGGCCTGATGTGCATCCAAACGATAGCGGCCATCAGCATATTGCCGATGCGTTTCTAGGCGCAATTTAACTCGGAGACTCCGATGAAACCAATCTACCTTCTCGCCGCTTTTGCTATTCCCGCATTCTCCGCACCACTCACCATCAACACATGCGAAACCTACACGGTAGTGAACAATCAGTTGATGTGCGCAGGAGCGCCTACGCCTAGCCCAACTCCTACGCCAACGCCTGCTCCGACGCCAGCCCCAACTCCAACACCAACACCAGTTCCAACGCCTACGCCAACGCAATTGTGCGGGACATCTGCGAACCAGCTCGACAGCGGGATTCTCGCAAACATCAATTATTTCCTGAATTTTGAAACCATGTCCGGGTTGAATTTCGTCTGGCCGCTCAATCGCGGCAATTCGATTTCCGTACAGATCATGACCGGTGCCGCTGGCAAGGCAGGCAATTTCATTCTGGAAGCTGCCGAGAGTCAAGTCGGGCAGAGCGTTGACAAGTTCCTGAACGTCTCACAGACACGATGCGACTTCTCCTATGCGCAAATCAATGCCGGTTCATTTTGTGGTGTATCTGGTGCGGCCGGTGCGATTCAGTACCGCGTCGAGAATACTGGTACGCCTGGTTCCAACTATTGCAGCCTCTTGCCGAATACAACCTATTTCTTAAACCTGCGCAATGAGTCTGCTTCGTATCGATCGGCGAGAGGTCAAGACACTTGCCCGGTCAATGCACAGGGCGGCGGGTGCGGTTTGCTGTTTCAGTTTCATTGATTTTGCAGGGGAGACGATAAAAATGTCAGATGAAGAGATTGCAACGATGAGAACGGACGAAGGATTCAGGGACTTCACGGCCAATAAACTGCGAAGCTTGGAGCAATCGATCCTCGAATTGAGCCACGCATTTACAACGGCGATGAAGCACTCCAACGACACCACAGACCGCAGATTGAATCTCGGTGAGGCACGTATGAGCCGCATCGAAACTGCTTTGCGCGAAAACACCGATTCAACGAATGAAACAAAGGAAGGCGTCAAGGAAGTTCTCGACGTGGTGACTGCGTTAAAGGGCGGGCGAACAGTTCTCGGCTGGGCTGGGAAGGTTTTTGTTTGGCTTGGCGGATTGGCTGGCGCATGGGTGGCTTTTTCCGCGCTCGTACATGACAAGATGCCCTGGCAATGAGCAACCCGCGCAATAAGTGGTTGGCATCTAGTGCCGGCGCATTTGTATTGCTGGTTGGCGGTCTTACGTTGTGGGAGGGCGATGTCAGGGCCACTTACGACGATGTGGCGATGATCGCAACATCGTGCATTGGGCATACCGGCCCCGGCGTGGAGCGCGGGCGGACATACACAAAGGCAGAATGCGAGCAGTTTTTACGCGAGGATTTGGCGGAACACACCGCGACGGTTTTGCGGTGTGTGAATGTGCCGATAAGCGAGAAAACATATGCCTCATTCGTGATGACATCGTTCAACATCGGCGCGTCTCGATTCTGTAATTCGAGCGCACTGCGCAAGTTTAATGCTGGCGACTATTACGGCGGCTGTGACTTCACCGCGTGGAGTAAAGCGCGGATCAATGGCGAATTGAAGGAAGTGCGCGGCCTGATGAATAGACGTTTGTACGAAATGCGATTGTGTAGAGAGGGCTTGCAATGATGTACCACTTCGTTCTTGCTGTGTGCCTGCTGTTCGTTCTCGCTGGATTCGTTTCAATCATGCGGCCATCGAATGGCGGACAAGCATTGACGAATTTTGGCGTCGGCGTTTTCTTGATCGTGATTGGCGCAATCGGCGCGGTGCTGGCTAGTCTTGTGGAGTACCTATGATCCTTTCCCCGTACGCATGGCTTGCCGTTGCCGCTCTCGTTCTTGGTCTATTCGCGGGAGTCTATTGGAAGGGCTATACCCACGGTCGCGACAACGTACGCGCTGAGTGGCAGGAAGAAAAGGATGCGCGTGTCGTTGCTGAAAACAAAGCAACCGCAAAGCGCATCGCTGAAAACGCCGCCATCGCTACAAAGAATAATTTCGACAAGATCAAGCTCAAAAAAGGATACGAAAATGAAATCGCTAAGCTGCGTGCTGATGGTGCTATTACTCCAATCCTGCGCCTCAGCGCCGCAGATTGTGGATTTGCCGGAACCAGCCAAGGCGATCGCGCCAGCGGAGGGAATGCAGACGTTGCCGGCTCCAGGGTACTTTCGCCGCAAACTGCTCGGGGTCTTTTCGAGTTAGCCGACCAAGCAGATGAATACATGGCGAGTTGCCGGACGCTTCAAGAATTCGTGAAAGAGCAGGGGATGGCGCCATGATGTCGCCCTACACAATGATGCTCCTGCAACTCCACATGCTGCAATTGGCCGCGCTGTATTGGTTGCCGCCTAAGATTGAAAAGAAACCGCATTTGACTCTCGTAAAGGATTGAACATGGCCGGACTAATTGGCAGCAATATTACTGCGCCGAAGATGATGGATACAAATGGTTTGCTTGGTAGTGGTGCGCAGACTGGCGGGATTGATCCTGCTCCGCAAACCACGGCAATGCAGCGCAAGTTGAAATCCATGTACAACACGAATACGGATCTGACCAACGAAGCAAATTGGCAGGGCAACAAGTACACAGGCCCGACCACGACTTATACCGGGAAAAACGGACAAAGCACGGCAAGCGCAGGTTATCAACTCGGCGGCGGCTTCGATACTTACATGAGCCAGTACGATCCAGATGGCGTTACCGCAGATCAGATGCGCGCAGGGATGACAAGCGGCGCGTTCGGCTACAAGATGAACGATGCGCAGATCAATGACTTTCTCGCGCGCCCGAATGCAGCGCAGCAGTACCAATCACTGGCAGCATCGCAAGCACCAATGACAAAGATGCAGGACTCCAATGCGGCAGGGGCAGCAGCAAGCGCATCCGTCAACACAGCGAGGAATGCTGATTTTCAGGGAACGCTGAACGCAATGTATGGCCCGAATGATCCGCGCCGGATTGCATCGAATTATTCCGAGCAAAAGGTAAATGGCCAATACATCGGGCCTGCGACCAATCTGCCGGTTCTCAATCAAGCAAATTACACTTCGTTCTCGCCAGTTCCGCCCGGTGGAACGCCTACTGCAACACCGACACCGACCAATACACCAACCCCTACTCCTGCGCCGATCGGCGGCAATCCAGGATCGGGCGGGCAAACTCCGACGCCTACCGCTACACCAACGCCAACCACTGGCGGGCCTGACCCTTTGCCTGGATCTCCATCGCCTACAACAGAAAACCCGCCTCCACAAGGATGGCTTCCTGGTTGGCCTGGCGTCCCTGCGCCTGTCGCCCCTGGCGTTACTCCGGGCGGCGCAACTTCGTCTGGTACGTCAACATCAGAATCTGACAACAGAAGCTATGGGTACAACGCATCACTAGGTGGGGCCGTCAATTCGCAGGCAACCGGCTACGACGCGGCGCAATGGGCTGTCACACCAGAACAGCAAGTAGAAGATAGGTTGAATCGCATTCTCGGCGATCCAGATTCCTCGTTGATGAAGCAGGCCAAAACCCAGGCAATGCAGGCATCAAATTCAAAAGGACTGCTGAATTCGAGCATGGCAGCAACTGCCGGCGAAGATGCAATGATCCGGGCCGCACTACCAATTGCACAGCAGGACGCACAGACGAATGCAAACGCGGCACAGACGAATGCTGGCGCAACAAACAATTCTCGGGCATTTACTGCCGGCGCGCAGAACACATCATCCGGACTAAACGCACAACTCGGCACGCAAGCTAACCTGACAAATTCGGGCGAGATCAACAAGGCAAGCTCATTCACTGCCTCCGCGAAGAACGCGGCGGAAGCGTTGAGAGTCAATACGGATTCGCAAAAATGGATTAAACAACTCGATGTCAACACGCAAAAAGAATTGCAGTCCATGTTTGAGTCGAACAAGCAACTGATTCAAACAAATGCGACAGCAGCGGAATTGAACAAGTCATTTGCGCAAAACATGTTGCAAATTCAGAGCAGCACCATGACGGCGGAAGCTAAGAAGGCCGCAATTGATGGCCAGATCATCGCTCTGAATAACGGATTGGACACCATCGGCCACATCATTGGCTTCAATCTTGGAAAGTATTGGAAAAATGAAGACGGCACACCGAAGGAAATGGAAATTGCCGCGACTGGCGGAACCGGCACAAATCCAACAACCAATGCGCCAACTGGAACAACATTTAACCCGCAGACCGGCGTTTACGAATGATCACATATCAGTCTGAGTCGTACTTTACGGCCCGCGATGACGGTTTGATTCAAATGCACTACGACGAGATCGCCTTGCACAAAGAGGTAATCCCGCTCGATCCGGATTGGAATCGTTA
>Ga0172380_10006885_pt1 | contig 13016 bp, 9 predicted proteins | sample Leawe162metaG_FD_119747 | JGI IMG/M metagenome (GOLD analysis project Ga0172380, IMG submission 119747) | Leachate microbial communities from a municipal landfill in Southern Ontario, Canada - Leachate well 162 metaG | ecosystem: Engineered > Solid waste > Landfill > Unclassified | place...
GAAAGTTTTTCTTTCTTCGTCGCCTCGGGCGCGGGATCAAGCCGCAGAGTTGGAACGCCGGAAGACGTGGCCATCATCCCAAATAAACTTGACTGCTTGCTTGCCGCCTCGCGGCCGAGATCTTTTGTAAAATCAAGCAGCCTGTCTGAATTTACAAGCATCTGATTTCTTTCACCAAAACGATCCAGGGCGCCACATTTTATCAAACTTTCCAAAGATTTTTTATTTAAATCTTTTGTCTGGACTCTTGTTAAAAAATCTTCAAGATCTTTGTACGCGCCGTTTGCTTTTCTTTCGTGAATTACGGTTTTAACAATATTTTCCCCGACATTTTTAACGGCCAAAAGTCCAAAGCGGATACGCGGCTGACCTTCGGCTAATGATGCGGCTACAACCGTGAAAGTAGAAAAACTTTCATTGATATCTGGCGGTAAAACTTCTATTTTCATTTGTTTGCATTCCTCAACCAAAACGGCGATGCGCTCAATATCACCCTGATCTGAAGTCAAAAGCGATGCCATAAATTCTGCCGGATAATTTGCTTTGAAATAAGCCGTCTCGTAAGCAATTCTCGCATAGCAAGCGGCGTGCGACCGATTAAAACCATAACCAGCGAAAGGCTCAATGAAAGCAAAAACATTTTCCGCTGTTTCTTTACTGATATTATTTTTTATACAACCGCTGATAAATTTTTCTTTTTGCTCACCCAAGAGTTTCGCGATTTTTTTACCGACTGCTTTACGTAAAATATCTGCTTCTCCGAGAGTAAAACCGGCTAAGTCGCGGGCGATCTGTAAAACTTGTTCCTGATAAACGGCAATGCCATGAGTTGTGGAAAGTATCGGCTCCAATTTCGGATGAAGATATTTTATTTTTTTATTAGAATTTTTTCCGGCGATAAAACTTGGTATCCAGTCCATTGGGCCCGGGCGATAAAGCGCGACCATGGCAATAATGTCTTCAAAAATCGTCGGTTTCAATTCTCGCAAATATCTTTTCATCCCAGACGATTCAAGTTGGAAAACGCCGGTTGTATCGCCTCGCCGCAAAAGCGCGAAAGTTTTTTCATCTTGAAGCGGAATTGTTTCAGTGTGAATTTTTTCACCATGAATTTTTTCAATAATTCCCAACGTATTTTCCAAAATGGTTAAATTTTTCAAACCCAAAAAGTCCATTTTCAGCAAACCCAAGTCTTCAATCGGATGCAAGGAATATTGGGAAACTACGGTTTGATCGCCGCTTGACGCGAATTGCAGCGGTGTATGCTGATCTAATGGATTTTTAGTAATCACCACGCCGCAAGCGTGAGTCGAAGCATGGCGGGCTACTCCTTCTAATTTTTTCGCCGTATCAATTAGTTTTTTCGCGCCAGAATCTTTATCATACAATTCTCTAAATTCTAAAATATTTTTCAAAGCCTCATCGAGCGTAAACATCATTGGGATTAATTTGGCTACCTGATCACAAAAACTATAAGGAAAATCCAAAACGCGTCCCACATCGCGAATTGCGGCGCGGGCGGCCATGGTTCCAAAAGTAATAATCTGCGCGACATGATCACGGCCATATTTCCCTTCAACATATTGGATAACTTCACCACGGCGAGTGTCGGTAAAATCCAAATCAATATCAGGCATGCTAATTCTTTCCGGATTTAAAAATCTTTCAAAAAGTAGATTATAAGTTAAGGGATCAATATTTGTAATATTCGTGAGATATGAAACAATCGACCCGGCAGCCGACCCACGTCCCGGACCGACAACTATTCCGCTCGCTTTTGCCCAATTAACAAAATCCTGAACAATCAAAAAATACGAAGCAAAACCGGTTTTATCAATAACCGACAATTCATAATTCAGTCTTTCAATAATTTTTTTCACATCCACTTCGCCCACCCCAGCCGGGGCCCCGTCTTTCATCTTGAATTCTCTATCCATCTTTATAACTCCATATCTTTTTTCTAATCCCTTTTCACATAATTCTCGAAGATATTCATTGGCGGTTTTTCCACCCGGAACTTCAAAATACGGCAACATTATTTTACCGAGCTCCAGTTCCACATTGCACATTTCGGCAACCTTTGAAGTGTTTAATATCGCCTCAGGAGTATCTTTAAAATCTTCTTCCATCCGAGCCGTTGATCTCATTGAATAATCCTCACCTAACATACACATCCTGTCCTTGTCAGTAATTTTTTTCTTGGTTTGGAGGCAAAGCAAAACATCCTGCGCTTCGGCGTCTTCTGAATTTAAATAATGGATATCATTTGTCGCCACAAGAGGCACGCCCAATTTTTTAGAAAAATTTATCAATTCGCGATTTATAACCCCCTGCTCTTGGCTTGACGGATGATGCTGCAATTCCAAATAAAAATTTTCTGGCCCAAAAAGATTTTGATATTTTAAAATTAATTCTTTGGTTTTTTCCAAATCTCCATTCAAAACCGATGCGGAAATTTCTCCCTGAAGACAAGCAGAAAGAGCAATTAATCCTTCGTGATATTTTTCCAAAACTTCCCAATCAATTCTCGGCTTATAATAAAAACCCTCCAAATGAGCAATGGTGGTTAATTTTATTAAATTTTGATAGCCGGTTTTATTTTTAGCGAGAAGCACGAGATGATAAGGCCGTTCGTCAATCCTCGCGCGTTTATTGTGGCGGCCGTTTCGCGCGAGATACGCCTCCACTCCCAAAATCGGTTTTATCCCAGCTGCCCTGCATTTTTGATAAAATTCAACCACGCCATACATCACTCCGTGATCAGTAAGGGCAAGCGCCGGCATATTTTCCGCTTTGGCTTTGGCAATCAAATCATCAAGTTTTGCCAAACCATCAAGCAGACTGTAGTGGCTGTGCGTGTGTAGGTGGACAAACATATTTATTTTTTAAAGCGAAGTATAATATCCAAACGATGTGCCCCTGATGTTATATTTTTTTACCAGTAATTTGTATATGCCCGCTCAACCCAACAATTGATGGCTCATTATTAAATTTATTTTCGATTTCTAAAAATTTTTTAAAAATATTTTTTTCTCTTAATATCTTATTTACCTTTTCTCTGGGAATAAATTTTGTAAAAACTGGCTTTCCTATAATATCCGCTACTTTCATTTTATTTGTTTCAAACACTTTTTTAAGTTCTTCTACGGTAAAATTATATTGCGGATATTTTCCGCCCGTAAACTCCGAAATGTGAGTTTTTATTAGCCTATTGAGAGATTTAAAATCTTTTCTTCGCAAAAATTTGCCAATTGTTGAATAAAAACTATCCACTGAAATACTAACGTAAGATCCCCTTTTGACAACTCTTGATAATTCCTTTATTGCTCTTTTATAATCTCCACAATACCCAACAGGATCACCTTCAGCTATCACCATGTCGAAAAAATTATCCTTAAAACATTTCATGTTGATGATATCAACATTTTTGAACTCTATTCGATCGCTTATTTTCTCCTTTTTAGCTAGCCTCACCCCAACATCCAACATTTTTTGAGCAACGTCCGTACACACTAAATTAAATCCCATTTTAGCTATTTTACGAGACCAAAATCCAGTTCCGCCGCCCGCATCAAGAATGATTGCTCCTTTCTTTTTCGGAAGATATTTTTTTAAATTATGCCAAGTCACCTCAAGGTATAATTGCCAGAATTGGTCCACATACAAAGACTCATATTTTTCTGCAATTTTGTTATGAAACAAAGTTGATGAATTTTTTTTAGACATAAATGCTTTTATAAATTCCTTCCAAGCCCCACAAAAAAAATTATATAAAACTCAAAAGTCAAAATTCCCCCTTGCCTTATAAAAAACTAAATAGGAATTTTGACTTTAAATTCTTCGTCTTTGATTCTCACTATTTTCTACTTCCGGGATTTTTTCTTTTTCTCACCAATAAATTCAACCATTTTCTCCACTGCCTTTCCAATTAACCCGAGATACGCGGAAGTATTCTCAAATTTCTCCCTGATTTTTTCTACGGCCTGACTAACTTTTTCCATCTTTTCCCGAAAATGTTTGATTGCCTGATTCGTCTGCCGCAGCATCATTATAACATAATAAAGCATCCATGAAAGGAAAATTGTCAGCCACAAAACAGAAAAAGCGAGAACTACGTAAAGTAAATCTTTGCTTGTTTCTATCATACTTTCCAACAGCCGTTTTCCCGCGATTAACAAATTGTGAATCGCGATTTCGCGGCCGCTCCCCCTAAATTAGGCGCGAAGTTTTGCCCCAAATTTTTGATTTAATTTTTGAATAATTTTTTCTTCAATTTTTTTCGCTTCTTCAAGTTTCAGAGTCCGTTCGTCCGAGCGATAAACAATTCTGAAAGCCAAACTCTTTTTGTCCGGTTCCATTCCCTTTCCCTCATAGACATCAAAAAGTCTAACTTCTTTAACTAGTTTATTTTCCGTTTCAAAAATATTTTTTAAAACATCATCCCAAACCGTTTTTCTGGGTGCCAAAACGGCCAGATCGAGCTCAATTGCCGGATATTTTGGAATCGGTCGGTACACGATGTTCTCTGAATATAATTCTACCAGGTTCAGCCAATTAATGCCAAAAATTCCGACTCTATGCCGCACGCCAGAACTCTGCTGCACTTGCGGCGCAAGTTCGGTAATAATGCCAAGTCTTTTTTCTGTTCCGGCGGCAAAAATCAGAACGGTCCTTTCGGTATTCGCCCATAAGGGCAAATCGTGTTTCCGAACTACAAGATCATAATCAATGTTTAGAGCACGGAATAAGGTGTCAACGATATCTTTTGCCTCATAGAATGGACCCTCGTTTCCTCTTTCCAAAATCATGCCGGCCAAAGATTCGTCTTGCCGTGGCAAACGCTCATTTCCTTTTCCACCTTTCTTTAACTCCCCCAACTCGCGGAAGAAAATTTTTCCCATTTCAAAAATTCTCACCTCGTCGGCAAAATGCTGATTTTCCGAAATATTCGCGACAAGTCCGGGAACCAAACTCTGCCGCAGATGAGTCAAATTTTTATTAATGGAATTTTTTAACCTGATATGCTCGGCCGGATTAAGCCCGAATTTTCTTATAACTTTTTCTTCGGTAAAAGAATAATTATAAACTTCGGTCATTCGAAGTCCTTCCGCCAAAATATTTTTTACCATTCGCTCCACTTTTCGCGCGCGATTTTCTTCCGGCGCGGCCATGCTAACTTCGGGCATTTTCCCGGGAATATTGTCATATCCGTAAATGCGCGCCACTTCTTCAACCAAATCCTCAGCTACATCAATATCTTTCGTCGCCCGCCAAGTCGGAATTTTAACATTCAAAACCTTACCAACTTTTTTTACCCCAAACCCCAATGCTTTCAAAATATTTATCACTTTTGCCGGCGGAATTTCCACCCCGATTTTTTTATTCAAATAATCAAAACTTAATTTTATCGGGCCTTGATTTAATTTAAAATTTTTAACATCAACAATTTTCCCGGCAACTTTCGCTTCGGGCATCACGCGTGCCAAAAGTTCAAGCGTCCGCGCCATTCCAAATTCCGCCAAATTCGGATCCAATCCTTTTTCAAAACGAATTGAGGCCTCGGATCTTAGCCCAAGTTTCATGGAAGTTTTTCTGACGTTTATAAAATCAAAATTAGCCGATTCCAAAATAATTTTTGTTGTTTTTTCGCTGACTTCAGAATTTTGTCCGCCCATCACCCCGGCGATCGCCACTGGTTTTTTCCCGTCAGCAATCACAAGCATTGATTTATCAAGTTTTCTTTGAGCACCATCGAGCGTCACGATATTTTCGCCGTCTTTTGCTTCCCGAACCACAATTGTTTTTTGTTTTGCCTCACCAATTTTATCAAAATCAAAAGCGTGCAACGGCTGGCCGAATTCAAGCATTACATAATTTGTAATATCAACAACATTATTAATGGAACGAACGCCGACCGATTCCAATCTGGCAGAAAGCCAGGCGGGTGACGGCCCAATTTTTATATTTTCCACCACCGCGCCGATGTAGCGCGGACAAAGTTTTTTATTTTGAACTTTAACTTCAAATCTTACCGCTAACTTAGAAATATTTTTAGATTTTTTTATTTTATATTCTTTAAATTTTTTTTCCAAAATTGCTGCCACTTCCCGCGCCAGGCCGTAATGTCCCCAAAGATCGCTCCGATGGGAAAGAGATTTATTATCAATCTCATAAATTACATCTTTCATTGGCAAAACCTCACTCACTTTTGTTCCAACCTTCGCCGCGGTATTCAAAACTAAAATTCCAGAATGCGATGAACCCAACCCCATTTCGTCTTCGGAACAAATCATTCCTTCGGACATTATTCCGCGGACTTCCCGCCGTTCGAGCGTCAAACCATTTGGCAAGGTTACTCCCGGCAAGGCCACCACAACTTTTTGCCCGGCGAGGACATTGGGCGCGCCGCAAACAATATTTAAAATTTTTCCGCCGCCAATATCAACCTTTGTCACAGAAAGTCGGTCGGCGTTCGGATGCTTTTCGCGAGTTTTTACAAAACCTACAACCAGTTTATCCAAAACTTCGCCGCGTTTTTCTATCCCCTCAATTTCCGTTGTTGCGAGCATCAATTTAGACGCCAATGCTTCCGGCGTGACATTTTTAGGGACGCTTACAAAATCTTTCAGCCAATTTAAGGATATTTTCATAAATTAAAATTGATTTAAAAATCTAATGTCTCCGCCGCAAAATAATCTAACATCATCAATACCATATTTCGACATCGCGAGCCGTGTGAGGCCAAAACCAAAAGCGAATCCGCTCCATTTTTCCGGATTTATTCCGCCGGCCTTCAAAACGTTCGGATGGATTAAACCCGCGCCAAAAATTTCCAGCCATCCGGTATTTTTACAAAGCCGGCATCCTTTTCCATGGCAGAGAAAACAAGTCACTTCTCCGTTTACGCCCGGCTCGACAAAAGGATAATATTTCGGCCGTAAACGAAGCCGCGTTTCCGGACCATATAATTTTTTTGCCACAACTTCCAAAACCGCTTTTAAATTGGCCATGGAAATATTTTTATCAACCATAAATCCTTCTAGCTGATAAAATGTATGCTCATGACGGGCGTCGGTTGCCTCGTTTCTAAAACACCGACCTGGGACAATCGCGCGAAGCGGCGCGCCATATTTTTCCATTGTTCGAACTTGCATCGGCGAAGTGTGTGTTCTCATTAAAAGCCCATCTCCTTCCGCGTAAAAAGTATCTTGCATATCGCGCGCCGGATGCCAGGAAGGAATATTTAAAGATTCAAAATTGTAATACTCGGATTCGAGTTCCGGCCCGTCCAAAACCATAAAACCCATCGACGAAAAAATATCTTCCAATTCGTATTGGACTTTGGAAACCGGATTTAAATGACCAAGGACACCACTCAGTTTGGAGGCAGTGACATCAATCCGTTCTTTTTCTTCTGCTATGCCTCCTCCTTTTTCTCCAAGAGTTTTTTTCACTCTGCCGATTTCACTCGCAAGCGCCTGTTTGACTTGATTCGCGAGATCACCTGCTTTCCCCCGCTCTTCGGCCGGCAACTCGCCAACCATCCGCAAAATTTTGGTTAACTCACCTTTCCGGCCGAGATATTTAATTTCAAAATTCCGCAGCTGATTTAAGTCGCCAACCTTTTTAATTTCATCCAAGCCTCTGATTTTTAATTGTTGTAATTGTTCCTGCAACATAAAAATTACTTAATAATTTTATCCCACAATCCCACAAATTTATCGCTAAATTTTATAACATCGCGATAAGTGACGAGCAATACTAAAAGCATCAAAAGGCCAAATCCAATATTGTGCACCAAATTTTCTATTTTTTGACTGACTGGTTTGCGCCGAATTTTTTCAATCAAAAGAAACAAAATTCGTCCGCCGTCCAACGCCGGGAAGGGAAGAAAATTAATGACTGCCAGATTAATAGAAAGGAGAGCCGTGAATTGTAAAAGATAAATAAAGCCCATTCTCGCCACCTGGCCAGTTAAAACGGCAATTCCAACCGGACCGGAAAGATCGACTGAAACTTTTTGTGTAACAATTAAATTTTTAATTAATTCATAAAAAGCGCGCGCCACTTCTCCGGTAAATAAAACTGTACTTTCCGCTCCTTTCCAAAGAGCCATGTACCAAGGATATGAAACAATTCCTGACTTTAAAAGCCCAACTCCAATACCGCCGCGGCCTGTTTCAATCAAAAATGTCGGACTAATTTCTTTTTCAATTTTTTGGCCATCTCTTTCTAATAAAAATTTTACCGGGGCATCAATTTTTCCGGCAAGATAATTTTGCATCGCTTCCACGTTTTCCACTTTCTGGCCATCTATTTCTAAAACCGCATCTCCGGGCAAAATTTCTGCCGCAGCAGCCGGCGTATCTTCCAAAATTTGAACAACCTGGACTTTAGCATCTCGAACCCGGGCATAACCATTTTCTCCATTAATCACTTGTGGCAACCCAATCATAAATCCGACCGATAGAAGCACTGCCGCCAAAATAAAATTCATAAAAACTCCCGCCGCCAAAATTACCGCGCGGCGCCAAATTTTTTTGTTGCCAAAACTATCCTCATCTTCCCTGTTTTCGCCATCTTCGCCCTTAATTTTCACAAAACCTCCAAGCGGTATCCAATTTATTGAATATGTTGTATCTCCTCTTTTTATTCCAAAAATCCTTGGCGGAAAACCAAAACCAAATTCTTCAACTTTTACGCCGTTACGTCTCGCCGCGACAAAATGGCCTAACTCGTGGACAAAAACAAGAAGGCCTAAAATTAATACAAAAACAACTATCGTAAGAAACATAAAAAAAATTAAATTAATTTTTAACCGACTTCTACTTTTTCAAATTTCACTGTTTTGCCTAGTAACTTCTCGGCAATTTTTGGCACCTGTGCCGTAAGATCGGAAACAAAAAATTTATGATCCCCGTCTTTTATCAAACTTTTTTCCACGCTATCATTTTTCGCCAAAAATTTTTTTAACTCATGGACAACTTCTTCGGCAGAATCTACTAATTTAACTTTCCGGCCAACCCGCGCTTTAATAATATTTTTCAGTACCGGGTAATGAGTGCAACCTAAAATTAAAGTATCAATTTGTTTATTTTTAAACGGCTGGAGATATTTTTTTACAATTTTTTTTGTTTCTGGCTGATTGAGCCACGCTTCTTCCACGAGTGGAACAAGAAGTGGGCAGGGCTGGCTTTCAACCTGAATATTTTTATTACTATTTTTAATCATCAACTCATAAACGCCGCTTGTAATCGTTGCTCTTGTCCCAATCACTCCCACGTTTCCCCTTTTTGTCACGGAAAGGGCGGCCTGAACCGCCGGCATAATCACTTCAAAAACCGGAACATTTAATTCTTTCCGCAAAATTTCCGCCGCAACAGCCGAAGCAGTATTACAAGCGATAACAATTATTTTAGCACCGTGGTCAAGCAAAAACTTCGCGTCTTCACGGGCGTATTTTATAATCGTCTCTTTACTTTTAGTGCCGTACGGAGTTCTCGCCGTATCGCCAAAATAAACAATTTTGTAATCCGGTAATTTTTTAAAAATTTCCCGAACCACCGTCAATCCTCCGACACCAGAATCAAAAACGCCGATCATATTATTTACCAATAATCCCTGTTAATTCTTTTTTCTTTTCCTCCATTAATTCTTTTGTTTTCGCCTCTAAATTCAATCTTAAAAGCGGCTCGGTATTAGACAGCCGGACATTAAACCACCAATCAGGAAAATCAAGCCGAATGCCGTCAAGATGAGAAATTTGGCTCGCCGTCGCGCCATATTTTTCTTCTAATTCTTTCATTTTTCCTGCCTTATCACTTACTTCAAAATTTATTTCTCCAGAATGTGAATATTTTAAGAGAGGCGCAACGATTTCCGAAAAACTTTTTCCAGAAAGGCTTATAATTTCCAATAATTTTAGCATCGTCAGATCTCCGGATTCCACGTTATAAAAATCGCGATAATAAAAATGTGAAGAAAATTCTCCGCCCAAAAGCGCGCCATTATCCCACATCTGTTTTTTAATTAGAGCATGGCCAACGCGGCACATTTCCGCCCGGCCGCCCACGCGTTCTACTTCTTCCTTAACTATCCGGCTTGAGCGCACATCATACAAAATTAATTCGCCCAACTTTTTAGAAAGTAATTCTCGAGCAATTAAAGTTAAAATTAAATCCGCACGAACTGTTTGACCTTTTTCATCAATAAAACCAATCCGATCGGCGTCGCCATCAATCGCCACGCCAATATCAGCGCCCTCTTCCAAAACTTTCTTTTTTAAATCTGCTAAAGTTTCCTCTTTCAGAGGGTTAGCTTCGTGATTTGGAAAACTTCCGTCCAGATCAAAATATAGGGGAATTATTTTACACGGGATTGTTTTAAAAAATTCCGGTAATGGAATCGCGCCTACGGCATTCGCGGTATCAATTACAACCCTTAACGGTTTAATTCTTCCGACATCCACTAAACTCAAAACTTTTTTTACGTAAGTATCTAAAATTTCTTTTTTTACCAGCTTACCCGTAGCCGGCGCAGCGGGAAAATTTCCTTCTATTACCGCCTTTTTAAGTTCAATCATGCCCGTATTTTCACCAATAGGCAAGGTATTTTCATAACACAATTTTAAACCATTATATTCCTTTGGATTGTGCGAGGCAGTCACCATAATCCCCGCCTCGTGTTCTTTATACTCACCTACGGCAAAATTCAACATTGGTGTTGTAACAAGGCCAATATCAATCGCATCCGCTCCTTGTTCGGTAACGCCCTTTATAACCGCCTGAACCAAAGAATCTGACGAAAAACGGGCATCGTGGCCAATCACTACCGTTTTAGCACCAGTGATTACGACCATAGCCCGCCCCACAAGATAAGCGACTTCCTCATTTAAATCCTGCGGATAAACCCCGCGGATATCATAGGCTTTGAAAATTGATGGATTTATGGACATAAAACTACCTCAAAGATAACTTTGACTTTTGTATTTTTTCATTATATAATAATAAAAGAATTAAGACAAATTTAACTTACGACGCCGAACTTTCAACTTACGATTTATCGTTAGTTGTTTGTCGCCAGTCGTTTATTATAAATTATGGTCATCTATTGGGTTCTTTTAGGTGCCCTTGGCCTAATCGTCGTTTGGCTGATTGCCACCTATAATGGATTAATCACTCTCCGAAACCGCACGGACGAAGCTTGGTCAGATATTGATGTCCAATTAAAACGCCGCTATGACTTAATTCCAAATCTCGTGGAAACGGTCAAAGGCTATGCTGGGCACGAAAAAGAAGTTTTTGAAAAAGTGACATTGGCCCGCGCCGCGGCTATCAACGCAGAAAAAAGTGGGAATCCGGCCGAAATTGCTAAAACGGAAAATATGCTCGCCGGAACATTGAAAACACTTTTCGCCGTGGCCGAAAGTTATCCGGATCTCAAGGCTTCGGGAAATTTTATGAAACTTCAGGATGAATTATCCGACACGGAAAATAAAATTCAGGCCGCCCGCCGCTTTTACAACGGCAATGTCCGCGACTTCAACACCAAAATGGAACAATTTCCAACCAATATGGTCGCAGGTATGTTTGGCTTCAAATCTAGAGAATTTTTTGAAATAGAAGAGCCGGCCCAAAGAGAAGCAGTCAAAGTTCAATTTTAAAATGGATTTGGAAAATGAGAATTGAGATCTAAATTATTTCTCGATTCTCAAGTCTCAAATCTGTTATGTATAAACAAATCACTTCTAATAAGCGAAAATCATTTTTGTTAATCGCGATTTTTGTTATTTTTGTAATTTTCCTCGGCTGGATTTTTGGACAAGTTACAAATGACGGATACGGAGCGTTGGTTTTGGCTTTAGCAATTTCTCTTGTAATGGCTCTCTTAAGTTTTTATAGCGGCGATAAGATCGCGCTCTGGACCGCCGGCGCGAAGGGTCCAATTCAAAAAAATGATAACCCCTACGTTTACCGACTAGTAGAAAATCTTTGCATCACTGCCGGTCTCCCAATGCCAAAAGTTTACGTCATTGCTGATCCGGCGCCCAACGCCTTCGCCACAGGACGAGATCCTAAACACGCCTCAATCGCCATAACTACCGGCCTAATTGAACGGCTGGAAAATGAGGAATTAGAAGGGGTTATTGCCCACGAACTTTCACATATCAAAAATTATGATATCAGATTAATGATGGTAGTTATTGTTTTAGTCGGTGTTGTGGCACTTCTTTCCGATTGGCTTTTGCGTTTTCGTTTTTTTGGCGGAAGGCGAGATGACCGCGATAGCGGCGGACAGCTTGGCGCGATTTTACTTTTAGTCGGGATTGTCCTTGCTATTTTATCTCCGCTCCTTGCCAAACTCATTCAACTCGCCGTTTCCAGAAAACGTGAATTTTTAGCCGATGCTGACGGCGCGCTTTTGACTCGCTATCCCGAAGGCCTAGCCAAAGCTTTAGAAAAAATTTCCGCCTATGGCGAACCGATGATACGAGCTAATGATGCCACGGCACATCTTTATATTTCAAATCCCTTTGGCGGGAAAAAAAATAAATTTTTCCATAAATTATTTTCCACTCATCCGCCGACTGAGGAAAGAATAAAAACGCTGCGTGGCATGGCTTAACCTTTTTTAGTTTATATTTTTTAACTTTTAAATTTATGAATTGGAGAAAAATTTTGATTGTCGTAGCTTTTGTGGGCGTCACGCTTGGCATTGGTTTTTTAATGTATCTTGTCTTTTTCCGTCCGACCACTCCGGCCGTAAACGCGCCGATTACAAATGAAGGGCTTACTCCCGGCGGCCTTGGCCGCGCGTTAGAAGGCCCGCCAACGCCGGTCGAAGTTTCCGCCACTCCAACACAAATTTTGGCGCCGTCTCTTACTCCGCCGCCGCAACTGCCAAAAGAAATTTCAAGCGTTGCCAAGGGCGGCGTGACCTGGGTCGGAACGCTCGTGGATAAACCCGTAGCTAACGCCCTCATGGCGTCAAACGGAAAAGATGTCGCCTATTATGAC
>Ga0172380_10006886_pt1 | contig 13016 bp, 13 predicted proteins | sample Leawe162metaG_FD_119747 | JGI IMG/M metagenome (GOLD analysis project Ga0172380, IMG submission 119747) | Leachate microbial communities from a municipal landfill in Southern Ontario, Canada - Leachate well 162 metaG | ecosystem: Engineered > Solid waste > Landfill > Unclassified | place...
CACCTTCATCATCGTGCTGGTGTTCGTGCCGCTGTTCGTCCTGCCCGGCATCGAGGGCCGCCTGTTCACGCCGCTCGGCGTGGCCTACATCGTTTCCATCCTCGCCAGCATGATCGTCTCGGTTACCGTCACGCCGGTGCTGGCCTACTACCTGCTGCCGGGAATGAAGCAATTGCACGCCGGCGACAGCCCGCTGGTGATCCATCTCAAGCGCTGGGACGCGAAACTGCTGCACTGGTCCTTCGGCCGCAGCCGCACGCTGCTCGCCGGCGCGGCTGCGGTGGTCGCGCTCACCGCCGCCAGCATTCCGCTCTTCCCGCGCTCCTTCCTGCCGCCGTTCAACGAAGGCACGCTGACGGTAAACGTGCTGCTCAACCCCGGCACCTCGCTCGCCGAGTCGAACCGCATCGCCACCCTGGCCGAGCAGATCGTCGCCGGCGTGCCGGAGGTGACCAAGGTCGGCCGCCGCACCGGGCGCGCCGAGCTGGACGAACATGCCGAGGGCGTCCATTACACGGAAATGGACGTGGACCTGAAGGCGTCCGAACGCAGCCGGGAGGCGATCATCGGCGACATCCGCGCGCGTCTGGCCGTGCTGCCGGCGGTCAGCAACGTCGGCCAGCCGATCTCGCACCGCCTCGACCACCTGCTCTCCGGCGTGCGCGCGCAGATCGCGCTGAAGGTGTATGGCGACGATCTCGACACCCTGCGCGGCCTGGCCGCCGACCTGCGCGCGCGGCTGGCGAAGATCCCCGGCGTCACCGACCTGCAGATCGAGAAGCAGGTGCTGATCCCGCAGATCAAGATTCGCGTCGACTACGAGCAGGCGGCGCGCTACGGCGTGGCGCCGGGCGCTCTCCTGACTTCGCTGGAGCAGATGATCGAGGGGGAGCGCATCACGCAGATCGTCGAAGGCAATCGCCGCTTCGACCTGCTGGTGCGCCTGCCCGAGAGCGGGCGCGGGCTGCGCGAGCTGCCGGATCTGCTCATCGAGACGCCCGGCGGGCATGTGCCCCTCTCCCGGCTGGCGGCGATCGAGGACGGCGACGGACCGAATCAGGTCAGCCGCGAGAATGCGCGCCGCCGCATCGTCATCTCCGCCAATACCGACGGCCGCGACATGTCGAAAGTCATCGCCGACATCCGCGCCGAGCTCGCCGCACGGCCCCTGCCCGAAAGCTACTTCACCGCCCTCGAAGGCCAGTTCCAGGCGCAGGAGCAGGCGGCGCGCCTGATCGCCCTGCTGGCGCTGGTCTCGCTGACCATGATCTTCCTGGTGCTCTACAGCCGCTACCGCTCGATGGCGCTGACGGCCATCATCATGGGCAACATTCCGCTGGCGCTGGTCGGCAGCGTCGCCGCCCTGTGGATTTCCGGCCAGCCGCTCTCGGTGGCGGCGCTGGTCGGCTTCATCACCCTGACGGGCATCGCCACGCGCAACGGCATCCTCAAGATCAGCCACTACATCAACCTGTGCGCCTTCGAGGGTGAGCAGTTCGGCGATCACATGATCGTGCGCGGCTCGCTCGAACGCCTGACGCCGGTGCTGATGACGGCGCTGGTGGCCGCCTTCGCCCTGGTGCCGCTGCTGCTCTCGGCCGATGCGCCGGGCAAGGAAGTGCTGCATCCGGTGGCCGTCGTCATCTTCGGCGGCCTGGTGAGTTCCACGCTGCTGGACACGCTGCTGACGCCGGTGATGTTCCGCCTGTGGGGCGAGAAGCCCTTGCAGCGGCTGCTGGCACTGAAAGAGCAGGAAAGTTTTTAACCTCAACTTGGAAGGAGACGCAATGAAACGCATCGCATCCATCGCCGTCCTGGCGGGACTGACTTTTGCCGCGGGCGCCGCCCTGGCCCATGACGACGCCTATCTCGACACGCAGAAGGCGCCCAACGGCGGCCAGTTGCGCATGGCCGGGCCCTATCACTATGAGCTGGTCTTGGTGAAGGACGCCAAGGAGGCCAAGGAGAACCCCGTCGTGGTGTACGTGACCGACCACGCCGGCCAGAAGATTCCCACCGCCGGCGCCGCCGGCACGGCGACGATCCTCGCCGGGAAGCTAAAGGGTGCCGCGACGCTCAAACCGGACGGGGACAACCGCATGAAGGGTGTCGCCAAGTACGCCTCGATGCCGGGCACGAAAGCGGTGGTGTCCATCACCCTGGCCGGCAAGCAGGCCGAACAGGCGCGCTTCACGCCGCTGGCTGTCGCGAAAGACACGCATACCGACCACACGCATTGATGCCCCGTCAACGATGAACCGATTGATTTAGCTTGGGGTTCAGACAAACACCATATCGATTTGAGGATGGACTCGCATGAAACCCGATTGCCTGCCAGTTCCGCATTTGCTGCGCCGCCGATTCGTGCAAGGTCTGGCGGCCGGCGGCGTGCTGCTCGGCTTGTCGTCCGTCGTCAAGCCGGGCTGGGCAACCGGCACCAAAGCGGTCAGTCGCGGCGCACCGGTGCTCAGCGGCACCGAATTCAATCTTGTCATTGCGGAATCGCCGGTGAATTTCACCGGCAATCCGCGCATGGCCACCACCATCAACGGATCGATCCCGGCGCCTACGCTGCGCTGGCGCGAAGGCGATACGGTCACGATACGCGTGACCAACACGCTGCGCGAAGATACTTCCATTCACTGGCACGGAATCATCCTGCCGTTCCAGATGGACGGCGTGCCGGGCATCAGTTTCAAGGGTATCGCACCGGGAGATACCTTCACGTATCGGTTCAAGGTCGAGCAAAGCGGCACCTACTGGTATCACTCGCACTCCGGCACGCAGGAACAGACCGGCATGTACGGCGCCATCGTCATCGAGCCGTCCGGTGGCGAGGCGATCAAGGCCGATCGCGACCACGTGATCCACCTGTCGGACTGGACCGACGAAGATCCGATGCGCGTCTTCGCCAAGCTGAAGACGCAGAGCGATTACTACAACTATAACCAGCCGACAGCGGCGGACTTCTTCGGAGACGCGTCGCGCAATGGCCTCAAGGCGGCGATCGACAAGCGCAAGATGTGGAACGAAATGCGCATGAGTCCGACCGACCTGGCCGACCTCTCGGCCGCGACGCTCACTTATCTGATGAACGGCACGACTCCGACGGGCAACTGGACAGGAACGTTCCGTCCGGGCGAGCGGGTGCGGCTGCGCTTCATCAACGGCGCCGCCAACACCTTCTATGACGTGCGGATTCCCGGGCTCAAGCTCACGGTGGTGCAGGCGGACGGCCAGGACGTCGAGCCGGTGACGGTCGACGAATTCAGGTTCGGGCCGGGTGAAACCTACGATGTGATGGTGGCGCCGAAAGACGATGCCTACACGGTGTTTGCCCAGGCGATGGATCGCACGGGTTTCGCGCGCGGCACTCTGGCCGTCCGCGAGGGGCTCGAGGCGCCCGTGCCCGGAATCGACCCGGCCGAATGGTTGCCCATGACCGACATGATGGGCGCGATGGGCGCGATGGGCGGCGGCATGGCCGGCATGAGCCATGGCGGGTCGGCTGGAATGGGCGGCATGAACCACGGCGGAACGGCCATGGACCACAGCACGCACGCCATGCAGGCTGGGATGAACATGGGCGGCAAGCTGGCCAAACCGAGTACGCAGGCGCGCCATGCGAAAACCGAATATGGCCCCGGCACCGACATGCGGGTGGACATGGCGCGCACCAATCTCGATGACCCGGGGGTTGGCCTGCGCAACAACGGGCGCCGCGTGCTGACGCTGTCGGATCTGCGCACCATCGGTGGTGCGCTCGACTCGCGCGGGCCTGAGCGCGAAGTGGAACTGCATCTGACCGGCAACATGGAGCGCTACACGTGGTCGCTCGACGGCCTCGAGTTCGGCCAGTCGACGCCGGTGCATTTTCGCTTTGGCGAGCGGCTGCGGGTCATTCTCCATAACGACACCATGATGACCCATCCCATGCACCTGCACGGCATGTGGAGCGAACTGGAGCAGGACGGCGGCGGCTTCCAGGCGCGCCGCCACACCATTCCCGTGCAGCCGGCGCAACGTATCAGCTTCCTCGTTACCGCCGACGCGCTGGGCCGCTGGGCCTGGCATTGCCATCTGATGCTCCACATGGATGCGGGAATGTTCCGCGAAGTGGTGGTGGCCTAAGCGCTGGCGGGAACGACAGGAAAATGAAAATGATAAACAAGCGAACGAGAGCCCTGGCTATGGCAATCATCGGCCTTGGCGCGACGCCCGTCCGGGCGCAAACCGGCCCCGCCGCCGAGCCGATGAACCATGCTCAGCATCAGGGTGCTGCGTCTGACGCGAACAAGCACAAGGCGGCCCAGGATGCGATGCCGGCAATGGACCACGGCGGGATGGATCCCGGTGCGATGCCCGGTATGAAGCCGGGAAAGACGGAAACCGTCGGTGAAATGCCGGGCATGGACCACGGCGAAATGAACATGCAGGGTGGATCGGCCCCGCCCGACGCGCGCGATCCGCATGCCTATTCCGGCGGTTACACGCTTGAATCGGGACCGTATGCGCTCCCCGGGCCACGCGTCCTGCGCCTGTCCGACGAGCACAACTTTGGCGCGCTCCTGATCGATCGGTTGGAACGAAGCCACACCCGTGATGGCAATGGTGCGTCCTACGACGTCCAAGGCTGGTTCGGCCGTGATTATGACCGCCTGGTCGTCAAGGCCGAGGGCGACGTCTCCAAAGGCAAACTGCAAGAGGCCCGGACCGAGTTGCTATGGGGCCATGCCATCGCCACTTTCTGGGATACGCAACTGGGTATGCGATACGACAGCGGCGTGGGCTCCGATCGCGGCTGGCTGGCCTTCGGCGTGCAGGGCATTGCCCCTTACTGGTTCGAAGTCGATGCGGCTGCCTACGTGGGCAATCGGGGAAGAACGGCGTTACGCCTGGGTGCGGAGTACGAGGTGCTGCTCACGCAAAAGCTCGTTTTGCAGCCGCGCGTCGAGGTCAACTGGTACGGCAGGCGGGACAAAGCGCGCGATACCGGCGCCGGGCTGTCGGAAGGTGTGGCCGGCCTGCGCCTGAGATACGAATTCTCGCGGGAGTTCGCCCCTTATGTCGGCGTCGAAAGGGTCGGAAAATTTGGAGAGACGGCCGACCTGGCCCGCGCTGCGGGCGAAAGGACCGGTGAAACACGCTGGGTTGCCGGCGTGCGCTTCTGGTTCTGATGTATTGCAACGGCTCTCGAATCACTCAACCCAACAGGAGACAAAAATATGAAACTGAAGACACTTTCGATTCTGATTCTTGGCGCACTGCCGGCTATTGCCCTGGCGGCAGGGGACCCCGCCGGTGGCCATGGCATGGAGGCCCAGCAGATGATGCAGGGCCATGACATGTCGACTATGCAGAAGGCAGCGCCCGCGTCGATGGCCGGAAAGCCTGGCGACCCGGCCAAGGTGAGCCGCACCATCGAAGTCACCATGGATGACGCCATGCAATTCACGCCGGGCAAAATCAGCGTCAAGGCCGGCGAGACAGTCCGGCTGTTCGTCAAGAACGCCGGCAAGACGCCGCATGAAATGGTAATCGGCACGCTGGGCGAGCTCAAGGACCACGCCGAAATGATGCGCAAGATGCCCGGCATGCAGCATGCCGAGCCGAACATGGTCACGCTGAAGGCCGGCCAGCGCGGCGGCATCGTCTGGCAGTTCGACAAGCCGGGAACCGTGGATTTTGCCTGCCTGGTGCCCGGCCATATGGAGGCCGGCATGACTGGGCGCTTCTTCATCGAGCCGCTTGCAGAAAACGGAAGCTAAATTGCTGCTGACCATCTTCGCCGGGAAACCAAACGCTGTCGCGACGCTCAAACCGGACGGGGACAACCGCATGAAGGGTGTCGCCAAGGACACGCATACCGACCACAAGCACTTTTTTCTACGGAGAACGACCATGAACAAAATTGCCATGACAGCCCTTGCCGCTTCGCTTGCGTTTGCGGCCCCGGTGTTTGCCGACGACGCACACCATCCCGAGAAAGCCCAGGAAGCGAAGGCCGCGCCCGCCAAACCCGCGGCCGCACCCGCGCAGACGGTCAAGAAAATGCAGGACAACGTCAAGAAGATGCAGAACCAGCTCGACCGCATCGCCAAGTCGAAGACCGACGACGATCGGCAGAAGGCGATGGCCGAGCACATGCAGACCATGCAGGAGAACATGATGATGGCCCGCGGCATGCAGGCCGGCATGATGGGCTGCCCGATGATGGAAGGCGGCATGATGGGCAAGGGCGGCATGGGCATGATGGGCGGTGGCATGGGCGGCGGAATGATGGGCGGCCAAGGCATGATGGGGCAAGGCGCGTCCGGGCCCGGCGAGATGATGAACAAGCGCATGGACATGATGGAAAAGCGCATGGACATGATGCAAATGATGATGCAGGGCCGCATGGGCATGCAGCAGGGCGAGCCGGCCAAGCCGGGGAATTGATGCCGATCTCAAGGAGCAAAGATGAAGCACCGTCCGGATGAAAGAAGCCACAAGGACCCTGTTTGCGGCATGGTCGTCAGTCGCCTCACTGCGGTTGCGGAAGCCGAGTATCGACGCAAGACGTACTATTTTTGTGCGCAGCTATGCAGGGATGCATTCCTCGCAGACCCGCAACGCTATCTTCGCGCGCACCGTCAGCATGGCCTGCTGCCCAAGCAGCCGCCGTGCTGATCTCGGCATGAAGCGCGGAATCGTTCTGCTTGCCGTCGCCTTCTTCAGCCTGCCGGCGGCGGCACAAACGGGGCAGATACCCAAGCCGAGCCCGGGCCTGATGCCGAACCCCTCAGCAGGCAAGGCCCTGTACGAGAAGAACTGCGCGAGCTGCCATGGTCCGGAACTTCAGGGTACGGATAAGGGCCCGCCGTTCCTGCACAGGGTGTACGAGCCTTCGCACCATGGCGATGCGGCTTTTCAGATGGCCGCCCGAAACGGCGTGCGCGCGCACCACTGGAAGTTCGGCGACATGCCGCCAGTGCCGGGGATAAGGCCGGACGATGTCGCGCATATCACTGCATACGTTCGCATGCAGCAGCGCAAGGCAGGCATTCGCTAGCGGGAGGCTCTCATGTCGCATCACGACGCGCATCATGTCCATCGCCCCGATCAAACCGGAGACGGTGCAGAGGCGACCCTGCGCGATCCGGTCTGCGGCATGGCGGTCAAGCCGGATTCGCCGCATGCGACCGTGCATGCCGGCAGAACGATCCGCTTCTGCAGCGCCAAGTGCCTGGCGAAGTTCGAGGCCGAGCCGCAGCGCTACCTGTCGCCCTCGCCGGAACCGGCGCCGGTGCCAGCCGCGCCGCCGGGCGCGGAGTACACCTGTCCCATGCATCCGGAAGTGCGGCAGATCGGTCCCGGCACCTGCCCGAAGTGCGGCATGGCGCTGGAGCCGGTGCTGCCGGAACTCGAAGAAGGCGAGAATCCCGAACTGGCCGACTTCCGCCGCCGTTTCCGGTGGACGCTGCCGCTGACGGTTCTGGTCACCCTGATCGCCATGTCGGGCGGCCTTTTCGACCCGCTCTTCGGCGCCGCGCGGCCCTGGGTCGAACTCGCCCTGGGCACGCCCGTCGTGCTGTGGGCGGGCTGGCCGTTCTTCGTGCGCGGCGCGCAGTCGGTGAAGAACCGCAGCCCGAACATGTGGACCCTGATCGGCCTCGGCACCGGTGCGGCCTGGATCTACAGCGTGACGGCGACCGTGCTGCCCGGCATCTTCCCGCCCTCGTTCCGCATCGGCGGCCCCAATGGTCATGTCGCCGTGTACTTCGAGGCCGCTGCGGTGATCATCTCGCTCACCCTGCTCGGCCAGGTGCTGGAACTCAAGGCGCGCTCGGAAACCGGCGCCGCCATCCGCGCCCTGCTCGGACTGGCGCCGAAGACGGCGCGGCGCATCCGCGAGGACGACAGCGAGGAGGACATTCCGCTCACCCATGTGCATCCCGGCGACCGCCTGCGCGTGCGGCCGGGCGAGAAGGTGCCGGTGGATGGCGTGGTCCTCGCCGGCGACAGCGCGGTGGACGAATCCATGCTGACCGGCGAGCCGATGCCGGTGAGCAAGACAGCCGGCGACAAGCTGATCGGCGCCACGCTGAACGCCAGCGGCGCGCTGGTGATGCGCGCCGAGAAGATCGGCGCGCAGACGGTGCTGGCGCAGATCGTGCAGATGGTGGCGCTGGCGCAGCGCTCGCGCGCGCCGATGCAGCGCATGGCCGACGTCGTCGCCGGCTATTTTGTCGTCGGCGTCGTGGCGGTCGCGCTGCTCACCTTTTTCGGTTGGGGCCTGTTCGGCCCGCAGCCCTCCTGGGCCTACGGCCTCATCAACGCCGTGGCCGTGCTGATCATCGCCTGCCCCTGCGCGCTCGGCCTGGCCACGCCGATGTCGGTGATGGTCGCCACCGGCAAGGCGGCCACCCACGGCGTGCTGTTCCGCGACGCGGCGGCGATCGAGAACCTGCGCAAGGTCGACACGCTGATCGTGGACAAGACCGGCACGCTCACCGAGGGCAAGCCGGCTTTTCACGGCGTGGCGGCCGCTGCCGGCTGGCGTGAGGAGGATGTCCTGCGCGTGGCGGCGAGCATTGACCAGGGCGCCGAGCATCCCCTGGCGCAGACCATCGTCGCCGAAGCGCGCCGGCGCGAACTCAAACTGGATGCCCCGGAGAAATTCGAGTCCGCCTCGGGCATCGGCGTCCGCGGCGTCCTCCAGGGACTGACTATCGCGCTCGGCAACACCGCGCTGATGGAAGACGAGGGCGTCGACTGGCATCCGCTGGCGGCCCAGGCCGAAGCCCTGCGCCTGGAAGGCGCCAGCGTCATGTATCTCGCCGTGGACGGCCGCACGGCCGGCCTCGTCGCGGTGTCCGATCCCGTCAAGCGCTCGACGCCGGAGGCGCTGGAAGCGCTGCGCGCCGGCGGCCTGACCATCATCATGGCCACCGGCGACGGACTCACCACCGCCCGCGCCGTCGGCCGCAGGCTCGGCATCGACGAGGTGTATGGCGAGGTCAAGCCGCAGGACAAGAACGACCTCGTCGCCCGCCTGCAGGCCGAGGGCCGCGTCGTCGCCATGGCCGGCGACGGCATCAACGACGCGCCGGCGCTGGCCCGCGCCGACGTCGGCATCGCCATGGGCACCGGCACCGACGTGGCGATGAACAGCGCCCAGCTCACGCTGGTGAAGGGCGACCTGCGCGGCATCGCAGCCGCGCGCCGGCTGTCGCTCGCCGCCGTGCGCAACATGCGGCAGAACCTGGCCTTTGCCTTTCTCTACAACGCGCTCGGCGTGCCGATCGCGGCCGGCGTGCTCTACCCGTTCTTCGGCCTGCTGCTGTCGCCGCTCATCGCGGCGCTGGCGATGAGCTTCAGTTCGGCCTCGGTCGTCACCAACGCGCTGCGGCTGCGCCGCGCGAAAGTCTGAACGGCGGCGACATGCCATGACAACGGCCGCCCCATCCTGTGCCGAGGAAAGCGTGCTGCGCCCGGCAGAGCCCCGCGCCGAGCGGAAGCGGATATTCCGGGGCATTCATGGCGTCGTGGCAAAACGCCTGCTTGTCGCATGGCTGCTGCTTTCCCTGGGAGTCGGCGGCGTCATGACCTATTTCGAAATGCGCAAGATCGACGAACAGGCCTTCGGCCTTGCCCTGTCCGCATCGGAATCGCTGCGCACGCATGTCGGCAACGCCGGGGTGGCGCATGCCGAGTCGCTCAAGGAAGCCCTGGCGCCGCTGCTGCGCAAGAATTTCGTTCTGGCCCGGGTGGCGGATGCCGAAGGCAGCGTCATCGCCGAAGCCGTGGCAGCCGGACAGGACGAACTGCTTGCACGGGTGGACCGGCCGCAGCGGACTGCGGTTGCGGGCGGCAGCGGCAGCCATCGCATGACGTGGCTGACGGACGAGTTGATCCTGCAATTGAGCGTGCCGATCGAGGATCGGCGGGGCAATGCGCTCGGCAGCTTCTCGGGTGTTTACCGGGTCGATGCGGCGACGCGCCAGCACGCCCGGGCGGATCTTGTACGCAACGTCTCGCTGCTGCTGCTGGCCATCCTGGCGACCGCCCTCGCGCTGTATCCCGTGATCGTCGGCCTGAACGGCGGCGTGCTGCGGCTCTCCGCAGGCCTGATGCGCAGCAATATCGAACTGATGGAAGTGCTCGGCAGCGCCATCGCCAAGCGGGACTCGGACACGGATCAGCACAATTATCGCGTCTGCCTCTACAGCATCCGGTTCGGCGAGGCGCTGGGTCTGCCGGAGAACGAAATCCGCGCCGTCATTGCCGGCGCGTTTCTGCACGATGTGGGCAAGATCGGCATCGGCGACAGCATCCTGCTCAAGCCGGGAAAACTGACCGACGAAGAATTCACCGCCATGAAAACCCATGTGCGGCTGGGTACGGACATCGTCGCCCGGTCGAGCTGGCTCGACAGCGCGCGCGAGGTGATCGAGTTCCATCACGAGCGCTTCGACGGCAACGGCTACCTGCGCGGACTCAAGGGCGAATCGATACCGCTCACAGCGCGCCTGTTCGCCATCGTGGATGTCTTCGATGCCCTGACCTCGCGCCGGCCCTACAAGGCGCCTTTCCCGCTGAAAGTGGCCATGCGCATTCTGGCCGAGAGCCGGGGTGGCCATTTCGATCCGCATCTGCTCGATGTCTTCGAGAAGATCGCCGCCGGCGTGCATGCCGAGATTGCCGGGCTGGCCGAGACGGGACTCAGGGAACGGCTGCATGTTCAAGTGACGAAATACTTCTTCGAGGGCGGCGATTACTGGGAGAAGAGCGGCTGTCCTGCCTGGCTGGCCGAGCAATGCGGGAAGGCGGGCAGCCGGGCTACGGTCAGCGGCATCCGTCACGCAACACCGATTGCATAGAGGAGACAGTCCATGGAATCGATGCATGGCAGCGATCATCGGGAAGACCACGCGAAACCGTCCGGCTCGCGCGCGAAGTGGGTGTTCGCCGCCTTCGCGGCGATCGCCGCCTTCTTCCTGTTCACCGAGCACCGCGCCCATCTGTTCGGCGCGCTGCCCTACCTGCTCCTGCTGGCCTGTCCGCTGATGCACCTGTTCCATCACGGCGGGCATGGAGGGCATGGCGGCCACGGCGGCGCGGCTCCCGACAAGACCGAGGGAGAGAAAAAATGAACAATACCCCCGCCTACGGCCTGTGGACGCTGGTCGCTCTTAATTCGGCCATCTTCATCATTTTCGCGTTCAGCTTCGCCAAGCCGCAGAGCACGCGCGACTGGCGTTCTTTCGGCGCCTTTTCGGCCTTCCTCGTCGCGCTGTTTACGGAGATGTACGGCTTTCCGCTGACCCTCTACCTGCTTTCCGGCTGGCTGACCAGCAAATTCCCCGGCGTCGACTGGTTCGCCCACGACTCGGGCCATCTGCTCGAAATGATTTTCGGCTGGAAGTCGAATCCGCACTTCGGCCCCTTCCACATCCTCAGCTCGCTGTTCATCTTCGCCGGCTTCTGGCTGCTCGCCTCGGCCTGGAAGGTGCTCTACGCCGCCCAGCGCGAACACCGCCTGGCGACGGACGGCCCCTATGCGCGCATCCGCCATCCCCAGTACGCCGGCTTCGCCCTCATCATGTTCGGTTTCCTGCTGCAATGGCCGACGCTGGTGACGCTGGCGATGTTCCCGATCCTGGTGTTCATGTACTGGCGGCTGGCCCTGCGCGAGGAGCGCGAGGTGGCCGTGGCGTTCGGTGAGGAGTACGCCCGCTATCGCGCACAGACCCCGGCGTTCCTGCCTTTTCATTGAATGCACTGCAGCGGCGGTTCGGCTGGGCGGAACCCGGGCGAATTCGGGTTGTCTCTAAGGCATGAGAGACAAGTCAGCGCCGCGCTAACCGAGGAGAGCGACGATGTGGGGAAACATGGGTGACTGGAGCGGCTGGGGTGGCATGGGCTTCGGCCCGATCGGCATGGTGTTGTTCTGGATTCTGCTCATCGGGGCGATCGTCGTGCTGGTGAAGGTTGTGTCGGGCGGCGGTGTCGCCACGGAGCGCCGGCAGGCGGGAACCGCACTCGACATTCTCAAGGAGCGCTATGCGCGCGGCGAGATCGAGCGCGAGGAGTTCGAGCAGAAGCGGCGCGATCTGGGCGCATGAGCCGGAATGCGGAAGCGGGACTGCGAACATGAGTGCCTGTTGCGACGATCCGGATGCACCGAACGCCATGCGCCGCCGCCTGGTGGTTGCGACGACGGTCGTGGGCGGTGCGGGGCTGGTTGCGTCGGCGGTGCCGTTCGTCGCCAGCATGGCGCCGAGCGAGCGGGCGCGCTCCGCCGGGGCGTCGGTCGAGGCGGACCTGTCGAAACTCGAACCCGGGCAACTGGCCACGGTCGAGTGGCGCGGCAAGCCGGTATGGATACTGCATCGCACACCGGAGATGATCGAGCGCCTCGGGCGCTCCGATCGTCTCCTGCTCGATCCCGCATCGGCCAGGGCGCAGCAGCCCGAGTACTGCAGGAATCCGCTGCGCTCGATCCGGCCGGAATTGTGGATCGCCGTGGCGCTGTGTACCCATCTGGGCTGCGTGCCGTCCGTGCGCAAGGACGTGGCGCCGGCGGATCTTGGGCCGGACTGGCCGGGCGGCTTCTACTGCCCCTGCCACGGCTCGAAGTTCGATTTCGCAGGACGGGTGTTCAGGAACGTGCCGGCGCCGCTCAATCTCGAAGTGCCGCGCCACACGTTCCTGTCGGATGCGGTGGCGCTGATCGGCGAGGACGAAGCCGGTCAGGGCTGAGTGCGAAGAACGGTGCGTGGCCGATCGACCATCGCGGCGCCGCCAGCCGGACGGCGCCGCGGGGGCCGGATTACTCGCCGCTGAGCAGGCTGGGATCTTCTGCGACGTATACCAGGATATCCTTCGCGCCCGCGACTTGCGGCGCGATCTCGCCGAGCTTGAACACCGGCGTGCCGAAGGTGTCGAAGCGCCAGGTGAAGCTCTTCCCGGCAACGTCGATCCTGACCGTTTCGTTGCGCTGGACGTTGAGGTACTTCGCGTCATCGGCCAGC
>Ga0172380_10006888_pt1 | contig 13014 bp, 12 predicted proteins | sample Leawe162metaG_FD_119747 | JGI IMG/M metagenome (GOLD analysis project Ga0172380, IMG submission 119747) | Leachate microbial communities from a municipal landfill in Southern Ontario, Canada - Leachate well 162 metaG | ecosystem: Engineered > Solid waste > Landfill > Unclassified | place...
CTCCACTCAATTTCTGAAGGGATGTGTCTGATTACATGGAGTGTTTTCCAACCTTCTCCTAGTCCTTCGGCATCTTTTTGTATGTTTCGATCACTTTCTTTTTGAAGTATGTGTAATACAATTTTGTGTCGTAATCTCATTGAACTGTGCCATTCACTAAATTCTGGTCCTAGAATTTCAAGCATCTCCTTTGTGGGCCACATAAGATATGTTTCTCTGCAACCTGAATGCCACATTGTGTCTCGGAATGCTTGTTTGATACCTTCGTTTCCAAAATAGAATTTAATCTTTGGTTTGGATACAGAATCTTCTTTTTGTGCATTGTTTATATATTCCAATAGGTTTTTCTGATTTTCCTTTAAATCTGCTATTTTTTGATCACTCACCCGAATAAGCCCTTCTTTATCCGTTATTCCAAATACTCTCCCTCGATCTTCTGCATACTCGGTTACTAGACTTTCGTTCATTAACTCATCAAGTGCATCATAAATAGTTGATTTAGGTAGATTAAGCTTAAAGGCAATATCTTTAACAGGGGATAGATTATGGGTGATTAGATAATCCAGAACTCGTTGAGAGTTCGGCTTGATTCCAAGTGATTTGAAGATATTTTCTATTTTATTCATATTTTTCAATGGTATTCGGTATTCGGCGAATTATATATTTATTATAGTACATAATGTATACTATATCCATATGAAAAAAATAATTTACATAGTTTTATTAGTAGTAATTGCTCTTGGATTGGTTTGGGCTTTAGAAATAAACAATAAACCAAAAGTAACAGGACCTATAAAAATTGGAGCTTCTGTTTCTTTAACTGGTGTTGCTGCTGATTTTGGTGAAATGTCAAAAAAAGCAATGGAACTTGCTGTTGAAGAAATTAATGCTGACGGTGGAATCAATGGAAGAGAGGTTGAATTATATATTGAAGATGATCAGACAACTCCGCAAGGTTCGGTTTCTGCATATCAGAAACTAGTTTCTATTGATGGGGCTGATGCTATTATCGGAGGTATCTTTGATTTCACTGCAACGCCACTTTTTCCTTTGGCACAAAAAGACAAAAAAGTATTTATATCGCCAATACAATTTCAAATTGATAAAACATTTGAATTGAATGAATATGGATTTGTTCTCTATCCAGAATTTAATCAAGCTATATCTGAACTAGATTCAGTAATTAAAGATAAACAAATCAAACACCTTGGTATGCTTCGGTTCCAATCAGGGTTTGGTGAATCAATTGAGAACACACTTACAGGAATTATGAGTGAAGGACAATTTACGGTAGAAACATACGCAGCAATTGGTTCAAGTGATTTTAGAACTAACATTCTTAAATTAAAAGAAAAAAATCCTGAAGCTGTGTTTCTTGATATGCTTGATTTCGACATTGTGAAATATCTTTCTGTTGCAGAAGAATTACAATTCAAACCACAACTTATTGCGTATACAACAATGAGAGATGTATTCAATAATCCAGAAGTTGATAAAAATAAATTAGAAGGAACAATCATGATCGACTGGGAAGTTCCATCAGATGAATTTTCAAAACGATTTGAAGATAAGTATGGTGAAAAACCACGACGAGGTGCAAACAAAAGTTATGACGCGGTTTATATCCTTGCAGAGGCTATCGCTAAATCTGATACGAGTGAAGATGTTCCAAAATACCTTGAAAACAATGACTTTAAAACGGTAAACGGAACAACTAAGTTTACTCAGAAGCACGCAGCATTAAACACACCAATCAATATTTATGAAATAAAAAGTGGAGAATTGGTACTTATAAAATCAACAAAATAAATTAAAAAAACAAACCCTGCTCTCTGAGCGGGGTTTGTTTTTTTATTTCTTATAAAAATCAGCACCTTTCCAACTCAATTCAAAAATCATTTTCATCATATTGTGAATTGTTTTATCTTGAATAATTGTTCCTGTGAAATGATCTTTGTTTAGGTTTACAATAGAAACCTTATCATCAGAATAAATTGTAATTTCTCCCTCAAAAGAAAATTCACTGTGCGGAATATATTTCATGATGGGCCAATACTTTTGAGCAATACCAATTTTTGTATATGTTTTATCTACAAAATCTTGATCATAATCTGTATCTGGAATTATTCCTCTTGTTGTTATTCCAATTTTTTCTTTTGTTTTTCGATAGTGTAAGAAGAAATCAAGTTTCAAAAGATCTTGTAAGTAGGTTGTATTTGCCCATGCTGTCATTTCATATGGTTTCTTTACATTTAAATGATCTTCATATATTTGCATCACGTTCTCTTGTCCTTCAAAATATGAAACTTTTGGTTTATCAGCAAACATATTAAATAAACCTTCAATCTCAGGAACTACTTTTTGTGCAATCTCTAATTGATCATTTGCGATAGTGATCTTGTCTTTTAGGTGTCGTGTTAACTTATTTGGATTTTCGATCTGATAGAAAAGTTTTTTTGATTTATCAATTTCATTTACGAGACCTTTTACCGAAAGGTCTAAAAGTATTTTATAGACTGTACTTCTGTTTATCTTTGTTTTCTCAGCTATTTTGGAAGGGTATGCACCCCCGAGTTCAAGAAGTGTTGAGTATACAGCTGATTCTTTGTCTGTAAGACCGATTTTGCTTAGTTGTTTCTGAATCTGATTGATTTGCATTGATTTTATTATGGTTCCTAGGGCTATTTTTGTCAATTTTTACGAACAAAATTATATATTTGTAAATTAAACATTATAAAATAATATTATATTTAATATAAAGTGTTATAAACTTAACACAAACCTTAAAAGTGTGTCATAATATGCGAGTGAATGTACTAGTTATTAAAAAGTTAATTAAAATTATGAATAAAAAGATAGTAATAAGTTTAATCGTTATTTTGGTTGTTATCGGAGCTTTCTTTGCTCTAAAAACATCTCAAACAAATACTGACACTCAACCTGTAAAAATTGGAATCGTACTACCTTTAACAGGTAATGCTGGGTTTTTGGGAGAAGCCGCACAAAAAGCTGCACAAATGGCACTTGAAGATGCAGGAAATACAAAATACTCATATGAACTAATATTTGAAGATGATGGTTTTGACCCAAAGAAAACAGTAACAAGTGTAAATAAACTTATTTCTCTAGATAAAGTTTCTGCATTGATTACTTTTGGTTCAGGAACAAGTAATGCCGCTGCGCCTCTTACTGAGAACTCAAAGATTCCGCGATTCGGTCTTGCTTCAGATCCTACATCAGCAAAAGGTAATTATAACTATGTCCACTGGACTCCACCGTTTAAGGAGGGGGAACTAATTGTAAAAACTCTTATAGAAAAAGGATATAAAAATGTTGCAATTATTGATGTTAATCATCCAGGTCCTCTTGCAGTATCAGATGCTGTTGTTGATTCATTAAAGAAGGAAAATGTAAATATGGTTGCACGAGAAATGACAAATGTTGGAGATAAAGATTTTAGAACATTAATCAATAACTTAAAATCAAAGAACCCAGATATTATCGTCATCACAATATTTTCTCCAGAAATTGAAATCTTCACAAAACAGATGAGAGAACTTGGTTTAAATGTTCCTGTTACAGCAGCTGAAACATTTGAATGGAGTGATCAACCGGAATTGTTCGAAGGTTTGTGGTTCGTTTCAGATTCAAGAGTGGATGATGCTTTTCTCGAAGCGTTTGAAGCAAAAAATGGTGTTACACCAAAACCTGGATCTGCATATATCTATGATCTTGTGACTCTTTTGGTCGAAACTCAAGAAAAAGCTGATCATACATTGACTCCAGAAGAACTTAACGATGTAATTTCAAAAACTGATTCATACAACTCTCCGCTGTTTGGAACTGTAAGTATCAATGAAGATGGAATATTTGTTACAGGGGCTTCTGTAAAGATAATGAAAGATGGAAAGCCTGTATTGGTTACTGAATAATCTAAACAATATACAAAAAAATCACCCTATTGGGTGGTTTTTTGTATGTTGTTTTTTATGTTTTAATGGGTAATATAAAGATATTATGAAAAATAAAATAATTGTAGGAGTGGTACTCATTATTATTGTATTACTAGTTGTGTTTTTAACAGGAAATAAGTCCGAGAGTAGTACAATCAAAATTGGTGTTTCTCTACCACTGACCGGAGAAGTTGCGTCTTTTGGGGAATCTATTGTTGCGGGTATTGATTATGCCGTAGATGAAGTTAATAAATCTGGTGGAGTTGATGGACGACAGATAGAAGTAATATATGAAGATGACTCTTGTTCTGATGCTGGAGCAACAGTCTTTAATAAATTGATTAATATTAACAAAGTTGATGTGATTGTTGGACCACTATGTTCTCCTTCAGCAGCTGCTGGTCTACCTATTGCTGAAAAATCAAAGGTCCCTGTTGTCTTCTGGGGTTCAGCAGCTTTTCTTACAGAACTTGGAGATTATGGCTTCAGACCATATCCATCAGACTCTTTGCAAGGTGTTGCAGCTGCAAAGTACATGTTTGATCAAATGGGAGCGCGAAATGTTGCGATTCTGCACGTTAATAATGATTGGGGAATTGGACTGCAAGAAGTGTTTGCTAAAGAGTTCAAAGCTCTTGGAGGAAATATCGTTATTTCTGAATCTTCACTACCATCAAATATTGATGTTCGAGCAAGTCTTTCAAAGATAAAGTCTGCTAATCCGGATGCTATCTATATGCCACTATTTCCTCAGACAGGTGTTGCTGCTCTACAACAATTAAAGAACCTCGGTATTACTGCTCCTATTGTTGGTGGTGATCCATTTAACTCACCTGAAATTGCTGCTATACCAGAAGCTGATGGTATGGTCATTGTCTTATCAAAGATTGGAGAGAATAAAGAACTCAATGATAAAATTAAAGCGTTTACCGGAAAAGAAGCTGGACTGTATACTCCGTATGGATATGATGCAATCAAACTCTTAGCAGAAGTATTCGGAAAAGTTGGTACTGATAAAGAAAAAGTAAAAGAATATCTCTATCAAATAAAATATGAAAATGCTGTCGCAAATCCTACAATTTCATTTGATGAAGCTGGTGATTTGAAAGATGGGGAAGCTGCAATATTTATCATAAAAGATAAAAAGATTGTTCCGCTTGTAAGATAATTAATATCAATTGTCTAAATAAAAAACCACCCTCTCAAGTGGTTTTTTATTTTGCAGACTTCCACAAGAAATCAAAGTTTTTATTGAACGAATCAACGATAATGGGGTGCTTTATACTTATCGCAATTGGATTGTTTGAGATAATAGAAATTAAAACTTCGTGAGGTGTAGTATCTATCGCCCAAGGTCCAAAGTATTTTGAAGGAAGTGTTTTTATTTTATAAATATCTATTCCACTTCTTTCTTTTTTGAATAAATTAACAAGTTCTTGTTGTATAAGTAATTTAACAACACCTTTTTGTTTTTGAATATCTGTATCTAGATTAATAAAAAATTTTCTAAAGTCATATTGATCTTTGTATTCCATATTGTATCCGATGATTTTAATCTGTTCTTTTGGTTTTATCTTTTTTGCAAATTCTTCAAACGCTCTTTTGAAACCATATGCACCTTCATACACATTAATCATGTTTCGATCGCGTTGAGCGGATGTTATGCTTCCCAGAAGTGAGGAAATACTCTCAAGATTCTCAATATCATGTTTCATTTGGTGAATCTGTCTTTCTGGTGTTTCTGGGTTATAAAATTTAATATTATTTATTACTTCATAGGAAATAAATCCCTTGTCTGTAAGAGAGGAGATAGCTTCATAAAAAGCAGAACTTACTATTTTAGTACTTTTAATTATTGGTCCAGACTTAGAGCGTCCATTTTGTAACAAGTATTCATAAATAGAGATTTCATTATTTGTAAAACCTTGTCTCTTGAGAATATTCTTTATGTCTTTCTCCAAAAATGGAGAGTTTGTTTTATTACTCATTGTCGATATAATATAAGAAAATTATTGAAATAACAAATTAAATATGAATAGAAAGATAATTTGGATAATTGTGATATTGGTTGTGATAGTAATTGCCGTACTGGTAAGACAATCAAATACCGATTCTTCAGATATAACTATAAAAATAGGGCAAGCATCAACACTTTCTGGTTTGGGTGCAGATATTGGTGGAGATGAAAGAAATGGTGCACTTTTGGCAGTAGAACAAATTAATGCAAAAGGTGGTGTAAACGGAAAGAAACTGGAAATGATTTCAACTGATATTAACCAGCTGAATTTGAAAGAAGCTTCTTCTGCTATGAAAAAACTTATTGAAATAGATAATGTGGTTGCTGTTGTTGGACCACAATGGGATGCTGCAGGATCAATCGCTGCTGCAATGTCAAAAGAAACCAAGACTGTATTCGTTAGTCCAAACGTTTCTCCTGAAGTTGAAAAAGATGTGAATTCTGAGTATTTGTTTTCAACTTGGTATTCTGATGAATCAGGTATAAAGGCTGATTTGGAGTTTATGAAAAATAAAGGGTATAAGAAAATTTCCGTAATCCAACCTTCGAATGGTTCTTTCTGGGGATTTACTACCGCTCTCCTTAAAAAGAACGCTCCTGCATATGGAATCGAAATTGTTTCTGAAGAATATGGTTCAGATTTTTCTAACATAGATTATCGGACACTTATTACTAAGACAAAGAAATATAATCCTGATGCAGTGTTTGGTTCATACTCTGATCTTGGATGTACTTTCTTGCAGCAAGTTAGAAATCAAGGTATTAACGTACCGTTCATCTCCACCTCCTCTGCTGGTAATCCAAAAATTCTAACTGAATGTGCAGATCTATTGTCAGATAGTTTATATTTCTCAACACCAAAAAAAGTTGATACGCATGAGAAGTTTGAAAAAGCATATGAAGAAAGATTTGGTGCACGACCAACTTCTCCAACAGCTATAACTGCATATGATGCAATGTATATTGTGGCCGAAGCAATAGAGAAAACAAACTCAACAGATTCTGAAAAAATAAAAGATTATATTGCGAACATCTCTTTTGAGAAAGGATCATCACTTTCAAAAATTGAGTTTGATGAACTTGGTTTTGTAAAAACTCCTGAAGAAGCGTTTGAAATGCAAACGGTAAAGAATGGACAGTTTGTGGAGTTAGAATAAATATAGTTCAAAAAACCACCCGAGAGGGTGGTTTTTTGATTAATTTTTGTTAGAAAGATTTTGAAATAAATTTATGTATCCTTGCGCGAGTTTTTTATTTTTTATCTTGATTGCTGTGACAGGTTGATTTTTATCGGAGTAAATAATGTTTAAAACAGTATTTAAACTAGGATAAATATGAATACCGGCTGGATTTTCATCTCTTCCTTTCAAAAACTTAATAGAGTACATTTTTTTGTAAGGATTAATATCTTTTGTAAGTGAGTCTTTTTGATTTTCGTATGCAATCATAGATATCTTTATCTTCTGTTCAGTTGCTTTTTTATGATATTTCTTCCAAATTGGTCTCATTGTGTATTCCATAAATTCTTCACCCCCTGCTCCTAATATGTATTTTTCATCTCCAGGTTTCATATCGTTTAATAAAGAGAGCAGGAGTTTAAGAAACTCATCATTACCTTCATATACTGTTATTCCTTCAGAATCTTCGGTTAAGGATTCGTCAATTTTTTTAATTAAAGATTCACAGGTTTTTGTTTGTTCCTCAATCTGTTGTAGAAGTATTTTGGGTGCTTCGGGTACATAAAACTTTTTTCCATTCTTAACTTTTTCTGAAACAAGTTTTTTATTAATTAAGTGATTAAGTGCTGTATAAACGACATTTCTATGAAAACTCGTTTCTTTTATAAGATCCCCTGCAGGGGCTTGTTTTTTGTCAATTAACAGGGAATAAATCATAGACTCGTTGTCCGAAAAACCCAGTATTTTTAAGTCTTTTTGTATGTTTAGGCTCATATTTGTATAATTATCATCCAAAAAGGTTGACAATATGGTTATATTTGTTATACTATACCGAGTATTAAAATGCAAGTGGAAACAACATAAGTTATATAATATTCCACAAGCTTTATTAAAAATTATAAAAATATGAATAAAAAAATTTTATCGTTAGTTATTGTTTTAATCGTTATTGTTATCTTAGTTTTGTCTCTAGGTAAAAAAACTAAAGATGATGGAATCTTTAAGATTGGGTATATTGGCCCTGAAACGGGTCCATCTGCTGTTCTTGGGATGGATGCAATTCCTGCAATCACTATTGCTGTTGAAGAGATTAATAAAAAAGGGGGTATAAATGGAAAACCTGTCGAATTAGTTGTGGAAGATGATCAGTATTTAACTAAGAATACTATCAATGCTTATAATAAATTGGTTAATGTTGATAAAGTAGACGCCTTACTTGTTGCAACATATGGTGGAGTATTCTCTATTAAAGATCAGGCGGAAAAAGATGATGTCATTGTGATTGATCCTCTTGATTGTAATAGTGAACTCGCCGGTTCAAGTGATAATATATTTTGTTTAGCAACAGAAACAGAATCTATTGGTGTTTCGATTGCTGAATATATGATCAAAAACGGTCAAACAAATGCAGCTGTAATGTATTCAACAAAGGATAGCTTTATGAATCTTGTTTCAAAAGCATTTGAAGATAAATTCGTTGCAGAAGGTGGAAAGATTGTTGCAAAAGAAGCTTTTAACTTTGAAGATAATGATTTTCGAACTCATTTGCTTAAAGTTAAAGGTTCAAGTCCTACTGGTTTAGTTATCTTGGGACATGATGAACAAGGACTTATTATGAAACAAGCTAGAGAACTTGGTATCCAGGCACCTTTTTACACAACAGGAACAATTACCAGTCCTGTTGCACAAAAATCAGCAAATGGATACGCAGAGGGAACATACTTTGCATACTGGGATGCAAGTGCAGATAATAAACTTTCAAAAGAATTCGATACAAAGTTTATTGAAAAAGTAGGACGACCAGCAATTCTACCTCTTACAACACACCCCGCATACGACACTATGCAAGTTCTATTTAACGTTTTTGAGCAAATAGAAGGTGATGTAACAAGTAATAAAATTGCAAAAGGGTTATTGAATACTCAGAATTTTGAAGGAACAACAGGTACAATATCTTTTGAAAAAGATGGAGGTGCCCGAATTAAAGAATCAATCTTTAAGTTAGTAAATGGTGCTCCTGTAAAAGTTAATTAAGTTTGAGCCTGCAATAAAAAACCACCCGAGAGGGTGGTTTTTTATTTATTCCTTAAGAATGTAATTATTTAATTTATTCTGTTGGAACTAGTTTTCTGCCTTTAATTTCAGTGATTGTCATCGGTTGGATTCTTACTCCATTTTCATCAAATGAGATTGAACCTGATACACCATCTGAGTTACTAAATTTCTTTAGATTTTTTACCCAATCTGAGTCATTACTTTCGTATGTTTCAAGTGCTGTATTAACCATATCGTACGCGAAGTCTGCAAGGAATCCAGGGTCTTCACCATACTTCTCGTTGAATAATTTTTTGAACTCAGCAGTGTTTCCTTCTTTGAACCATATTGATTTAGCTCCATTGATTTTGTTTGTGTCTCCTAGAATTTTTTCGTAGTCACCAAACCCTGTTTGTAGTTGTGCATCATATGCCAAAGAGGGAAGTGTAGTATCTACTGTTATAAGTTCTTTAGTGAACAGTGCTCCGTTTTCTGGTGATTCAATAACAACTACTGCGTCATAATTTTCGTTTGCAATTTTTGTCGCGTAGTTTCGTAAATCACTTTTATCATTCACGATCATTGTAGTAAATTCGTGTTGATACACTTTATCAAATGTTTCAAAGAAACTTATTTGTGCGGGTGAATTATCATAAATTACTGCTACTTTTTCGTTTGCAAAGTTTTCGTTAGTACTTAGATATGTAGCCAAAGATCCAATTGGAGCTTCTGATGCTGGACTGAACTGAATGATGTTATCATCAGCTATTCCAACTGTTTGAATTCCAAGTTGTATTACTGGAATACCTTTCTTAACAACATCTTCATGAATTGTATCAATCACTGGTGTTGAGAGCATCAAGATTGTGTCGACTTTATCTAAGTCTACAAGTTTCTTATATGCACTTACTCCTTTTGCTGAATTGTACGCATCATCTTCTATTGCTACTTGTAGAGTAACTCCAGGATTGTTTTTTTGATATTGTTCAATCGCAAGTTCCATACCTTTTTGCATGTTTTGACCAGCTGCTCCATAGTCTCCTGTAAGAGGGAGCATTAATCCAAGCTTAACTTCATTCACTGATGTTTGTGAGTTCTGCTTAAAGATTACTGCTCCTGCAATAACGATAATGATTACAATAACTCCTATTAATTTTTTTCTACTCATGATTATTTCTAATTTTTACTGCTATTAATAATATTGTAATCTTACTAGATATAATTGACAAAATCTATTAATAAGGTTCTGATTGTGTTAATAACAAAAATAAGTTTAAAAATAAAGATATTTTGTGAAAAGTAATTGACTAAAAATTAGTTATTTAATACAATTTTGATATGAAAATTCAAGAAAAAGCAGCACATCTTCTTGATCTAACCACATTGGAATGTTCCATCTTGGAGCATTTGTCAGAAGCAATGAGTATTCAACAGATATCTTCTGGTATTAGCTTTTCTCGGACAGGAATAAAATACGCACTTAGTTCGTTAAAAGAAAAAGGTTTTGTTCAAAAAATAAAATACGGTAAACGGTATTTGTATATTTCTATAACAAAAGATGAATTATCTAGAAAGATTCAAGAAATTGCTGATGAGCTTTTATTAAGTGGTAAAGCTTTAAGGGGAGTAAGAGTAAAGACCTCTAAAAGAGATGAGTTTATTATCCATATCGGAACAGAAGAAATATTACCTGCATACAAAAGAATCGCTTCTATGAACAAAAATGAAAGAATAAAGGCTATTCAACACCATAGATCCTGGATTGAACTTACAAATAGAATCACTCCTGAACAATTGGTAGATTTTAACGATAATATAATAAAAAATAAAATAATTTTGGATGGAATGCTCAATGAAAGCGCGTATCAATCATATAAAAAGGAAATTGAAGAAAACCCACAAAAGCACAAAGATAATGTAGCAAGTTTGAAAGGTAGAATGGCAGACTATACAGTTTTTCCAGACCACTACTTTAATTTTGATGTTGAAATTTGGATGTTTAAAAATACTACTCTTATAATTAATTGGAGAGAAGAAATAGCTATTGAAATCATAAATGACAGTATCACTTTCTTTTTGAAGGATATGTTTGAATTTGTAAAAATGGGTGGAAAAAAGATTGATCACAATAAGATGGTGGAGGGACTTTTGGGATAAAATATTCTTATTTTACAACACGATATCATTGACATTTACATAAAAAATGTTATTATGATTCTTGAACGTACTAGTCTGTCTAATACTGACTAGATCAAAAACAAATCAAACCAAACCGAACCAAAACATTGAAACAACAAGCATTAAGCGCTACTAAACAAAGAGCACTGTCGGCTCTTCAATCATACATCCCTGCGAACACTACGGTTACTCATGATCCTGCAAAGGTGATTGAAATGCTGACAAGCTATTCGTGGGATGTAACCGTTGGTGCACAATTTACCCAGGCAGACTTTCGGCGCATGAACGCTCAATTCGACCCTCAAGGTTGTTTCGGGCGTCTCGTTCTGTCCTGTTTGCTGGTGGAGAAATTCTCACCAGGAATGCCGTATCAAGCCGGCGAAGTCGTGAATGATTTCTGCAAAGATATCATCCTGGAAAAACTCTCTACTGAGACCGATCCTGTTATCCGCATGGAGATGGCGGAGGAGCTTCTTATGTATGAGGAACCTCACGCAGTGATCATCATCGATGGTGTGCAGTTCGATGTAATATCGACCTTGTTTGGAAGAAATATCCAACACCGCACTGTCAACGTTGTTCCTGCGTGGGAACTGATTACTGCCTCGGTGATCGTTGATGAAGCTTTGGATGCCGGTGATAATCCTACCGCCAAAAACATTCACTTGCAGCGGGCACAACTTTTTGCACCCGATTCAAAGCTGGTTCTTCAGAACATGGCGACTTCAGCTTTGGAGCTCGGGAATCTCGAGGAGGCCAAGGCTTTGATCGAAAGCTACCATGCACGCTTCGGTGTGTGTGCAAGAGGACTCTTTGCCTTTGCTGAAGTCGTCGATGGGTATGAAGAAACACTCAGGCAGGTCTATCCTCCTGAAGTGATTCAATTGCTCGAAGACGAACTGGCACAGCTTATGGCTGCGAAAGGAGGTTTGAAATGAGTGATGGTTTACTCTCAGACGAAGAATACGAAGAAATTTTGAAGCAACTTTCTCCGGAAGCCGCTCAAAAACTTCGTGATCAAAGGGAGATGCTGATGAAAAATCTGCGACAGAATGCACACATCGCAATCATCACTCAAAATCTGTCACATGGTGCTGGTCATCATGTGTTCGACTGAACGAAAGTTCTACAAATCGGCGTATCCCCTTGGGGTGCGCCGGTTTTTGCATTTAAAATTAAATAAATTTGATATACTATTTTTATGTCAAAACTTATAATCAAAAATTTTCATAAACACTTTGGTGGTGTAAAAGCTGTTAATGGTCTTGATTTGGAAATTATTGAAGGTAAGGTAACTGGTCTTGTTGGTCCAAACGGTTCAGGAAAATCAACACTTATAAATCTTATTACTGGAGTTACTCCAAAAGATAAGGGTCTTATGGTAATTTCTGAACATTTTAAAACCGAAAAAATCCAACCACAAGATATGTATGAATATAAAATTACGCGTACATTTCAAAACGTACGAGTGTTTGAACAAATGTCCGTGTTCGATAATCTCCTTGTTGTACTTACACATAGAAATGCTATTGGTGCACTCTTTGAAAAAAAGAAAAAACTATATGAAGATCGTGCAATACATATTTTAAAGAAAATGGGATTGGAAGAAAAAAAAGATGAACTTGCAATGAACCTTTCATACGGACAAAGAAAA